>Ga0315274_10016481_pt1 | contig 10439 bp, 7 predicted proteins | sample YL17G02_20_MG_FD_203700 | JGI IMG/M metagenome (GOLD analysis project Ga0315274, IMG submission 203700) | Sediment microbial communities from Yellowstone Lake, YNP, Wyoming, USA - YL17G02_20 | ecosystem: Environmental > Aquatic > Freshwater > Lake > Sediment | place: USA: Wyoming | collected... | reverse complement strand
CTTGCCGGGAATCCTGCCGTCAACTATTGCCTTGCTTAACACGATACGCCATCCCTCATCTTCTCTTACCACTTCAAGTGGAAGCGTACCTTGCCCATAGATCAAAAATGGGCTTGAGATGGTCACGACAGCTTTCTTGTCATCATACCTGTTGAAGATGACATCATCTACCCTGAAGTCCTGTATCTTCATGCGGTTGCTGGAATGATCAGCAACAAAATCATTTAAAGAATAGGCCTTTTTTGACACATTGGAGAGCCGGTCGTAGGCAGACTGACAATCTCCCGCCTTTATATTGTCGAAGTACAAGTTGACGTTTTTTACAATAACCGATGTGTCGCGGCTGGATTTTGTAAAAATAACCAGTGTAATCACCATGATAAATGCCACCGCCCCGTAGCCGGCGACTGCAAACCACTTTTTCCTCCTGAAGATTTTTTCGTAAAGCCACTGCCGCTCGATGAACAGGATCGTAATCAGAATAATGAAGGCAAGGACGCAGATCAGGACGTTCCCTTTCAGAAGGAGTGAAAAACTGATGCCTATCAGCGTATTTATTAAACTGACGTATAGATTCTGCTTATTCACTTTTGCCAGGCCTCCTGTTGCGGAAATATTTTCCCAAAACGACGGATTGTCAAGTCCCATCGGGAATCAAAGAAGCAATAGGGCAAAAACCATTTTACACCCCCGCGGTGCAAATTGGTTGACGTCTTCCGGCTCTAAGGTGTAAAAACATCTAAATTAACGAGGTTAACGCGGGAGGCAATATGAAGCGTAACATTGTAGCGATCATGGCAGTGTGCGTCTTATTGATCGGCGGCTGCGGCGGTGGCAGCGGCGGCGGTGGCGGCAGTACCGAGGATACGTTCACCAACGGCGGAGTGACCCTCACTACCAGTGTCAGCAGCACGGCGGACGCAAAAACAGTTGCAGTTACCGATGCGAACGGTGCCAATGTTTTGACATTGGTGGTCACCTTGACCGGTGTCACCATGTCGGCGCCCGGGCAGACCGACGCCATTATGACCTTTCGCCAGCCCTTGGGGGCATTGCCCACCGATTATACCGCACGGCGGATGGCCATTTTTGCCGCCGGCCCGATGACCGCGAACGCCAGTCTCTCATCGCGGCCAGACAACCCGGGTTGCGATTGGTTTCCCGACACCCAATGCACCCTAGGCTGCTGCGCCGACCATGATCAGTGTTATCGCGCCAACAGTTGCGGAGCGTCCTCATGGATTTGGGGCTTTGGGACGGATGCCTGTAAAAATTGCAATAACATAGCTTACGATTGCATCGGTGCAGCCTGCACGGGGGTAACGGAGTCTTTTCTCCCTAATAATTGTTATGACGGAAAATGTAACAAGCACTATGACTGCCCGCCCGATTATAACAGCTGCACTTGTGTAGACATTTGTGCCGCTTCAAGCGTCCCTGCCACCTGCGGCGACGGGACATGCATTGCAGGAGAAAACCTGGATAATTGCTGGACCGATTGCGCCTTTGGAACCTCCGAGAGTACTTGCTGCGCATTACATAGTTGCCCTAGCGAGACAGGATCCTCCTGCGGTTCATGTTCATATCCTTGTTGTTGCGGCCAAGGTTACGCGTGCGACTGGCATGTGAATCCTGCATCAACGCTGAACCAGTGTGTTGCGTCAGGTGATTAAAAGGCCCTTGAGAAAAGCCCTCTTCGGAGGGCTTTTCTTTTTTTTAGTATCCTGTGGTGGATCGACATCCGATGTCGGTTCCGGCGACATTGCGCTGATTGAAAGCCAGCGCGAAGTCGCGGGTAGTGATCTGCTCACCGAAGTTGCCAAAGAATTTTACAAGAGCCATCTCGATCAATACGACATGCTGGTTTTGTGGGGGGCTCCGGAGTTCGCTCCGGGGCACTCCTTTTATTGGCCAGTAAAGAATGATGTGCCGGGCATCGGTTACGAGAACGGAGGCCCCGAGTTCTTTGATAACAGCGCCGATTTTGGCAGCCGGAATCTACAGGGGATCATTTGGATGGGCCCCGACTGGATCACCAATACCGACAACAGTTTGGGCCCGCGATCGGTTCTGGGAATTCTGGCCCAGGAAACCGGCCATCGGTGGGCAGCCACGCTTCATTTTATAGATCCCGATCTTAATACCGGCTCTTCAGCTCTTCTGGAAGACCCTTACCACTGGAGTTTTTATCTCAATACTGAAGCCTCTCCCATGGGCGGGAACCAATGGGAGTCGCAGGGCGGCTCTTTGTATCAAGCGCTTCCGGTCGATCATGTGAAATATTGCCAACTCGATTTATACACCATGGGTCTTCTGCCGGCAGAAGAGGTGGACCCTTTAGAACTTTTGGTGAATGTCCGCAATCAAAACGGTCTTTCAGATACGGAACATTCCAAAACTTCCAGCAGGACCAGTCAGCCCGTCACAGTGGAAGCCGATGTCATGGAGGTTTCGATCGAACAAATCATTGAGGCGGAAGGCGAGAGAGATCCTGATGTCGGTTTCAATGCCACAACCATTCGTCAGGCTTGGATTTATGTCTATCGGAGTCCCCATCAATCGGCCTATTTAGAGTTGCAAAATCTCGAAGAATTGCAGAATCAATGGGGTGATTATTTCAATAATGCAACAGACGGGCGATCAATGATGGATACAGTATTGCATTAAACCAATTCACACCCCCGCGGTGCAAATTGGTTCAACTGCCGAAGACCCTCCGTAGCAGATCAGTCACCCGGGCAGCGGGATTTTTGCGGATCTTTTTTTCTTCATCGGCGATGAGTGTGAACAGGCCGTTCAGCGCTTTCTCCGTTACGTAGGCGTCCAGGTCCGGCGTGACCCTGGTCACGAACGGCACCTGGTTATATCGCGTTATAATCGGGTTCCAATATTTCGTGACCTCAACTTTTTTTATGGCCCTTTTGACAACCGGGCGAAACTTTGCGGTCAGCGGCGCCGAAGTCTTTCTTTTCAGATATTGCGTTGCGGAATCGTCGGGCCCTCTCAAAATCTGAAATCCGTCCTGAATTGTCATCTGCTTTATCGCATTGATGAAGATCGGAGCGGCCTCCTTTGCCGCCTCCTCCGCGGCCCGGTTCAATGTCTCCACAAATTTGTCCACCTGTTTTTTCATGCCGAGGCCTTCGGCAACCGTTTTTACCTTCTGCGCGTCAGGCGGGAACGGGATCTTGATCCTCGGGTTTTTGTAAAATCCGTTTACCCTGGAGGCGATAGAGGTGGCACTTTTCGTTCCAACGGTGAGCGCCTCTTTTAGACCTCGAATGACATCATCATTATCAATCAGGGCGTAGGCACTTGTTGCCAGGCCAAAAACGGCGAGACAAACGATAAGAATTCTTTTCATTGAATATAGAACACTCCTTTCAAATCTTCCGTCTGCGACAGTTCGCAGCCGCTTTTGCTCGATACCACTTTGAACTGATAATACATTCCCGTTACAAGCGCCGGGCCGTCATATACAACCGACGGATTCGATCCGCTGGAGCCGGCAATCGTCTTCGTCCAGATCTGATTGCCGAACGTATCGAGGAGCGTGATGTCGTACTGATCCTCGGAGGAATCGTCCACCCATGAGAATGTGGGAGTCACCGTCGTTATGGCTTCAGGGGCGCCGGCACCCGGAGACAATATCTCCAGCGCCTCGGTTATCTTGAAGCCATCAGCCAGGTCCACCGTCTCGCCCGCCGCAAATGTGCGGTGCAAAATGTCGGTGCCCGAAATGCAGGTGTCGGGATCTCTCACCAGTCCGTCATTTTCAAATGCCGCGAGAATAACATATGTGCCCGCGGGGATTCCGTCGATTGTGAACGCGCCGGAAATGTTGGGTGCGGTGCCCGGAGCCGGAGCCCTCAATCCCGGAGGCATCTCGCCGCGCGTGAGTGCGGTATTGAAAGTTGATTCAACAACGAGAATTACTGAAGTCGTGGAGCCGCCCGGCGCGTTGACGATCTGGACGCTGCCGCCCAGCGTGGCGGTGGCGTCGCTGCTTAAAGTGAGGTTCGCCTCCTTCGATTCCGCGTCGGCAAGCGTTACTGTCGCCGGATTATAATTTGACCCCTGCGTGTATCCGCGCACGGTGTACGCGCCGGCGGGCAGATTGAATATGCGGTAGCCGCCTGCAAGATCTGCGATTGCCGTGTAACCTTGGGTGGCAGAAAGCTCCGCTACAACGAGCGTTCCCTTGATTGTTTCAGGAAGTTCGGCGATGCCGAAGATTGACGCCGTGGGAGCGCCCGCTTCAAGCGCAATCAAAGCGACGTCAGTCAGCGCGGTCTGCAAAACAAACGACTTTGCCCAAATTACTTGCGCCTTCACGGCCGCCGTCGCGTCGATCGGGAGCGCCTGCCTTACTCCTCCCGGGAAGGTCTGGAATCCCGCAGCATCGGCCCTTAGTGTCACGGACTGGCCGCTTGCCGGATTTCCCTCGGCGTCACGCTTGACGGAGGGGCTAAGTTCGTAATTGCCCTCTGCGTTTGTGACTGCAACGTTGCTCGCTACGGAGCCGTTTGCGTCAAGTGCCACGACGCGCGCCCCTTCGATGGCGGCGCCGCCGGCCAAATTGAACACCTTGCCCTTGAGGACGATTGGTTCAAAACATCCGGTCTCTCCGCTCGTCACATACTCACAGTCCAGGCCTGTTTCGCAGCCATCGTTTGTGGCGACGTTGCATGCGACTATGTCGCCCAGCCCGCCGCTGCCGCCCGATCCTCCGCCGCCACACCCGAACGAATAGAATGAGCATGTAAGGGCGACCAAAAGAAAAACACGCAATGTACTTTTCATCTTCATACGCACCTCCCTTGTTTTGCCGCATCACATCACACTTTGCCGACGGATGGAAGTGTAAAATTACGAGATCCGGCTCCGATGTAAGTGTTTGAAAAAAGTAGTGGTTTTTCGTTGCGGCGCATGAATAATTTATTGGCGTTGTGATCGAAGGTGTGCAAAATATAGCGCAGATTCAGAATTGTAGAAGGGGGGCAATATGAAAGTGAATATTATTTTTCACAGCTTATATGGCCACATTTATCGCCTCGCCGAGGCGGTTGCCGAAGGTGCAAGGCAGGTCAAAGGCGCGGAGGTGAAGATCCTTCAGGTCAAGGAGCTATTGCCGGACGATATTCTGACGAAGATGGGCGCGCTGGAGACGAAGAAGAAATTTGCGCACATCCCCATTGCGACAGTCAATGACTTGGCGGAAGCGGATGCGTTGATTCTTGGAACTCCAACACGTTTCGGAATGATGAGCGCCCCGATGCGCGCCCTTTGGGATGCGACGGGCGGATTGTGGATGAAGGGCACGTTGATAGGAAAAGTGGGGAGCGTCTTTACCTCCACCGGCACGCAGCACGGCGGACAGGAATCAACTATATTGAGTTTTCACACCACTCTCTTGCATCATGGCATGGTTGTCGTCGGAGTCCCTTATTCGGAGCAGAGGCAGATGACTACTGCTGAAATCTCCGGCGGAAGTCCATATGGATCTTCTACAATCGCGGGCTCCGACGGTTCAAGGCAGCCCACGGAAAACGAGCTGGCGATTGCAGCTTTCCAGGGAAAACACGTAGCCGGGATCGCGATGAAAATGTTCGGCTAAATCATTCGGGGGTGAATTATGAACCGCTATAAAAAACTTTTGCTTTTTGTCCTGCCTTTCTTTCTCTGCGCGTGCCTCGAGGTCAGGCAGCAGATCGTCGTAAACAAAGACGGCGGCGGCAAGATAATCGAAACGGTGATGATACCCAAAGCCGTGCTCAAAGAGTTAAATGACATTTTTTCCAGCCTTGGTTCCGAGAAGGGCAAAAAACGCGAGAAGATAGATATCTACGATAAGGAAAAGTTGGTGGCGGATGCGGCCAACTACGGCCCCGACGTGAAATATGTTTCCAGCAAGAAGATGAGCACAAAGACAAAAGATGGCTATCAGGTCGTCTATGCCTTCAACGACATAAACAATTTGAGGATCAACCAGAACCCGGGCGATAAGGGGCCGAAGACATCAAAGGACGACAAGTCCGACTCGGAAGTGGAAAATATCACATTCAAGTTTGAAAAGGGCGATCCATCAACGCTCGTTATAAATTTCCCGGCAATGGCCAAGGCTTCGAAGGAAAAAAAGCAAAAGGTTGCCAAAAAAGACAAGGCCGCCGAACAAAAGGAAATTGAAGAGGCGCGCGAGATCTTCAAGGACTTATATATAGGTATAACTGTAAAGCCGGAAGGCGAAATAGTCGAAACAGACGCAACTTATCGTGATGGAAATAAGATCACGCTTTTGGAAATGGATTTCGGCAAGCTCGTGCAGGATGCAAAGAAGTTTGAATCCTTCGCAAAAAAAGAGCCGGAAACCGTTGAAGAAACAAAGGCCCTCCTTAAAAATCTACCCGGATTCAAAATCGAGCTGAACAAAAAGGTGATCGTTAAGTTTAAATGATAGTCGACAGCCCTGCCCGCATCAAATCGTGAGTAATTTCAGATAGATAAGCTTTCTTTTTCCCGTCGGTATTTTCCACGCAACAAATTCTACGATTTGCCGATAAAGGGTTGTAACAGAGGAAAGGGAGGGTTTTATGGGAGATTTTCAAGTCAGCAATCGCACCTTTTCTGTCAATGAGGATGCGGAGAGTTATCAAACACCTGCTCCAAGTCAAAGCCAGCCGCAAGAATCGGATCATTTTACAAATCAGCCCGCCGGAAAAATTGAACAGTCCAATGTGAGCTGGAACAAGATGTTTTCGTCCGCAAAACAAACTGCGGGCGATCCGAATGATCTTGCCCGTCAAATAAGAGAGCGCATGTCAGCCGCAATCAGCATGTATAATCAATTGCATTCGGCCAGCGATTCGATTCCATACGGTGATGACTATTCCGATCAAAGGGAGGAGCTCGTAGAGCGCATGTCAGCCGAAGTCGATGTGGTTCATCAAGCGCTGGCGGATTATATATTAATGATCGGCAACGTTAATCCTTCAGAGTTACGTGAAGGCGCGCGCGTGCTAAGAGACCTATTTCTTGATGAACGCGGAATACATTCAGCGCAGCAGGGCGCAGAAGATGCTTATTTATCAATCATTCCAAGACTTGAGCCGGGCATGGTACTTGAAGAAGCAAGGGCATTACGATTGAATTTATCGAGGAGAAACTCCTTCACGGAATTCAGAGCAATTGATTACTACTCAAAAATTATACAGTATCTTAACCCCGACGGTGCGCTGGCGGAAGCAAGGGCAATAAGGCCGTATTTGGCGGACGAAAATTTATATTTTGCGGAAGATGCAAACTCGAGTTACATAGCGCTTATTTCAATGGTCAATTCGCCCGGCGCATTGCTTGAGGAGGCAAGGGTGTTCCGCGCATATTTGGCCGACACGGAAACATTCCGGCGATACCGTTCAGCTTATCTGGAAGTCATTAAGCATCTTGATCCGGCCGGGGCGCTGGAAGAGGCAGAGGCATTGAGGTCGTATCTTACGAACCCTGATGAGGATATACGCCGGAATGTAGTTCAAGTTTATGAATCGCTTGCTCACGCCCTCAATCCAGCCGCGGCGCTTAAAGAGTTGGAGGCATTGAGGCCGTATCTTACAAACCCTGATGAAGGTATACGTCTGACTGCAGTTGAAGCTTATGGGTTGCTTGCCCAAGGCATCGATCCGGAAAAGGCGCTTGAAGTGGCACGCACACTGATAGATTTATTTGCCGACTGTAATGCCGAAGTTCGTTCTGTGGCCATCCAAAAGTACGCGGATATAATCGCGCGGCTTTACACCGGCGGATCTATTGACGTCTTTGAAGAGATCCGCCCTTTCATGATAGTCATCCGCCATGGAGACGACGCCACAGCATCAGTTGCATATAGAGTTCTAAGTAGCCTGGTCGGGCAATTCCCCGAAAGTCCGGAATTTCAGGAGGTGGATCGCGCTCTATTAAGAGAGCGGATCAACGATAGAGATGGCGGGCGGCGTGAAGCCGCGATTGCAGAATATGTTTCAATCATGCAAAATCTTTCCTCCGCTGAAGCGCTGAAGGAAGCAAAGTCGTTAAGGATGTACCCGATCGGGGAGCACGATCTAAATCTCTATCTTTACAGATGGCTGATCTCAAGATTCGACTGCAGCGCGGGAATGCAGGAAATCAGATCACTTACGATTTCAACCGAATCTGATTACTATATTGAGGTCGCAAAATTCTTTGCCCCGGAAACTGTAACTGAAGAGATCAGGCGATTCAGGGAGAATTTTAGCGACACAGACGAGCGCTATAATGCCGGCGCCGCCAGGGCATACGGATACTTGATCACAAGACTTGGTACGGATGAAGTTCCGGCGGAGGCGGCGGCATTGAGGCAGCTCTTTGGAGACGCAAGCGCCGTCAGGGGCGCCGGCGCAGCCTTGGCCTACAGATGGTTGGCAGGAAGCCTCGACCCCTCGAATGCATATAAAGAAGCCAAGGAATTGAGGAGACTGTTTAGAGACGCAAATGTGCAAATAGGCAAAAATGCCGCCGTCGCCTATGCGGCCGTAGCTGAAAGACTCGATTCGGTTGCTGCGTTTGAGGAGACGAAGGAGTTAAGGAGACTTTTTAGGGATGCAAATGAACAGGTACGAGAAAATGCAATCAGTGCATATACGGCAGTGGCCCAAGAGCTTGATCTCACCGCCGCATCCGAAGAAGGAGGTGCTTTAAGGGAAATTTTTGAAGATGCGCGCAACCGGTCATACGTGCGCCTCTCCGCCATCCGCGTCTATTGGGCGGTATACTGGAATTTTCAATCGGTCTCATTTGAGACGGTCAGGCCGCTTAGACAATTCTTCGGAGACGACAATGAACAAATACGCAAAAGCGCAATCCTGTCCTACTGTGAAGTGGCCAAAGCGGTCCGCGGGAGCGAGGCCTACGAAGCCGGCGATATATTGAGAAATTTCTTTTCTGAAGCGGATGAGGAAATCAGGTCTAAAGCGATTGAGGCCTATTTTATGCTGGCTCAGAAATTTGGCCATGCCAATGCAGCTGAAGCTGCCAGAGTAATAAGAGGATTTTTCAGCGATGCAGATGAGGTGAAAAGGGGGCGGGCCCTTTGCGCTTATAGAGGGGTTTCCGACGCACTTGATTCTGTCGCAGCATTTGAAGAGGCCAAGGCATTAAGGGAGCTTATGGAAAGTCCGGATGAACAAATGAGAGCATACGCGATTGATGCCTATACCAATCTCATCAGAAATATGGATACGACTGCAGCGGTTGAAGAGGTCAAAGTGCTAAGGCAATATCTTGCAAGCGAAGACTCGCAGATCCGCGAGTTTGCCTTCAATGCATGCAGCTTCTTTGCTAATTTAGCCTTTTACAACACAAGACACGAGTATTCGCCCGAACTGAAGGCAGAGATAACAGAAGGTGCCAAGACCCTAAGAGAACTCATGGTCAATGGAAACAATGACGAGCTGCGCCTCTGGGCGACTCAATCCTATCACAGTCTGGGTGAATATGTGGATTCCAATGAACGGCTTGAAGGTGTCAAGACATTCAGGTCATTATTCGGCGATGCAAATGAGCAGATCAGCAACGCTGCGATTGATGAATACTCAATGTTATCTCAAAAGCTTGATTTAATTGACAGGCAAAAGGAGGCAAGCGCACTTAGTGAGATTATTCTCAACGGAAGTGATAAGGAGGCACGGCTTCGTGCTATTAAGGCCGCTACATTATTAGTTCAGGATTATAATGTTTTCGTCCTCGTTACGGACGAGTATGACATACGAAACTCTTATAATAATGCAGCCAGCGTGCTGATCCCCGCACTAAGAGAACTGTTCGACGAAGCGGATCGGGATATTCGCAGCAGCGCAATTGAAGCTTACAGGGTGATAGCAGAGAGATTGGATCCCACCGTTGCACAAGAAGAGGTCGACATACTGCGCACACTCTTTAGCGATCCAAATTGGCTCCTCTATCAGGCGGCGACGCTGGTCTACGGATCAGTTACCGAGAGGTCGGCTGCAAGGGAAGCGGATGCAATAGAAGGCGCAAGGATCTTGAGGGGGATTTTCGCTAACGAGGATGTGATTGGGTATATGCGCGGGTCCGCGTTGTGTGCCTATGCCTCTCTACGGCCATACATGGCTCACGATGATCGCGAGCAGGAAGCGGACATATTGCAGGAATTGCAAGATGATGACATAAAGCACGCGTCATTGGCGTTGACGGCCCTGCAGATCGGGAGTTTCGATTATCTTGAAGAGATTTGCTGGAGATACGACATCCACTGATTCCCAAATTGAAGCGCCCCGCATCTTATTTTATAGATAAGGTGCGGGGCGTTTTGTTTCTATCGCGAATTATTTTGCTAATTCCTGGCCTGCCTTGAAACATTCCTCTATTTCATTTGTATCGGGTATATATTTGTAACTTATAGCGGGCCTTGT
>Ga0315274_10016480_pt1 | contig 10440 bp, 7 predicted proteins | sample YL17G02_20_MG_FD_203700 | JGI IMG/M metagenome (GOLD analysis project Ga0315274, IMG submission 203700) | Sediment microbial communities from Yellowstone Lake, YNP, Wyoming, USA - YL17G02_20 | ecosystem: Environmental > Aquatic > Freshwater > Lake > Sediment | place: USA: Wyoming | collected... | reverse complement strand
TCGGTTATAAACACCAGCCCGCCGGATATGGATGGCGTCGAGCAGCAGTGCTCGCTCAACTCGCACGACCACACCAACCCCGTCCCTGTTATCTCTCCGCTCCCGGCCGCATCAATGCACTTCAGCCACGCCTTATTCTTCCCCCACCAGATGTCACCGCCGTGCGCAACGTAAATCCTGTTCTTGTAGAACACCGGCATACCCTTGATATTGCTCGGGCTAACCTCACGATTCCTGATATACTTGTGCACGTTCTCCTTAGGTGCGTTCGGGTCAGGGTCGAACCGCCACACCCGCTTGAGCTTCTCAACCGTCCCCTCCGCCGGTGCCGACTTCAACGCCTCAAACGCATACACCACCCCATCCCCACCGCAGAAAAACACCAACTTGCGCCCATCGACCACTCCCATCGCCGCTGACGACCACGTGCTATGAAAAATTCGAGGCCCTATCCCCTCATCGTCCCGCCCCAGGTAGCGTCCCGTCTTCTTGTCCAGCACAATAAGACTCGGGCCGTCCGGCCTGTTGATTCGGCTGTGAGCGTTATCCAGCCCGTTGCTCGTATTGACATACAGGAAATCCCCGTCAATCAGGATTGAGCTGTGCGCCGCATCGTGCGGCCACGTCCCCGCCTGGTTCGGTATATCAAACAGCCATATAATGTCGGCGTCCGTATCCGTCACCTCGAATGGCGGCACATTCGGCCCGCCCTTGTTCCCCAGCGCCATATGCACCCCCTCGTCCTTGTATGGCCCGTCGTTGCCGTTGCTCTGCCCGTTAATATCAAGGCACATTACCTCCCCCCGGTTGCTCACGGCATAGACCCGCTCCCCCTCAACGCTCGGCGCCGAAACAATCCCCGCCCGCGGCCAGTCCAGAAACTGGTCCGGCCCGAGCTTCGACACCATCAACTGCCACACTAAATTCCCATCCTTCTCATCTATGCACAGCAATATCCCCCTGTCCCCCGTATAGCGCGGATCACGAGGCGGATCGCTGTTCGTACCCATAAACACCCGACCCCCTGCAACCACAGGCGTCGCCCAGCTCTCGCTGCCCAACTGCGCAGTCCACTTTATATTCTCACCCGTCGCCGGATCGAATCTGTCCGCCAGCCCCTTCTCATCCGAAACCCCATTCCGCGTATGCCTTTCACCCCACTGAGGCCGGTCAGCCCCCCACGCAGCCGCCGCACCCGCCAGACTGCACATCAAACCCCAAATCACCACCCTGCTGACTTCCCATTTCTTCGTCATAGTGTCCTTCCTTTCGCATTCTCTATTCGCAAAACCCCATTGTACAAACATCCCCTCAATTACACAAGCGCGCCGTTTAGCCGTCGGCGGCACGCCGACGCTTCGTCATTGCCAGGAAGCCTGCCCTCAGCGTAGCCCCCAGGGACGGAGCCGAATGGGCAGGAATCCAGAAATGCCGTGGTGTGAAATCATTTTCTGGCAAACCCGTTTTCCTGTCATGCTGAGCAAAGCGAAGCATCTGGGCCGCGAATGACAAGCCCCTTCTGTGGCTAAACGCACTGCCCGTTCGTAGGCCAGATTCTTCGCTAACGCTCAGAATGACATGTGAGCGTAACAGAATGTTAACGAGAGGTTTACGTCGTGCCAGAAAAGAATTTCACACCCAAATGCGGATGCCAAAATCATTTGCATTGACAATCGCCGCCGGACCGTGTATCTTATCCCCTGTACTTAATACGGTAGCCTATCCACAAAGCACAGTTTATGGAATAAGCCGATGCAGAGCGTTATCCAGGTAACCTGCTATCGTGGCGGCAGCCTCCGCGAGGCCGTCGCCAACGACAAGCGCCTGCAAAAGTACAATCTCGCCGTCTCCCGCCAGAAGACCCCGGGCCGAAGCCCCGGCTGGGCAAAGCTCCACGGCACAGACCCCGGCGTCCACGGCGCCATCAACCTCGAATGGGACCCCGCCACAAAGACCCTGATGGCCAGGATCGTCACAAAAGGAAAGAGCACCCCCGACCGAATCATCGGCCAATTCATCGCATACCTCATGCGCCGCCACCGAACCAAAATCCGCGCCATCCTCCTGCTACCCGGTTAGCCCACCAATGTAGGGTGCGATTTTTCGCACCATCCAACTGGTTCGCCCGCGGACCTGTGCCGCATGTCATTCCGACCGAGCGCAGCGAGCGGAGGAATCTGTTCAGACTACCAACGCACCCCCCTGCGTCTGCCAACCCCCAAAACTTCTCCTGAGTTTACCCGCAGTTGTTTGGGCGGGCTTGCCTACGGTCAGCTTACTCGACCCGTCGAAGGATCCTTATTCGATATTCGTTATTCGCCATCCCCCATCCGCCGTTCGACATTCATTATTCGATATTCGCTATTCGCCATCCCCCATCCCCCATCCGCCGTTCGACATTCATTATTCGATATTCGTTATTCGCCATTCCTCCCTCGTCATTCGTCCGTCGTCATTCGATACTCTCCCCCCCTTACCCCCAAATCTTCCCCGATTTCCCTTAACTCCCACCAATGTAGGGTGCGATTTTTCGCACCACCGAACTGGTTAGCCCGCGGACCTGTGCCGCGGGCGATCGTGCCACGGGCTTCCAGCCCGTGCATTCTCACCCACCGCCGCTTCGCAATGCTCCTTTCCCCCACATTACCACGCCATTTTCCGCCCTTACCCCCAAAATCTTGCTTCATCTGGTTAAGGAGTAGGTGGACTCGGAGTTGTCTGGAGAGAAAAATCGTTTGGGCAGAGGGCCAAATTAGGGCAACCAGGGGGGTAATTTGGACCTCTGGGGCCCCGAACGATTTTTCTCCGTCTTCCGAGTCGCGAAGTACACCTATCCATTATTCGCAAGAACCCCAAAATTTCCCCCGGATTTTCCTTGCAAGGCAGGTCTATAGTCTTTACAATGGTAGTGGTTTATAGAGGCTCTCGGCCCGTACAGGAGGAGCCAGTCGTTTCATCTTTGAGCAGCACCTGTGCCCATTCCGTTCTAAAAGTGTTGATAATTCTTTTGAAGGGAGCAGGAAAATGAGAAGCACAATCCACCAGCAAAACAGTCCGCCCAGGCGGACAAGTCTCATCGCAAGGTATTGTCTGCCCGCAGTGGTTTTGGTGGCACTTCTTGGGCCGCTGGCACAAAAAGGTCGGGGCGATTCCGTTCTGGTGGGCGATGAGCAATGGACGATCTATTGGAGACATGACGGGACAATAACCTTACGAGATAGGAGTCATCTCTCAATCGTCTCTGGTGGACGCGTTGATCGTGTTGAGGCTTATGATTCCAGTACCGTAGATGTTTCTGGCGGGGAAGTGCGGACCGCCCTTGTAGCGCATAACTCCAATATAGTGAACATCTCTGGTGGGTTTGTGAACGCCATCTCTGCCAGCGTTGAACGCCCCAGCAGTGTAAACATCTCTGGTGGGCGAGTTGATCAGCTTAGTTGCCGCGCCTCCTGGGGCATTGTTGTTTTCTATGGACAAGCTTTTCATACCGCCACGGCTCAGTGGCATGCCCGGGCACCTGATGGTAGTTGGGGCGCCTATTGGGATGAAGAACCCAGAATTGAGGGCAACCGCGTGCTGCTCTCCGGTTACCTTGGTGGCGAGTGGTGGGATGGAACCCCGTGGACGAGTCGTATCAGTGACAATTGGCCCAGTGCAACCATTTTGGTGTCAAGGGACGGGCAGATATGCTCTCAATGGATAAGTGGGATGGATTTTAATGGTGATTGCAAAGTTAATTTCGTGGATTTTGCAATAATGACGTCACCAGGACTTGAGTACACTACGACTATGGGGCGCAACGTGGTTAGGGGTTCTTATGCAGATCTTAACGGTGACTGTAGGTTTGATTTTAGAGATTGGATTTTGTTTGCTCAGAATTGGCTACAATCGGAAAGTAATTTCAAGAGTCGTGTTTGTCTAACTACGCGGGAGTGGTAATTTTGAAGGAGGCCAATTCAGAATTGTAGATAGAAGAATTTGTCGGCGGTGCAAGCAAAAACAGGTATTGGTAGTGACAAGGAATAGTAGCCGATGGTTCTGTTATCAAGAATAAGATGGGCTGGCTCGAATTGGAAGCTGCCATCGCCGAAGCAAAACCGGATTGACGAAAGGGAACAACCCGCTCTTACTGTTTATGGAGCATGACAATGTTGGATAAGCAATTATACGAAGAAGCGCGACACTGGCCACGGCGCTCCTGTGCTGCCCAGAAAGGAGTGGACAATGTGTAAGCAAAACAGTCCGCCCAGGCGGACAAGTCTCATCGCAAGGTATTGGCTGGCAGGAGTGGTTTTGGTGGGACTTCTTGGACCGCTGGCCGCCGAAAGCCAGGGCGACTTCGCTCTCCAGGGCGATGAGCAACTCACAGTCGACTCGTACCATTATAAAGGCACTCTATACGATACAAGCTGTGCATCCATAGTCTCCGGCGGACAGGTGCACCAACTCTACGCTTACGACACCAGCACCGCAAACATCTCCAGCGGATCCGTGTACTCCATCTTCACCCGCAACTTCAGCGTTGTGGACATCTCCGGCGGGTCCACTCATGACCTCGACGCCCGCAACTCCAGCGTTGTGAATATCTCCGGCGGATCCGTGTCCTGGATCTACGGGTACGACTCCAGCGCTGTGAACGTCTCAGGCGGGTCTATAAGTGACTTACACGTCTACAACTACAGTACCATCACCCTCTACGGGCAGAACTTCCGTGGCAGCAGCAGCATTACCTTCGATGGTAGGCGGGTTCTGGGAACGGGCATGCTGAGCGGTGACTGGATGGATGGAACGCCGTGGGCGGTGAACATCTTTGAGAACGATCCTACAGCGACGATTCTGGTTATCCCCGTTCCAGCTATTCACAACATCACGCAGGACACATATCACGAGACGATTCACGAAGCTATCGATGAAGCGACGGCAGGGGATACGATTGAAGTTCCAGTTGGCACATACACCGACGACAGTAATCGGGATGTTGACTTTAACGGAAAAGCCATTACTCTCCGCAGTGAAAACCCGGACGATCCGGCCATAGTAGCTGCGACAATCATCGACTGCAACGGCACAGCGGAAGATCCTCATCGAGGCTTCTACTTCCACAGCGGCGAAGATGCCAATTCGATTCTCGAAGGCTTTACGATTACGAATGGATACGGCCCCAATGAACCCTTCGGTGCAAGTACGTATTCCGCAGGCGGGGCGATCTACTGCATTAGTTCCAGCCCGACAATCAGGAATTGTGTCTTTGCCAACAACTACAGCCACTACTGGGGCGGAGGTATGTGGTTCGACAACAGCCACGCGGTGATCGAAGACTGTATCTTCCAAGACAATGTTGCCCTTGATACCGGCGGCGGCCTGTACAACCGCTCGAGTAGCATCACGCTCAAGCATTGTCAATTCGTGGATAATTCTGCTGACTACGGCGGAGGAATATACACTATCGACGGTGCTTCATCGGTCAGAAACACTCTTTTCATTGGAAACTTGGCTGCAATAAACGGTGGTGCCTTGCGGAACAAGCGCGTCGCTTCGACAATCTCGAATTGCACCTTCTTCGACAACCAAGCCCCTGCCGGTGCGGCGGTCCACAATGTGCTGAGCGAGGGCACCACTATTACCAACTGTATTCTGTGGGGTAATCCGGACACCGGGATAGAAGGCGATGCAGTAGTAAGCTACTGCGACGTACAGGCCGGCTGCCCGGGTGAAGGCAATATCGACGCCGACCCTTGCTTTGCTAACGTCGATGAAGACGACTTTCATCTTCGCTCACAGTTTGGTCGATGGGAGCCAACAAGCAAAACATGGGTTCTTGACACTGTCACCAGCCCCTGCATCGACAGAGGTGATCCGAGTGACCCGGTTGGAGATGAACCGAATCCCAATAGGAATAGAATAAATCAGGGAGCCTACGGAGGCACTGCGGAAGCGAGTAAATCACCAGATTGTACCGAAGCCCTTTTGTCGGACTTGAACCATGACTGCCGCGTAGATTTTCTTGACTTTGCCATATTCGTCAGCCAGTGGCTTGAGTGCAGAATCGAACCGCCCGACTTTTGCTGGTGGTAATACTACGTTGTGGACGTCGCCGACTGCTGTATTATGGCCCTGCACTGGTGCGAAGACAATAAGCCGTAGCCTCTTGCCATAATGAATATCCGGTGGGCCAGGGCTATTTCCTCTCCCTCCTCTCCAGTGTGAATCGGCGTTAATCTGTGTCTCATTCTTCTCTTCGTGTCGATTCGTGCTTGCCCGCCGTTGTTTGGCCGGGTCAATTCGTGGTTAATAATCCGCGAGAATCCGCGTAATCCGTGGTTCCCTTCGTGTCAACCTCGGCCTCTGCGGTTATGGGGGATTTTCCTTGACGCCCAACCCCCAACGGAGTATAATATATATCAAACTAACAGAATCGCATAAACAAAAGAACAGAAAACAAAACATGGCCGACACAAAAATCAAACCCCAGCACCACCAGCCAAAGGCTTCTCCGCTCCTCTCATCCCCTTGTGCCCTTGTCTCTTGTGCTCTTCTCCCCTTCGTGCCTTTGCGTCTTAGTGGCCAAGACCCGCCCTCTACACTTGTAGAGACTCCTCTACAAATCAGCCTCTTTTTTGCAAAACAAACCCAATTTCAAAATGGGCAATATAAACATAAGTACAGCAAGAACAAAGGCTTATGCCGAAGAACAAGGAACAATGAGCAACGAACGTCATTCAAAACAAAGCCAAACAAAGCCAATTTCAAACGGGGCGCTCGCACTCCTGGGCGTAGTGCCAACGCTACACGGCACGAGTTCACGGACCGGATGAAGCCCAGATTCCTGAATTTTTGCAGCAAAAATAGTTTGACAGGATTCCTCGATTCGGTAAAATACTGAGCTTTCAATAGTAAACGGGAGCTTTTCTATGAAGAGCTTTATGGCGAAAAAGAGTGAAGTTGAGCAGAAATGGCTGCTTGTGGATGCCGATGGGGCCGTTTTGGGCCGAATGGCTGCGAAAATTGCGCCTATACTGATGGGCAAGACCAAGCCGATCTATACGCCGCACGTCGATGTGGGCGATTTCGTGGTTGTGGTGAACGCTGAAAAGGTGAAAGTCAGCGGCAAAAAGGCCGAGGCGAAGGAATACGATTACTACACGCACTATCCCGGCGGACATAGGTACGTCAGTTTTGCCGATATGATGGCGAAAAAGCCTGAGAAGGTGATTGAACTGGCGGTCAGAAGGATGCTGCCTAAGAGCGCGCTCGGCGGACTGATGCTCAAGAAGCTGAAGGTTTATCGCGGCCCGGAGCACGAGCACCAGGCCCAAAAACCCGAAAGAATACAACTTTTTTGACAGGGCGGCGCTTGGCAGTGGACTGCTAAGCCTGGACCCGGAGAGAAATTGAGTTATGGCAGAGACCAAGACTGAGAATCCTGCGGCCAAGGCGGGCCTGAAGGCTAAGGCGCCGCAGCCGGCAGCGGAACCCAACGCGGGGCCGGCAAAGAAAGGCCCCGACAAGGGCGGTTTCTATTGGGGCACCGGCAGAAGGAAAAGCTCTGTGGCCCGCGTGCGGATCAAGCCCGGCAGCGGCAAATTGCAGGTCAATAAAAAAGAGCTTGGGGAGTATTTCAAGAGAGAACAGGACAGAAAAGCTGTTGTGGCGCCGCTCAAGGCCGTTGACAGGGAGAAGGCGTTTGACGTGTTCATCAACGTCAAAGGCGGCGGAACGACCGGACAGGCCGGCGCTTCGCTGTTGGGGATCGCCAGGGCGCTAAGGAAGTATGACGACAGCCTCATTCAGGTGCTGCGGGACGGCGGGCATCTTACCCGTGACCCGAGAATGGTCGAGAGAAAGAAACCCGGACAAAGCGGCGCCAGAAAGAGATACCAGTTCTCGAAGCGTTAATTTGCAAATCTTGTTTTGGAATATTATAATGGCCGCTAAGAAACAATCTTGGCGGCTGTTTTTATAAGGGCGGAAAATATGGTACGAGTGGCGATAATCGGGGCAAGCGGATATACCGGGGCCGAGTCGATCCGGATTATCCTGGGGCACGGTGAGGCTAAGCTTACGTATTTGACGGCTCTGCCGGAAGAGTGCGGGGCGGTGGAGGATGTTTTTCCGCAGTTCAAGGGGCGGTGCGACTTGGAGATTGAGCCGTTGGATATGGATGAGATTTCAGGCGTTGCGGACGTTGCGCTATGCTGCCTGCCGCATAAGGTCTCGATGGGGTTTGTGCCTAAGCTGTTGGAGGCCGGGCTGAAAGTCGTGGATTTCAGCGCGGATTATCGGCTCAAGGATACGGAGGTCTATGAGAAGTTCTACCAGGTCAAGCACACCGATACTGCTAATCTTGCCGGGGCGGTGTATGGTCTGCCGGAATTATTCCGCGAGCAGATAACGGGGACCGATTTGGTGGCGAATCCAGGCTGTTTTCCCACCGGAGCGGTGCTGGCGATAGCGCCGCTACTCAAAGAAGGCATCATCGAGACCGATTCTATCATCGTCAACGCGGTGACGGGCGCGTCCGGGGCAGGCAAGAATCCATCGGCGAAGTTTCATTTTCCCAATATGAATGAGAATATGTTCCCATACGGGATTGGCGTGCATCGGCACATGCCGGAGATGGAGCAGGTTGCGAGCGAAGTGGCCGGGGCGGATGTGCGAATACTGTTCCAGCCGCACGCAGGGCCTTTCGATAGGGGTATTCTCTCGACCGTGTATTGCCAGCCGAGGCAGGACGTCGGGAACGAACGGTTGCTAAAGCTGTACAACGATTTCTACAAGGCCGAACAGTTCGTGCGGGTGCGCAAGGATGCGCCCGGCGTCAAAGACGTCGCGGGCACGAATTACTGCCACGTCTTTGCAGGGTCGGTAAAGGGAAAGATCGTCTGCTTCTCGGCGATTGACAACTTAGTCAAGGGCGCCTCAGGCCAGGCGATCCAGAATATGAACATTATCTTCGGCCTTGATGAGGCTTTGGGGCTTGTATAGGACATTATCAGCAACGGAGTTGTCTGGCGTGCTGTGGCTGGGCCGCCCGGTACGGATTAGTTATCGAAGTTGAGAATTCACAAGAACCGATTTGGCGTATTGTTGTTATTGAGCTTCTGGGCCGCTGTAATATACGGCGCCGTGGTTGTCGATTTCCCGGGGCAATATCCGCTCTTCAATTTAGAAGAGAAAAACATCCCCGCGAGTCCGCGAATCGAGCGGGCGTTTGAGCTAAAGCCCGGCAATTATCTGTTGAAGATTATTCACAAGAACTACGCCGGCGAGGACATAGACGTAGTCTTTAACGGTGAGCCTATCCGGCCTTTCCGGGTGGAAAAGCGGAGGAACGACCAAACAGTCCGTTTTCGCATCTCTCCGGGCCAAATCCGCGAGAGCAACTTATTAGGGATTGATTATCGTTCCGGCGTTCCCGAGAAGGTGACAATCAGACTTCAGAACTATCGGCACAGTCCTCTGAGCAATTGCGTTTTTGTATTCTACAGGTCCGGGGCGACGGGGTTGCCGGAGTTCTCGCTTCTGCGATCGATATGTGTTTTCGCATTCGCCGCTCTCTTTTTCGCTGCTGTTTTGTTCGGCATCGAGGAGACCTGCAGGAAAGGTGCGATACGCATTGTTGGCGTCTTATATCTTGTCTTGAGCGTGGCCGCAATAAGTAACGTGCTGCCATTCGGGCAACCAGTGGTTTTCATCTCCGCGGGCTATTTTCTGTTTTGGTTTGTGGTGGCGGCGGTGTCTGTTGTCGCCCTGTGCGTGGCGCGCATTTTTCGCAACATCATATTGCATTACCTGCGGTTAAAAGCCGATCAGGTTGCAGTGTTGATTTTTGTGTCACTGATAACGCCTGTTTGCCTGCTGCACGTGACGCAGACCAGGCCGGGGATGTATCCGGTGGAGGCTTTCGATGAGACCGCGCACACTTACACGGAGATTCCACTTGTGCAGAAGGCGCTATTGGGCGGGCACATCCTGAAAATGAACGTTTTTAACAACTTCGGGACGCCGTTGCTTGGGGACCCTATTAGTAATCCTTTCGCCCTGCACACCTGGCCGTACCTGGTCTTCAAGCCTCATATTGCAATGACAATAAACGAAGTTACCTTTTCGATTCTTACGTTTTGGATATTGTTCTTTTTCTATAAAAGGACAGGACTGTCATTCCAGGCGAGCATACTGGCGGCATTTCTGAGCTTTACGGCTCCGAGCTTCCTGTGGTTTATTCAGCATCATCCACATCAGGGGGTTCTGTTTTATTTTTCCTGCATACTGCTGCTTATGGATTTGGCGCTCTCGGAGCGTAAGATTGTCTATTACGTATTGCTGCACCTTGGATTCATTGCTTTCTTTTTGAGCTCAGGCGTTATGGGCTTGTTCCTGGGCGTTCCTTTTCTGCTGGTGTTTTCACTAATCATAGCCGGGCGGGATATCAGGCTGTTT
>Ga0315274_10016478_pt1 | contig 10441 bp, 14 predicted proteins | sample YL17G02_20_MG_FD_203700 | JGI IMG/M metagenome (GOLD analysis project Ga0315274, IMG submission 203700) | Sediment microbial communities from Yellowstone Lake, YNP, Wyoming, USA - YL17G02_20 | ecosystem: Environmental > Aquatic > Freshwater > Lake > Sediment | place: USA: Wyoming | collected... | reverse complement strand
CGAAGCCCGTCGGGTCCAGATGATCAACCCGGAACGCCGGATAGGAGAATTGCTCGTCGAGATGGGCTGTATCAGGCCCGAGCAGCTGAGCACGGCCCTCGCCCGCCAGTTTCAAAGCCAGGCTCCGTCCCCCTAAGCTGTTAAGTAAAAAAAGCGAAAAACGCCCCCCCCTAAAATCGGGGGGCGTTTTGATTGTTGCTGTATTTCGATGATCGTCAGCTGTTCCTTGGCTTTTTGGCGGAGGGCGAGGGATTCGAACCCCCATGTCCCGAGTGAACGGGAACGGCGGATTTCAAGTCCGCTGCCATACCGTTAGGCGAGCCCTCCACTCAGTTATTTATCAAAGACTTACAGGGGTAAGGGAAATAGGTTATGCGGCACTAGTCCCGGGTTAAGGGGTGATGGTGGTAAAGCTCCAAACCAGGGACCAATTCGAATTACCAGAGCTGTTCGTTGCGCGCACCCGCCAGTAATAGGTCTTCAAGTTAGTGAGGTTGTTAACTTGATAATTGGTGTCGAGGATACCGCTTGTGTCGACCTCAAAACGGGCAAAGGTGCTGGTATCCGATAGTTGCAAGGCATAACTGGCAGCACCGCTTGAGGCATGCCAAGACAGGATAGGATTGGTAGCCACGGACATGGCGCCGTTGGCAGGTGAAATCAGCGTAGGAGCGGCGGGGGCAGGGGGCGGCCCGCTCGTCGTGTCCTTCTTGCCGCAACTCAACATCGCTAAACTGAAAAAAGCGAAAAGAACCGAGAGGAGCAATGCGGTCAAGAAGCGACCCCTCCGCCGCGGGGTTTGGAGATTTAAAAAGCAGAACACGGGTTTCATTCCTTGGCCCTCCTTTCCGTTATGCTTCGTTTAGCCTGACCCTCAAAGACGCGCGAACGCCTCATCGAGCCTGCCTTTTCTGCCCTTACCTTACCACAACGGAAAAGGGCCTGTCAAGGCCCTTTCCAAATTCTTTCCAAGACCAGCTCATTTTGACACATTTCTCTTCGCTATTTGGATTATCGCATCCAGACCTTTAAGACTTTTCTCTCCTCTGCCGCTTGTAGGCCGCAATCAAAAACAGGAGGATGAGCACCAGCGGTGTGCCCAGGGCCACGGGGAGGACCTGGCCGGGGTTCAGGTTCCGCTTCGGGGTGACCTGAAAACGCGTCATGGTGCTTACCTGCGGGGTCCGGCTTCCGGCCGGGTTCGCCACCACGACAAGTTCATAGGTCCCGGCCTTGACGAAGTGGATCTTCCAATTCAAAGGCAGGGTCTGCTGGGACTCGATGGTTCCGATGAACAGCCCCCGTTCGGCGCTCCAGTCCTCCAGGTCCACCGGCATTTTGTTCTGGGTGTCGATCAGGGAGAGATAGGTCGTGATGTCGGTCAGGGCATTCGGGCTGGCGTTGGTGATCTGCGCTCGGACCGTGACGTAATCCCCGGCCGTGCCGCTCAGCAGGTCCGGGGAGAGGATCTCGATGACCAGAGGATTGGGGACGCTCGAAGGTTGGGCCTCTGCTGACAGGCCCAAAGCGCCGAGGCCAGAAGCGAGCGCCGCGAGGCCCAGCCACGCGCGGAAGCGGGATCGAAGAGAAGGGGTTTCACTCATGCTTGATATACCCCTGGCGCCGGAATGCCCTTACGGAGACGAAAAGAAAGGCGAAGGCTGCCGCTCCGAAGAGGAGCAACGGCCAGAGATAGCGTCCGTTCTGGAGCAGGGACAGCTGGTAGTCCACCAGCACGTTATCCAGCGCTTCGAAGATGTTATCCAAAGGATTGAACCGGGCAAAGATTTGGGCCAGGCCGCTGGCCTTCAGGGTCGAGGAGAAAAGGCCCGGGGCCGACAGGGCCAGCAGGATGACGAGCGAGGTCGTCAGGGTGTTTTTGCTGGAGCGAAAGAGCAGGGAGATCCCAAGGATGAGCAGGGTCATTCCCGCGATCCCCAAGGTCCCCAGAAGGAGGACGTAACCCAGGAAGGGAAAGGCCAGCCGGGTTCCCGAGGAGGTCACGACCATGTAGGGCACGGCGACCGCGAACAGGGCCAGCCAGAGGGTGAGGGAAGCCAGCCATTTAGCGAAGAGGACCGCATTCAATTTCACCGGCGAAAGGAACAGGCTCTCTGCGGTCTCATGCTCGAATTCCGCGGCCAGAATGGATGAGGCATCGATGGACACGATCAGGAACGCCGTCCCGAGGATGATCTTGCTGAGCATCCAAAGGAGCTCAGTCTGATCCAAGAGGCTCAGCTCCTTGTCGGTCAGCATCAGGTAGCTCGCGAAGCTGAACAACAGGGCGGCGATCAGAAGCCACAGGGTCCCTTTCCAGGTGTAGACCTGGGCCCGGATCTCCTTGAGCCAGAGGGTGTTAACCATCGGATCCGGCCTGGGTTAAGCTTAAGAATATTTCGGTCAGGTTATCGCGGTCCGGCCGGAATTCCAGGACCGGGATGCCCTGCTGGTGCATGCGGTCGATCAGGGCGTTCGCCCCGGCCAGGTCCCCTTCGAAGACGAATTCTCCCACCTCCATGGCCTGCTCCTCCCGTGTGATCCGGGAGGCGAATTCCCCTCGGGGGATGTCCGCCAGGGCTCCCCGGATTTTGATGGCGTAGGCTTCCTTCAGATCGGCCTTTTGCTGCAGATCGCGCAGGGTCCCCTGGACGACCAGCCTGCCCTTGGCGATGATCGCGATCCGGGAGCACAAATCGGAGACTTCGTGGAGCAGGTGGGAGGAAAGGAAGATGGTCACCCCGCTACGGTTGAGGGCCCGGAGCAGGTTCTGGATGTCCTCCTGGCCCTGAGGGTCCAAGCCCAGGGTAGGCTCATCCAGCAAAAGGATTTGAGGGCTGTTGAGCAGAGCCCGGGCCAGACCCAGCCGTTGCCTCATGCCCCGGGAATAGGTCCCGATCGCGCTATGTTGCCTGCCCTTCAAACCCACTTGGTCCAACAGGGCCGGGACGGGGTTCGCCCCCCGGGAGGATCGAAGGCCGTAGAGGCTCGCAAAGAAGCTCAGGTATTCGTTAGCCGTCATCCAGTCGTAGAATCCCCGGCTCTCGGGCACGACCCCGATGAGCCGTGAGATCTTCTCCCGCTCCCTGGCTCCGAACCCGCCGATGGCGATCTCCCCTCGATCCGGGGGAATGAGGCCCGCGAGCATCCGGATCGTGGTCGTCTTGCCGGCGCCGTTGGGGCCGAGGAACCCGAAGAACTCGCCCTTCTGAACGTTTAATTCCAGCCCATCGACGGCCTTCACCTCCCCGTAGGATTTACACAGTTTCTTGACCGCGATGGCTGCGTCTGCCATTATTCCCGGGATTTCTTTTGAAAAGGGGATGACTTCCAGAACAGGTTGACGAGCAGGCTTCCGATCCCGACGATGATCAGGAACCCGCTGACGAAGAAGTTGATGGTCTCCTGGCTGTCCGGCACGTCGTAGAGGTATTTCAGATAGACCCCGAACCCGACGACGGCCAGGGAGACGAACAGGAATATCTGTTTCATGTCATTGCTTTTCCCAGCGGAAGGTTTGGGCCAGGGAGGAGAACACTCCGGACAGGCTGGCGAAGTCTCCGACTCGAGTGGTCAGCGTGACCACACCGGCCTGGTCCGGGCCGGTGATGAACGTCTGGACGGTCTGAGCCGGCCCGCCGGAATCGGCGTTTTGATACGTCAGCTGATACGCCTCGGCGCCGTTCAGGGTCAGCTTGTCATAACCGGTGCGCTGGTAGCCCAGCAGGGTTTTCTTCAAGCGGGGCTCTTCCTGGCTCAATACGAACAGCTCTAGGGTGGTGTTGTCCGGGACGTCCATCAGCCTGATGGTTCCGCGACCTCCGGCGAATCGGAGCTCGTACCCGCCGGGTTTGCCCGCGGTCACCTGCCAGGTCTGGGGGAATCCCACGGTGTAATAGTTCTCCCGGACATCCTTGTTATGATAGGTCACGAAGGGGAGGTCTTGTGGGCCGACCGCGACCTTCCCGCCCTCGGCCGGCTTCAGGGAGTCGGGATTGCCCTTGGGGCTCATCTTGGTGGAAAGAGGCCCGAACGTATAAAGCGTCAGCAGGATTAAAGCTGCTACGGTGAGGATCAGGATGGCAATGATTTTTTTATTCATCTAATTGGTGCCTCTTCATTCGGGTTGCTGGAAAATGGGCTCTCAAGCTCCATAAAGAAAGGCCAAATTTCAGAAAGCAGAAAGAGAGATCTCTTTTCCTATTCATTTACCACCCTATTTTTTCTACTAATTTAGTTACGATTAAGCCAACGGCCATTACCAAAATCCCGGCCATTAATATATCGCTAAAATAATGCCCACCTTGTAACAATCTAACTAATCCAAGGAAAGCACCACCCAATAAACTCACGCTAATCGCTAATCTTTTACGTCGTGTAGCTAATAATGGAATGCCTAAGAAAAACCCACCTGATGCATGCCCAGATGGAAAACTATTATTAGAGGGTTTATTCGCCACGTATTGCCATAGGGGCGTAAATGTTTGATGCTCTCGAATGACTTGATTCGGACGAGCTCGCCCCCAATGGTCTTTCAGCCCGACATTAACAATAAGTACTGGTCCGACGATCAAACTCATATAGGTTATGAATGCAAATCTCTTGGCAAAGGTTTTTGATAAGCTCTTTATTTTGTATGCTAAAAATAAAAACACCAATGGTAAAAATATTAAAATTGCAATTGCAACATTGACACTGTGATAAATGATCTTGCACCATAGTTGTGTCTCACCATAAAAATGATTAGTTATGGGATTATACGATAACATAGCCAAGTATTGATCGAGTTGCGGAGATACGGTAATTATTGCAATCAAGGCTAAAAATAAAAGTAAATACGCAATTCTTCTCAATCAACACCTCAAGATTAACCCTTTATACTATAACAAAATCCATTGTAAATAGGTCAATAAATTTTCCAAAGAAGGCGCCCTGCACGGAAGCAAGACGCCTTCTTCTCTTGCGGGATTTGTGAAACCTTAATTAGTCTTAAGCTCGGTCTTGGTCTCGCTAACTGTTTTTCTCTGTACTTCTCCGCTTGAAGGTCGCCGGTTCCGGCCCTTCGATTCCAAGCGGAACCTTTTAATCCCCTTATTGAGATGACCGTTTGAGTGTCGCTTCTTTGCCTTAGTGGGTTCCAGAACCTTCGCCTTTCTCCACTTTGGGCTCACGCTTCTCAGGCTTTTCAGTATTTAACACTTTGCCGTTTCCAGCATCCACCTGTACCTCGACTCCGCCCGATAACTTCACGCTCCAGACCAAGTTGCCATTTTCGTTTTCAAGCTTCGTCTTGACAACCTTGGCCCCCGGGTTTGCCTCAAGAGCAGCCTTTTTGGCCTGCACGGCCGTGATTTTCGCCAGGCTTTTAAGATCCTTGGGCGCTGGTTTGGGAACTTTGATGCTGGATTGATACGAGGGCTCCTCTTGGGAATCCTTCCCTTCTGCTACCACAGGGCCTACGCCAACAGCCATCAGCATCATTGAAAGCGCTATGACAGCGGCTATCCACCATTTCTTCATTGCTAATTCACCTCCTTTTCTGTTTTTGCTTAACTAATATAAGTATATACAAAGTATGCTCCCTGCTATTTCCTACCGAAATATAATTCATAACCTATTTTATAACTGTATGTTAAGCAGATTACTAATTTACAATTCTACGAATATAAAAAGGAGAACTACACCAAATCATAACTTAAATGAACCGTTTGGGGTATCCCGAGGATTTTTCTCAAGGGAAAAAGAAATGCAAAGGGGGTCAGGGCTTGGGTTTTTCAATTTTCACCAGGACTAAACCGTTGTCCTTTATCATTCCCACTCCCGGCGCATACCACTTCTGGTCGCAAGCTCCCTTCTCCAGGCCGCTGGTCTCCTTGAAATGCACGCAGTGCTCGAATGTCCCGGCCGGGGTCACCACTTTTTCGTCCGTGCCCGCGACCTCGGCTCGGTCCATCGCCACCTTGGGAGCGAACTCCTGGTAGAACATGTCCCCGAGCTTGATCGCAAAGGGCATCTGGAGCCCGAACGCGGCTCTGCTCTCCCCGGAGAGCCAGGTGCCCGCATGGCTGTTCACCTTTCCCTTACTGTAGCTGTCGACCTTCTCCCCTAAGTAGTAGACATCATTGGTCGTCTTGTCGATGGCGTAATAGTCCCGGGCGACCTCCACCAGGTTGCTGTCCTGCTTTTCGCGATCCTCGACCACATACACCCGGACGCTGTCCACGATTTCCGTGTCCGGGAGTACGGTCCGGGTCAGGGTTGTCTTTCCCTCCCGGTAATAAAGTCGTAAGCCAGGGCTCAAAACGAAATAGGGGTTGTTTCCGGTCAATCCTAAATTTTTACGTTCGGCGTGGAAACTACTCCTCCACTTCGTGTTCTGGGCGAGGGCGGGTGAACCTAAAAAAATAGAGAGAAAGATTAGGAGGGATAGACCTGAAAAGCCCGTAGGGCTTTTGATCATGCACGGAAAGCTTGTTTTCTTCATTATAATCTTAATTTCTAATTAAGATGAGGAGGCGTTAAACCACAAACTTCCTCTTGCGCCTTGCGTGAATGGCGTGGGATGCCGGAATCCTACGATTTCGGCATCCCATCACTCCCTTTTGCTACACGCTCTTAGTCTTCGTCGTCCTTCCCCTCGTGTTCGACGGAATCACGGCCATGTTCGCCGACCTCTTTGTCGTCGTCCGCTTCGAGCAAGAGCACCTGACCGTTTCCGGCATCTATTTTCGCTTCTTGCTTGCCGGTCGGGGTCTTGATCTTCACGGAATAGACTAGGTTGCCGTTCTCGTCCTCCAGGTCAGTCTTTACCACGGTTCCTGGCACCTTCTTTAGCGCGGCCGCCTTGGCCTGCTCGGCTGTGATCTTGGCGAGGCTGGCCAGTGTCGCTTCTTCCGTCTTGGGTGGGACCTGGATGCTGGATGTATAGCGCGGCGCCGGCTCCGCGCGATCTGGAGGCGCCGTAACCCCCGTGGGGGGGCTTTGCGTGGATACCGCCCCAGTCGTTCCCTTGGAACTGCAGCCCCCGACGACCAAAATAAGGGCTGTCAGGGCTGCCACGTTAACAACAGCCATCAACGTTTTCATCACCTGTCACCTTCGTTAGTTAATGTTTTGTCCGCGAGGTTACTCCCCGGAAGTCAGTTCCCTTCGCCTTGACCTTCGCCCTCCCCTTCGAGGCCGTCGTCTTCGATCTTCGTGACGGCGCCGTCAGAGATGCGCACCTTGACGTCCTTGATCGAGGCACCCACTTGGACCTTAACGCCGAATACCTGGACTCCATCTTCATCTTCCTGCTCGACGGAAAGCGCCGTGCCCCCGGCTGCCCTCGCAGCAATCGCTTTGGCTTGCTCGGCAGTGATCGGGCCGGAAGTGATGCCAAGCGCCTTGGCGAACGAGCCGTCCGGCGGTGTAAAGATGATGGCTGAGGTTTTCTTCGCGTCAGTTGGTGCGTTGCTTTTACCACAGCCACCGAAGATGGTGATCGCCGCTGTCAGGGCAACCACGCTGACGATGGTCATCATTTCTTTCATAATCTGTCACCTCCTTTCGTATGGTTTAACGTTTTTGATCGTCCCTATGGCCACCACAATTATAACAAAGGAAGATGAAGATATCATGAACTTGAAGAATAAGGTAAGCGGATCGTGATCGTCGTGCCCTTGCCCGGCGAGCTTTGGACGTTAATATTCCCATGATGTTTTTGGACGATCCACTTGGCGATGGAGAGGCCCAGCCCGCTTCCTCCAACTTTCTGAGACCGGGATTTATCCGCCCTGTAGAAGCGGTCGAAGATATGAGGGAGATCATCGGCAGAAATTCCGATTCCATGATCGGCAATGATAAGATCAGCCGTATAGGTGCTTTTCTTAACTCTTACCTCTACCCTTCCCCCCTCGGGAGAATAATCGACGGCATTTTTAATGATATTTAAAATGGCCTGTTGTATTTTTTCGGGATCCCCTGAAATGTGAACCGATTTCTCGGCTTCAAGAGACAGTCGAATATCCTTATTTTCCGCATAAGGGTTAATTTCCCCGATGCTTTGTGAGACTAACTGGGATAAGTCCATCAGGGAAAGTTGAAGGTGTTCTTGGTCGCTGTCCATTCGGGAAAGGCTGAGCAAACTATCAACCATCCGGTTCATCCGGTCGACCTCTTCGAGATTGCTTGCTAAGACTTGGGAATACGGGTTGGCATCCGGTTTATCTCGCAAGGCTACTTCTAATTCCGTTTTCATGATGGCCAAGGGCGTGCGCAGCTCGTGAGACACGTCGGCCGTAAATCGTTTCTGAGCCTCAAGGGTTTTTTGAATCGGATTGAGCGTTTTTCCCGCCAGCCAATAGGAAAGGCCTCCGACTAAAAAGAGGATCGTCCCGTCGATAAGAAGAATTAAATTCCCCAACCGATGAACGGTTTTGGCGACCACAAGGGTCTGGGCTTGTTCTTCGTCCGGGAGATCGCTCTCCATCTCGTCGGCGATGTTTTTTGCAAAACTCTGGTACAACACGATGCTGAAAACGGTCAGGATAATAGCGATCGCCGCAAGGTAAAAAAAAGTCAGGCGAAGGCGGGCCCGAAAGAACAGGCTATTTCTTGAGCTGGTAGCCCACACCCCGGATCGTTTCGAATAATTTCTCTCGTTGGCCATGGTCTACTTTTTTCCTTAAGTTCTTAACATGAACATCGACGACATTGCTGAACGCGTTGGAGTTGAAATCCCATGCGTGGCTGAAGATTTGCTCGCGGTCTAAAACCCGCCCGGCGTTTCTCATGAAATATTCCAGCAGTCCAAATTCCTTCAGCGTAAGCCCGATTTCTTTGCCGGCTCGATAGACCTTCCTGGTCCCTGGATTCAAGGTCAAATCACGGACTTTCAGTTCCGGTACCAGCGCGTTTACGGGTCTTCTCAGCAGGGCTCGGATTCGGGCCAATAACTCTTCGAAAGAAAACGGCTTAACGAGGTAATCGTCGGCTCCGCTGTCGAGTCCGATGATTTTATCCTCGGTCGTATCTTTCGCGGTGAGGATAACCACGGGAACGGTGATATTCTGCTTTCTGATATCGCGGCAGACTTCCAGGCCGTCTTTTTGGGGCAGCATGATATCCAGGATGACCAGATCGTAATCCTCATGGTGAGTTTCTATCCGTTCCTGGCCAGTTTCTCCGTCCAAAAGACAATCCACGGTAAAGCCCTCTTGCTGGAGTCCTTTTTTGAGGGACTGAGCTAGCTTCTCATTATCTTCGACGATTAAGATTTTCATGCCTCTCCATCATATCATATAAAGATGAAGTTTCTATGAACAAGTGAAAAAATATTTCTAAAACGGGCGGGATTTAAAAAGCCCACGGATCAGGGCCCATTCTTTGCACCAAGCGGAATGTTACAGAGATCATGTCGCTATGGGTACCTGGGTGTGTAACGGAGCAGGGCCCACGGGCAGGGGTTCGAACACCTTCGGAGCCGGAGGCCGGTAGTTTACAGCACTATTGGGACAGAAGGTATTATACTCCCACAGCAGCTGGAACGTCAAGACCCGGCCTCCAGCAGCGTGTCCAAAAAGTGTCCACATTCAGGCCCAAATGAGGAAAAATAGGATAAAATAAGAAAAATGAAAGACAGGGTCTATCTCTAAACCCTGTCGTGGATTGTGTTGCAATATAATAAGTTACGAAAACGTAGAAATTAGCATTTCAAGTCCGCTGCCTTACCAGTTAGGACTAGCCCTCCTGTTCGATGGTGAACTGACCGTCCTCCCAGGCAAGCATTCTCTCTAGGGCTTCCCCTCCGGAGAGGAGGCCCAACGTCACCGAGGAGATATCCCCGTGATCGAAGACGAGAACCCCGGACAGGCTCTCGTAGGAGGCCTTGAGCTTGCCCTTCCATCGTCTTTGGAAAAAGAGCTCAACCAGGAAAGGGACCGAGGCCGCGGCCAGGCTCCCGGAGAGAGGCATCCTGACCTCAAGATTGATCAGTCGGGAGGAATCCGCCAGGGCCATCCGGACGGCTCCCAGGACCTGTTCCCGGGTGAAGGGCTTGGTGATGTAACGCTGGACTCCGAGGCCGTAGGCCTTGGCCCGGTCGGCGCGGCTGACCTTCGCAGTCACGAAAATGAAGGGGATCGCCCGGGTCTCCTCTTCCATCCGTACGTGATGACAGAGCTCAAACCCGTCCATCCTGGGCATCATGATGTCCGCGAGGATGAGATTCGGCAGGCCCGATGGATCGTAGACCTTCTCCAGGGCCTCCTCCCCGTTGTGGGCGGCTAAGACCTGATAGCCCTCGTCCGAGAGGAGGTGCTGCAGGACCTGGAGGACCGAAGGTTCATCCTCCACGATCAGGATTTTAGAGGAATTCATATTTATAGGATAGCAGAAATATCAGCCGAAGTCAATAGGCAATTAGGCTGTAGGCTGTTAGCCTAAACCCCTACAGCCTAAT
>Ga0315274_10016476_pt1 | contig 10441 bp, 10 predicted proteins | sample YL17G02_20_MG_FD_203700 | JGI IMG/M metagenome (GOLD analysis project Ga0315274, IMG submission 203700) | Sediment microbial communities from Yellowstone Lake, YNP, Wyoming, USA - YL17G02_20 | ecosystem: Environmental > Aquatic > Freshwater > Lake > Sediment | place: USA: Wyoming | collected... | reverse complement strand
GTTTCGGAAACCTCAGCTTTATCCAGAGTCTCCAAAACCTGTAGCTTTTCTTTCTTTTTCAAATGCATATATTCCCGCCAAGCGCCCGACCTAATTTGCCAAACTTGAGACCGCTCTCTGGACCGTTTTATCAAATCAACAAATAAATTGTCGATCTTTAAAATTAAAAGTCTGAATTTACGAAGATTTTTTTCTAACCATTCCAAAACCTTCGGCCGATAAGTTGAGTATCTAATTCCTTTAAGGCGCGCTTTCAATCTTTCGCCCAAACCCATTTGGGGCGCCACCTGAATTTCTTGCAGTTTAATCAAAGTAGGAATTTTTTTCATCACCATGAAAAAAATTCCTACCAAACCCACTCCCGTCAAAACTAAACCAACAATAGTTACGATGGTCATTTTTATTAGATTTCAAATCTTATGAATTTGCCAATTTTGATATTTTCTCCCAGCTTGGCAATTGCTCCATTGATTAAATCTTGGACGGTTCGTTCGGGATTTTTGATAGACGGTTGCGCCAAAAGTTCATCGGCACTTTGCGGATCGGTCGCGGAAATTTGCAAACATAGCTCGTGGGCCAAACTTTTAAAATTTTCATTTCGCGCCACAAAATCGGTTTCGCATCCCAGCTCCAACATCGCCCCAATTTTCTGATTAGAATGGATATAGGAATCAATCAGGCCGGCTTTAATTTCGCGCTCGGCTTTTTTTGCGGCGATATCAGCGCCCCGCCGGCTCAAAATTTCCAATGCTTTTTGTTCTTCCCCCGCCGATTCTTCCAGCGCCTTTTTGCAATCAATCACGGAGGCGCCGGTTTTTTCTCTTAATTTTTTAACTGCGTCTGTGCTAATCATAGATTATATTTGATAATTAATTCTCTTTTTCTTTTTTTTCTGCGACGATAACCGCTGGCTTTATGTCTTTTAAGTTGCTGGCAATCGTTTCCATTAAGATTTTAATGGACGAGGAAGCATCGTCATTGGCCGGAATGACATAATCGATTAGCGATGGATCGACGTTGGTATCACAGATTGCGATGACCGGAATTTTCATTTTTTTTGCCTCCCTAACCGCCAAATTGTCTGTTTTGACGTCGGCTATGAATAAAGCGTCGGGGAGTCTGGTCAAATTTTTTATCCCTTCAAGCTGACCCTGCAATTTTGTCAGTTTTTTTTGCAGCTGAACCCTTTCTTTTTTAATATATTTATCCCAGCCGCCGCTTGCTTGCTGTTCAGTTAAATCTTTATAATATTGCAAGCGCTTGGTAATGGTCTTAAAATTGGTCAACGTTCCGCCAAGCCAGCGTTCGGTCGCATAGGGCATACCCAAGTTCTGAGCCGCGTCTTTAATGTATTTTTTTGATATCGGTTTCGTTCCGACAAAAACAATGAGTCCCCCTTTAGCCAGAATCCCCTTCATAAAATTTAGCGCTTCGGCCAAATTTTTAGATGTTTTCTCCAAATCAAAAATATGGATGCTTGTTTTATCCGCAAATATAAATTGCTCCATTTTAGGATGCCAGCGCGAAGTTTTATGCCCAAAATGAACTCCCGCCGCCAGTAATTCCTCTGCGGAAGGTAATTTTAACTCCCCCGGTATTTGGGTCTTTTGTTCGTCGGTCATAATCTATATTTATTTTTTATATAATTAGCATAGCTCAAAAATTTAAAAAAGGCAACAGCTAACCTTGCCAAAGTCGAATTTTGTGATAAGATAGACAAAAGATAAAAGCGACCCGAATGACACTAATTACCACTCGAATGACTCGAATTTATTATTCGTGTGGGCGCCGCGCCTGCCAAAGCTCGATAATGATTAACTGATATATAATTTAAAGCGAACTGGAGTTTGCAAAAAATTATAAGTCCGAATAATCAAGCTTTGGTTATCGGCGGGCAGGCATTCGGGTAATGTCCTGAGGATATCGAAGGACTTAGCGCTATTCGTGTGCTATGAAAAAAGATATTCATCCAACTTACTATCCTGAAGCAAAAGCCACTTGTGCCTGCGGCCATACTTTTAGCGTTGGCTCAACCAAGCCCGAACTCAATGTTGAAATTTGTTCCGCTTGCCATCCTTTCTACACGGGCAAAGAAAAGCTAGTGGATACGGCCGGCCGCGTGGAAAGATTCAGACGACTGGAAAGCAAAAAGAAAGAAATTCAAGCCAAAAAACCGGTAAAAAAGCCCCGAGTTAAAAAGGCAAAATAATATTATTAATCCTGCATGAGCGCAAAAACCAAAGGAGTAATCATGGAAATTCGAGCCGGCACCGGAGGCGAAGAAGCAGCTATTTTTGCCGCTGATCTTTTCAGGATGTATAGCAAATACGCCCAAGGGAAAAGCTGGGGCGTTGCGATTTTAGACGCTAATCGCACCTCGCTTGGCGGATTTAAAGAAGTAGTTTTTGAAATTAATGGTTCCGATGTTTTTGATGAATTAAGTAACGAAAGCGGTGTACACCGGGTCCAGCGCATCCCCAAAACCGAAAAAAACGGCCGCGTCCATACTTCCACCGCCACCGTCGCTGTCTTACCCAAGGTTGAGCCGGTGGAAATAAAAATAAATCCGCAGGATTTAAAAATTGATGTAACTCGCTCCTCGGGCCCGGGCGGTCAAAATGTTAACAAACTCGAAACAGCAGTACGCATCACTCACCTGTCCACAGGCTTGGTTGTTTTTTGCCAAAACGAACGCTCGCAGTCCCAAAACCGAGAAAAAGCCATGGAAATATTGAGAGCTAAATTGTTTGATTTAAGGCAAAGCGAGCAGCGCTCTCAAATCACCGAGGAACGGCGGCAGCAAATCGGCAGCGCCCAAAGAGCAGAAAAAATCAGAACTTACAACTGGCCTCAAAATCGTATTACCGACCATCGGATTAACAAAAGCTGGCATGATCTGGAATCAATTGTGGATGGAAAACTTGACACAATTATTAAAGCGTTCAAAATGAATAAACAAAGTTCTTAATATCCTAAAAATTTTGATTACCCCCGCTTAATTAAAAATAGAAAAGCGCGGGATATGGAAAGAATATTTTCGGAGGGGAAAAATTGACCCGTCTATCATAGACAAAAAATCTCTGATAAATGGGAAAAAGGTCGAAAGAAAAAATCTAAGACCTGTTCCCCTGCTAACCCAAGGCCCCAAGATAAAACCTAATTATTGCTTTTGGTTTCTTAGGGGATCAGGAAAAATATGGAAGCGATGCCCGGTCCTAAGTTCAATGAAGAGTCCGAGGGAAAAAGTTGGTTTTCTCGAAATAGCCAAAAAATTGTTCTTTCTTTAATCGTTATTCTGCTGGCTGTCGGCGCTTATTATTTTTATAAGAATTATCAGCAAAGACAGGAGTTATTAAAGCCAGTCCTTGAAGGGACGCAGGAGTCTCCATCGCCCAGCGTATCGTCCGTTGCTCAGGCCACTTCGTCAGCAACCCCGTCCCCTCAGCCCGCCGCTTCTGGAACACCACTAGTCTCCGCCGCAATACCGGAAGCCCAAACAGTTGACACAAACATTATTGTCACGGCGGCAAAGGGTAATGGCGTAACGCATCTGGCGCGTCAAGCTCTGAGAGAATATCTCAAAGACAAAAATGATCTGTCAGGACAGCTAAAAGTAGAACACAAAATTTATATTGAAGATTATCTGCAAAAACACGTAACGCATCCCAATGTCCTGAAGGTCGGCAACCAAATTACCTTCTCGCAAGACCTTATAAATGATGCCATCAGTCACGCCCAGAATTTAAACGACAAACAAATAAACAACTTAAGCAAATATGTTCCTTTAGTACCCTCCCTGCAAAGTCCATAAACAGTTTTTAAAAGCAAAAATCCTTCGCGTTGAGCGAAGGATTTTTGCTTTATTTCGTAACGAATGTTTAGATAATTAAATTTAATTGCTCCTGAATAACGGCAGCCAGCTCCATCACTTGGTCTCCATAAAAATAATAGACGGGGTGATTCCAGCGGCTGCCGGCAAAATAAATCTGGGCTGCCTTCCATTCGGCATTCTCATTTTGCACATTGGCGCCGTTTTGAGTAAGTTTGATCGCGGCTGCCACAAACGCATCTTCAATGTCCCAGGGGTCCGGCGGATTATGACCCGTTAACTGGGCAACCTGAGCTTTGTATTGAAGCCAGACCGACGGTAAAAATTGCGCCGGTCCCATGGCACCTCCCCAGCCGTAGGACGGTTTGCGCGAAACCGGAGTTGTATCGGGATTTCGACCAAGCTCATTGCAAATCTGAACGAACGCTTGCTGATCGCGAGCGTTCATGTCTTTGCGCCAGGTGCCCGTCCCCACCTTTTCGCCCCAACTCGATTCTTTTTGCAAAACAGCCAGTAAAAAAGCCGGCCGGACACCAGTCAAATTAGAAGCCTTTTTAGCATAGCCATAAGCTTGTTCAAGGGGCATGGCTAAGCCAACACCTTCCAACAAATAAAGCTGCTTTCTAATGGCGCTAACATCGGACTGAGCTTTGGTCATCAATTTCTGAAAATTGCTTTCCTGACCCTTGGTTTGCGCCAATAAATTTTTTTTGTCGTCTTGTTGCGAAGACAGCGCCCGACGCTGAATTTTTTGCAAAACCTGCAATTGATTCAAGTCGCTGCGCTTATCTTCCAAAGTTTGTCGGTCATTTTCCAGCGTCACTTTAAGGTCTTTAATTGCAGCGATGCTTTCTTGAATTTTTTCTTGTATTGTTTCCAGAGAATTGACCCGATCAAAGACATCGGAAAGTTTTTCATTGCTTAAAATTGTTTCAAGTAAATCTTGCTGATCGTAATCATTGACCTGACGAAGATATTCGGCCAAGATGTCCTTTTCTCGGTTAATTTTAAGTTCGGCCTGTCCCAGACTCACATCTTTGTCGGAGATTTCCTGTTCCGTTTCCTGGATCGACAAACCAGTCTGTTTTATTTCAAGCTCGGCTGTTTTTATTTTGCTGTCCAGCAAAGAAATATCTCTTTTTAGAGTTTTACCCTGCGTTTGGAGATCTTTAATGCTGGCTCGATAATCGTCAATCTGCTGCTGAATGGTGTTAATTTGCTGATGCAGGTCTTCTTGTAAATTACTGGCCGGTGAAGCAAAAGCATTCCGGAAATAAAAAACTGCCGCCGCCAAACAAAAAAACCACAAGACAACAAAATAGTATCCGGTGGTATTTTTTTTAAAATGCCTGGAGATTCTCATTATAAAAAATAGAAATAAAAATGACTATTCGGTTTTTTTCTCCTCAATCGTGGCAGCTGCGGTCTCGGGAATTTCGGCTCCAGCCACTCGCTCTTCCTCGCCGACAACCTTAACCTCGCCAACTTCTTCCACGGGTTTAGCAGCCATCTCTTCCAGCTCCTTTTCGGAGCGCGGCGGCACGACCGAGGCAACCATTTCTTCCGGCTCAGCCAAAATTTTAATTCCATCGGCAACTTTTATATCTTTAATTTTAAGTTTATCTTCAAAAGTGTTGAGCGAAGAAATATCAACAGAAATTTCCTTGGGCAAATCTTTGGGTAATGCTTCAACTTCCAACTCCTGAATTGCTTTGACCAAAACGCCTCCTTCCGATTTAATGGCCAGCGACTCTCCGACAAAAATCAACGGAATTTTCGCTTTTAATTTTTCATCCATTCTCACCTCATAAAAATCAACGTGCAAAATTTCTAGGCTTAGCGGGTCGCGCGCCAAATCGTGAATCAGGACATTGTGCTTGTGGCCGCCGACCAGCAAAGACAAAATGCTGGTTTCTCCGGTTTGGCTGAAAATTCGATGGAATTCTTTTGTTTCAACAGCCAAAGGCGAAGATTTGATTTTATGGCCATACAAAACAGCCGGAATATATCCGGTTTTTCTCAATTTTTTCACTTTTTTGCCCAGAATTTCGCGGGGCTGGGCTTTGAGCTCAATCATAAAACTGTTAACCTTTAACAGTTAACAGTTTAGCAAAATTATAAACAAAAGGCAAGCGACTGCAGATTGTTATTCAACGTAAATTATCTGCACCGGACAAATTTCGGCCGCCTCTTTGGCGCAACCAACTTCGTTAATTTCCAGCTCCATATTTTCTCCTATTGTTTGCCCGCCCTTAAGTTTAGAAAGATTGTCCTCGCCCATTTCAAAATATTTATCGCAAACCGCGACACAGGAGCCGCAGCCGATGCATTTATTTCTTTCTAGCTTTATTTTCATAAAGGAGACACCGATCATACGCGGATTAACACGCGGATGACACGGATGTATTAAATTTAGAATTAATAATTCTTTTTGGTTTTAAATATGTATTTCTAAAATTTACGATAATACCTAACTGTAGGTTTGCCGCCTCCAAATATCTTAGCATTTGGAAATAATCATTTTTAGTAATGAATTTCTTTGCCTTTACTTCTAATATGACACAGCCTTCTATTAAAAAATCAACTCTGTTTCCTTTCGGTGAATATTCTTCAAGTTTTGATAATAGATATTCTCTTTCGAAAGAAAGCCCGCTTTCCTGTAATAGTTTACCCAACTCGTTACAATATTGTCTTTCACGACAAAATCTTCCTAAATTTCTATGCACCCTGAAGCAAACTCCGTTAATCTTATAGGTTAAATCCTCGTGAATGAGTTTCATAGAAAATATTCTTATCCGAGTCATCCGTGTGCAATTTGTATATCAGTGTCGCCTATATTTTAACTGGTGTCAATGCCTCTTTGCCGCTTAAAACGGCGATAATATTTTTTGCTGCTAGTTCCGACATCGCGCCGCGCGTTTCTTCAGTCGCCGAAGCGGTATGCGGCGTCAATACAGTATTTGGGAGATCAACCAGGCCGGGCGCGGCTTTCGGTTCTTGTTCATAAACATCAAGGCCCGCGCCTTTAATTTCACCGGATTTCAGTGCCTCAACCAGCGCAACTTCATCAACCACGGGCCCGCGAGAAGTATTTATCAAATAGGCGGTTTTTTTCATCATCTTCAGACGCTCGGCGTTAATTAAGTGTTTCGTTTCCGGAGTCATTGGCACATGGATTGACACAAAATCTGCTTCTTTCAGTAAGCTATCCAAATCTTTATATTCCAAATGATATTTTTTTTCAAGTTCTTCGTTGCGTTTTGCATCGTAATAAGTAATTTTCATTTCAAAGCCGTCGTGCATTCGTTTAGCCACAGCCGCGCCGATCCGACCCAAGCCAACCAACCCCAAGGTTTTGCCGACCAAATCATTGCCCAAAAAGAGCATAGGCGCCCAGCCGATATATTTTCCATCGCGCATAAATTGGTCCGATTCCACAACGCGGTGCGCCAATGCGAACATTAAAGCAATGGCATGCTCTGCCACCGATTCGGTCAAAACTTCGGGAGTATTCGTAATGATAACGTTATGCGCCGCTGCGTCTTTCAAATCTATATTATCAATGCCAACCGCATAGTTAGCAATGATTTTTAACTGCGGCCCGGCTGCGTCCATCACATCCGCGTTCATTTTGTCGGTGAGCAATGACAAAATCGCATCAACTCCTTTGACTTTTTCTAATAACTGCGGGCGCGGTAAAACACCGTCAAAATCAGAAACTTCAACTTCAAAACCTGCTTCCTGGAGTAGTTTTATACCGGCCTCCGGAATCTGCCGGGTCACAAAAACTTTTGACATAAATGTTTCTATTATTTAATTAATTTTTAAAACTAATCGCAATAAATATATTTTATCCCTCGACTGCATCCAACATTTGAACAATCTGTTTTTTCCGCTGCTACTTCGTCTTGAATTATAAATTCCTGAATATAATTTCCCTTAGATTGAAAAAGACATTTTGATTCTGGCTCAACTCCCCCGCAACACCCACAGCCACAAAATGTATAAGACGTAGGAATAAATTTAAACGTAGAAAGAATTTGGTTTATTAATTCAGCGGACGATTGATTAAAATTATTATGAACGATATTAACCGGAACTCGTAATTTAAAATAATAATCATAGTTAGCAATATAAATTTCTTTTATATCTATTTCATAAGGAATCCGGCCTAAATAGTTTTGGGCATTTTGTCGGCTCAGAGAAAAGGCTGGAAGTCCATTAAAAACATCTGCTTGTGTACCGCGTTGATTTATACTCACCCATTGCTCTAACGACATACCGTGGTTATGTAAGCGAGATTCGCGTGTTATGGAAATATCATAAGAGTCAATATCGTCTAACATCTTACGAAATGAAATAGGGTTTGGATCATCATTAAACTTAATCAATTCCCAGTCTTGAGGATATTTCACCTCAAACCCATACTCCTCATTCCGATAAGTCTGCCAGGTTGAAGTATCAATTGGTTCGATAAATTTGAAAGTGGAAATCAATTTGACAAAATCCCCGTAAGCGCTTAAAAAATTACCGTTTTGGCCCGTTTCGTCGATGAATTTAATCTGTACCAGATCGCCATCTTTAATCGTTAAAAAAACAAATCCTTTAACTTGGTGATAATATTCATAATAAAAAAATCTGCTTCCGTTTATTTCTTTGTACGCTATGTTGCTTATGTTCCATAAAGCGCTTAAATCAGAATCATTATATTCCCACTTGCTTAAAAAATCTTCTAAATTCCTATAAGAGCCTTTGTCCCTATTAATTACTATTTCGGGTTTGATTGATGCCAATTGATTTCCTTTCCCAATTAAATTGGCGGGCGCGGTGAAGCTAATTATTTGATTATTCTCTTTTAATTCCCACTCTTTCGGATATTTGAATTCAAACCCGTATTGCTCATTTTTATATGTCTGCCAACCCGCAGAAACATCTTCCGGGCACTCCGCAAATTCGCAATTGGGACCAATGCGGCCGACAGAAGAACCATCAGGGCAAAGCTTGGCTTCCATGGTGCAGGCGCGCTGACTGCTTCCACCAATAGTCTGCCACCAATAATATGCTCCAATAGCGACCCCTGCGATCAAGAGAACGATTATGGCAATTACAACAGCAACCAGTTTTTTGTCTGGTTTGTGCGGACTCGGCTGCAAATTTTCCGCCGCCTGATTTTGAATCGGCCCGTTTTCTTGTTGCTGATTTTCCATTAATTGATTTTAAACAAAAAGAAAAAGATAATTATCAAAATATCTTTTTCTTAATTATAACTTAGAAATTTACTGGCGGCAATCATTAAATTGTAGGAGGACCTGAATTATCGGCTGATTGAACGGGGCTGGCACTGGGCTGGCTTGGTTCACTTGGGCTGGGCTGGCCCTGCTCAGTGGTTGACGGTTCTGAGAAGACTGGCGCCGGACTGACAATGACCGTTGGCTCGCTACTTGGCTGAGGCGCTACTTCGGCCTGGCTGCTGGATGAGGGCTCAATTGACTCTGTTGGTTGGGGCAAATTGCTGGCTGAAGGCTCAACTGTTTCTGTCGGTTGATTTGGGGCCGGACTAACCGCTGGCTGCTCGTCAATGGAATTATTGTTTTGATTGTTTTGGTTTATTTGGCTGCACTCGCCGGCTGCTGTCTGCAGCTGACCATTTTCAACATAAACGCAGTATGGTTTACCTGTTAAATGATCATAAATTGTCACGCCGCTAGGTTTCTCGGGGCTGCCGACTTTGAGCTCCTGTGTTTCAATTATGCCGACAATTAATTTCTGAATTTTGGCAACACCGTTTTCAATCACTGCACCCAGGGCCGCCAGAGTATCCCTGACGCTCTGAATTAAGTCTTGAGAGTTTATCTCGCCAATTCCCTCTACCCCGCCATTTGAATTAAGCGTCAAGTTCTTTTGAGTAGCTTGCTGGCTCAAAGTCCTGGCATAGTTTAAATTAACAAATATTAAAATTTTTCCAATTTTAACTTCACTGCCATTAACTTGAGCTGTCTCGACAGCCAAATCGTTATCAAACGGCTGTAAGGCCATACCGACAATTGTATCAAAGCTGTCCGTTGATTTCATACCAATTCCGTCCAAAGAAGAAACAGTAATTTTGTCCCCGACTGCAATTTCTCCTTCCTCGTTTGAAACATTTATCAGCACGCGCCCGACCAGAGCGACCGGGTATTGATCTGTCATGGCTTGGGGCCCATCCAGTTCGTAACTCGGCCCGAGCCGCAATCCCGGTTTTTCGGAAACCACACCGATAATTCTTCCTTCAAATGTTTTTGTTGCTATGCCAATGAGTTGGTTGTCTTTGATCATCACGATATCACCCGCTTGAAGTTGCTCGTCTGATCGGTATTGTTCAGCCACGTCTGAGGCGGACGCATAAAATCCTAAGGCGCTGACAAAACCGGTTGAGGTAGCAATACATCCGCCATCAACGTCAACACAAATAGCTCCTCTGGGAATAATCAAACTGGAACTAGCATTTCCGCTGCCAAGCACAAGGTTTATTCCGCCGTTCGTGCCGCTCAAACTTGGAGTTGAAGTACCGATTCCTATGTTGCCGTTTTGGTCAATCATAAATATTGTTTGAGAAGTTGAAGTGGAGACCAT
>Ga0315274_10016474_pt1 | contig 10441 bp, 8 predicted proteins | sample YL17G02_20_MG_FD_203700 | JGI IMG/M metagenome (GOLD analysis project Ga0315274, IMG submission 203700) | Sediment microbial communities from Yellowstone Lake, YNP, Wyoming, USA - YL17G02_20 | ecosystem: Environmental > Aquatic > Freshwater > Lake > Sediment | place: USA: Wyoming | collected... | reverse complement strand
GAGGCAAGCCCCTCGCTCGGCTCCAGCGCGAGCGTCAGGCCGAGGCCGGCCAGCGCGCGGCCCTGGCACTCCTCGCTCCCCACCTCGTCGGCGAAGGTCAGGTCGTAGTTGAGCAGGTTATGGAAACGTCCGTCCGGCAGCTGCATGTAGCGGAGGAACCCGAGGTAAGTGCGTGCCAGTTCCAACCCGCCGGGGTCGTCGGTCTGCAGGTGGCACAGCACCGCCACCGCCAGTGCGAGCGCGTTGTCGTCGGTCGTATAGCCGCTGGCCTTATCGGGGATATCGAAATGTGCCCGGTGGATAATGCCGGTGCTGTCTGTCAGCCGCACCAGGTGGTCCAGCTTGGGCCTCGGCAGGTCCCGGAACGACATCGGCTGCCGGTGCGCGGTGGCGGGCGCCAGTTCCCGCCCCGCGATGACCGTGCGGAAGAGCTTCACGTACTCCCCCGCTACCTTCGGCCAGGTCATGCTCCGGCCGAACTCGTACGCTTTCTCGCGCATGCCACGCAGTCGTCCCGGATCCTCGAGCAGCCCTGTGACCGCGCTGGCGAGACTTTCTGAGTCGCGGAAATCCGCGAGCACCCCGCGGCCGTCGGCCAGAAGCTCCTGAGCGTAGTAATAGGGGGTCGACACGATCGGCTTGCCGAGTCCCATCGCGTACGCAAGCGTGCCGCTGACGATCTGCCCCTCCTCGAGGTACGGGGTCACGTAGATGTCAGCGCTCGCCAGGAACTCGGTCAGCTCTTCGAGCGTAACGAAGCGCTCGTAGAAAAGCACGTGGTCTTCCATCCCGAGGTCGTGGACCCTTCTCTTCAGGTAGAACCGGTACTTCTCCCCCTCCTTCTTCTTCGCCGGGGGGTGTGTGGCACCGAGTATCACGTAAACCGCGTCGGGGAACCGCTCGACTACCCGCGGCATCGCCTCGATCATGTACTCCAGGCCCTTCTTCGCGGCGATGAGCCCGAACGTCAGAAGAACCGTCTTGCCCTGGAGGCCCCACGCTGCCTTGTGCCCGTCTGGGTCCGTGAACGGCTGGTCGGGGACTCCGTGGTGGATCAGGTAGATCTTATCCGGAGGTATCCCGTAGTAGCGCTCGAGGAACTCGATGGATTTCTGACTCATGACGATCAGCGCGTCGGAGAGGTCCGCCACCTCGACCAGCGTTTCCCGGCGCTCGGGGGTCGGGTCCGGCAGGACTGTGTGGACCGTTGTCACCACCGGCTTGGCGAGGTCCCTCAAGAGGTCGGTTATATAGATCCCCATGCTGCCGCCGAAGATTCCGAACTCGTGCTGGAGGCAGACGATGTCGACCCCGGACAGGTTGATGAAGTCAGCCGCCCGGTGGTAATCCCTGGGGTTCGAAGCGAGGACCTCGAAGCGGACCATAGGAGGATAGTCGTACCCCTCCTGCCTGTCGTTCATTGCCACGACGAAGACGTCGGAATCAGGGCCGAGGTCGCGTGAGACCCACCCGGCGACGTCGGAAGTGAACGTGGCTATGCCGCACTTCCGGGGTATGTAGTTCCCGACTATCGCGACGTTCAGGCGCGTGTCGCGCGGGCGCAAAGAATTCTCTTCCATGATCACCACCCTGTATTGTGCCGCATCCGGAGTCCAAGCCGTGCATACATCCCCATCGTGCGCGATAAGTATATCAGAGGCGGGGGAAGCTCCTCGTTTGGTATGAAGGGGTAAGGTCCTGGTGTGTTGGACCTGACCACCATGGGTGTCAGGCCAGAGCGTTAACTGGCGGGGGCTGTTAGACCTTTTTCACAAACCGGGGTCAAACAGCTCTTTGCGCTGCATCAGCTTTGATTACGGTCTACGCAAAGAGCGGTTTGACCCCGGTTTGACCCCCGGTTTGCGTTTTCGCCGTTTCCGGTCCCTGCACGCTCCAGTACATGGAGCTTTGAAAGAGAGGGGTCAGGTCTCGCATAAATTCACGATTCAAGACCTGACCCCAGGTGTTCACCTGGCAGGGCCGCCCGTTTGTTGATAACATCTTGCCCTGTGCCAGGAACGCAAGCCAGAGGAAGTAATCCATGGTGAACCATCAAGTTGTTTTAGAAAGGACGACCCGGAGCGATGCGCAGAGCGGCCCGCCGAGGCTCTACATGAAGGAGTTTTTGGCCCGCGTGCGCGGTATCATTTTCAGAGGCGACCGCGTGGAGTGTTCCTGCTGTGGAAGGAGTTTTTCCCTTTTCATGTATTCCCCGTACATGGCCGCCCTATGTCCATACTGCCTTTCGGTGGAAAGGTACCGCCTGCTGTGCCGGTTTCTCCGTGACGAGACCGACTTCGGCGGAAGGCCTATGCGCGTCATGGACATCGGACCTCTGTGGTGCTTCCAGGAGTTCTGCCGGTCGCTGCCAGAGGTGGAATACGTGTCGGTAGATATCTCGTCCGAACTGGCGATGCGCCACATGAACATCAAGGACCTCGAGTTCGAAGACGACAGCTTCGACTGCATCATCTGCTACCACGTTCTGGAGCATATTGACGACGAACGGCGGGCGCTCCAGGAGCTCCGCCGCGTGCTGAAGCCGGACGGGTGGGCGATAATCCAGGTGCCGATCCACGTCGAGAAGACGACAGACGGCTCCGAACTCCCTGCGGAGGAACGCGACGAACTGCTGAAATGGCCGGACCACCTGCGGGCTTACGGAAAAGACTTCCCGGACCTGCTGAAGTCCGCGGGCTTCCGCGTCAATGTCATCCCGTTCGTACGTAAGTTCAGCGAGGACGAGATAAAGCGATACGGGCTGGACACCAGCGAAGATATCTTCGTCTGCACGAAGGATAACCTGGGGTCAGGTCTTGAATCGTGAATTAATTCCTGTTTTTGGGGGTCAGGTCTCGCCCTCGTCAGTTTTTTTCATAGCGTCAGGCCCTTTACGTAAATACTTACCAGATCCATGTTCCACTGCCAGGAGACCTGGCACCGTCTCTATAGGAAAAATTCACGATTCAAGACCTGACCCCATTAGCTCCCCGTTAACTTCCATGTCGCGCAGCTCGCGGCGCAGCACCTTGCCCACCGCGGTCTTCGGAAGCTCGTCCATGAACTCTATCTTCCTGGGGACCTTGTAAGCGGCGAGCTTCTCCTTGCAGTACGCGGTGATTTCCTCCTCAGTGAGGGTCTCTCCCTCTTTTACCACAACGAACGCCTTGATGGTCTCGCCGCGGTACTCGTCAGGGACGCCCACCGCACACGCCTCCAGTACCTTCGGGTGCTCGAACAGGACGTTGTCGATCTCGATCGGGAATATGTTGTAGCCGCCGGCGATCACCATGTCCTTCTTGCGGTCCACGATCGTCAGGTATCCGTCCTCGTCGAAGAACCCGAGGTCTCCGGTGAAAAGCCATCCGCCCTTCAGTGTCTTCGCGGTCTCCTCCGGCTTCTTGTAGTAGCCCATCATGATCTGCGGCCCCTTGATGATGATCTCGCCTATCTCGCCGGCCGGCATCTCCTTCGTTCCGGTCTCGGCATCGACGATCCTGAAGTCCGTGTCCGCCACGGGAGTGCCGACGGTCCCGGGCTTGATGGTCCCGCCCCACGGTGTGGCGGTAACGACCGGCGAGGTCTCGGTCAGCCCGTAGACCTCGAGCATGGTCGCGCCGGTGAGGTCCTTCAGGTCGCGGATCGTGTCCGCGGCAAGCGGCGCGGCCCCGGAGAAGAACCCCTTGATAAAGGAGAGGTCCATCTTCCTGAACTCCTCGTTCGCCAGCAGGCCGACGAATATCGTCGGCACCCCGGGGAGGTACTGCGGCCTGTACTTTTTCAGCAGTTCAACAAGTCCTTCGGGCTCGGGCCGGGGTATCATCACGTGCAGCCAGCCGGACCAGATCACCATGTTCTGCACGGCCGTGAACCCCGCCGAGTGGAATATGGGGAATGTACCGACGAGCGACACTTCGCCGTCCTTCAGGTCCGGAAACCAGGAGCGGAACTGCTGCACGTTGCTGCTTATGTTCCCGTGGCTCAGCATGACCCCCTTGCTGATGCCCGTCGTCCCTCCAGTGTAGATAAGCGTAGAGAGCTCTTCCCACTTTCCCCTGTCCTCGACCTTGTCTGCCGGGTACCTCTTGATCAGGTCCTCGAAAACGAGCACCTTCTCGGACGGCTCGAGCTTCTTGTACATGGCCTTCTTGACGTACGGGAAGAGCTGCTTCTTGGGGAACGGTAGATAAGAGTTGATGTTGCAGCCGATGATCTTCTCCAGCCTGGTGTTGGGCATCACGCTAAGGATCCTGGGGACGAGAAGGCTGAGCGTTATAGCGATCCTCGAGTCCGAATCGTCGAGCTGATACTCGAGCTCGCGCTCCGTGTACAGGGGGTTATTGAGGACCAGGACGGCGCCGATCCTGAACACCGCCAGGTCGGCGATGATGGCTTGTGGGAGGTTGGGAAGGATCGTGGCGACCTTGTCCCCCTCCTTGATCCCCAAGTCCATCAGGGCTCTCGCGAACTGATTGACCAGGCCGTCAAGCTCACGGTAGGTGATCATCTTGCCCATGTAGTTGAGGGCCACGTTGTCGGGGAACCTCCTGGCGGACCGGGCGAGGCTTTCAGAGATAGTGGTTTGCTCATAATCGAGGTGTTTCTTCACATCGGGGGCGTATGACTTGAACCAGAGCTTCTCTTCCATTTCGACCTCCAATCCCAGGCACGCTTCACGGCGTCGAGGTTGCTGGACGTAGTTACCGTATCCCAAAGTCGCGGACTTATAAAGGTCGAATTCAAGTGCATCAGGGGCTGAAGGCCTTTGCCCCCGTCATGGGGAATCAGAATAAGAGGGGGTGCCGGAAAACGCCAATAGGCTATCCACGATAAACAGGGTGTAGGTTATGCGTGGCTGGAGGTAGTCATAGAGAATCCATTTCATGTCGGTATGGTCGTGGGCAGGTTGACGATAGTTTTAAGCTAATAGCGATGCCTGTGGTGTGGGCACCCTGCCATTCAGGATGAATCGTAGAGGATAGACGTGCCGGAGAATCGTCGGTTTGAAATATGGGACTCCCATGTCCACATCCTGCCGCCGGGCAGAACAAAAGGGCTGGTGCGCTGGATCAAGAAGGCTTTCCCCGCGCACCCGTCACGTGAGGACATGACCCCCGAGGACGTGCTTGCCGACCTGCGAGCGTGCGGCGTGGAGAAGGTCTTCAACCTCGTCTTCCCGCTGAAGGATCCCGAGACTGAGGCTCTGAACCTTTGGAGCCGGGACATCGCGGCGAGATACCAGGAAGTCGTCCCGTTCGGCTCAATGCACATTGACACCGCTCGAAAGGAAGAGGTTGCCGAGCGGTGTCTGCTGGAGTACGGCCTGGCGGGAATCAAGCTTCACCCTTACGTCCAGGGCTTCGAGGCGTTCTCCGAACCTTTCGAGCCTTTGTTCCGCAAGCTCCAGGGGCTCAGGAGGCCCTTCATCGTGCATACCGGCTTCGACGCGTTCTACAGGAGGAGCGCGGACCTCGGTTACCTTCAGGGCATGCTGGAAAGATACCCGGAAATGCCGGTGGTGCTGGTCCACGCCGTATTCCCGAAGTTCAAGCTCGTGCACCGGTTGATGAGCGCGCACGGCCAGCTCTACCTGGACCTGACCAACGTCATCTCGGCGGTCAGGTACTACAGCGGCGCATCCCCCGGCGTCCTGCCCCCGGATGCCCCCGTGGACCTGGACGAACTGTCAGCCAATATCGATTACTTCTACAGGCTGCTGGATGACTACAGCGACAGGATAATGTTCGGCACGGATCATCCGGCCGGGATGGGTTCGCCCCGGCAGATATATGACGACTTCGACAGCTTCGGGTTCAGCACCGAGATCAGTTCGAACCTGCTGGGCGGTACTGCGCGGAGGTTTCTGAAGCAGCACTGCGGGCAGTGACGCGGGGTCAGGTGTAATCTTTGAAAAGCTTCGCTGCTGAGACGAAGATCACCGGCATCATGGCGAAAGTGCCGACGAGCGCCACCTGGTTAAACCCGTTCTCGAACCAGTTCATCTCGAGCGCCCGGGCCGCGAGCGTGAAGTAGGTGTAGACCCGCATTTTTCATCAAACAGGAAGGAACCCTCCCTTATATTGTCTTAAGAATGCATTAGAATGGGCAATTCCGGCAATGCGAGGTTCCTGTCTTTCAGATGGCTGAGGTAGCGGTGCCCGAGAAGCTGTTCCGGTCGATGCTCTCCCGCATCCACCGGCTGGGGAGGGCGAACATGAGGGCGCCCGCCTTGAGCTTGTTAACGCCGCGGGGACAATAGGGTGGCCGGAAACATGGGACAACTGTCCCCGGACAACGGAAACCCAAGAAGCCTGGAGGTGACATGGAGAGGTCGGTCGGCGCGCATGCCGCAGACTCCAGTTAACCGCGCCGGAAGGGAGCGATTCGTGGTAACATCACGGCGTTGGAGAAGGCATATGAGGAATACCGGTTAGGAAGCCATAAACTGGCCATGTAGTACTTATCTGTGCACAGGAATCATTTCGTTATGATGAGAGGTTTCAAATGAGAAGACAGCTCGGGCCCCCGAGCCCTTACGGGATGTTGCATCAATCGAAGCCCGTTACCGCATGGCTCAACGATGTCGGCCTCGACGATCTGAGGCATGTCGGCGGTAAGGGGGCGAACCTCGGCCACCTGATGCGCGCGGGTTTCCATGTTCCGCCCGGGTTCTGTATCCTGGCGCACGCCTACGAGACGCTCCTTTCCGGAGATGAACTCGAAAGGTCGATCAGAGCCTCGGTCGAAGCAATCGACTTCACCGACTCCAGGTCCGTCGAAAAAGGGGCGGCCGGGATAAGGGAACTTATGCTCGCTAGCCCGGTGCTGGACCCGATAGGAAGGGAGATCGCCACCGCTTACCTCGAGCTCGTATCGAGCGCCGGAGAGAACGCCCTGGTAGCGGTGCGCTCGTCGGTCGGGACGAAAAACCTGGCCTCGACATCCTTACCCGGACAGATGGATACCTACTACAACCTCAGGGGCGAAGACGAGGTCGTCCGAAAGGTCAAGGAGTGCTGGGCGTCGGCCTTCAGCTATGCGGCGACGGCATACAGGCATGCACGCGGAATCGACTTCTCGGATATCTTCGTCGCTCCGGTGGTCCAACTCATGGTCGCCGCCGATTCAGCAGGAGTCATCTTCACTACGAACCCGCTTTCAGCCCGGACGGATCAGATGGTCATAAATTCCTGTTTCGGTCTGGGTGAAGGCGTGGTATCGGGGAAGCTCGACTGCGACCATTTCGTGGTGGACAGAGACACCTGCGAGGTCCTCGAGGAGCGGATAGGAGAGAAGGAGTTCAAGATCGAGTTGGATCCCGAGAAGGGTGGGGGCAGCAAGAGAGTACGCCTCTCCGGGGAGGATTACGGAAGCCCGTCGCTATCCGGCGACCAGATCGCGCGGCTGATCGGGGTGGCACTGCGGGTCGAGGAATACTATGGTTCCCCGCAGGATATCGAATGGGCCTTCCAGGACGGGGATCTCTACATACTCCAGTCGCGGAGGATATCAGCCACCGACGTCGGTGACAGAGCTGGGGCCGGGACGGCGGACGAATGGGTGTCCGAGTTCGACTCGACGGTGGACCCCGACTACGCCGACTACACTCTGGACAACATCAGCGAGGTGATGCCCGGTGTCTTGACTCCCCTCTCCATAACCTCCGGCATCGGACCTCTCGACTACGGTTTCGTCAAGACCAACACCGATTTTGGTCTCATGAAGGGCATCAACCCCAGGAGCGAGTATACGTTCCTCGGCGTATTCTACGGCCGCGCGCACCTCAACCTCTCGGTGATAAATGCCGTCACCGCGAAACTGCCAGGCGCCACGACACAGGAGTTCGAGCGGGTAATCCCCGGTGAGGAGAGCGAAGGCGAAGTGGTGAAGTTCCATCTCTCCCCAGGCGCCCTTTTCACGATAATCAACACCCTCCTCCGCATCGTGTACCGGATGATACGAACGCCCAGGGAGGCCGCGGCGATAGGAAAGGAGGTGGACGCGAGGATCGCCCGCTTGAGAGAGCGGGATTTCGAGAAGCTCCCCTACAGTCGATACCTGGCGCGCTTGAAGGAGAGCCAGGGAGACAGCGAACGAGTCTTCCCGCTGCATATAACCGCCTCACAGTTCGCCGTGGTCTTCTTCGACTCGTTGCAGAAGATGACCGATCGCTGGTTGGGGGATACGGAAGGCCTCCTAGCCTCCCGCCTCGTCACCGGACTGCACGAACTCGAGAGCGCGAGGCCCAGCATCGGCATCTGGGACCTCTCGCGCATCGTTAAGGACTCTCAGGAACTGACAGAGATCTTCGATATGAACGAACCCGGGCGAATACTGGAGATCCTCGAGGCAAGTCCCGCCACCGATGCCAGGGGATTCATGTTGTCCCTCCGCCTGTTTCTCGATGCCTACGGTTATAGGAGCGTCTTCGAGGCGGAGATGATGCTGCTCAACTGGGAGGACGATCCCAGCTACGTGTTCGCCATGATAAAGAACTACCTGGACGCCGACTCCGATGCAAGTCCGCGCAATCTCGCACGGAGGCAGGAGAAAGACCGGGACAGGGCTCTGGATGAGGCTTTCGGCCAATTGTCCGCCCACCGCCGGCTGCTCCTCCGATTTATAGTAAAGCAGGCACAGAAGTACATCGCTCTTCGAGAGTTCATGAAGGCCGTGCTGGTAAAGGGTATCGCGGAGGTGAAGAGGGAGAACCATATCTTGAGCAGGAAGTTCGCCAAAGAAGGTATCATCCGGGAACCCGGGGATCATTTCTTCCTCACCAAGCAGGAGGTCGAAACGATCCTTGGCGGCAAAGGAGCCGGCATTCCCGTGGAGGAACTGGTGGAGAGGCGCAGGCGCGAGCACGAGCGCAACCTGACCGTGGTGCTTCCTGAGTACAGTCAGGGCCGGCCGAAGCCTCTTTCCCCGGAGGAACTGGAGCTCCAGGGGGACTTCGAGGTCCTGCGCGGCATCGCGGTGAGCCCCGGTAAGGTCACCGGCAGGGCCAGAGTCATAACCGACGCGCGCAGCAACGCGGAGATGAAGCCAGGCGAGATACTGGTGGCTCCGGTGACAGACGCCGCTTGGACCCCGCTGTTCGTGACCGCCTCTGCCATCGTGGTCGACGTAGGCGGACCTCTCTCCCACGGCTCGATCGTAGCCCGGCAATACGGGATACCCGGCGTGTTGAGCGTACGCGTTGCCACCAGGCTGATCAGGACGGGTCAGATGATAACCGTCGACGGGGACCATGGCAAGGTATATCTCCACCCCGCCGAGTAAATACGAACGGGATGACATACCGATGCGCAGGGTCTGCATGAGAGGAGGTTCGTCGGGACAAATGAGAGACCAAAGGGAACTCGGTCCGGGAGAACGTGTGAGGGTGCGCGTTCTCAGCACGCTGTACTCGCTCTACAGGACGCGGAAAGGGGTGACCAAGCCGCTGGCACCCGACGCGGAGTGGCTTCACCCGAAGTCCCCCGACCCGGACTGGAACGAGAGCTTCTACTTCAACTTCACATGCCCTGGAGAGGGCATCGGCGGCTGGACCAGGCTGGGCATCGTACCCAACCAGGACAGCGACACGGGCGCCATGATGATCTATGCGGGTGGAAGCCGGATCCTCGCCTCCCGCGAGGAAGGAAGGATAACGACGGGCGGTGGGAGGCTCATGATGGGCTCCCTCGTCCACGAGTGCGTCGAACCGCTCTCCCGGTGGCGCATCGCCTTCGACGGTGTGATGGCGGACATCGATGACTCGAGAAAGATCCCGGAACTAGGACCCGAATCGGTGGAGCTCAAGCCGGTCAAGGTGGACCTCACGTTCGAAGGCCTCGCCCCGTGCTTCAACTTCAAGAACGCAGACCCGGATGCGCTGGCGGAGATGGTGGTCGGCGCCGGGACCAGCCTGGGCGACCTCCGCAAGGTCTCCCGGGTCTCGACGGAGCACTACGAGCAGGTCGGGCGGGTCAAGGGCACCATCTCCTTCGACGACCGCGAGTTACCGTTCGACGGAAGAGGCCACCGCGACCACTCATGGGGCCCGCGCGACTGGTCCGCGCCGCGTCTGTGGACCTGGCTCACCAGCCAGTTCGGTGATGACCTCGCGTTCAACCTCAGCAGGGTGGCCATCGCGAGCGTGGACGTGTTCAACGGGTTCATCATGAGGAACGGGGTCAACTATCCGGTCAGGCGGGTTGAGCTGGAGACGGAGTTCGAAAAGGACGAACGGACACAGAAGAGCCTGCGGTTCAAGGTGGTCGACACGTCAGGAGAAACCCTCGAGGTCTCGGGACGGGTGCTGACGGTGGCGCCACTTATACTGGAGTCGATTGGGCACAAGACCCTCGTGAACGAGGCGTTGGCCGAGTACAGGTGCGGGGACAGGACCGGGCTTGGAATTGCTGAGTATCTCCATCAGCTTGGTTGAGCCGTTAGA
>Ga0315274_10016473_pt1 | contig 10442 bp, 8 predicted proteins | sample YL17G02_20_MG_FD_203700 | JGI IMG/M metagenome (GOLD analysis project Ga0315274, IMG submission 203700) | Sediment microbial communities from Yellowstone Lake, YNP, Wyoming, USA - YL17G02_20 | ecosystem: Environmental > Aquatic > Freshwater > Lake > Sediment | place: USA: Wyoming | collected... | reverse complement strand
TCCGGTCGAAAGATCGCTTTCAGGTCTTCCCAGGGCATGGCTTCCCCCTCACCTATGTCGGCGGCCGGAACTCCTGCAAGATCCTCCCTGTTGTCAGCGCTCGGCGCGTCCTTTCGCGGAGTCATTCACCTTGGCCACGTCCACTCTTGTAGCCCGACCTCTTTTCGTGACATTCCTGTACCATTCCGCCAACTTTCGTCGTCACTCCCCGGCGTAGACGGGCTCGCCGCCGTTCTTGCAGGCGATGACCTTGCCCGGCGTGGACTCGAGATTGACCGGCTCGCCGAACTCCACCCACTTGCCGTTCTCCACTCTGGTGAGCATCTCTATCTCGAAGGGGCGGTGGTCAGTAGGGCTGAGGTTCACCGGCACCACGCACACGCTGCAACACCAGTCGCGGATGGCCTCGGCGCCCTCTATCAGGCTATCCCGGGTGAGGTTCGGCCCCGCGTTCTCCAGCGACTTCACCATGAGCTCGGCGATGACCTGGCCGTAGAGGGTGAAGTTGGACGCCTCCACGCCCTGGCCGAAGTCCTTCATGATCTGGATGTGCCGCTGGACCCCGGGATCCTCTGTGTGATAGAGCATTGTGCCGAAGACCGCGCTGACCGCACCTTCCGCGTCCTGCGCGCCCGCCAACTGGATGAACAGTTCGCCCACCTGGTCGCCCGAGAACACCATGGGCACGTCCCAGTTCAGGACCTCGCGCGCTGTCTTGACGAGGCTGGCGGCCACCGGCGGGATGTTGTAGCCGACGATAACGTCGGGGTTGGCCGCCTTCAGCCGCTGCGTCTGGGCGGTGACGTCCCACTGGGTGGACTCGTAGGTCTCCTCGGCCACGACCTCGACATCGCTGCCCTCCAGACCCTTGAGGAGCCCCGCCTTGCCGTCCTGCCCGAACGCGTCGTTCTGGAGCAGCAGGCCCAGCTTCTTGCCGTTGTAGTGCTGGGCGATGTACTGGCCGAGCATCTTCGCCTCGGTACCGTAGTTCACGCTGCCCTGGAAACGGGTCCTCACCAACGGGTCCGTGAATATATCGAGACCGCCGGATATGAACATGTCAGGGACGCCCTTTTCCTCCAGGTACTTATAGACCGCCGTGTGGGTGGGGACGCCAAAGGGGCCCGCGATGGCGAAGACCCCGTCCTGCTCCACCAGCTTGCGCACCACCTCCACCGTGTCCGCCGGGTTGTAGTGGTCATCGCCCACCACGAACCTGATCTTGCGGCCGTAGATGCCCCCCTGAGAGTTGACGTAGTCGAAGTAGGCCCGCTCCCCGTCGGCCATAGGAGCGTAGGCCGCCGCCGGCGTCTGGCTCAAGGGGAAATTGGCCCCAAGTATGATCTCGGTGTCCGTTACCCCCGGCACTTTCTCGGCGCCCGTCGCCTTGGTCGCCCCAGGCGTCTCACCGGCCTCCTTCTCCTCCCCACCGCAGCTCAACAGAAGGAGGCCAGCGAGGAGTATCGCTACGAGAAGAAATCCGCGCCTCAATCTTGCTGGCATCGTCACACCCCCCTTTCCTGCGCCGCTCTGCCAATCATCCCCTCCCTCTGCCTGGCACCACCACCCGCCCGTTCCAGACACAGACCCCCTGAACACCCATGCTCAACCTGGGCCGCTACGACGGGCACGGGCACCTACTTTCGGACGGCCGCGACGGCCCGCCGTGACGCCAGCGCCAGCAAGTCTCCGTCCGAGGCGCCGCGCGGGATGCCGTAGTAGCGCTCGGCCATGCGCGCGGAGCGCTGCTGAAAGAGGCGGAGTACGACCGCCTTTTCCTTGGCATCGGTCAGGGGCGTGGCCATGCCTTTCATCCGGCGAAACCCCACCCGGACTTCGACCTCGGGGTTGGCCACCAGGTTGCGGAACCAGGGGGACCGGCTCCCTCCTTCGGCGATTAGATAGAAGGTGTCGCCCTCCTGCTGGTAGTCCAGCGGCACCACCCGCGGGCGCCCGCTGCGGCGACCGGTGGTCGTGAGGAGGAGCGTATGCTTGGCGATGAGTCCGCCCAGGCCAAGCCGGTAGAGAAGCACCGGCGCCCGGACGAGGACCCGCGCAAGCCCCGTAGGCCGGGCCCGCACTGGCGGCATCTCCGCCCTCATTGCGCATCCACCCTATCAGCCCGCAATTCTCCTCATCTCGCCGGGCGGGCGACGGCACTTTCGCGAGGCGGGGTGTAGCACGAACTCGAGCCTCTGCAACTTCTTCACCGGAAGCTGCTGCTTGGGCGGGTCACAGAAGATCGTTCCACGCGATCCGACAGACGTTGGGATCGGCGTCATCTCACCGGCTGCCCTCCGCTCGCCGGCTCCTCCGTCGCCGCGCCGCCAGCCTCTGGAGAAAGATGCCTATGCGCTCACTGAAGCTACCCGGCTTCGGTATGAGGCCGATCTGTCGCCCCACGCCCAACATGTCCATCACGACCGCGCCGCGCGAGAGAAGACCGTCGCGAAATTCGTAGAACTCGGCGGTCTCGAACGCGATGCGGGTGCCCGTTGGGGCATATCCAGGCGGCTCTACGGGCCCAAGCATGGTGCCGACAAACCGCCAACGAGCAGCCGCCTTTGTTCCGTTCAAGGAAACGTAGGGCCCGTCGACAAGTTCGACCTGGGCATCTGGGAAGGCCCGAAATAGGACCTTGCGGTGGTAGTCCCTGAACGCCTCGCGACCGCGGAGCGGCTCGGGCGCACCCGGATCCTCCCAGACCACGTCCTCGGTGCAAAGCGAGGCGAGCCGGTCCGCGTCCTGCGAGTTGATGGCCACGCGCAGGCGGTCGAGGAACTCACGGACGAACTGCTGGTCGATTTGTCTCCCCTGCTCCTCTCCCACGGGAATCCTCCTTCGGGGCAACCCCCCAAGCAAGGGCGAATACTCCATCTCTCATCTCCCTGCCCCAGCCTGGGCGAGCGCCAGCACTTCCTGAAGCGGCGTGTAGGGTAGGCCCAGCGCCTCGCCTATCTCCGGACGAGTTAGCCTGCCGTTCACGGCGTTCACGCCGGCAGCCAGGGAGGCATCGCGCCGCAGCGCGTCCAGGCCCTCGTTGGCCAGGCGCTGGACGTAGGGCAAGGTGGCCAAGGTCAGCACCTCCGTGGCAGTCTGCGGTACCGCCCCGGGCATGTTAGCCACGCAGTAGTGGATTACGCCCTCCTCGACGAACGTCGGCTCGGCGTGGGTTGTCGGCCGAGACGTTTCCACGGCTGCCCCCTGGTCGATAGAGACATCGACGACGACGGCTCCGGGCCCCATGGAACGTACCATCTCCCGCGTCACCACCTTTGGCGCAAGGGCGCCCGGAACGAGGACGGCGGTGATGAGGAGGTCTGCCCCTCGGAGCTCGTCGGTCAGGGCTGGCGGTGTAGCGACTCGGGTGGCGATGCGGCCGGCGAAGTGCTCCTGCAGATAAGCGAGGCGAGCCAGGTCGCTGGACACCACCGTGACACGAGCCTCCAGGCCGACGAGCACGCGACAGGCAGCCGTGGCCACATTGCCGCTCCCCAGGATCACCACTCGCGCAGGGGCCACCCCGGCGATGCCGCCCACCAGCTTGCCCCGCGCGGGGCCGGGCCGCTTCAGCAGGTGCACGCCCATCTCCGCTGCCATGCGGCCCGCCACCTGGCTCATCGGCGCCAGGAGGGGTAGCGAGCCGTCGGGTTTCTGGATGGTTTCGTAGGCCACGGCGGTGGTGCCCGCGGCCAGGATCTGTTTCGTTAGCTCAGGCGACGCCGCCAGATGGAGATAGGCGAACAAGATGAGGTCGCGGCGCAGCAGGGCGTATTCCGCGGGGATGGGCTCCTTCACCTTGACCAGGAGGTCGCAGGCTTGGGCCACCTCCTGGGGTGTATCTACGAGCCTTGCTCCTGCCTGGGCGTACTGATCGTCGCTGAAGCCGCTGCCCTCGCCAGCGCCCCGCTCTACCAGGACCGTATGGCCGGCTTGCCTCAGGGCCTGTACACCCAGGGGCGTGAGGCCTACTCGGTGCTCCTCTGCCTTCCGCTCACGGATGGTGCCGACATTCATCACAATTCTCTGGGGCGCAGGCCTTGGCGATCCCTCTGCGCGGCGACCCCCTATTTTGCGATCCAGAGGTCATGCGACAGGTGTCGCGTCAGGTTCTCGTAACCGTTTTCAGTGACCAACACGAGGTCCTCTGGCATGCCGCCGACCACTTCCAGCGTCGGGTCGGTGGCACCCACCTCCAGCCCCAGCACCATGCCCGGCTCGATCACCGTCTCATTGCCGGCGACAAGCCAGGGCGGCTCGTGGTTGATGAGGCCTTCGCCATGGCCCACAAAGCTGATGATTATCCACTGCTGGGGGTCGCGCTTCTTCAGGGCTCTGTCGGCCGTGGCGTGGATGTCGCCTGCCCGAATGCCGGGTTTGATGGACTCCAACGTCTCCAGAAACGCCTCCTTGGCAATGTTGTAGTACTTCACCTGCTTCTCCGGCGGGTCACCGACGCAGAAGTTGCGCTGGAAGTCCATCTGATAGCCCTTGTAGGTCGGCCCGCTATCCGATATGCCCATGTCACCCCACTGGATGACGCGATCCACCGGCGGGGTGAGCCAGCGCGAGATGCCGCCGGGCTCCCGGGCGTTGCTGGAGGAGCAGAGCCAGGTGCCGTGGTAGGGCGCGTCCCAGAGGCCGTTCTCGATTGCTGCCTTCCAGAAGACCCGGTGCACCTCCACCTCGCTGACGCCGGGCTTGATGGCCTCGAAGCCTGTGCGCACGGCAGCGCAGGCCCTGCGGCAGCCCTCGCGCATGGTCTCGATCTCCCAGGGGGTCTTGACCATGCGCTGCTCCCAGATGACGTTGTCGGCGCTGACCACCTTTGCTCCCAGCCCAGTCAGTTCCTCGCTAAGAGCCTTGAACTCGTCGAAGGAGAGGTAGGTGTGGATGTGCGGCCCTGTCTCCAGACCGATCACTTTGCCGCTCAGGCCCAGCTCCCTGACGGTGTCCAGCAGAAACGGCATGAACTGTCGGTGGGAGGTGCCCCACGGCTCGGTCTCAGTCCACCAGCGGACCTCTTTGACATGGGTGGTCAGTCGGAGTACCCAAAGATAGGCTCCGTGCACCAGGGCCACTGGGTCGCGGTCGGCCAGGACTAGCATGCAGCTGCGCCAGACATCGGTCTGCATTTGGGCAGGGTCTGTCCAGCCACCGTAGTACCACCAGTTGGTGGGTGAAAAGGAAATCAAGGCGTCGATGCCGTGCTTAGCCAGTACCTTCTTGGCCGTGTCAATTCGGCGGCGGTACTCTTCGTACGGCATGCCGGGCCACCGGGGTTTGTCCGGGAAGAGACTTTCGATGTAGCTTGCTACCATGTTGGTTGTCCTCCTTTGCAGTTCACCACCTTGCTGTGGACAGACTAGCCCTGCTCTAGGTGCTCGTTCATCAGTTTCCAGAAGAGGCGGGCGTACCGCTCGAACTCTAGATCAGGCAGCAAGTGCGATAGGAAGAACATGCCTTGGCCAGTACACTCCCATAGGACGGCAATGTCATCGGCGGAGAGCGGCGTAGGCGGGCCGCCCGAGCGCCCCCCCGGGTGGCCGCTCAGGATCTCCGCGTGCCGCCGGATCCACGTCCCTGTCCTATCCGTCAGCACTGCTTCCACAGTGGCCCGATCGTGGTTGACGATGAAGTCCATGATGAGCGTAATCAGCCTCTGGTACTCAGCGAAGCGGCCCACAAACCGGTCACGCAGGAGGTTCATGGCGTCTTGTCTCGAGGCCAGGCGACCGGAGATCTCACTCCGTGCCCGCATGTCTTCATCGATGAAGCGGGCAATGGTGCCAAAGAACAAATCTTCCTTGTCGCGAAAGTAGTGGTAGAGGGTCCCCATGGAGATGCTGGCAGCAGCACAGATCTCGCGGGTGGTGGTGGCGCGGTAGCCCTTGGAAACGAACAGCTCGAAGGCCGCGTCGGTGATGGCCCGCCGCTTCTCTTCTTCGTCAACCACTATCGCCATGTCGCCCCCCTACGCTTCATGTCCATCTTTGACCTTCCCCTCTGACCTCCCTCGGGGTGTACAAACTCACAGGTCCGCGAGCCCCGTGGACGGAGTAGATGATCGAGCGAGCGCTCGCTCTGCAACCCTACCCCCTTCCACGAACTCTGTCAAGCGTGCGCGGGTGACTCTTGCCCATTTGGCGCCCGTCGGACTGGCTTCACTGGTGGGGAGTGCAGGTCTGTGCTGCTTGCCCCTGCAGGAACCGGTCTTCCTGGGCCTCTCTTCACCAAAGGGTGGCTGGATGAGGTAGAGACCGGCACACCGCTGGAGTTCCTGAGGGTCAGAGGTAACAACGTGATGTCGGCCTAGGCCATCGGACAGCCAGGGTTCTTGAACCGCCGAACGTCGACAGCATTCGCTGTACGGCCCCCGCTCCCGAAGGGCAAGGGCGGCAGGACTGAGAGCCTGGACTGAATCCGGAGTCATGAATGACGACTATTGGAGGTACCTCGGTATACTCGCCGGATTGGCGCTTCAGTAGAGAATGGCGAACATAAGAGAGCGCCCGATTGAACCGCCATGGGTAGATATCTTCACGGGGAAACCACGAGGCCGGCTGCAGGAAATCCTCACGAGGCTCTGATGATAGCAGGTTGACGGCGTTTGCAGCCTGTTCAACAGACTAGCCCAATGTCGCCACCAGTTGCTCCAGCAGCGCGTCGAGCCGGGTCCGCCCTGCCGGCCTTGGTTGTTCATATACGATGGCGAGGATTGCCTGGCCTACGGCTACCAGTCCTCTGAGGGTGTAACCAGGCTTGGAAAGAAAGAGAGGTCCACCTCATGGAGGCGCCGGGCAGGACCGAATCCTTGCGGTGACTGATGTCACCGAGGCGTGGCCTGCTCAGAGGCCGTAAGCCTCTTTCATGATGAGGATGGGATGAGTGACCGCTGCTCCTGTCCCCTGCTCGATCTGCAGCTCGCACCCCGGGCACTCTGTGGCAACTAGGTCCGGTGCCAGCCGTCTGACCTCTTCAAATAGGGGCCGCCCGATCGCCATTGACCTGGCGTAATTGCTCCGTTTGACGCCGAATGTCCCTCCCATGCCGCAGCATCCCCTGTCGACCCGACTGACAGAGAGCCCAGGTATGAGACCCATCAATCCGAGACGACTGTCGATCAGCTCTCGGCCGAGAGCCTTGAGATGACAGGGGGCGTGGTACAGGATGGAACGGGCAACCGGCTGGAAGTCGATGGTAAAGGCATTGTTAGCCCCGAGCATGGCCAGATACTCCATGATGTCGTAAGTGCGTCGCGAGACCATCTCGGCCTCCTGGCTTCCGAGCAACCTCGGATAGTCGCGCTTAAGCACTAGGGCGCAGCTAGTGCAGGCGGTCACGATGTCGCAGTCCGCCTCGGCCAGCGAGCGCACGTTGAACTCAGCGTGTCGCAGAAACGACCTCAGGTTCCCGTAGAGAAGCTGGGGGATGGCGCAGCACCTCTGAGCAGGGAACAGCGGCCGAAAGCCGTTCTTCTGGAGAATCCGAACCGTAGCCTCACCGATCTCAGACTCAACGTAGTTGGCCGTGCACCCAGCGAAGTAGGCGATCCTCCTGTCGGTCTCCACTAGCCCATCAACTCTTCCCGTCGCCTGACTGAAACCATCTGGCGAACGTCCCACCCCGGAATCTCGGCAGATGCCTTTCCTTGCTAACGCCTAGCGTCTTTTCCCCCAGCCAGCGCAGCGCCCCAATGCTCGACGCAGGGTTGGCCAACGGTGCCAGGGAGCTACCCCACTTCTCCAGCGTCTCGGCATTTGAGAGCAGGGTATCGGTCAGGGACATGCGCCTCTTGGATGCAAGCTCACCCTTCGCATCGAGTATCATGCCGGGAAGGTCTATCTCCAGGGGACAACTGGCCTGACAGCTCCTGCACTGAAGGCAAAGGTCTAGCGATGGGTTCTTGCCCAAGATGAAGAAGTAGATGTACTCCCTGGGGCTCCAGCCGGTGCCCTCCGAGAAGAATCGGTAGGTTGGGCAGCCTTTGGTGCAGGCCCGACAGCCGATGCAAGCCAGGAGGTCCTTGTCGCCGCTACGCAGGACCCGGCTTCTGCCATTGTCAAACAGGATGACGTGTATCTTGCCCGTGGTCTCCTCGGGAGGTATCTCGAACGGCTGGCTATCGATGCTGGCCTCGGAGCCGGTCTTGGCGTCCATGCCTAGCGGCAGGGCTTCGCAGCCGAAGACTGCCATGCACTTCGTCTGGAAAATGGCATCATCGGTGTTCCTCACGATCTTGTCCAGGCCGACGACGAGGACGACCTCCCTGGCCTGCTCGAAGACCTTGCCGATATTGCGCATATGCTGGAAGAGCACAACCGACCCGTCACTGGCCGAAACGGCGTTCACCCCCAGAAGGCCAACGATATCCTTGGCGCCGTTTCTCTTGAGGGCGCTCTGGCGGTGCTCTGCCAAGTCAAGCGGCGTTGCGAAGGAACCCAACCGGGTCTCGAAGGGCAGGGCCGGGAGTTGCCAGTACTCGCTGAACCGTTTCTCGAACGGCTTCAGTTCGGCAAAGTAGGACTCGATGACACGGAACCCGGCTGAGACAAGGGCGGGCATTAGCTCCTTGCCAACCACAGCCGACTTGTTGATGGCGATCCTGCTACCGTTGCTGATTTCTGCAATCCTGGCTACGGCCTCCGTGACATCGGCTGCAAAGGTGACCTTCACCCCCGGGTAGGCAGCCAAGCGGGCCGTCAAGCCATCAGCAGAGGTGCCCAGATGAGCCAAGGAGTACTCGCGCAGCTCCCGAAGGCGCATCTTGACGTCTTCCAGGCTCGGCTGCGGCCCAGCCTTTGGCCCTGTCACCACCTGAGAGTAATGCCGCCTCTTGCCAGCTGAAGAGGGCTCCATCAACAGCACGGGCAGCATGCTTATTACCTCGAAACGCCCTCTGTCACGCAGACATGCACTCGAGCGCCGGGACCGCACACGTCAAGGGCTTGAGCCGGGGAAGGTTCATCGAGCGCAACCGCTGGCCGCAGGATGGGTCGCTCCGGTCGCCGCCACGACCAAGCTCAGGAACCGCGGTCCCCAGATACCCTGACTTCTTCTATGTCGGAGACTGCGACGAGGGAGCTTCCGGGGCTGGACCGGCCAGTAGCGGGCCCAGCCTAGTGGCAACATCTCCCAGCCCTAGCCTCTCCAATTCCTCCCTCAGCGGGAGGCCAGTCGCGGGGTCACAGCCTCTTTGGCTGCAGTACTCAGCCCCCGGCTCCACGGACCTCTCCAGATCTATCGCGTCGCCCTTGTGGTAGCCGTCGGGCACCGGGTCCAAGGCCTTGGCATAGGACACTTCCTCTTCGGCGCGACTGAGATCACACAACTGATTGTATGCGATCTCCAGCAACCGCTTCCTCTGGACCGCATCGAGGAGCATGTCCTTGGTGCACAGCGTGCCGGTGGTGGCACTTATCCACTGCGCTGTCTCTTCCACGCCTACCCTCTGCGCGCCAAAGTGCGGCCCCCTGTCACTCAGGAAATCGCAGTGACCGCTGATATCACAGGCTGAGATGGCGTTCTCGGAGGCCGCAAGATAGGCGCCCTTCTTCCTCACGCTCTCTGGCCTCCAGGCATCCCTGTCGCCAACTTGCTTTTCTGTCCACTCTGAAGCCCACCCCTGAATGAGCTTCTCTGACTCCTCATTGGATATTCCGAGCTCCCGCGCATACCAGGGTATGATGCCTTCCATATCAGTGTGCATGGGATGCATGAATACGGTCTGGTTGGCCCACCTGGTAAGTCGCGTAGCGCCCGGCCCGCCAAGCATGACCGTTCGCCTCGAGCCCATCCCGACGTGCCATGCCCCTGACAGGCGGTTCCTGTCTTGGTTGAGCAGCCCCAGCCCTTTCCCTTTGGCTATGACCTTGGCAGCAGGTACCGCGCCGTCGACAAAGAGCTTGCCAAACCCCTCAGCCCTAGAGACCTTGTCGATCACGGTCATAACCGCCTCTTCACCGCCCCACTCCATGGGCACGCCGTCGGTATCTTCAGCGGTGATTAGCCCTTTCTCATACAGGAGCATCAGCCAGCCGGTTATGTTGGCAATTGAGTTGACCTCTATCCCGTACCTTTGCGCTTTGGCGCTGGCCCTCCACCACAATGTGGTGTCGTGGCTCTTGACCAGATACCGATAGCCCTCATAGAACATGCAAGCGCCACCGCCGGTGTCCACACCAGGCATGTTGTAGTTCTGCTGGCACTGGATGGGGCAGAAGCTGCATCCGACATTGTGGACCTTGTACTTCGTGACAAAGTCAGCCATTGTCTCTTCCTTCTTCATGGGAGGAGCGACAAAGCTTTCGTAGTAGCCCCAGGCGCCTCTATCCCTGAACTTCCCATAGTCGCCGATGTGAGCGGCTATGCCCTCTCGGAAACTCAGTCTCGCGAAGAGGGAGCCCCGTCCTTCCTTGATCTCGCTGAAGAACTTGTTCCAC
>Ga0315274_10016472_pt1 | contig 10443 bp, 10 predicted proteins | sample YL17G02_20_MG_FD_203700 | JGI IMG/M metagenome (GOLD analysis project Ga0315274, IMG submission 203700) | Sediment microbial communities from Yellowstone Lake, YNP, Wyoming, USA - YL17G02_20 | ecosystem: Environmental > Aquatic > Freshwater > Lake > Sediment | place: USA: Wyoming | collected... | reverse complement strand
GCGGCGATGAAACCCATCGCCACCACCCTCACCCCGCAAAGCACGGTTGATCTGGCCTCCGGGCAGGAAGTGCCGACGGGTTACGAGCGCTCCGATTTTTGTCCTGTGCCGCGGGCTGTGCCAGTGGTGGAGGCCATGGTTGCCTTTGTGCTGGCAGATGCCTTGCTTGATAAGCTAGGCGGTGACTCGCTGAGCGATCTGCTGCCGCGATACGAGGCCTTGCGCCGGGCGCGGCTCGCTGACCTGCCGATGGATGGAACCTCCCACATCTTCTGGCCCGAATAGAGCAGTCAATGAACCCATCCACGATCTTTCTGTATGGCCCACCTGGCTCCGGGAAGAGCACGATCGGTAGGATCCTGGCCGATAATCTCCATCTTCCCTTCTACGATCTGGATGTGGAAATTGAAAATCGCTCTGGTTGCACAGTTGCACAGATTTTTTTGCAGCAAGGGGAAAGTGGTTTTCGGGATATGGAGCGACAGGAAATTGAACGCCTGCTGACCCTGGGTAAAGCGGTGGTTGCCCTGGGAGGCGGCTCGCTGACCGTTCCAGCTGTGTGTGCGCTCGCAGAGGTGAATGGCACAGTGTTGTGCCTGGATGCCGCGCCCGGTGTATTATTAGACCGCTTGCAAACCGATCCGGTACCCGGTGATCGGGCGGTCGGGCGGTCTTTGCCCGCCTTTGCCCGCCTTAACCGTCAACGGCCGCTGCTGGCGGGCGATGCAGCCGCAAAGTTGGCCGATTTGCTGGCTCAGCGCGCAGAGCATTATGCCTCTTTCCCTGTGCGACTCGACACCACACAACTCGATCCCGCTCAGGCCGCCTGGGAAGTCCAGATTATACTCGGCAGGTTTCGCGTGGGGATGGTCAGCCCGTCATATGAGGTCTGCATCCAGCCAGGCGCGTTGGATACTATCGGGCAGGCGTTATCGGAGCGGGACATCCATGGCCCGCTAGCTTTGGTCACTGATTCCAATACTGCCCCGTTGTATGCCACCCGAGTGGCTGCCTCCCTCGAAAGCGCAGGATTGTCGCTCCAATTGGTCGTCATCCCTGCCGGAGAATCGAACAAGACGATCGCATCCGCTCAAAAGCTGTGGGAGAATTTTCTTGACGCCAGTCTTGAACGCGGCTGCACAGTGATTGCCCTGGGTGGGGGGGTGGTCGGGGACCTGACCGGGTTCGCCGCATCCACCTATATGCGCGGGATCCAGTGGGTGAACGTGCCTACCACCCTTCTGGCGATGGTCGATTCTTCGTTAGGAGGAAAAACCGGTGTAGACATCCCCCGCGGGAAGAATCTGATCGGCGCTTTTCATCCACCATCCTTCGTGCTTGCCGATCCGGAGGTGCTGGCCACCTTGCCAGAAGCCGAGTTCCGTTCTGGCCTGGCTGAAGTGATCAAGCACGCCATCATCGGAGATCCCGGGCTGCTGAATAAGGTTGCTGTTTACAAAATCGGAAATTGGCGGTACAGAACACCGCTGGGTGATTTGGGCAGCGTAGGGGCGGGTGAGCGTAAAGAGCACGCTTCAGGACCCGCCCCTACGGCCCAAATTTCCGGCCTCTTCCCCCTGAGCGAACTTGTCTCTCGCGCCATGGCAGTCAAGATTGGTGTTATCGAAACGGATCCATACGAGAAGGGGGTACGCGCCGCCCTCAACCTGGGACACACCGTCGGCCATGCACTGGAACTGGTTTCAGGCTATCGCCTCCGTCATGGTGAAGCGGTTGCCATTGGGATGGTGGTTGAGGCGCGCCTGGCTGAGCGCCTGGGCCTGGCTGAAGGAGGCCTGTCGCTTCACATTGCAACGGTCCTGGCGGAAGTGGGTTTACCCGTGGCAATCCCCGGCGATCTGGACCGGGCAGCAATTCGCCGCGCCATCGGTGTGGATAAGAAAAAGGCACAAGGGAGAGTACGTTTTGCCTTGCCGACCCGCATCGGCCAGGTGCAAATTGGCATAGACGTGCCAGACGATGTGCTGGCGTCTGAAATAGGATCGATTCCTGTTGAGACCGCCCAAGGAGAAACACCATGACCGCTATTCTCATCCTGCATGGCCCAAACCTGAACCTGCTTGGCAGCCGCGAGCCGGATATCTACGGTCGCTTGAACCTAACCGAGATCGATCAACGGCTTGTTGTCCTGGGCCGCGAGCTTGACTTGGAAGTGCACTCATTTCAGAGTAATCACGAGGGTACGCTGATCGATGCACTGCATGAGGCGCGTGCCTGGGCGTCCGGGATTATTATCAATCCAGGTGGATATACCCACACCTCGGTGGCTCTGCGGGATGCCATCACGGCAATCGGCCTGCCTGCGATCGAGGTGCATCTTTCTAATATCCAGGCCCGTGAAGAATTCCGGTGGCATTCGCTGATTGCACCTGTCTGTGTGGGTACAATTGCCGGTTTCGGCTGGTACTCGTATGCCCTGGCTATGCGCGCTTTGGCTGAAAAACTCGTGAAATAATGAGCGAAACCCGAAGACCGCCCAACCATCGTCCTCACGCGCGTGCGCACCGAGCGCCGTCGGCTCGAAGCTGCTCTTGCCAGGCTCAGCCCGGAAGACATGCTCATCCCTGGCGTCGTCAATCAATCGTCGGTTAAAGACATCATCGCCCACATCATGGAATGGGAAGCCATGTTCTTCCCCTGGTATGAGGCCTCCCTGCGCGGCGAAACTCCGGAGGTGCCTGGCCCAGGACTCACCTGGAAAGACCTGGACGGGATCAATCAGCGCATCTACGAAAAGCACTGCGCGCGCCCCCTCGAAGAAATCCTGGCCGATTTCCGCGCCGTCCACCAGCGCCTCGAAGACACGGTCAACGCCATGAACCCCGATCAGCGTGCTACCCCGGGATATTTTACCTTCACCTGCGGAGGCAGCGTGATTGACTGGATGAACGCTTACGCCGCCCACGATATGTGGGCTAAAAAGAAAATTCTAGCGTGGCTGAAAAAGCGCCAACCGGCTGTGATTGGTTTTGTTGGCCAGGGTGACCGAGTTCTGGCAGCAAGCCCTGCCGTCCAACCGGACACGCTGCTGTGCTGGCATCGTAACATGTCCCACCGCTATGGCGGTGCAAATCATAGCCCGAGAAGCGCGAGCCGCACGTCTCACCTGAAACCATCGAGTTGATAAACCAAAGGCCACCAACGAATTGTTGATGGCCTGCTTGTGTTAGGCTGAGGTCCGAAAATGACCGCTTTTGGCGTTTTTTTATGCGCCGTTTTTTCGGAATCGATCCCCTACTGGCTCGCGAACTCGGGAATTGGCTGGCATGATGGCGATAACAGCACGAAAATCACTGTGAATCACAGTGAAACCCTGTGGATGAGCCAAGTAGCCGGCACAACCGCCTTGAGCAAGGAAGAGAGGATGCTGCCAGGGAGGATTAGTACAATCAAGTAGCCAGGTGGCAGGCGACGTGATGCCCCGGCACTACCTCACGCCATTCGGGTATCAATTTGGAGCAAATGGGTATGGCAATCGGGCAGCGTGTGTGGAAGCGACATCCAGAAGGTGGGTTGAGTGGCGAGGGAACCTCACCCTTGAGGATCGTCCGTTTCCGTTTTGCCTCAATGATGGGATCCGGAATCGGCACGGCAGACAGCAGCGACTTGGTATAAGGGTGAAGCGGATTATAATAAAACTCGTTGCGTTCAGCCAACTCAACAATGACTCCCAAGTACATGATGGCGACACGATTGCATAGATGGCGCACCATGGAAAGATCATGGGCGATGAACAGATAGGTCAGGTGAAACTGCTTCTGAAGATCTTCTAATAAATTTACCACCTGTGCCTGGATCGAAACATCCAGAGATGAGATCGGCTCGTCGCACACGATCAGCTGAGGATTAAGGGCTAAAGCACGGGCAATGCCAATACGCTGTCGCTGCCCGCCTGAAAATTCGTGTGGATAGCGATTAGAATAGGATGGATCAAGTTTTACCAATTCAAGAAGGGTATCGACATTCTTTTTTATTTCTTTTCTGCCTTTAACCACACGGTGAACTAATAATGGATCACTGAGGGTCTCACCCACGGTCATACGAGGATTAAGGCTGGCGTAAGGATCCTGGAAGATTATCTGCATCTTGCGGCGTATTTTACGTAATTCATTGCCTTTTAATTTCACCAGATCCACACCTTCAAAAAACACAGAGCCGGAGGTTGGTCGATAAAGCTGTAAAATCGTGCGACCTGTTGTGGACTTCCCACACCCCGATTCACCTACCAAACCCAGGGTTTCACCTCTACGCAGATCAAATGATATACCATCCACTGCGTGTACGATAGTAGTCGTCCGCCGGAATAGAGAATTTTGTCCAATAGGAAAATGTTTTACCAGGTTTTCGACACGCATCAAAATTGGATCATTCGAGGCCATAACGCGCCCTCCCTGTTTGTGGGTCTACCCAGCAGGCCACGCGATGATCCGCTTTGATTGCTTGCAGCGAAGGATTCTCGTGCCAACATCGCTCAATCGCATACTTGCAGCGATGCACAAAGGGGCAATAGGTAGGTTTCAGGAGCAGTACCGGTGGTGATCCCTCGATGGAAACCAGGCGTTTGGGTTGGTCATAATCTATACGCGGCAAACTACCTAATAAACCGATTGTATATGGATGTTGAGGATTGGCATACAATTCTATAACGGCGGCTTCTTCAATAAAAAAGCCCCCATACATCACGATCACCGATTGAGCCAGGTTAGCGACGATACCCAGGTCATGCGTGATCCAGATAATTGCCATACCCAACTCATCCCGAAGACTTTTGACTAATTCAATGATCTGTGCTTGAATGGTAACGTCCAAGGCTGTGGTGGGTTCGTCAGCGATCAGGATTTGAGGTTTGCAAGCGAGCGCCATGGCAATTAAAGCGCGCTGTCGCATACCCCCCGAAAATTGATGGGGGTAATCTTTCAATCGGTCTTTTGCTTTGGGAATACCCACCAAATCAAGCATTTCTGCTGCACGCTTATAGGCGTTCGCGAGAGACAATCCCAAATGAGCCTCTAATGGCTCAGCGATCTGGCGACCAATCGTCAAGACAGGGTTGAAAGAGGTCATAGAATCCTGGAAAACCATGCTGATCTGATAGCCGCGTATTTTACGGATTTCCTCGTTGCTCATTTTAAGTAAATCATTACCGTTAAAAATAGCGGACCCACCCACTATCTTTCCAGGGGGTGAGGGGATCAGCCGTAGCATGGAGAGCATCGTCACGCTCTTTCCGCAGCCGCTTTCTCCCACCAGGCCGATGACTTCTCTATTTTTCAGAGTGAAGGAAACGCCGTTGACAGCATAAACTAACCCGTCAGGGGTTTTGAATTGGGTCTCCAGCCCTTGTACATTGAGTAAGACGTCAGATCTTTCCATCAAGGCTTCAAAACCGGTACATTTCCATCAGGTATTATGAGTTAGCTGAAAGATTCTCGGGGAAAATATTCCTTGTTTACCACAGGGGTTGTGAGTTGCCCCACAACCCCTGTGGTACAGTCTGCGAAGTGCTTGGGTGGCTACTTTCGATAATTGGTCACATCTTTGGATATATAAATCGTACCCATCAACGAACCGATGCTCTCGAAGGTAGGCCAATGCATGGTAGCCACGCCCACATTGTCTGGTTCTAGCTCAGAGCCCTTGAGGTAGGGCTTGTAAATATTACCCGGCGTCTGGTGGTAGATGAAGATGCCGCCCACGTCTTCAACCAGGATTTTTTCGGCATCCATGAACATCTGGGTGCGGACGGCAGGATCGCCGGAGAATGCTGAGGCATCTGCGATCATCTTGTCGAATGGATCGTTTTTCCAGGCATGCCGGCCGCTTGAAACCCAGATACCCAGCATATTGGAGGGATCCAGGTAATCGAAACCGTAGGACACCATGTAGAACGGCAGCGTGTGCGCATTGAGAGAATCCATGAAGGTCTTCGTTTCCTTATTGGATACCTCGACTTCGATCCCCAGGTTCTCGCTGATCATGGCTGCGATGGCCTCACCCACGGCTTTATTGACGTCGTTCTCACTGCGCAGCCACAGCTCCTGCTTCGGAAAGCCATCCCCATTGGGGTAGCCGGCATCCGCCAACAGTTTTTGCGCCGCGGCGATATCATACGTGTTCACATTCAGTTTCTTGAGCTCAACGGAAGCGGCTGCCGGGAAGCCGGGCATGAGGAAAGAGTAAGCTGGGATGCCTTGCCTCTGGATGATGTTCGTGATGATGGCCTCCCGGTCGATGACCTTGGCAAAGGCTTGCCGCACTCTGATATCGTCGAAGGGTTTCTCAAAGGTATTGAAGCCCAAATAATAGGTGCGGAAATCCCCGAAGCCGGGGTGATATTGGCTGTTAAGATCCGCGTCTTGGGAGATCTGCTGGATATCCGCGGGTGTGAAAACGGCGGTCATATCGATCTCATTATTCAGGTAGGCCCTGAATTCTCCCGAAGAATCGCCGAAGGTAATGATCAATCCCTCCAGGAAGGGCTTCAACTTACCCGTGTAATTCAGGTTTGGACCGTATACAATTTGCTTCCCTTTGGTCAATTCCTTCAAGATCCAGGGAGAGGATGAAACCGAGGTTTCAGGCGTATTGTTGTAGTATTCGCCGTATTTATCAAAGGCAACTTTGCTCAAGGGGCGAACATAAAGCGCCTTGGACAGGAAATAGGGAGCCGGCACGTTGGTTGTGAACTTGGCAGTAAACTGGTCGACCTTCGTGACCCCGATCTCCTCGACCGGAACCTCGCCTTTAACAGCCTTATCCCAATTGAGTATATCGCTCCAGAACCAGGCAAAGTCCCAGGCGTGTTCGGGGCTGGCCTGGTATTGGAAGGTGAAGACCACATCATCGGCGGTAACCGGATTCCCGTCGCTCCAGGTTAGATCCGGATCCATGTGAAAGGTCCACACGGTGGCATTTTCAGAGCTTTCCCAGGTTAGCGCGCCCGCAGGATGGATCTCGAAATTCTTGTCCAGTCGCACGAATCCCGTAGTGAGGAGGTCCATTCTTCCGATTCGCTTATATACGCTTACCGCAAAATCATTCGTGGTGCCTTGATCTGCACCCATCAAGTAGACGTACTGCTGATCCGGCGGCGCAGCATCCATGGGGAGGGTTACTCCAAAGGCGTTGACCATCCCTACGGTTGTAGCTGTAGCCTCTGGCGCGCTGGTTGCAGTTGCTGCCGCGGTCGGCGCCACAGTCGGTTCCACGTACGGCGTATACGTGGGTGGTTTCGGCATTGCCGTAGATGTTGAAGGTGCAGACGTGGTTGCCGATTTGCAGGCTGTGAGGATCATGCTTAAAATCATCACCACAGTCAGCAATGAATAAGGTATTTGCTTCTTATTAGATAACATATTTTCCTCCTGACGAATTTTATGGCCTCACAGACTTTCTACCTGTGGAGCACTCTTAGATACCAGAACTTATCGAACTCTCAGCCGGGCCAGGACTCACCCAAAAACTACTCTATCAGTGTGCCAAGATCACTTCCTTTCTATCTGCTTTCTCTTTCAAATATTGAACATGGTTGGATCCAATGCATCTCGCAAGCCATCCCCTACGAAATTGAAGCTGAGCATGGCAAGCGCCAGCACCCCGGTAGGGAATAACCCCAGATGCCAGAAGACGTTCAGGTAACCCATACTTTGGCCGACCATCTTGCCCCAACTGGGGATAGGATCGTTGATGCCAACCCCCAAGAAGCTGAGCCCCGCCTCGGCAAAGATCGCACCAGGGACTCCGAGAGCGAACATAATAATTAAGGGAGGCAAGGCATTCGGCAGGATATGCCGGAGGATGATCCTCCAATCGCTTGCCCCATAGGAATTGGCGGCGGTGATGAACTCTCTCTCGCGCAGAGCCAGGAATTGTCCCCGCGTGAGCCGGCAAACCCCGATCCAACTGGTGACACCGATTGCCAGGATGACATTGAATATGCCTGTGCCGAGGATGCTCATCAGAAAGATCGCAAAGAGGAAGCCGGGAAATGCCGTCATCACCTCCAACAGGCGCGTGACGATGAAATCCGCCCAACCTCCGCGTAAGCCTGCCAGAGCGCCCAACGGCAAACCGATTAAAAAAGCGATTAATTGCACGGAGAAACCCACCACCAGTGAAGTGCGGGCTCCATAAATGATGCGGCTGAGTTCGTCTCGGCCCACCTGGTCTGTACCCAACCAGTGTTTGGGGTTGGGAAATTTGAGCGTTTCACTCAAAACAGAATGATCGTAACGCCAGGGGGCCAAAAAATTCGCAAATATAGCGGTAAATATTAGAATTGAAACAACCACCAATCCGGCTGTGGCAAGCCGGTTCTTGAAGAAGCTCCGCATGGCATCCCGCCATAAGGAGCGTTCCTTGGGCTGCGCAAGGGTTTGAATGGGTTGAAGGGTCGTCATCCGTTCCTCGAAGAGGTCAGGTGGACGCGTGGGTCCACCACCGTATAAAGGATGTCGGTGAGGATATAAGTCACTCCCCAGAGAAACGCCACCAGGAGGATGGTCGCCATGATCATGGGGTAATCCCGGACGAAAACGCTGGTGATGAAATAGCGCCCTAAACCGGGAATGCGGAAGGTGGCTTCAATGAAGATGGAGCCGGTGGCGATATTGGGGATTTCCGGACCCAAGATGGTGATGAGGGGGATAAATGCATTTTTTAGCACATGGCGAAAGATAATCACACGCTCGCTCATCCCCTTGGCTCGTGCCGTCCGAACGTAATCGGCTCTCAGCGATTCGAGCATGTTCACCCGGGTATAACGGGCTACCAGTGCCATCGGTCCCAGTGAGTAAGCCATCACAGGCATGATAAAGTGTACTGGCTTTCCCCAACCCCCAGTAGGAAACCAGTGCAGGTTGACGCTGAAGAAAAGAATCAACCAGATGGCAATGACGAAACTGGGTACGGCAAAACCGAGAGTAGCCAGAGTGGTAACCAGATAATCCACCCATGAGTTCTGTTTTAAAGCAGCCAGGACACCCAAGCCGAGACCTAAGCTGTAGGAGATCAGAATTGTAAAGACAGCGACTTGCAGCGTGACCGGCCAAACCCGCGCAATCAGCCCAGCTACAGTTTCCGTTGGACTTTGGAACGGAATACCAAAATCTAGATGCACGACAGACCACATGTAACGCAGGTATTGCTCCCAAATTGGTTTGTCCAGGCCATATTTGTGCAGTATGTTCTGTTTGGCCGCCGGTGGGAGCGGTTGCTTCTCCTCATCAAATGGGCCGCCAGGTACGGCATGCATTAAAAGAAAAGTGATGATGGAGATGATGAGAAAAGCAAAAAGCAACCAGAGGAGCCGTAAGGTGATATATCGTACCATATTACTATGTTTTCTTTGCGGGGGTTATAATCATTGACGCAAGATTATACCTTTACTTCTAACGTATGTCTATCCTAAGATAAATTGAGATAAGGAATTTGGTGCCACAGTGACACTTAAAACTTAGCTTTCGGATGAAAAAATACCAAAACTTCCCTGTTTTTGCGGTTTCCATGCTCTCCAAATGCCGATTTTTGCCAGTTTTGCGGCCCCAAAAGTGCCAGATCAACACTGACTCTCTTATCTCAAATTGTCTGTGTCAATCCTTACTTTAGTTTCCGCTAAAAGCGAAAGACAAAGCTACCGGAACTTCATTTCGGTAGCGCCGAACCTTACCAATTGAGCCGATTACCTGCTTAAAGCCGTCGGTAGCGGCGCAGAAGTAGCCATTACTCGGTGAGCCAGGATTCCCTTGGGTAAATGGCTTGTGACGTACTCTTGCCAGATGCGTAGCAGCACCACCATTTGCCAGACACCCTTGCGGAAAGCTGCCCATACCCGCCTGGTTTCGTCATCCGACAATCCGCTGGATTTCAACGCCGGAAAAAGAGCGCCGCGATTGTGCAGCAAGGCCCCACTCAGTTTTCATGTTAACCGTTGGTTTTCAACCACAGCACCTGTTGGGCGTAATCAGGCATGATGATTTTTACTTTGTCCCAAAAGCGCCTGGAGTGGTTTTTCTCCTGCAGATGCACCAGCTCGTGGACAACTACATAATCAACCACCTGCATGGGGGCCATAACCAAACGCCAGCTGAAGTTCAGGCTGCCACGCGGGCTGCAGGAACCCCAACGGGCCTGGGCGTTGGTGATATTCACCCGGTTATACTTGAAACCAAGATTGCCAGCGTACCAATCCACCCTCTCCGTGATCACGCGTTTCGCTTGCGCGGTGTACCATGCTTTGAAAACCCTTTCGGCATGATCCAATGCCGAGTGGGATAGAAGAAATATGCCAGCCAGGTGAAGCGTTAGATCGGCATCATTCACAATTGCCAATTTGTAGGGTTTTCCCAGGTACAAGAACGTTTCCCCGTTGACATACTTTTTCGGCGTGAAACGGGCAACTGTGGCCCTGACCAGCGCTTGCTT
>Ga0315274_10016470_pt1 | contig 10445 bp, 4 predicted proteins | sample YL17G02_20_MG_FD_203700 | JGI IMG/M metagenome (GOLD analysis project Ga0315274, IMG submission 203700) | Sediment microbial communities from Yellowstone Lake, YNP, Wyoming, USA - YL17G02_20 | ecosystem: Environmental > Aquatic > Freshwater > Lake > Sediment | place: USA: Wyoming | collected... | reverse complement strand
AGATGGGAAGCAACCGCCGCAACTGGACCAGCTCGCTGATGTCCTCAAGGATCAGCAGCACCAACGGCCGGCCCTCGACTCTCACCGGCGCCGCGGTCACCATCAACTCGATCGCGCGGGTGACGCTTCCCTCGCGGAGTTCCAGGACCGTCTTTTCCCGGACTCTCTCGCCGGTCTGGAGTGAGCGGGTCACACTGTTGCGGAGGACGCAATCGGAGCAGTACGGCCCACGACCGCAACCCTCGGCGACATCGCGCGAGTGGAGGCAATGCATGACATCGCCTCCGCGCCGCTTCAAGACCACCTCGCGGTCTTGGTTTAGCAGCTTGCCGGCCTCCGGATTGAAGTCGAGGATCCGCACGTCGTCATCGACGAGGAACACCGGCAAGGGCACGGCGTCGAGGAGGGTGCGGGCGTGCTCGTCTTTCACAAATCGCTTGGAGCCAGCAGTTCAGCGAGGATCTGCGTCCTGCCGATCACTGGCGCCGCGCGCAAGATACCTTGCCGAGGACCGAGGTCAACCCCGGCGCGTATTGGGTTGTTCGTCGCCGATCAAAACGTGTAGGTGACCTTGGTGAACACGCTCGTGACCGAGTCCGGGTCGTCCTGCACGCTGTTGAAAACGAGGTACCACCAGGTGCGGGGCCGGACCTGCCAGCCGTAAATCAGGCTGACGTTATGCACGTCGTCGTTCTGGTGCTGCAAACAGATACCCGTCCACGCTCCCGGCCCGCGAATGGTCCCCCTCGAGCTCGGCGTCACTCACGAAATAGCCGAGCGACGAGCGTTCGCCGACATTCTGCAAGACGCGCACGACCGTCGAGTTGCCGTAATAATCGTGGTCGTCGCCGGACTGGACATTGCCCCGGACATTGAGCGCGGAAAAGCTGAAGCCCCGCTGCTGGTCGCTCACGTTCAACCCGGCATCGATGTCGGTGAACCGGCGGCTGTAGTACATCAGGTGCGGCATCCGCATCAGCTCGTCGCCCTCGCGGAAGAACAGTCGCTTCTCCGGCAGGAACCGCTCCGTGTCGCGCAACTCGATGCTGTCCGCGTCTGCCTCCACCTGGCCGAAGTCGGGATTGACGGTCAGCGCGCCGGTGATGGACGGCGTGAGCCGGGCGCTCACGTCGATGCCGGCCCGGACGAAGGTGTCCGTGTCGTCGTCGGTGAAGTCGGTTCGCGAGCTGACGTAGGGGGTGAACTCCCAGTTGCGGTCGAACTGCGTGTCCGCCAGGTCCAGCCCGGTGAGATGCCCGAAGTGGCGCGGCTTGTACATGTCGGTTACGCTGAAGCTCCAGAAGCTCAGCGCGTCGGTGCGGCGGAGTTGACGCGTGAGGTTGAAGCCCCACGTCTGGCCGTCGCGCCGCCGGTAGTTCATCGCCCCGAACGGAATCCGCATCTCGAACACCCAGCGGTTGGTTTCGATCATCGCCGCCAGATCCCATTCCGCCGACCATCCGTAGTTGAAAACGCCGGACGGTCCTTCGTTCGCGTCGGCACGGGTGCCGAGTGGGTTCGCAAAGAAGGCGTACTTCGAGCGGTGCGTGTGGGGAGGATCGAAATGGACCTCCACCCAGTCGTCACCGGTGAAGCTGCGATCCTCCCGCTGCTCGGACGCGCGGATCTGGTCGATGTGGTCATCGAAACACTCGACCGCGACATAGAGGTGGGTGCGGGTGTAAGCGATGCGGACGGTGGTTTGCTGGTCGGCCGGCTGTTGGGTGCGCGCGTCCACCAGTCCCGTGCCCACCGGCGCCTGCTGCCAGAACGGCTCGTTCAGCACCCCATCGACCTCCAGCGGTGCGTCCGGCCTGGAACGAGGGCACCGGTGCGTTCGGATCGTCGTGCGCCAGGGTGGTGAGCGACAGCACACCGAGGAACGCCCAGGGGATTGCCCGGAAGACCGTAGGTGTTCCCGCGAGTCGGAAGGACGTGAACGGAGCCATTGACTTCAACGCAGAGACGCAAAGACGCAAAGACGCAGAGACGCCAAGGTTCTGAGGAGAAGACGGGTTCCTCTCCACAGGTGAGAGCGAGCCCGGAACCGACCGGCGCGCATCTGCTTCTCCTTTGAGTCTCTGCGTCTTTGCGTCTTTGCGTTAACTGCCTCTTTCTGGCTGTGGTGGTTTGTGCGCGGCCCGATCTCCGGAGTCACCTGGCTGATGCAGGACACTCGCGAACCCGCGCCTGCGGTGCGCAGAGCACACAGGGTACGGCGAGGTTTCCCCAGAACGTCCGGCCTCATGCGGCGACAACCAAACGCAGAGGCGGCCTACTCGCTCTGGAGGCTGAGCTCCGCCCAGTAGGCCGCTTCGTAGGCCCAGCCCGTGGCTTGGTTCACGAGCTCGAGCTTCACGCTCCGGCCCGCCCAAGAGGAGAGATCGAGGTCTTCCGCCAGCCAGTGGTCCTTGGCCGTCGTCGGACCCACCGGCTTGCGCAACAGTTCCCGGCCGTCGGCCCGCACAATCAGATCGAAGTCGCCCTGGGGATCATGGCCGACTACCAGGTGTAGTTTCGTGGTCTTGCCGGCTGGCACGGCCACGGTCTTCGTCAGCACGCAGCCGGTCTCCTGGTCCAAGGGATGCGTCACAAGGACGTTCTTCCGGCCCCCGAACTCCGGCCGGAGGCCCGGGTCCATGTCGGTCCCGCATTGGTCGATCTTCCAGCCGGGGGCGAACTGTTCCACCGCCTCCTGAATCTTCCCCGGCGTGTTGCCCATGACGATCTTCGCCTTCTCTTCTGGGGTGAACCGGCTGTTCGCGATCGGCCCCGGCGCCCAGCTCAGTGCGAGCGGGCTCGGTTTCGGCGTCTGGACCGGGATCAGGAAGCACTCTTGCCCGCCCTCACTCACGATTCTTCCTCCGGCGCGGGCGAGGTACTGGCGGGTCAGCTTCTCGCACACCTCCAGCAAACGCGGGAAGCTGTAGGCCGTGTGGCTGAACTCCCTCCGCTCGTCCAGGCCGGTGTTGAATCGTGCCGGCAACTGCGAGAATCCCAGCGTCGTGAACAACACGCCGGCCGAGCTCGAGGGGTTGCAGTCCGAGTCCATCCCGCTCCGGCAGGAAATGAGGACCGTCCGATCCGGGTCGCGCTGGCCGAACAGGAATCCCAGCAGGACGTAGGCGCCGTTGATCTTGCAGTCGATGCCTCCATTCGACGCTTTCTGATATGCAGGATTCTTTCGGTATTTCTCCTGGCACAATCGCCAGGCCTTCTGCCAATCCTGGGGATCGGCCTGGTACCAGGCCACCAGGTCACGCACCATTTCGGCATACTGGCTGTCGGCCGGGATCGCGCGCTGGGCCGTCCCCACAATCTTCACCGGATCGGTCTGGAAGAAGGCCTCGGCATACATCGCTCCCATGAACTGCCCGGCATAGAGGCCGTCGCCGTAGTTCATCAACCGGCCGAACTTCTCGCCGAGATCGATCGCCACCTGCGGCAGGCCCGGCGCGATTAGTCCGGAATAGTCGGCCTCGATCTGGTAGTCGATGTCGTTCGGACAGCGGTTGAACTGGGGGTGGCTGGAATCGGGCGGGGCGATGCCTTTCCGGAGATTCCTGCGACCAGCATCGTTCGCGCACCAGAGCGGGTAGCCGCTGTTGGCAAAATCGATCCCCGCCTGCCGGATCGAGACATCCAGCCCGTACTGCTCCAGGGAGCGCAAGAATGTCATCTCCACGTAAAGATCATCCTGGCCAAACGCGGCGTTGATCATCTTGGGCGCCCACTTCGGCATGTCCGCCTCCGGAATGATCTGATCCTTCCAGCGAAACTCGGTGGGCGCGCCCCACGAGACGCCGACGATCTGCCCGATCCATCCCCCCTTCATTTTGTCGCGGTAATCCCGAACCGGCAGGCGGCGGAAGCCGGCGGGGGCGGGCTCGGCGGCGGCGAGAACCTGATGCGCCAACCAGCCACCGAGCATTCCCGCCAGGATTGCGGAGCTGACCCGGGAACCGAATCGAGAAACGGACCACGCGTGGGTGCTTTGCATGGCAGGAGATTCACGGAAGGCCGCGTCGCTGTAAATCGGAAAGCGGAAGCAGTTGAGCTTGGGACCGCTCTGTCCTAGATTGCCGCCGTCAAACCGCGACGATGATGGGGCCGGTGCGCAAGCGTTGGGGCGGGTGGAGCATTGCCGTTGCGCGAGTGGCCGGGACGGCAGCGGAGAACACGGTGCTGAAGGAGCGAATGAGATGAAGACTCGAAGCGTCGGGATCGTGATTCTCACGATGGGGCTGTGCGGACTCGCTGGCGTCCTGATCGGTCGCCACTATCCGGCCTCCACGGGCGCTCAGCCCACCGCCGGCCTTCGGACGAAAGGCGGCGACAGCGCGCAAAAGAACCGCGCGTCGCGACCCGCTGTGCGTTCGACCGCATCCGCAGCGGCCGAAGCCAGCGGTCCTCGCGAAACGCTGCGGGTGGAGGAAGTCATCGCCGCCCTTGAGCAGGCTTTGGCCAAGCCCGCCGGCCCAGCCCGCCATGAGGCCATCCACGAACTTGCCAAGAGGGTCGAGCTGAGCGACATCCCCCAGGTCCTGGCGCAGGCGGAGTCGCTGTTGAGCCGGGACCGGGACGTCAAGTTCGCCTTCATCCATGCGCTGTTGGGGCGTTGGGCGGAAGCCGATCCTCAGGCGGCCCTCCGGTATGCCGAGGCGATCCCCCATCGGGGCGACCGTGAAGGCTATCTGATCGCGGCCCTCCGCGGCTGGGCCAACAGCGATGCCACCGCCGCGCTCGCGTTTGCGGAACAGATGTCCTCCCCGCAACTCCGAGATAACGCCTTGCAGACCATCGTTTCCGTGCTGGCCGAGCGCGATCCGGCCGCTGCCTTCGCGCTGGCGGACAAGCTTCCGAACCGCGAGCGCCGTTGGGTTCCGCTGCACCAGATCTTCAACCAGTGGGCCGACCGTGACCCGGTGACCGCCGCAGCAAAGCTGGCCGAACTCAAGCCCGAGCGGCTCCGCAGCGAATTCGCAGGAGTCGTCGCCTCGCAATGGGCCGGTCGCGATCCCGAAGCGGCGAAGGCCTGGGTGTTGAGCCTGGCCGAGGGACCTGCCAAGCGGGCGGCGCTGGGCGCGTTGGCGCCGGCCCTCGTGCGCACCGATCCTCAAGCGGCCATCGATCTCGCCTGGTCGCTGCCGCCCGGCCAGACCCGGCAGCAGGTGATCAGTTCCGTCGTCTCACAATGGGCGAACTCCGACTTGAACGCCGCGGTGGCTTGGGTGCAGCAGTTGCCCGAAGGCCAGATCAAGCAGAACGCGTTGTCGAACATTGGATGGCAATGGGCTCAGACCGATCTCCCAGCCGTCGTCCAGTACGCCGAGAAATTGCCGCCGGGTCAGGCCCGGCAGAATCTCTTCTCGACCATCGCCAATCAGTGGGCGCAGACTGACCTTCCGGCGGCTCTCTCTTGGGCGAAGGCACTGCCAGCGGGCCAAAGCCGGAATTCCGCGCTGCAAAGCGTGGTGGGGACTTGGGCCAGCACCGACCCTGCCGCGGCTGCCACGTGCGCGCTGGAGTTGCCCTCCGGTCAGACGCGCAGCCAACTGCTCGGCCAGATTGCCAGCCAGTGGGCTCAGAATGACCTCGACGCGGCGTTGACCTGGGTGAAGACACTCCCGGCGGGCCCGGGCCAGCGCGACGCGTTGCGCTCAATTCAGCACCAAGTCATCGAGGCCGATCCCAACGGAGCGGTCGAGTTCGCCCTGGGACTCCCCCCGGGGAGAGGTCGCTCCGAAATGCTGAACACGGTTGTGAGTCGGCTGATGTGGCAGGATGTCAACGCGGCCGTGAGTATCATCCAACAGCTTCCTGCGGGTCGTGAGCGCGACCATCTCCTCAGCAGCGTGAGCTGGCAGTGGGCGGAATCGGATCCCGAGGGCGCCGTCGCGTTCGCGCAGAATCTGCCGGAAGGCAACGCCCGTCGGGGCTTCTTCATGAGCCTGGCCAGCCAGTGGGGAGCCACCGATCCGCAGAAGGCCTTGTCCTGGGCTGCTTATTTGCCCGAAGGCCGGGATCGAAACCAAGCCTATAGCAGCATCGCTTCGTCTTGGGCCGGCCAATCGCCGGCCGACGCAGCCACCTTCGCCGCCAGCCTCCCGGACGGCGATGCGCGGCAGAACGCCGTCACCGCCGTCGTCTCTGGCTGGGCAAACACGGACCCGGAGGCTGCGGCCACCTGGTTGACCAGTTTCCCACAGGGCCAGCCCCTGGACAGTGCGACGGCTCATCTCGTTTCATCCTGGGCCAACCAGGATCCCGCCGGGGCCGCAAACTACCTGCTCACCTTGCAGCCCGGACAGTCCCGCGATTCGGCGGTAAGCCGGTACGTCGGCTCGATTACTTGGGAATACCCGGACATGGCGGCGCGGTGGGCGGAGTCCATTGCCGATGAACGGACGCGCCAACAACAAATGGAACAGGCCGCACGCCAATGGCTCGAGACCGACCGGGCGGCGGCGGAGCCGTGGATCCAAGCCTCGAACCTGTCTGACGAACAGAAGCAAAACCTGCTGCGCCGCGCTCCTTGAACCTGCGGGTAGCCGCGGACGTGAGTCCGCGCATTCTTCATTTGCCCCGGTCTGCCATTGCCTGCGCGGCTGCGGGTGTGTTAGCGTGCGGCCAGTTCTGGCTATGACACGCATCCTCTTCCTCCTGTCTTGGTTCGCGCTCGCGAGCCTCACCGCGCTCGGCGCCGTCGATTCCACCGCGGTCAAACAGCTTTTCGCCGATCCGCCGCGCGAGTACGCCACCGCGCCGCTCTGGGTCTGGAACGACCGACTCACCGAAGACCAGATTCGCGGCACGCTGCGCGACCTCGCCGGCCAGAAGGTCAGACAGGTCTTCGTCCACCCCCGGCCCGGCCTGATGACGCCGTACCTGGGCCCGGAGTGGTTCCGGCTCTGGAAGATCGCGCTCGACGAAGCGGAGAAGCTCGACTTGAACGTCTGGATTTACGACGAGAACTCGTACCCGTCCGGCTTCGCGGGTGGCTGGGTGCCGGAGCTGATGCCGGAGTCGCGCGGGCTGGGGCTTTCGCTGCGGGTGGAGAAGGCGCCGCCGAAGTGGAGCACGAACCACGTGGCGGTCTTCCGCTTGGACGGCAACCGGGCCGAGGACGTCACCGTCAAGCTCAAGGCTGGAACCATGCTCGTGGACGGGGATTACCTCGTGGCCACGGTGCAGCGCGCCGGCAACTCCCCCTGGCACGGCAACCGGTGCTACGTGAATCTCCTCACGCCCGGGGTCACGGAGAAGTTCCTTGACGTCACGCTCGGCGCCTACGAGCGCGAGATCGGCTCCGCCTTCGGCAAGCGCGTGCCGGGCGTGTTCACCGACGAACCGAACATCCGGCCCGCCGGCGGCCTGCCGTGGTGTCCCGACCTCCCGCAGCAATTCCAAAAACGGTGGGACTACGGCCTGGTGGAGAACCTGCCCAGCCTGAGCCACGAGGTCGGCGACTGGCGGCGGATCCGGCACAACTACTACTCGATGCTCAACACGCTGTTCATCGAGCGCTGGGCCAAGCCGTTCTATGAGCGCTGCGACAAACTGGGCCTGGAATTCACCGGCCACTACTGGGATCACGAGTGGCCCCAGTGCACCGGCGTGCCGGACAACATGGCCATGGCGGCCTGGCAACACCGGCCCGGCATCGACACCCTGATGAACCAATACGCCGAGAACACCCACGCGCAGTTCGGCAACGTCCGCTTCTGCCGCGAAATCTCGAGCGTCGCCAACCAACTCGGCCGCAAACGGACCCTCGTCGAGCTGTATGGCGCCGGCGGCTGGGACCTGCGGTTCGAGGACATGAAACGGATCGGCGACTGGCTCCAGGTGCTCGGCATCAACACGCTCGACGAACACCTCAGCTACGTCACGCTCCGCGGCGCCCGCAAACGCGATCACCCCCAGAGCTTCTCCTATCACGAGCCGTGGTGGGACTCGTATCAGGTCGTGGCCGGTTACCTCACGCGTCTCTCCTGCGCCCTCTCGCAAGGCGAACAGATCAATCGCCTGCTGGTCCTGGAGCCCACCACCACGGCCTGGATGTACCAGGGGAACGACGCGAAGCTCAACGAACTGGGTGACGCGTTCTTCAAGCTGCTCATGGCCCTGGAATCCACCCAGGTTGAATACGATCTGGGTTGCGAAGACGTCCTTGCCCGACAAGGCGCGATCGCGGGGAAGGAGCTTCGGGTCGGTCAGCGCCGGTACGCGGTCCTCGTCCTGCCCCCGCTCACGGAGAACCTAGATGGCCCGACGGCCAAGCTGGTGGAGAACCTCCTCAAAGCCGGCGGCACCGTGGTCTGCCTGGGCGATGCACCGCTGCGCGTGGACGGCGCTTTCTCCACGCGCTTCAAGAGTCTCGAAACCCAGTCCGGTTGGGTCAAGCTTACGGGGCCGGCCGAGGAATCCGTGGCCGATCTGACGGGCCGGGTGCCGAGGTCGAACCTGATCATCGAGCGCGAGGCGGAGGACCGCGGCATTCTCTTCCATCACCGGCGCGAGCTCACCGACGGCCAACTCCTGTTCCTCGTCAACACAAGCCTCGATTCGCCGTCAGCAGGTAGGATTCGATCCGACCTGAAAGGCCTCGAGCAATGGAATCCTTACACCGGCCAGGTCGAGCCGTATCCGTTCGAGAAAACCGACCAAGGCGTGCGGGCCGACTTCCGGCTTCCGCCATCCGGCAGCCTGTTGCTGTTCCTGAGCCGCCAGGCCGTCGAGCCGCCCAAGGCGTCGGCTCGCGATGCCGGAGCGGGCATCGTGCTGGCCGGGCCGATGGAAGTTCAGCGCCTCGAGCCCAACGTGCTGACGCTCGACTACGTGGAGGTCACCGCCGGCGGCGAGACGCAGTCGAATCTCTACTTTTACGCGGCCAACCAGTTTGTGTGGCAGAAGAACGGCACGGACCGCGATCCCTGGGACAGCGCCGTGCAGTTCAAGGACGAACTCATCACGAAGACGTTCGCCCCCACCAGCGGCTTCACCGCCAGCTACCGGTTCACCGTGGAAGGGCTGGTGCCCACCAACTTGACCCTCGTGATCGAACGCCAGGACCTTTACACGATCACGTGCAACGGCCAGCCCGTGACGGCGGCCGCCGGCCAATGGTGGCTCGACCACGCCTTCGGCCGCATCCCAGTCGCTGCGACGGCGCGAACCGGAGAGAACCTCGTCACGATCCAGGCTCAGCCGTTCACGATCTGCCATGAACTGGAGCCCGCCTATGTGTTGGGCGACTTCACCCTCAAAGCGGCGGCGAAGGGCTGGGTGATCACGCCTGACCAACCGCTCCGCCTCGTGAGTTACGAGCCGCGCACGACGCATGGCATCCAGCCCGATGGCACGATGTGGCTCAACGGCGGCGTCGGTTACGGCAAGGATGCCCAGGGCCGGACGATCGAGGATCGCTCCCCCTTCGTCGTGTTCGACCTGGGACAGACCGCCGATGTGGCGGCCATTCGCTTGTGGAACTACAACGAGAATGACGTCCGGGATTTGACCGGCCGGGGCGCGGCGCGAATTCGGGTCACTGCCGCCACCGGGGCCAAGCCGGGCGAGTTCGACCAGGACCTCGGCACGTTCGAACTCAAGCGGGCGCCCGGCCGCCCCGCCGACGCCGACGTGCTGGCGGTCAACGGCCGGTTCCTGCGCTGCGTGCGCTTCGACATCCTCGCCAACCACAACGGCGTCTCCTACCCTGTGGCGGGCGAGCCGGTGGACAACGGCTTCGTCGGCCTCGCCGAGGTGCAGTTCTTCCGGGCGCTGCGGTTCTCCGGGTTCGACGCGAAGCTCGGCACGGTCCGGATTCAATCCGCCTCGAGCGGGTTGGCGATCCATAACCGCAACCCCGAGCGTCTCGTGGATGGGAGCGGCTTGAGTTCGACGACGCGCTCCGGGTGGAACGAACAAGGTCATCCGTTCTACGCGCACGGCGTGGCCTACCGACGCCAGTTCCCGGCTGAGAAGCTCGAGGGACGGTACTTCGTCTCGGTGCCGAGTTGGTACGGCAGTGTGGCGAAGGTGAACGTGAACGGCAAACTGGCCGGCACGCTCGTTTCGCCGCCCTGGGAATGTGAAGTGACCCGACAACTGGCCCCCGGCAACAACACGATCAAAGTCGTGGTGATCGGCACGCTCAAGAACACCCTCGGGCCGCACCACGGTAACCCGCCGTTGGGCAGCGCCTGGCCGGGCATGTTTCAGAACGGTCCGAAGGACGGCCCGCCGCCCGGCGCGGAGTACGCCACGGTGGGCTACGGCCTGTTCGAACCGTTCGAACTCCGCCAGGTGCCGGCCCCGTAAGTGCGGCAAATCACGGTTCAGACGGAATCCAAGGACCAGCCGTTGTGGTAGGGCTCCTTGAGGAATGAGTCCGCCGACGCGTCGTTGGGGAAACGCACCTGCGACGCGTCCCACTCCAGCCG
>Ga0315274_10016468_pt1 | contig 10445 bp, 13 predicted proteins | sample YL17G02_20_MG_FD_203700 | JGI IMG/M metagenome (GOLD analysis project Ga0315274, IMG submission 203700) | Sediment microbial communities from Yellowstone Lake, YNP, Wyoming, USA - YL17G02_20 | ecosystem: Environmental > Aquatic > Freshwater > Lake > Sediment | place: USA: Wyoming | collected... | reverse complement strand
CGAGGCTGTACCAGCAGGCTCAAGACAAGATCGGTGCGCTGCTGGCGAGTTTCAGTCGAACGGGAAGAATCGCTGTTCGGCAACCGTAGACGACCATCACAGCTTATTATCCCATGCAGTTCTGTCCAACATCGTTCGCCCTGTCCCTGACGATGCTCCTTTCATCTCCGGTCGCGTGGGGCACCGTCAATCAAGATCCAAGCTCTCAGTCGGTGAAACGATCCATTCAAGAGTCCTCTACTTCTCCCACATTCGACAGCAAGATTGCATTCAACTACCTTGTGAAGCAAACACAATTCGGACCCAGAGGCCCGGGACTGGCAGGACACGAACGGTGTTTGAATTTCCTACAGAATGAATTGAAGAAATTCGCTGATGACGTGCAGCTCCAGCAATTCCCATTCACACTCTCAACTGGCAAGCAGGTTTTGCTTACGAACATCATCTGTGCATTCAATGCATCGGCGAGGCGACGGATTGCCCTCTCTGCCCATTGGGACACGCGCCTGTGGGCCGATCAGGATTCTGATCCCAAGAATCACAAAAGGCCGATTCTCGGCGCAAACGATGGCGCGAGCGGTGTCGCTGTGCTGCTGGAGATTGCTCGTCACATGAAACTGAATCCGCCCTCAATCGGCGTGGACATTATTCTGTTTGATGGAGAGGACCTCGGCACAACAGGAAGGCCGGAGACATTTTCCGTTGGAGCAAAGTACTTTGCCAGGAATCGGCTGCCCGACTTCAATCCACGCTTCGGGATCAATATTGACATGATTGGAGATAGGGAGTTGCGAATTCCGCGCGAAGTCAGTTCAGACCGGTTCGCGCCCGAACTGATGAATCTCCTCTTCAGAACGGCACGGGATCTCGACATCCCCCAATTCATTGATGCACCAGGCAGCGATATCTCTGACGATCACCTTCCATTGAATGAAGCTGGAATCCGGACGGTTAATCTGATCGATTTCACCTATCCCGACGCATCGAACAAATACTGGCACACGCTCGCGGACACGCCCGACAAATGCAGCAGCGCGAGTCTGGCTGCAGTCGGCCGGGTGTTGCTTGCCATAATCTATTCAAAAGCCTCATTCGTCCAATAACACCATGGGTCAAAACTCATCCTCCTTCAGCTCGCACGAAGCTGTTCGCATCCTCGCTCCGGGCTACTACTGTGCAACGCTGTTCTTCCTGTTCTACTTGTCGGGCATTTCACGATACTTCCCGTTGTTCGCTCTCGATGGGCTAACGCTTTTGCTCGTGTTCATCGCGGTCGGGATGGTGGCCGGATTGACACTCTATGCAAAAGAGAGCACAAAGCGCAGAAAGGCATTTCAGGAAAATCAGCCGAGCCTGTACTTGAAGAACAAGTCACGGACAATGTCAAGCCTTCGCGCTCTCGACAACAGCGAAGCGCGACAGCTCTATTTTTACCTCCTGAACAACCATATGCCCCTCGTCTTTCACGAAAAGATATTCTTCTTCGGCACCATCTATCACATCATGATTCAGATTCGTCGGACGTCGTTCTGGTTTGCAGTACTCTCCCTGGTAGTCCTGGGCGTTGAGATCTCTTCCGGCCTGATCCTTTCTGATTTGCAGTCCCTCACCGCCTTCACGGTTGCGGTGTGGCTCGTCTACGGTCTGAACGTGCGCTACAACAAAGCCGACCGGAAGATGCAGGAAAACTACCAGGACCAGATCTACTGGCTGGAAATGAACAACGATCTCGTCGAAGGCATTCTTCGGAAGAGATACTCGGCAAAAGGATGAAGAAGCGTCTCTGGATTCAAATCACATTCCACGCTGCGCCCGAATACCAGGATCTGCTGGTGGGACAACTTGCCGCGCTTGGCTTCGGCGGATTTCTGTAGGAAGAGCGGTCGCTCGATTGTTACATCGGGCAGAGGCGCTGGACATCAAGGCTGGAGGGTAGACTGCGGTTGGTGCTGGAAGCGATCAAACGAGAGTTCCCTGCGATGGATGTGCAGTTTGAGAGGGCAGCCATCCGCGAGCAGAACTGGAACGCACAATGGGAAAAACACGCCGGTATCGTCGAAGCAACGGATCGGATCATCATCAAGCCATCGTGGAAGAAGCTGGGTGCCCGGCAGAGAGGCAAGATTGTCCTGCATATCAATCCCCGAAGATGTCGTTTGGAACGGGTCACCATGAGACCACCCGCCTCTGCCTCGTGTTGCTGCAGGAGTATATCAGACCTGGAACTCGCGTCCTTGACTTTGGATCAGGCACGGGCATTCAGGCGATTGCCGCCATCAAACTTGGGGCGCGGTCCGCGGTTGCCATCGACAACGACGAATGGGCGGCCGAAAACGCGAGGGAAAATGTGAAGAAGAACCGCGTGACCGGAAGTGTCAAGGTGATACCAGGTGACGTGCAGCGACTGTCGAACCAGAAGTTTGATCTGGTGGTCGCCAACATCGACATGCCCACGATCACGAAGTCGATGACCGACCTGCTGAAGAAACTCAAGCCCGACGGTATCTTGATCCTCTCAGGCTTGTTGGCATCCGATCTCGCCCTGTTTATGGATTTCCTGTCCCATCGAGATGTGGTTCCCCTTGAAATCGTGGATGAAAACGAGTGGGTCGCCGTTGCTCTGACAAACGTCCATGCGCCTGACCGCGATTGACATAGGAACAAACACCATACTGATGCTGATCGCAGACATCGCGCCTGACGGCACGCTGAAGACGATGCGAGATGAACATGTGATTGCACGGTTGGGGACGGGTGTCGACCGGTCTCGCGCAATAGCGGGAGAAACAATCGAACGGACATTGAGCTTCCTGCGCTCCTACAGGCAAATTTCTGACGAGTGCGGATCTGAGAGAATCGTCGCCTGCGGAACAAGTGCGCTTCGCGACGCAAGCAACAGAGATCAGTTCATTCGACTCATCGCGGAAGAACTTGGCGTTGGAATCAGAATCCTCTCCGGAGACGAGGAAGCAGAGCTGACCTATCTGGGTGCCATCTCGGAGTTTCAGAAGCCCGGCAAACCGGAGTACTTTAGTGTGCTCGACATCGGGGGAGGAAGCACGGAACTGACCTTCGGAGTCAACGACGCGATCCAGAAGAAACAGAGCCTGGACATTGGCTGCGTCCGGCTCACGGAGCGGGTGTTGAAGATTTCACCCCCCTCTTCTCTCTCGATGAGCCAGGCGCTCAACGAGATTCGTGCTCAGGTCGCTTCAATCTCCCCTCTCCCGTCACAGACTCAGCTCATCGGCGTGGCGGGGACACTCACAACCCTCGCAGCACTTGATCTGCAGCTTCCGACGTATGATCCCCGGCGCGTGAGCGGACATATCCTAACATTCGAGACGATCCAGCAGATCTTCAACCAACTGAGAATCAAGACAATTGATGAAATGCTGGTCTACCCGCAGATCCTTCCGGGCCGAGCAGACGTCCTGCTGGCGGGAATTGTCATTCTGATGGAAGTGATGAAGAGAATGAATGCGGATCGAATCACGGTGAGTGATCGGGGACTGCGGTATGGGATGGCGATCAGGGAGTCATTCGCGCCGCCACCCAAAAACTAGTTTTGTTTCTTAGTAGTGCTGTACCCCCTGACCGTCTGCGGAGGTCGTCGCTTCTCGAAGGGATCGAGACCGTGTAATAAGTGTCCATTGTTCTTTGACAAGAACGATGGCTGAGGAACTGGCCAACCATCGATCCGGAGAAGAGATCTCCGTGCCGTCTAGCTGTGCTGAAGGGCCAGGATTAACTTCCTCGTGCCCACGATGCTCAGCACACGCCTGATATTGTAGCTGAGGTTCATCAAGGCTACTTCACCGGCAATGTTCGCAAGCCCACGGAGCAGCAAGGCACTGTAGCCCCAGATTTTCTTGATCGTACCAAAGATGTGTTCGATGATCGCTTTCCGGTGTTTGATCATCTCGGGCTGATTTGCCAAGCGCTGCTTCAGTCGATCCAGCACAGCTTCGTGTTCCCAGCGATTGATATAGCGACCTCGCGGGGAGGTGGTACAGGCACTCCTGAAGTGACAGGCAATGCAAGCCTCGGTGCGATAGATGCGGATGCGCCGTCCATCACTCTTGTCGGTGGTGCGATATATAGTGTAGCGTCTGCCCCGCAGGACATCGATAGATGTCGGTCGCTTCATCGTAGACAAATCGGTCGTGATAGTAATCGGGTGTGGGAACGTTTGTGTGTTTGGGGATCTTCGGAGCTGGGATGGAAACATAGGTCGTGATGCCGTGATCCTCGCACGTCTTGAGGTCGACGGTATCGTAGTAGCCCGCATCAGCACAAACGGCCAGGGTTTCAACACCGAGCATCTCCTTAGCCCCGGCCGCAACAGACGACAGATGATTATTGTCGGCAGCATCTTGGGTCAGTTCATAATCGATGATCAGAGAATGCTTTGCATCGACAGCCGCTTGCATCGCATACGCTGGTTCGATCCGACGTTCATTCTTCATCAGGCGAGAGTCCGGATCAGTCAGCGATGCATACTCGGCCTGTGATTGATCTAAGCCTTGACGAGCTTGTTGAAGTTGTGCTTTCTCCTTTTGCAGCCGGGCGATTTTCTCCTGGAGGGCTTCTTTCGTCACAGGCGGTGGACCAGTTGTCTCTTCGTGTTGATCGCTCTCTTCCATTTGTGTGAGGTACTGACTGATGGATTCACCAATGCGAGTAATAGTATTGTCAAGTTGCTCTCGGTTTTTGACCCGGTCCCGTGCGTTGGAGGCCTTGAACTTGGTACTATCAATCGCCACCAGTTCCGCTCCAAACAACTCAAGCTTGGAGCAGGTAACCACAAATTGTTTGAAGACGGCCCGCAATGCTTCAGCATTGCCGCGACGGAAGTCACTGATCGTCTTGTGATCCGGTGAGAGGCGCTTCAGAAGCCACAGCACTTCCAAGTTGCGCTTACTCTCTCGTTCCAGCAATCGACTGGAGCGGATGCGGTTCAAATACCCATACAGATAGAGCTTCAATAGGTCTTTCGGATCGTATGCCGGACGGCCAGTCTCGTTGAGGTTTGCATGCTGAAAACCTAGCCCTACGGTATCGAGGCCATCGACAAAAGCGTCGAGAAAGCGGACCGGATTGTCAACACTCACGTAATCTTCGATGGCTTCCGGAAACAGTGTTATCTGTTCGCGTGGTGTACCTGAAACATGCTCCATAAGCTATCCTTGAAGTACGAGCGAAAAACGATTTTAACTAAGACGTACCTTCTGCCCAAAAGTTCTTGACTTATTACACAAACTCGATCCCTTTGGGACTTGTGAAAGGGCGTAAAGAATTGCCATTGAGTAATCTGGCAATATATCTTGAGGCTGTACAAAAAGAACCGAAGGGGTGTCACGGTCCACACCGTGACACTCAAAACGATTTGTTTTCGGCATCTTAGCGTCACGAAATCCTGCCCGCCCATTTTTAGATTCGCATCTGGCAGGCGGGGGTTCGTGACGCCCCTGTGTCACCACTTTTTGAAGGGGGTAAAGAATTGCCATTGAATAATCTCGCAACATATTTTCCCCTCCTTATGATAAGGAGGGGTCGTGTCGCTCGGAGAGCGGGACGGGGGGGTAGAGACAAGCAGACCCACTGCGATCCTGTGAATCAGATCGCGCCCCCCTTTGCGAAGGGGGACAAATAATTCTGCAGCAATTATCCAAGCCGACTATTTTTCCCCTCCTTCACAAGGAGGGGTCGATCTGATGACTTGTCCGCCATCTGTTTGGCGGAAGTCGGATCGGCTTGCCCGCCATGCTTCGTGGCGGGGGGAGGTAGAGGTTGATGACCAGGGTGTTTAATACTAATTCAGGCAAACAGACGCGGAGAATGTTGCGCAAAAGTATGCCTGAAGCTGAAGTGATTCTCTGGTCAAAGCTAAGAAGAAAACAGATGGGTGGCCATAAATTCCGTCGGCAATACGGCGTCGGGAGATATTCTATCGACTTCTATTGTCCCGAGCTTAAGCTTGCGATCGAAGTTGATGGTGATAGCCATTTTGCTGATGGCGCAGCCAAAAAGGACAAGGTGCGCGAGAATTTTATCATTCAGTTTGGAATCCGATTCCTCCGTTTCTCGAACGCTGACGTCCGAGAGAATCTTGATGGCGTGTTGCTCAAGATTGAAGATGTAATGAGAAGGGAGAAGGATAAAGCGTAGAGTTTCAACCCCCTGCGTTCCAAAGAGCGGAACGCGTCCCCCTTGTGAAAGGGGACAAACGGATTGCCGTTGAAAGATCTCGCGATATATTTTCCCCTCTTTTGATAAGGAGGGGTCGTCTCGCTCGGAGAGCGGGACGGCGGGGGGGGTAGAGACAAGCAGACCCCCTGCGATCCTGTGAATCAGATCGCGTCCCCCTTGCGAGGGAGGACAGATAATTCTGCAGCAACTATCCAAGCCGAGTATTTTTCCCCTCCTAGAACCGAAGGGGTGTCACGGTTCACACCGTGACACTCAAAACGATTTGATTTCGGCATCTTAGCGTCACGAAATCCTGCCCGCCCATTTTTAGATTCGCATCTGGCAGGCGGGGGTTCGTGACGCCCCTGTGTCACCACTTTTTGGACAGCGTCTCGTCTCGCACGGAGAGCGGGACGGGGGAGGTAAAGAAAATCAAACCTATTCCTTTGAAACGACACCATAATCCGGAAAATGGCCATTCCGAGGCGAGTATGCAGAGGACAGACAAGCGCAGCCTGCCTATGCAGAAGTGCTCCCTTGCATCTTCGAGACTACTCGATGCAGTGCATCGACTGCGTAAGAGATTTCCTCCTCCGTCGTCCACCTGCCAAGAGAGAAGCGAACCGTGGCACGCGCCGTCTTCACGTCACGTCCCATTGCAAGAAGGACGTGAGAAGGCTCGAGGCTTCCGGACGCACAAGCTGATCCGCTTGTGACGGCCACTCCCTGCAAATCCATCCCCATGATGAGGGCCTCGCCGTCTATCGTCGTCCGTGAGGAGTCAAACGAGACGCTGAGAATGTGAGGCAGCGACTCCGTCGGATGTCCGTTGAGCAGGATCCCCTCAAACTCCCCCTCCAGACGCTGACGCAGCTTTGCGCGAAGCTTCTGAACTCGTTCAATCTCCATTTCCACAGACAGGTCGCACAGCTCCACCGCCTTGGCGAATCCAACAGCGAGAGGCACATTCTCAGTCCCCGCCCGGCGATTGCTCTCCTGAGAACCACCCTGGATGAGGGCATCAACGGAAGTTCCTTTGCGGATGTAGATGGCGCCAATGCCTTTTGGCCCATAAAACTTATGCGCCGATATTGCCAGAAGGTCGACACCGAGCTTGTCTACATTCACTCTGATCTTGCCCACAGATTGAACGGTGTCCGAGTGGAGCGTGACACCGCGTTCCTTTGCGATGGCACCGATATCTTTCAGTGAATTGAGCGTGCCTACCTCGTTGTTGGCGTGCATGACCGAAACGAGGCACGTCGTGGGCCGTAGGCCCTCTTGGATATCATCCGGATCGACGGCACCGTGCTCATCCACCGGTACCGAGGTGACCTCAAACCCATCCTCATGCAAAGCCTCGACTGAGTGGAGCACAGCATGGTGCTCGACTGCCGATATCACGATATGGTTTTTGCCTCTCCTGCGAGCCGCGTGGGCAACGCCTCTCACGGCATGATTGTCCGCTTCCGTACCCCCGCTTGTAAAGAACACTTCTTCCGGCTTTGCTCCGACAAAGCGAGCGATCCGATCTCGGCTCTCTTCCAATACCGCCCTCGATTCCCTCCCGAACGCGTGCACGGAAGACGGGTTGCCGAAATGCCCACTGAAGTGAGGCATCATCGCCTCGAGGACGCGAGGATCGAGTGGGGTCGTTGCGCTGTAATCGAGATAGATTCGCTTCATATGCTGAATATACGCCGCCTCGATGGAAGAATCAATGAAAAAGCCGACCCGCGAACGCGAGTCGGCTTGCGACAGATAAAAGTCTGGTCAAAACATCTTACCACAAAGACACAAAGGAATAAAGTGAATAACTTTTCTTCGTTTGTCCTTTGGGTATCTTTGTTGTTTTGGTGACTTTGTGGTTCAGTCTTGTTCCGTGTGGTTTTCGACTGATCTTTCAGCTGCTGCTAGGCTCTCAGCGCCTGAGTCTTTCCTCGCGGTTCCTTTGCTGCACGTCGTGCAGAAGGTCCCTGAGGTTTTGTTGGAACCGCCACTCGAACACCATGTACTCTGCAAGTTGTCGCTTCGTGAGAACCTCCGACAGCTCATCAAGGTATTTCGACTTCGCTTCGTCCACTTGCTCTTCGAGCGTGCGCAGCTCACGGATCACTTTGTCGTACTCCGCATCACTCGCGTTGGATTTTCGAAGGGTTTGTAGCCGCTCCAGGACGTCACCCTGTTTCAGTCGAAGATCCCGGAGGAACTCCTGGTGTTTGTTGTACCGGGCGAAGAACCGGATGGAGGCTGGCTCATCAAGCTTCAGGACCTCCATCATCCGAATTTTCTTGAATTGCTCGAGCCGTTCAAGTGCAGGTCCTCGCTGGAATGGAGGACCACCCTGCGCAGGAGCAATGGAGTGAAGTGCCGCCAAAAGGACAACGGCGAATGCCAACGAATACCGACCTTGTCTCATAAGATCGTCCTTTCTCCTAACCTTTGGAGAAGAGCATCGACTTCCGACTCAGTGAGCCCTTCAATGGCTTGAGTTGATGACGAGCTGAACAACGGCTCGAGAGAGCCTGCACTGCGAAAATCGATTTCCTCGACAAGAACTTGAGGGCGAAGAACCTGCGCGGCAATGAGAGAAGAGATCTCCCCCTCGCTGACATTGTTGGCCAGCGGTTGCTGATGGAAATGCTCGAGCACCGCCTGGGCAAGCTCTTCCGTGGAGGTCTCGCTGACGATCGATTGCAGGGGATTGACATCGCGGCCAGACTCCGCCCCGGGGAATGGAACATGGAGAAGCAACACGATGGCGAGCACTGCACAAGCGAGCGGAGCAACAAGCCGCACAATCAAGGGATGCGAAAGCCACGATCCTGTCTCTTTTTGCTCCAACCGCTGACGCACTCTTGGCAGAATCGACGCATAGTACGAAGCCGATGGGCGTTCCGGCACATGAGCTCCAAGATGGGCGAACACATCCCTGAGCGACTCCATTTCCTTTCTGCACTGACCGCATGCCCGGAGATGGGATTCAACACCCTCCAGCAGCTCGGCGCCCAGATGGCCGTTCACATAATCTGGAAGAAGATATTTAATGTGTTCCGTGGGCACGCTTGATGTACTCCTGAATCTTCCTTACTGCGTGAAAGTAGTTCGCTTTCAATCCCCCGACGGAGGTCTTGAGAATCTTCGCAATCTCTTCGTAGGGGAGCTCCTCATAGTACCGGAGCACAAAAACCGACCGCTGTTTCCTCGGAAGCTGCGCAATCGCCTGTTCGATCAGCGCCCGGTCCTCCTGTTGCTCGACGAGCTCATCGGGAGCCTGGACGCTCGTGTCGGCCACATCGAACAACGCATCAATCCGAAAGAACGCCTTCACCTTCTGCCTGCGTATCGTGTTGAGCGCGATGTTGACCGTAATCCGATACAGCCAGGTGTAGATCGAAGCATCACCTCTGAATCCCCTCAGCGACTCATACGCTTTGCAGAAAGCCTCCTGCGTAATGTCGTCAGCCGCGTCGTGATCATTGACAAAGCGACGAGCAATCCAATAGACCTTCTCCTGGTATCGCCGAACCACTTCATTAAATGCTGACTCATCACCGCGCTGGAAACGCCGAACAAGCTCCTGGTCAGTCTGGTCCGTCATCGAGCTTCCGGTATTTCACGTAGTTTTGACAAGAATGGGAGAGAATGGTTTAAGCGGCGAGCACTCTGCTTTCTGCTGACCCAAGAACAGGCCCGACTCATCATTCCGATTCTTGGGAAACTACGCAACCCGCTTAAGCACCATCACGGTGAGGTCATCTGACTGTGGTTCTCCGTCCACGAACTTGTCCACATCAGCGACAATGGCTTCCTTCAATATGCTCGCAGGCTTGTCGCCCGTGCGTTCAATCGTCCGGAGCAGACGATCTTCACCGTATTCCTTAAACGACTTGTCCATTGCCTCGGTGACACCATCGGTGTACAAGACCATTGTGTCTTTCTGCTCGAGGGTGACAGTCTCTTGCTGGAATTCGGCGAAATCGAACATCCCGAGGGGCAGCCCCCCCGAGGTCAAAGGAATGACCAACTTCTGCAGCGGCTTGAAGATAAAAGGAAAATTGTGTCCGGCATTGACATAGGAGAATGTGCCCTGAGGGACATCAAGCATCCCAAGGAACACGGTAATGAAGCGTTCCGGCTCGGTGTTGTTGTACACGACGAGATTCAGTTTCCCGGCCAGTTCAGCGAGGTTGAGAGCCCCCTCAATGTAGGCATGCAATGACGCATGCAAGGTCGAGACGAGCAAAGCCGCC
>Ga0315274_10016467_pt1 | contig 10446 bp, 14 predicted proteins | sample YL17G02_20_MG_FD_203700 | JGI IMG/M metagenome (GOLD analysis project Ga0315274, IMG submission 203700) | Sediment microbial communities from Yellowstone Lake, YNP, Wyoming, USA - YL17G02_20 | ecosystem: Environmental > Aquatic > Freshwater > Lake > Sediment | place: USA: Wyoming | collected... | reverse complement strand
CTGTTTCTCTTTGCATTGAGGAAAATTGGTTCAATGCGAACGGGAGTCATCTTTTCCATGTCTTCACTCTTTGGGGCTGTTCTCGCTTTCCTGATACTGAGAGAACCGTTCTCTTTCATTCAATTGGTAGCTGGAGCAATAATGTTGCTGGGAGTTTACGTCCTCATTTTATATGGAAAACGAAACTAGAGCAATTCTCTGTCAGCCTTCATAAGCCAGTTCTAGATTTTGGGGGCGGAAGATTGTAGTTGAACCGAACTAATGAGATTGAATGTGCCAAGGTCCGCACCACATTAGTTACCCGCTAGTCTGTCAAGGATGCACAAAGAGCATCCAAAACAACTAGACCTTTTTCCACTATCTCGTTGTCTGTTTTTGACGTTTTTTCCATACCTTTAAGCACGTAACACAGACCCAAGGTTTCCTTAAACTTCACTTTTTCTGGGTTTTCTTCTGCATCAATTTCAAAATCATGAATAAACTTGCCTATCTCTAGGGCAATTGGGTCTTGTATGTTGTATTTTTCTACCAAAACATCATATGTCGTTTTTTCCTTTTCAACTGGTTTGATTTCTGCTTTCGGTAATGTGAAGGCTATCGCTCCTTTTGGCATGGGGTCATCTTTAGAAATAAATGCGAATCTAGCTTTCTTGTCAATGAATCTTTTGATTAGCCAAGCCGAAGAGCATCGGTCAACGTGAGGATTATGCCGAGTAACCCAGAGCATCCGAATCACCTTCTTATCAAAAAAAGATATTGAACTTACTCTGTTAGTTTCTTTTTTAGGAATTCCCTTCGCTGTTTTCTGTCCATCTTTTCGATTTCGCCTTTGTGTTTGTCACGGACGAGCTTCAATTTGCAGTTAGTGTAGAGAGCATCGTAGACTGGTCTGGCTTTTTCTATAGCTTCATGGTCGTCCTTAGCCACTATACCAATTCCCGTCATGATTGCTTCCAGCCCCGCTGCTTCGGGAACAGTTTCCATCTTATCCGTGTCAGCCGCTCGGACGATTTTAGCAAGTTCCAAAACCGCTGGGTCGTTTATTTTGTATTTTTCAACTATGGAATCAAAACTGCATTTTTCACCATGATGACCTAACTCCACATCAGGGGCATCATAGGGGATTGCTTTCTCCTTCTTCACGGTTTCCTCAATCTTTTCTACTGGAACGAAGACAAATTCAGCCTTGGGGTCAACGAATCTCTTAATCAACCATGGACATGCTGTTCTGTCAACATGCACGTATTGTCTTGTCACCCATTTCATTGTTTTGCACCTTGTCACTAGAACCATTCTCTATTGCTCCTTAAATATCCGTTTGACCCATCTGTTCTTGGAGATATCTATGTCAAACGGGACTTCGGGAGAAATCTCTACTTAGGGCATGTGCAAATCCCGGCGACCCCACCACAAACCCAGAGGCCCAATTCTGATATCTTGCTATTAGCGCGCGTTCGAAAGCTGTGTTCACTCGAACTTCGTGGAAGCACTCAGAATGGTGTTCCTGTCCCTATCTAGGTTGCGAACGTAATGCTCAATATAACCACACTCTGGACAGGCATAAGCCTTGATTCCAACTCTCTCACCCATTACTCCAGCCTCTCCAGGCGTCCAATATATGCCAGATCCAGCTGCAAACAGTGAAAGCGGCGAGTCTTTCTCTACAACAAAACTAGCCCTCATAATCGAACCACACTTAGGACAATTCTTCTCTCCAGGGCTTCCCTGAACCTGCTGCGTTCTCAAGCTAGCTCCGCAGCTTGGACAGAAGGCCGAACCCTCTTCCAGTTTACGCCCACAATTCGGACAAGAATTCAAGGGGTTTTCCCTCAGGATTCCAGAGAATAGCACACTGTAGATTTAAGGATATATGCCCAAAAAGAATTCTGTGGCCACGCGCGCTTTTCAATTTGTTACAATTGATTTTCTCTTTGTCGCTGAGAGACAATCTCAGTATGTCAAGTTAACTTGAGGATGGTACTGGTACATTCCATGTTCGCCACTGCACCCATTGGTCAAAAACCTCCTTCGTTGTGTCTGAGCTGGAAACTTCAATTCGATAAAAATAATACCATCCAAAATCAAAGATTTTAGGCATGGTCACCGTTTCTCCTGTTCTGATGACGCTAATATTCTTTGTCACTACCCAAAACAGCTGGTCCGGCGCTTCGTTCGACGAATTAGAGAAACCTCCAGACAATTTTACAACTACATTCGTTTGATTCACGTCTCCATCGTTTTTCACTGAGATGTTTATGTAAGCCGCAGGCTTATCCAGTCCAACCTCGTACTGAGGTGTTGCTATCGGCAAAACCTCAAAAGTCGTCTTCGGTCTGTTATTTTGAGTCAAGTAGAAAACTGCTGAGAAAGCGACGATTATGATCACGATCAAGCCAATTCCGACATAAAGCAGCTTTGTCCTATTCAATGGCGCTCTCCACAAAATCAACGGTTCTTTCTCCATGATAAAACTTATGGTTTTTGAGGACTTTAGGAAGTCGGTTTGGTGGTTGCAGAAACAAATCACGCTTTCGGCACACTATGTTAGACTTCACAGAACTGTAAAAGGAATCATCAAGAATCGCCGTGCGCGACAGAATCGTCAGCGATACTCAAATTGTCACGTTTTTATGGGTAAGACCGTACCTTCCAATTTGGCGCGCCTGTAACAGCATCATTTCTTCCCGTACAGTATGCCGATTGCGCCAACCATAAACGGAAGCCTCAACGCCCTTGGAATGAAGGCCGAACGACTCGTATCCAAGAATTCCACGCTTTCAACACCCCAACTTCTAATTGTTTCAAGCAAATCATCAACTTCACCGTACATTCTCTTCACCAAGAACAAATCCTTAAAAGCAAACACACCTCCCTTCCTAACCACTCTCAAAGCTTCCTTAATGACCTCTCGCTTGTCTTTGGCATCGCTCACTTCATGAAACACAAGGTTGCTAACTGCAGCATCAAAGAACCCCTCCTCAAAAGGCAAAGCCGAAGCACTAGCCTTCCGAAACTCCACCCGGTCTGCCACGCCATCGAGCTCTGCATTCCTCTCACAAACGCTCTTCGAGTACTCCCACATTCCACCCCAATAATCTATCCCAACAACACGGGCCTTTGGGAACTCCTTGGCCATCTTAATAGCTAGAGGTCCATTTCCACACCCGATGTCGAGTGCCCGTCCTTCCCCACCCCAGTCCAAACGGGCTAACACTAATTCTTGGATTTGAGCCTGCACGTTTCCGCCTCGAAGTGAGAACCTGTACGTGCGTACGCGAAGTAAGAAAACACCGAGAATGGCAAGATCGCGCCAACTATTGATATGGGAAACATGAAAGACAGGCCGAGAAAAATAACACCAACCGCCCCTGGAAGGTAAAGTAATCTCATGGACACCCAGTTGCCATAGTCTGGTTTCTTTGCTTTCTGTTCACTCGCTGTGCACTCCTCCCACCGGTCTTTCAGTTCCTTTTCTTTCTCGGATAGAATTCATTAATTACACCAAGAAGCAGGGAAAGAACTCCTGCCCCCACAATAGACAAATTGCCAACTTCCAGTTTACTAAGCCAAGAGAAAATGTAATGCTGATTGATGTCAATCCCGAACCCTTGAAATATAAGACTCAATGCACCAAAAAAGAAAGCTAGCCACGAACCAGCCGCTAAATCCAAGAATAATCATTATCATTCCTGCTCCGATGAAAATTCCGTTGCCCAAATGAACCCTGCGCTCAGACACAATTATCGCTAGCATCTCTGTCAACTTTGTCTTTTATCGATTTCCTTACCATGCAAAGCAAGACAGATAAATCGGGCAGCTTGATGTTGACTATGCTACCAGAGATTTTCACTGCAGCGTTTCTCGGTACATGCCTAGGCATTTTCTACCTCGTCAATCTTTTCAACCTCCTCAGAGACCGTTTGAAAAGGAAAGCCCAAGCCACGCATGAAACACCCCCACCCGAAACGCCCGAACCTCCGAAAAACTTCACACTCGGGTTGGCAGCGTTCGGCACACTTGTTTTCTGGCTCGGCTCCATCTTCTACGTGCTCCTCACCTTCGCTGGGCTTCTTCCGTACTTCGACAATCTTCTTCTGCCCCTGAAATTCTCATTCGATTCTTACGTACAGACAGTAGGCATTGTCCTGACGGCTTTCGGCTATTTTCTCTTCACTTGGAGTATCATCGCAAGAAGCCGCTACGCAACCGCGTGGGAAATGCCAGTGGACCAAAAACTGGTCACTTGGGGGCCATACCGGTTCGTGCGCCACCCTTCTTACCTTGCATACGTCATCATGTTCTCTAGTCTGTTCCTAATCTCGCTCACGTGGATAGCACTCATTCCACTCATAGCAATTCCAGGCTACCTGCAAATCGCAAACGAGGAAGAGAAAATGCTAACCCAAAGATTCGGCGACGAATACACCGCCTACCGAAAAACAGTTGGACAATTCCTCCCCAAACACAAAAACAGACACAATAACCTCACATAATAAAGGTTGAAGACGCGGTTCAGCCCGTACGGTCAGGAGCAGCCTATGAACTCAACTGTTCCCATGCCTCTGTGAAAAGTTATATTAACAAGTTGATTGCAACCTAGCCTTAATGGTGATGAAAAAATGGCAGACAAACCAACAGCAGCATTCGTACTGTCTCTCATAGGCGGCATCTTCATTCTGTTAGGCGGTATAGTGTACGCTACAGCGGCATCCTGGGTTGGATCCCTAGGTTTTGGACTCGGAGCCTCTGTGCTCGCTGGACTCGGCGTGTTTGGACTGATTTGCGGCATACTAACCATTCTTGGCGCAGTTTGGATCAATAGCGGAGAAAAGGACAAAGTGAGAAACGGCGCTATCCTAGTGCTGATATTCTCAATACTCAGCTGGATCGGTGCTGCAGGAGGATTCTTTATAGGCTTCCTTCTAGCCCTGATAGGCGCAATACTCGGCCTCACATGGAACCCCTCAACCACAGAAACTCCACCTCCAAAGGCTGCACCTCCAACACCACCATAACTCCCCTTTTTAATTTTCGTAAAACAAAAGCTGCCTCAACAAGTTGATTGTTCAAATTGAAGCCAACAGACTTGCGTCTTGATCGCACCGCTAAGACAATCGGGCACACGATACGACGAAGAGGGCCACGTTCATCTGCCGGGCTTGTTCAAGTAATCAAAAAGCTGGCGGTTGTAATTGCTCAGAGACTCTACCCGTTTGGATAATTCTGCCACCTGAACCTCTAATCGAACGACTCTCTCCCGGAGATCCGCTATATCTCTTGCTGAACCATTTTCTGGCACGTTTTCCACACCCTTCCTGCTGGTCATGCAGATATGTTGTCACAGTGAACCTAAAAAAAGCTTGCCATTCGCTATAATGCGCTCTCATATTTATCTCATGCTATGTTAACCAATTGCTTAAATTCTGACAGGAAGATATCAGTCAGAAAGAGATAAGGCTGAAAGACGATGTCATACGTTTTCAACATTCCCTTCCATGACAATCAAAAGCTGAAGCATGTTATCGAAGAAGTGAAAAAAGATGTGAGACTGCAGACTCTGTGGAGATGCGCGAACGTTATGGCCATCGACCGCATGGGCTACACAGACCACGGTCCCACCCATGTCAAAATAGTCTCCAACATTGCACTCAAAATCCTCAGAATCCTTGTCGACAAGAAAGTCGTGCCCAGCATCGTCAAGAACTACAGCATGAAAAACGACGACGCCGAAGTCGTCGTGGTTCTAGGCTCAATCTTCCACGATCTAGGCATGGCCGTCATAAGAGAAGGCCACGCGTTCTACGGTGCACTGATAGCCTCAAGGCTCGTAGAAAACTACCTTCAATCGATTTACTCGGAAGAGGAACGCACCATCATTCTATCCGAAGTCCTTCATTGCATAGTGTCCCATGAAGACCCCATCAAACCCCTAACGGTGGAGGCAGGCATCGTCCGCATCTCCGACGCCTTGGACATGGAAGAAGGAAGAGCCCGCATCCCATTCCAAGCAGGAAAAATCGACATCCACTCCGTCTCGGCACTGTCAATCGAGAAAGTAAACATCCAGGAAGGAGAGCAAAAGCCTGTTACCATAAGAATAACGATGTCCAACTCCGCCGGCGTCTTCCAGATAGACGAACTGCTCAAACCCAGAATCGAAAACTCTGGTCTCCAAAGCTACATCCACGTGGTCGCCGAAATAACCGGAGAAAAAGAAAGGAAGATAATAGACAAGTTTGAAATATGAGCGCCTCTCAACTTCTGAAGTCGTTTCAGCCGCTTAACAGCAAACGAGAAATAGACAACCAGCTCATTAAGAAGCATGAGAGGACGAAAGGTTGACAGACATCGTTCTTGTTTTTGAGGTTCATCAGCCTCACAGACTAAAACGAAGCTTCTTCTGGGAAAGCAAGATGTTCAGGCGGGTCGACAAGAAAGAATTTTTTGACTATTATTTTGACACTGCAGTAAACAGAGAAGTCTTTGAACGAGCATGCAACAAATGCTATTTTCCATCCAACCGCATACTGCTCGAAATAATCGACCGGTACAAGGGAGAAAAGAAGAAGCCGAAATTCTCTTTCAGCCTCTCCGGCGTCTTTCTAGAACAGTGCGAGAAGTTCAACAAGGACGTTCTAGAAACGTTCAAGCAGCTCTCAGAAACGGGACAAGTTGAGTTTCTAAGCCAAACGTACTATCACTCATTGGCAAGCCTCTATCCTGATAGAGAGGAATTCGTCGAACAAGTCAAGATGCATCAACAGGTGATGAGGGACCTGCTGGACTACACGTCAATGGTTTTCGAGAACACGGAACTGCTCTACAACAACGCTGTTGCGAGAGCCGTTGAAAAGCTCGGATACACGGGAATCTTCACTGAGGGCGTGGAGAGAATACTGCGCGGAAAATCGCCCAACTATCTCTACTCGCCCAAAGACCTGAAGAGAATCAAGATTCTTCTGCGTAACTACAAGCTGACGGACGACATAGGGTTCAGGTTCTCGGCAAGATGGTGGAACGAGTGGCCCCTAACCGCAGACAAGTACGCGGGTTGGCTGGCAGCAACGCCAGGCGACTGCATCAACATCTTCCCGGACTATGAGACCTTCGGAGAACACCACTGGCCCGAAACGGGCATCCACGACTTCCTCAGGCACCTGCCACCCGAGATTCTGAAGTGGTGGAACCTGCACATGAAAACGCCTTCTGAAGTTGCGGAGAAGTACGCCTCTGTTGGGGAGATAGACGTTCCCGAGCTGGGAGGAACCGTTTCCTGGGCTGACTTAGAGAGGGATGCAAGCTGCTGGCTTGGAAACACAATGCAATGGGCCTATTACACGACTCTGAGACGCCTGGAACCACTCGTCAAAGAAACCGAAGATAAAGAATTCCTCAAAATATGGAGATACTTCCAAACAAGCGATCACCTCTACTACATGTTTACCGCAGGGGGTTCGGCAGGCGAAGTTCACTCTTACTTCAGCCCGTTCAACACTCCTATGGACGCCTTCGTGACTGCGCAAGCCGCAATATTGGACTTCGAAAACCGAGTAAGACTCGCCATCATCGTTGCAGATGAACCGTTCCTCTTCTACACGAGCGTGGGAGAAAAGTACTACACAGGAACGATGACTTGGAGCCTAAGAGGCTTCACAAAAGCCATCAAGAATGTAAGTCTGAAATCAGTGGAATTTCACAATGGCCGGGGAGACTTTGAACAGTGGGCTGAAAAGTCGGTTCACGACAAAGCCCTGTCCGAACAGCTGAAGAAGGAAAGGCTTTCAAAACTGAGCGGCGAACCACTCAGAGAAGCAATAATCAAAGACATGAAGAAAGCGGCAGACAGACTGACGGCTGAGATGCGGTCTGCAACCAAGTACTTCTAGCCTAGACGCACATGCCTTTATAAGAAAACTCGTCAACACTATGGTTCGAACAAAGTTGTAGGTGATGGAATGAGTGAAGGGCTTCCACTCTCAGAAAAGATTCTGCAGACCTTGCACAACCTCTGTGCAACAGCGCCTGATCTGGCGAGAAGAAGCGAAGAATTAGCACAGGTCTTGCAAATTGACATTAACGAGCTCGAAAGAATCCTAGACGATTACAAATGTCAAGGCTTCGCAGAGAGCTTCGTGGACAATGAAGGAAAGAAACGGTACTACCTCACTGGAAGCGGAATCATAAAGATCTGCGCAATCTTCACGTAGTGAAAGCCAAATGCGCATCATAATCTTCTCTTGGGAATACCCCCCAAGAATCGTCGGGGAACTCGCAAACTACGTCAAAGAGCTTGCATCACAACTCGTCAAGAACGGCGAGAAGACGTGGGTAGTCACCTACCACGACTTCTTATCCGGAGAACATGAGGAGCCCGACGGCGTCAAGACTTTTAGAGTTACGAACCCCGTTCACACGCACATCGGCGTACTCACGTGGGTTCTGACCTTAAACCAGGAAGTTGAAAGGATCGCCGCAGACATCTACTATGCTTCAGATAGGCATGTGGACCTGATTGACGTGTATGACTGGCACTTCATACCCGCCGCAGTGACTTTGAAGAAGGGGCTGGCCATCCCGTTCATCTACTCCGTTGAAAGCATAGAGGAACACCGCTCGCATGGCGCCAACTCTCCTTTTAACATGTCGATAAAGAGCATCGAATGGCTAGGAATGTACGAAGCTGAAAAGCTGCTCGTCAAGTCTGAATGGATGCGAGATGAAATAATAAAGACATACAAAGTCCCAGCAGGCAAAATCAAAGTGGTCCCGACGAAATCTGTGAATTGGATGAGCCAAATTCTGGAGACGTATGGAAAGGCGCGGGCGGAGGTAATGATGTGAGCAAGGACCTGACGGTCGTGATGCTCAGCTGGGAATTCCCGCCCAGAATCATCGGCGGCATTTCCCCGCACATCTACAACCTTTCTAGAAGCTTGGCAAAAAACGGCGTAAAAGTCCATGTAGTTACATGCGATTTTCCCGGTGCGCCTCCGCATGAGACCATCGACGGTGTTGACGTACACCGAATAGACTCGTACAAAAACCCCGCGCCAGACTTCGCAACGTGGGTTTACCTCATGAACGTAAACATGCAGAAAGAGACCGCTGCAATCGTCCGCAGCCTAGACGGAAAAGTGGACATATTCCACGCTCACGACTGGCTCGTCGCAACAGCCGGAATCGGCTTGAAGCACGTTTTCAGAAAACCATTCTTCGCCACGATGCACTCAACAGAAATCGGCCGCAGAAACGGCATCCACACCGATTATGAGAGAATGATACACGAAACAGAAGCATGGCTTACCTACGAAGCCTGGAAGGTCATATGCTGCAGCGACTACATGATATCACACGTGCGATGGGCCTTTGGACTCCCCTCAGACAAGCTTGTCATGGTTCCAAACGGCGTCAACTTCGAGGCCTACGCAGGAAAAGAGAACGAGAATCTAAGCCAATTCAGAAATCGCTTCGCTCTACCCCATGAAAAAATCGTGCTTTACGTTGGAAGGCTAGTGCACGAGAAGGGGGCTCACGTACTCGTGAGCGCAGTTCCCAAAGTATTGGACAAGATTAACGCGAAGTTCATCATCGTCGGAAACGGCTACATGAAGGACCAGCTCTCAGACCTAGCCAAAGCGCGGGGGATAGCCCACAAAGTGATGTTCACAGGCTTCATAGATGACGACACGCTAAGAAAACTACAAAAATCCGCCGATGTTTGCGTCGTCCCCTCCCTTTTCGAGCCCTTTGGAATAGTAGCCCTTGAAGCCATGGCTGCAGGGAGCCCAGTCGTGGTAGCGGACACTGGCGGCCTGTCTGAAATAGTCACTCACGACGTTGACGGAGTCAAAGTGTACACCGGCGACCCCGATTCCCTGTCATGGGGAATAACAAGAGTGCTGACGGACGAAGGCTTTGCCCGGCGCCTAAGGGCCAACGCGCTCAAAAAAGTCCAAGAGAAGTACAACTGGGACACGATAGCGCGACGAACGAAAGCCACGTACGAGGCTGTCTTGAGCGAGTACTCGAAGAGCTTTTGGGCGCAGAAGACCTGAATCAAAGCTTGTCAAGGGAGACTACGGATACGTCAGCTTGATGGCTCCGTGTTCGCAAGCGTCCACGCATTTCATGCAATAGATACATTCAGGATGGCTGAACTTCTCCCAGGGCAAGTCTAAGATGGGAACACGCGTGGGACAAACCTGGACGCAGCGGCCGCATCCGCCCTTCTCGCACTTGACGGGTTCTCTTCTCAAGCCGATGAAACTGAAATTGTTCATAATCGCCATGATTGCCCCGTGCGGACAGAAGTACCTGCACCAACTTCGAGGCACGTAGGCCACGAACGCCAAGATCAAGATCATGATCACTAACTGTGCCCAGAAAAGCCCAGACAGGCTCGCGATGTCAGCAAACACACCCACACCGCTGGCCGAGACGACTGAG
>Ga0315274_10016464_pt1 | contig 10446 bp, 6 predicted proteins | sample YL17G02_20_MG_FD_203700 | JGI IMG/M metagenome (GOLD analysis project Ga0315274, IMG submission 203700) | Sediment microbial communities from Yellowstone Lake, YNP, Wyoming, USA - YL17G02_20 | ecosystem: Environmental > Aquatic > Freshwater > Lake > Sediment | place: USA: Wyoming | collected... | reverse complement strand
CCCCGATGACCCCACCCAGCATCCTTGGCCGCAGCGCGTCCTGGCCGCAATCCCCTATGGCGAGGAGTTCGTGCCCTACGACCTCGACGGCGACGGCAAACTGGACCTCGTCGCCGGGCGGTACTGGCTGGAGAATTTGGGCGATGGCACCTTCCGCCCCTACCAGGTCGTCGAGGGAGACGGCTTTAATAACGTAGCGCGCGTGCGGGTGGCCGACGTCAACGGCGACGGCAAACCGGACATCCTGGTGGTGGAGGAGAGCGTGGACTGGGGGGCGACCAAGGAGGCCCACTTTGTGCGCGTGGCCTGGTTCGAGAACCCCGGCGACCCGCGCAGCGTGCCCTGGAAGGTGCACGTCATAGACACGGTGCGCAGCCCCCACTCGCTGGACGTGGCCGACCTGGACGGGGACGGCGAACTCGAGGTCATCGTCGGGGAGCACGACCCCTTCAAGCCCTATCGCAATCGCTGCCGGCTCTACGTGTACAAGAAGGCGGAGCCTCTGGGCCGCGCCTGGTATCGCTATCCGATCGAGGACCGGTTCGAGCACCACGACGGGACCAGGGTCTTCGAGGTGGCCCCCGGGCGGCTGGCCATCGTCAGCCACGCCTGGATGGACACCGCGTACGTGCACCTCTGGGAACCATACTGATAATTCAGGTAGGGGGATAATTACACAGAGTTACACGGAGAACACACAGAGGCACACAGAGGACGGTTAGTAAAAGGCCATACACACAACCTCTGTGCTTCTCTGTGTCTCCTCTGTGAATCTCTGTGACCTAAGCCGCTACAAGGAGGGGCCATGAAAGCCATGGTGTTGCGTGCGCTGTGTAGCCTGGAGGAGAACCAGGCTCCGCTGAAACTGACCGACCTGCCGGACCCGGTGCCAGGGGAGCACGAGATCCTGATAAAGGTCTCTGCCTGCGGCGTCTGCCACACCGAGTTGGACGAGATCGAGGGCCGCACCCCGCCCCCGCGCCTGCCGGTGGTGCTCGGCCACCAGGTGGTGGGGCGGGTCGTTTCCTCAGGTCCCTCAAGCCCCCCACACAGGGAATCCGCAAGCCCCCCACGCAGTGAACCTTCAAGCCCCCCACGCAGTGAGCCTTCAAGCCCCCCACGTAGTGGGGGGTCTGGTGACAGCCAACCCAGGCGCTTCAAAACCGGCGAGCGGGTCGGCGTGGCCTGGATCTATTCGGCCTGCGGCCAGTGCAAGTTCTGCCTGTCGGGGAACGAGAACCTGTGCGCCGACTTCCAGGCCACCGGCCGGGACACCAACGGTGGATACGCCCAATACATGACCGTGCGGGAGGATTTCGCCTACCCGATCCCTGACGTCTTCTCCGACGTCGAGGCGGCCCCCCTGCTGTGCGCCGGGGCGATCGGCTACCGCTCCTTCATGCTGGCCAATCTCCAGGATGGGCAGAGACTGGGCCTGACCGGATTCGGCGCGTCAGCCCACCTGGTGCTCAAGATGGTCAGGCATCGCTATCCGCACGTAACGGTCTTCGTCTTCGCCAGGAGCGCCCAGGAACAGGCTTTCGCCCGGGAGTTGGGCGCGGCGTGGGCGGGGGACACGCTGGAAGAGTCGCCCGAGAAACTGGACAGCATCATAGACACGACGCCGGTCTGGACGCCGGTCGTCGAGGCCTTGAAGAACCTGGAGCCGGGTGGCCGGTTGGTGATCAATGCGATTCGGAAAGAGCACGTGGATCAGGAGTACCTCTTGCGGCTGGACTACCCGGCCCACCTGTGGCTGGAGAAAGAGATCAAGAGCGTGGCCAACGTGGCGCGCAGCGACGTGAGCGGGTTCCTGGCGCTGGCGGCTGAAATTCCCATCAAGCCCGAGGTCCAGGAGTTTGCCCTCGAAGAGGCGAACACCGCGCTGGTCGAACTCAAGATGCGCAAGATCCGGGGGGCCAAGGTGTTGAGGATTGACTGATGGCACGCCGGGCCAGCAGGCGGTCGCGTATCCCTCGCGGGTCGAAGCGGGCCTCGTTCTGCTCACGCACCTGCTCTCTCTGCCGTTGTCGCTGGCAGAGGTACGCTTCGACGGCCGATCGCTGCTCCAGATAGTAGCCGATTACAGAGTACACGTCGGCCAGGCCCAGGGACGGATATTGGTACACGATTTCCTCAGCGGTAGCGCCCTCTCTAAAAGCGGCCACAATGGTGTCCAACGTCACGCGCGTCCCGCCGACCCGCACCACGCCATCAGCGTCCGTCTCTAGCGGGACGGGCCTGGTTTCAATCAGGAGGACAGTGCTGCCCAGTTCCATCTCCCATCTCCTCTGCCCCAATCTGCCAATTTCCGAATCATCCGACGTGCAAACGGATTATACCCCGACACCCCACGTGGGTCAAATGTGGGCAGGCTGATTATGCCCTCTGCGCCATCCGGTGTATAATCTTGGCCGACGCATCTCGCAGCAGCCCTACCGGTTGTACTCCTGCTCAGCATTTGCGAGAGAACCCAATGACTCAGCGCCCTTATGACACGGCCCAATCAGCGAGCACACCACCCAACCTGCTCACCGACTTGCGTGAACAGGTCCTCGCGCGCTGCGGCACGGAAGAAGAACTCCGCACCCTGTGCGCCGACCTGAGCGTGAACTATGACGACCTGCCCGTCCAAGGCCGTGCCAACAAGGCATGCGAACTCGTCGCCTGGCTTGGACGCCGTGGGCGTCTCCCCGACCTGGAGGCGCTGCTTGCCCGGCCCCGCCCGCGCACCACGCAGGCCATTGAAGACTACCTGGCTGCCCTGCGCGAATACTGCGCCAGCCCGCCCTACCTCACCCTGGACGACACCCGCCCACCCAGGACACTGGACGAGGTGTACGTTCCGCTCAAGGTCCGACCGCAGCCGCGCCAGGAGAAAGCAGACGAAGACCTGGCAGGTCTCCCGGGTGTACTCACCCGCGACCTGCCAGGTCTCGACCGGGGCAAGCCGCTGTCCATCGCCGAGGTGATGCGCCGCCGCGAGCCGCCGCACGTCCTCATCCTGGGCGAGCCGGGCGCGGGCAAGTCCACGCTGCTACGCCAACTGGCCAAGCGCGCCTGGGACGCGCCACACCAGATTGGGCTGGACGCGCCACACCTGCCCATCCTCGTCCCGCTGTGGCGGCTGGCCGGCGCAGAAGGTTCGCTCGAAGCGCGCCTCAAGGCCGCCCTGACTGCCGAACTGACGCTGGCGCAGGACCTGCCCCTGGGCTTTTTCGCCGGCTGGCCCCGCCAGACCGGCGCGCGCTGGCTGATCTTGCTCGACGCGCTGGACGAAGTGCCCACCGGAGAGCGAGCGCGCCTGCTGCAATCGCTCAGGGGGATGCTCAAAAGCGACGAGCCGGGCCGCATCGTCATCACCTCGCGGCCGTCGGGCTATGCGCAGGGCGAACTGGACGACCGCCGCCTGGCTCACTATGACCTGCTCCCCTTCACGCCCGCTCAGACGGGCGAGTTTGCCCGCAACTGGTTTGGCGATGACCAGCTTCCCGAAAGCTCGCAGCTTTCGGGAAGCTCCAAAGTAGAGCATTTCCTGCGTGAACTGGAACGGGTGCGCGCCGGTGACCCGCGCGGCACGCCCCTGCTGCTGACGATTGCGGCCAAAGTCTACCTGGAGCGGAGCGCGCTGCCGGAACGCCGTTCAGCGTTGTACGGGCAATTTGTCGAAATATGGCTGAGTGAGGCGGGGCAGCGCGGGCTGAATGACCAACTAGGGGAAAGGCTCGCTGCGCCCGTTGACCTCTACGTGGCCCGGCTCGCCCACCTGGCCCTGCGCCTCACGGAGCAGCCGCGCCAGGCCGACCTCGAAACGCTGGCCGGTTTTGTCGCAGAGCACCTGCAGGACCAGGAAGATCTTACCCGGCTTCACGCTGAAGCCTACGGCAGGCAGTTCGTGCAGGTGATGGCGCAACGGAGCGGTGTGTTCACCCGCCGGGGTGACACCTTCGACTTCATCCACCCCACCTTCCGCGAGTACCTGGCGGCCTGTGCGGTGGTGCGGGAGAGCAGACGCGATCGTGAATACGACCTGGAACAGGTCTGGGGACGGGCCGTCTCGCGCTGGGCCGATGAAAACTGGCGTGGGGTCGCACTGTTCGCTTTGAGCCTCTTGAGCGATGGGGGGCAAGATGTCACAGCCCTCGTCAGCCGTGTGTGGCAAGAGAAAGGAGGATTGTATTTCGCCGGGGAGGCGCTTGCCGAACAGGTGAAGGTGTACGAAAGCCTGAGCGATGGCATTATAGATGGGCTGTTCACGGGAGCGCGCTCAGGGGAACTGTGGGAATCGTGGCAGGCCCTCAGTACATTAGGCGAGCTGCACTCATACCCGCGCGCAGGCGACAGGCTACTGGCGCTGGCGCGCGATGAGAAGATGCGTTGGGAGGTGCGCGTGCGTACCGCTGCAGCGCTGGGTCAACTCGGGCGGGCCGACAAGGCCGCACCCATCTTGCTGGCATTGGCGCGCGATGAGAAGATGCGTCGGGAGGTGCGCGAGCGTGCCGCCACAGCGTTAGTCGAGCTCGGGCGGGCTGATGACCTGCTGGCGCTGACGCGCGATGAGAAGGTGGAGGCGCGGGTGCGCGAGCGTGCCATCGTAGCGCTGGGCATACTCGGGCGGGCCGAGTACCTGCTGGTGCTGGCGCGTGATGAGAAGGTGCACGCGGACATACGCAGACGTGCCGCCGAAGCGCTGGGTGAACTCGGGCGGGTCAATGACCTGCTCGCGCTGGCGCACGATGAGAAGGTGGCTGCGTGGGTGCGCATACGTGCTGCCGCAGCGCTGGGCGAACTCGATCGGACCGACGAGGCTGTATCCATCTTGCTCGCGCTGGCGCGCGATGAGAAGGTGGCTGCGTGGGTGCGCATACGTGCTGCCGCAGCGCTGGGCGAACTCGATCGGACCGACGAGGCTGTATCCATCTTGCTCGCGCTGGCGCGCGATGAGAAGGCGCATTGGCTGGTGCGCGAGCGTGCCGCCGAAGCACTGGGTCAACTCGGGCGGGCCGACGAGGCCGCATTCATCTTGCTGGCGCTGGCGCGCAATGATAAGGTGGAGGCGTGGGTGCGCGAGTGCGCCGCCGAAGCGCTGGGCCAACTCGGGTGGGCTGACGAGGCCGCGCCCATCTTGCTGGCGCTGGCGCGCGATGAGAAGGTGTACGTGGAGGTGCGCGAGCGTGCCGCCGAAGCGCTGGGGCAGTCTGCTGGTGCTCACGTCCTGCCTGCTCTTGAACGGATTGCCCAGGAGGATAAGAGTGGACGTGTGCGCCGCGCCGCGCGGGAGGCCATCGAGCAGATTCGCCAGCGGACAGGACAAGGTTGACAGTTTGACGCGAGGCGCTGTCAACGGATTTCTGGAACGGATTGAACGGAATTTGTCCCCCGCACGGCATTCTAATCCGTTCAATCCGCTCCCTGAATCCGTTGACAGCCTCCTCCCACAGACTTGCCCACCTGAAGTGAAACACACCCAAATGAGATCTGTGTTATGACTCCCCTGAAAAAAGGCCATTTTCACCACCAAGACACCAAGACACAAAGGATTTTCAAGGTTCTGCACAAGAAAACCCGGATTCTACTTCACTTTGGCGAACAATCTGAAGCTTGTCCTTCAGGTTTTCTTCGTGCTCGGATGTACTCATCCGCGGTGTCTTTGTGGTTTTTTCAGTGGAGTCTGTTATAATACAGCCGTGGTTGTAGGTCTAACTACTAGCGGAGCGGCTACTCAAGGAGCCATGGTCACCCCACTTCTGACGACGAAACTGCACGTCCCGCCACTGCGCCACGGCCTGGTGCGACGTCCCCGCCTGCTCCAACGGCTGGACGAAGGACTGGCCCTGGGCCGTCGCCTGACGCTCATCTCCGCCCCGGCCGGCTTTGGTAAGACCACCCTGCTCAGCGAGTGGATTGCGGATTGCGGATTGCGGATTGCGGATTGCGGATGGCTTTCACTGGACGAAGGGGACAACGACCCGGCGCGCTTCTGGGCTTACCTGATCGCCGCGCTGCGCACCGTCCACGCGACCATCGGAGAGGGGGCGCGGAGTGTGCTTCAATCGCCTCAGCCGCCACCGGCTGAATCCGTTCTGGCAGACCTGATCAACGAGATCGCAGCCATCCCGGGTACGGCCGATTCGCCCGCTCGCTCCTTGATCCTCGTCCTCGACGACTACCATCTCATTACTGCCCAGCCGATCCACGAGAGCATCGCCTTTCTGCTCGACCATCTGCCGGACTGTCTGCACCTGGTCATCGCCACCCGCGGTGACCCGCCCCTGCCCCTCTCGCGGCTCAGGGGGCGTGGGCAATTGACCGAGTTGCGCCAGGCCGACCTTTGCTTCACTACCGACGAAGCGGCCGCCTTTCTGAACACCTGCATGGGGCTGGGCATTGCGGCGGACGACGTGACCACCCTGGCCTCCTGCACCGAAGGCTGGATCACGGGGTTGCAGATGGCCGCGCTCTCGATGCAAGGGCAGGAGGACGTGCCAGGTTTCATCCGGGCCTTCACCGGCAGCAACCGCTACGTCCTGGATTACCTGGTCGAAGAAGTCCTGCAGCGCCAACCCGAACGGGTGCAGCGATTCCTCCTCCAGACTTCCATCCTGGAGCGGTTGTGCGGGTCGTTGTGTGACGCCGTCCAGGGCAGAGGTGCGGAGGAGCAGAGGGGCAGAGGAGAAATCCCCCCTGCTCCCCTGCTCCCCTGCTCCCCTGCCTCCAGTCAAGAGACCCTGGAGTACCTGGAGCGCAACAACCTCTTCCTCGTCCCGCTCGACGACCGGCGGGAGTGGTATCGCTATCACGTGCTGTTCGCCGATTTGCTGCGCAAGCGGTTGCAGCAAGAGCAGCCGCACCTCGCGCCAGCCTTGCACCGCCGGGCCAGCACGTGGTATGAAGAGCACGGGCAACCGGCACCCGCGATTGAGCATGCGTTGTCCGCGCGGGATTTTGAGCGGGCAGCGCACCTGGTTGAACAGGCCGCCGAAGCCACGCTGATGCGCAGCGAGGTCGTCACCTTCCAGCGCTGGATGGAGAGGCTGCCCGATACGTTGGTGCGCGCCCGGCCGGCTTTGTGTTTTTTTCACGCCTGGGTGCTCCTGGTGAGCGGGTGCCCGCTGGACGTCGTCGAGTCGCGCCTTGAGGACGTGGGCAGGGGGACCGGCCTGTTCCCTGGCAGGCTGAACGTTCTGCGCGCCTTCATCGCGATACTCCGGGGCCAGGTGCCCAGCGCCGTCGAATTGGCGCGCCAGGCACTGGAACAACTGCCCGAGCATGACCTGTTCTTGCGCAACGTAGCCACCTGGATACTGAGCTTTTCCCACGTAGCCGCCGGTGATTTCGAGGCCGGTAGCCAGGCCCTCGACGAGGTCGTCCGGACGGGCCAGCAGATTGGCAACGTATTGATCGCAGCGCGAGCACAGACGTACCTGGCCGGCGTGCACGTGCGCCTTGCACAACTTGACAAGGCGCGCGAGTGCTATGAACGGGCGCTGGAGATTGCGACCGATGCACAGGGGCGGCGGCGGCCGGTGGCCGGCATGGCGTTGATGGGCCTGGGTGACCTCACGCGGGAATGGAACGATCTCGAAGCGGCCTCGCGCTATGTCGAAGAGGGCATCGCACTGACCCGGCAGTGGAGCATATTTGCGGCGCTGGAAGGGTACATCGTGCTCGCGCGCGTCCGGCAGGCGCAGGGGGACGCGGATGGCGCTGGCAAGGCACTCGAGCAAGCCCGGCAACTTGCCGCGCAATTCAGGGCCACCGACATAGATGACCTGTTCGTGGCCACGTCCCAGGCGCAACTGTGGGTCGCACAGGGCAACCTCGCAGCGGCATGGCAGTGGGCCAGGGACCGGGGACTGGATCGGGATATTGACTGGGCTGAGTTGGATGACCAGGGCGACTTTGTCAATTATCACCTGCGCAAATACGAGTACCTGATCCTGGCGCGCATGTGGCTGGCACAGGACCAACCGGACAAAGCGCTGTCTGTGCTGGAGCCACTGCGGCTGCGCATGGAGCAGCAAGGTCGAACCAGGCTGGTGCTCGAGGCCCACATGCTCCAAGCGTTGGCCTGCCAGGCGCAAGGTGACGTCGCGCAGGCGCTGGCCTGCCTGGAAGGAGCGCTGGCCCTGGCCGAACCAGGGGGCTACGTGCGCCTCTTTGTGGACGAAGGGGAGCCGATGCGAGTGCTGCTTTCCAGGCTGATCGCTGACCGCCGGCCACCGACCGCCGCTTATGCGCGCAAACTGCTGGCCGCTTTGGGAGAGGTGACCGCCGACCACCGGCTGCCGACCGAGGCCACACTCCCAGCGGTCGTCGGTCGTCGGTCGTCATTGATCGAACCTCTGAGCCAGCGCGAGATCGAGTTGCTCCGCCTCATCGCCGAGGGGCTGTCCAACCAGGAAATCGCCCAGCGGCTCTTCATCTCGCTGCCCACCGTCAAGTGGCACACCAGCAACATTTACGGCAAACTCGGCGTCAAGAATCGGACGCAGGCCGTTGCCGAAGCCAAAGCGCTGGGCATTCTCCCCCCCGACTGAGTATCCCCTCCCGGACAAGTCCATACCTCGTCCCATACTTTCGTATGGTCTCAACCATACCGGTTCGCTGGTATACTCGCGGCGTATATCCAGGGAGTATTTTGACGATGAGGAGACCTATGAACCGCAATCCGAGCACGGGCAAACCGGCCTCGTACGAGATCCAGGTGCAGGGAAGGCTCGACGAGAGTTGGTCAAACTGGTTCAACGGCATGACGATTGCGTCCGAGGGCACCGGCGGCGACTCGCCGGTCACCACGTTGACCGGCGTCGTTGCCGACCAGGCGGCCCTGCGCGGCATCCTGGAAAGGATCTGGAATCTGAACCTGACGTTGCTCTCGGTTCATCGTGTGGAGGAGAGTGCGAGATGAAACTGGTGTACCCGTTTGTGACGGATGAAACCCCCGGACTGGCACAAGTCAGCGGCAAGGCCATGTCGCTGATTTCGATGACCCGCCATGGCCTGCCTGTTCCAGCGGGGTTTGTGCTGACCGTGGCCTTTTTCCAGCCGTGGCTTGAGTACATTGCGGATGAGTACATCCGACAAGCGGCGCCGGAATGGACGCAGGTTCTGCGCAGTTCGCCCGAGGAACTGAAGCCGCGCTGCGATGCACTGAAAGCGCGGTGTGCAAGCCTCGAGTTGGACGACCTGCGCCGGCAAGCGCTGGCCGAGGCGTTGGCAACGCTGAGGACCGCTGGCCAAACCTGCCTCTTGGCCGTGCGTTCCTCCTCGCCCGAAGAGGACCTGGAGGAACTCTCCTTTGCCGGCGGGTACGAGACGGTGCTTGGCGTCACGGGAGAGACACTCGAAGATGCGGTGCGCCGCTCGTTTGCTTCCTGCCTGGATGAACGGGTCTTCGTGTACAAGCAGGAACACGGGCTCGCCGTAGACCAGCCGCGCATTGCGGTGATCGTGCAGCAGGTGTTCGACCTGACGATGGACAACCTGGACAGGGCACTGGCCGATCCGACGCTCGACTTGCGCGCATTGGCAGAGAAAAACACTCGCTTCCTGAGCAGGCTCAAGCGTGTCCGCGAGTTCCCGCGCGTGGTGGACTCGCGCGGCAAGATCTTCCGGGCGCCCAAGCGGGAGGCGCGCGAGGGCGAACTGGCCGGAGAGCCGATCTCGCCCGGCGTCGTGCGCGGGCCGGTCAAGGTGCTCCACGCCCCGGACGAAAAGCCGCTCCTGCCGGGCGACGTCATGGTCACCCGCGCCACCGACCCCGGCTGGACGCCGCTCTTCATCAACGCGAGCGGGATCATCCTCGAAGTGGGCGGCCTGCTCCAGCACGGGGCGCTGGTGGCGCGCGAGTACGGCAAACCCTGCATCGCCGGAATCGAGAACGTGACCTCGATCCTGAAAGACGGACAGGAGATCGAGATGGACGGCGCAAGCGGAGTCGTCCGGTTAGTTTGAATTGCAGACCTGACAGGTCTTCCGAGACCTGTCAGGTCTTTGAGGAGGAAAACAATGAACCCAGAATACGTAATCGCTTTGACCGATCCGCAGGCCACCCTGGCGGTTGCGGGCGGCAAGGGGGCCTCGCTGGCCCGCCTCTCCGCCGCTGGCCTGCCCGTGCCGGGTGGTCTCCACGTGACCACCACCCCCTATCGGCAGTTTGTGGCGGAGAACAATCTCCAGCCGCGCATCCTGGCGGCGCTGGAAGCGGTGGACGTGGCCCAGCCCTCCACCCTGGAGACGGCTTCGCGCGCCATCCAGGCACTGTTCTCCCAGGCCCACGTTCCCCCGGCCATCGCCGGCGCCATCGCCCACGCCTACGCCGACCTGCCTGGAGATGAGCCGGCCGTCGCCGTGCGCTCGTCGGCCACCGCCGAGGACCTGCCCGACCTCTCTTTCGCCGGCCAGCAGGAGACGTACCTCAACGTGCGGGGCGCCGCCGCCGTG
>Ga0315274_10016461_pt1 | contig 10447 bp, 11 predicted proteins | sample YL17G02_20_MG_FD_203700 | JGI IMG/M metagenome (GOLD analysis project Ga0315274, IMG submission 203700) | Sediment microbial communities from Yellowstone Lake, YNP, Wyoming, USA - YL17G02_20 | ecosystem: Environmental > Aquatic > Freshwater > Lake > Sediment | place: USA: Wyoming | collected... | reverse complement strand
TCACCTTCAAGATAGCCTCTCCGGGGCATGATGTCCAGCCGACCACGATTTCGTACGACTGGGGGAAACACGGGTGGCCCAAGCCGAAAGGCCGTGCGACCGTGCCGGGGCTGATTGTCTACGCGAGAGTTGACGGCTCCTTTGCGGTTTGGGACCCGACTAGACCAAGTGAAGAACCTGACGGAACGACAGCCCCCCTGGTTTTCAGCAGGGATGATGTCCTTAACGGGCAGACAGGCAAGATCGAAGGATTGCTACGGGACTGGGTTAAGTGGCAACACAGTCCGGACAAGTCGCTTTTTGATACATTCAAAACTGTCTTGAAGCACATCTCTCCGCCCGACCTTGGAACGCTCTGCCCTGGCGATCCTATGAGAATACCGGGTGACGCGCGAGACATCCCCACCCTTATACACCCATACGGGACAGTTCCGTTTGTCAACGAATCGGCGGGTGTCAGGCGAATAATAACCCTTGCGTACCTACTCGTATGGGCGCGCAACGAGCATAAGGTTTATTCAGGGATGGCCCGCAAGACTCCCCAAAAACGTATGGTCGTTCTCATAGATGAGGTGGAGGCGCACCTTCACCCCAAATGGCAGAGAGAGATACTCCCCGCAATTCTGGAAGTCGGCGACGCATTTGGAGAGGGTATTGAACCACAGATACTGGCCACAACTCACTCGCCTCTCGTCATGGCTTCCCTCGAAGGCAGATTCCGTGATGACACGGACAAACTCTATCACCTTCAGTTGTCCCAAAAACAGGGCGTGAGCTTTAGGGAGATCCCTTTCGTTCCGCTTGGACGCGTCGACGGATGGCTGACCTCGGACGTGTTCGACCTCAAGGAGCCGCGCTCGGTTGAGGGAGAGACCGCGGTCGAAAGTGCGAAGCGCATAATGGGTAGTGCGTCTCCCAAGAAAGATGACATCATTGCGGCATCCGGTGAGTTACAGAAATCGCTTCCAGCCGATGATGTTTTTTGGCGGAGGTGGGTGTATTTCGCGGAAAGAAACGGAGTCCATATTTGATCCCCGTAGCGTTGGCGCCAGAGCCGCTGACCTTCGAGACCGAGGTGCGGCGTCCGGGATCGCAATTCCTCAAGAAGCATCCAAAGCCATCCAATAACGATTTCAAGCAAGCGCCATATTGGCGCGAATGCTTGGGGGATATGCATAAGGCCTATGGAGGTATTTGCGCGTACTCGGCCCGTTGGCTTTCCCACGGCACGGTCGATCACTTCCATCCGAAATCTGTTAGGCCCGATCTCGCCTATGAATGGACCAACTACAGGTACGCGTCGGAGAGGATGAACAGCTACAAGGGTGATAGCACAGCCGTCGCTGATCCGTGCAGCATCCTTCCGGGATGGTTCGCGCTGGACTTCAGTACTTTCTTTGCAGTTCCTGGGGACAACCTTCCGCAGAAGGTAACAGTCTTGGTCTCAGAGACGATTAGGGTCCTCAGGCTGAACAAGGATAACACGCTGGTTGAGGAGCGATTCCTCGCAGTTGAAGACTATGCGCGCGGCGACGTGACCCTCGAATACCTTGACAGAAGGTACCCTTTCATCGCTCATGAGCTGAGGCGACAGAACCTTACCGAAGGAATCAAGTCAAGATTCCAGGGTCTCGGCAGGAACTGACGGTAATCGCAGCGTCGTGACGTGCGTGGGGTGCAACGCTGATTCGCAATCTGATTGGGAAAGCGCACATTGAGAGCCGCGGGAGCATGAGAAAACATGTCGAGGCCGTTTGATCCGAGTTTGATACCGGAGCCGGAGGCGCCGGCCGCGTACACGGTTACCCAGGTCAACAACCTCGCCAAGCGGACGCTCGAGCGCAATTTCAATTCGATTTACGTCGTCGGCGAGATAACCAATTTCAACCGTCAGCCATCCGGGCACCTGTACTTCACCCTCAAGGACGAGGAAAGCCAACTCGACGCGGTGATGTGGCGCGACGCGGCGCAGGCGCTTGCCTTCGAGGTCGAAGCGGGGATGGAGGTCCTGGCGTTCGGGGACCTGACGATTTACACGCGGCGGGGACGCTACCAACTGTCGGTGCGGAGCCTGGAACCGCGCGGCGTGGGCGCTCTTGAAATCGCCTTCAGGCAACTCAAAGAGAGGCTTGAGAAAGAGGGGCTTTTCGACCCGGCGCACAAGAAGCCGCTGCCCTTCATGCCGTCGCGGATTGCGCTGGTGACGAGCCTGGCGGGCGCGGCGGTGCGCGACATGCTCACAAGCATCTACGACCGCTTTTCGCGCGCGCGCGTGTCGATATTGGGGGTGCCGGTGCAGGGCGAAGGCGCGGCGGCGGAAATCGCGGCGGCGGTGAGGGCGCTCGACGCGGCGGGGTGCTTCGACGTAATCGTCGTCGGGCGCGGCGGCGGGAGCCTTGAGGATTTATGGGCGTTCAACGAGGAGGTGCTTGCGAGGGCGATTTACGACAGCCGGACCCCGGTGGTTTCGGCCGTGGGCCACGAACGCGACGTTACGATATCGGACCTCGTCGCGGACGCGCGCGCGATGACGCCGACTCAGGTGGGCGAACTCATCGTGCCGGACGAGCGCGAACTCGTGCAGGACCTCGACGAACTGCGCGCATCGCTTGTGGGCGGCCTCGTCAGACTCCGCGAGAGGGCGGCGGACAGGTTGCGGCTTGCCTGGCGGCACCCGGTCTTCGCGAGGCCTGAACTCCTGGCCGGTTCGCTGGCGGAAAGGCTGCGGGCGGGCGGAGAAAACATCCGTCGCGGGGTGAATGACCTATTGAAAACGGCGTCTGAAAGATTACAAAGGATGGCGCTGGCGCTTGAGACCTTGAGTCCGCTTGCGGTCCTTGGGAGGGGCTACAGCATAACCCGGGCGGAAAATGGAAACATTTTGACTGATTCGCGGTGTTTAAGTGAAGGGGACCGTATCGAAACGATCCTCGCGCGTGGGCGGGTTAAGTCGACCGTTACGGAGATTTCTCCTTCGGAGGGGGGTGCGGATGCCCAGGAAACCCAGAAAAGAGACGTTTGAGGGCGCGCTTGCGCGCCTTGAGGAGATTGCTGAGAAACTGGAGCGCGGCGAGATGCCGCTGGAGGAAGCGCTCAGGCAATACGAAGAGGGCGTCAAGGCCTACAGGTATTGCTCCGCGCTTTTGAAAGAAGTCGAGAAGAAGATCGAGGTCCTCACCAAAGGCGAAGCGGGCGAATTGGAGGGTAAAGAAACCGACCAGTTCGACACAAGTCAGTAAAGACATCTTGAGGCGCAGCGCGGGGAGACTGGCTTATGCCATACAAGGGACCGGAGAAGAGGTACATCCTCAGGCATCACGTAACCTGCATATCGGTGATGTTCAAGAGAAAGCGGCTGATGAGGAGCATGATGACGGATTCTTCCCGGCCGTGTCAACTCAGCGACATCAACTGGCGTGGGATGCGCTTCTATTCGCCGCGGAAACTGAGCACGGGAAGCGTCATCGAGGTCTCGTTTGACTGTCCGCTGGACGTGGAGTCCTCGGACGGGGCCGGGGCAATCCGGGCAAGAATCGCGTGGCAGCAATGGTCCACACGGCACAGGGCGTGGCGGACGGGAGTGCAGTTCGTGAACGTGAGGGACAAGACGCGCGAGGGGATACTCAGGATGATAGACAGCGCCGTGGAGCACGAGCAGAAGTTCCGCGGCGATCAGGATATTCTATGAAAGGCGCGGTTCAGGAGGCGCTCGCGCGGATAGTCCCGGTGATTGAAGAGGCGCTCGATTTATGCCTGCCGCCGGCGAGCGCGCCGCCGGGGAAACTGGCTGAGGCCATGCGCTACAGCGTCTTTGCCGGCGGGAAGAGGTTGCGTCCGGTGTTGGCGGTGCTCGTGACGGAGGCCCTAAGCGGGCCGATTGAGAACGTTATACCCGCGGCGTGCGCGCTGGAACTGGTTCACACCTACAGCCTCATTCATGACGATCTCCCGGCGATGGATGACGACGATCTGAGGCGCGGGAAACCGACATGCCACAAGGCGTTCGGCGAGGCGACGGCGATCCTCGCGGGCGACGCGCTCTTGACACTGGCCTTCGAGGCGGCGGCGGCGTCACCGCCGCAGGCGAATCCGCTTCGACTGGTCAGGGAGATCGCGCGGGGCGCGGGACCGGACGGCATGGTTGCCGGGCAGGTCGCGGATATCAACGCTGAAGGCAAAGGCGGCGGCGTCAAGGACGTCGAATACATCCACCTTCACAAGACCGCGGCGCTCATCAGGGCGTCGGCGCGGGTGGGCGCGATTGCGGCCGGCGCCGGGGAAAGCGGGATTGACCTGGCGGGCCGTTTCGGCGAAACGCTGGGGCTTATTTTCCAGATAACCGACGATATACTCGACGAAACAGCGACTACCGCACAATTGGGCAAGACTGCGGGCAAGGACGCTGCAGCAGGGAAACTCACATACCCACGCGCGGCGGGCCTCGAAACCGCCCGGCAGCGGGCCAGGGCGCTGGCCGGCCAAGCCTCCAAATACCTTGAAGAACTCTGCCCCGCAAATACAATACTGCCCGGGCTCGTAGATTACGTAGTCGAGCGAAATTCTTAGACGCTTCACTGGCGAAAGAAGGCGGATTCTTGGAACGTATCCTTCCAAAGATAAACTCCCCTCGTGACCTGAAGAACCTCAGTTGGGAACAACTGGACCAACTGGCCGCGGAAATAAGGGAGGAGATTACCCACGTCGTCAGCAGGAACGGCGGGCACCTGTCGTCGAACCTGGGCGTGGTTGAGCTAACCATTGCGCTGCACAGGACTTACGATTTCTCGACGGACAAGATAATCTTCGATGTCGGACACCAGTCGTACACCCATAAGATCCTGACCTCGAGGCGCGAGGCGTTCCCCTCGATCCGGACAGACGGCGGGCTTTCGGGCTTTCCGTCACCGGAAGAGAGCGCATACGATGTCTTTGTCGAGGGCCACGCGGGCGCGGCGTTGAGCCAGGCGCTGGGACTGGTCGTAGGCAGCAACCTCCAGGGGCGAAAGCCGCGGGTGGTGGCGTTCGTCGGGGACGGGTCGATAAGTTCCGGGATGGCGTTGGAGGCGATAAACAACGCCGGCCATGCCGGCAAGCGCTTTCTTGTAATCCTGAATGACAACGAGATGAGCATTTCGCGGTCGGTAGGGGCTCTTGCCAACTACCTCAACCGGATACGCGTAGGATCGGCGTATAATGAGTTCAAACAGGAAGTGCGCGCTCTCTTGAAGAAGATCCCGCGGTTCGGCCCGACGATGGAACAGATGCTCGCGGAGGTGCACGACAAGGTCGCCAGGGCGCTTTTGCCCGGGCAGATGTTCGAGCAGATGGGGTTTGCGTATTTCGGGCCGTATGACGGACACGATATAAAACTGCTGTGCGAGACGTTCGCGGAGATTGACCAACTGTCGCTGGACAAGCCGGTGCTCGTGCACGTGCTGACGGAGAAGGGCAAGGGGTTCAAGCCCGCCGAAGACGACCCCGCACATTACCACTCGGCGGTGCCGTTCGTGCAGCACAACGGCAAGGTGGTGGCGGCCAGCGAAGGCGCGGGGCTGCCGTCGTATACGGACGTATTCGCGGACGCGCTTGTCGAGGCGGGGCGGCGGGACAAGAGGGTGGTGGCGATAACGGCGGCGATGCCGGACGGCACCGGGACGGCGAAGTTCGCAAAGGAGTTCCCGGACAGGTTCTTTGACGTGGCGATATGCGAGCAGCACGCGGTGGGCATGGCGGCGGGGCTTTCGAAATCGGGGCTTGTGCCGGTCGTGGCGATATACTCCACTTTCCTTCAGCGGGCGTATGACCAGATATTCCACGAGATCGCGCTGCAGGGGCTTGCGTGCGTTTTTGCGATAGACCGCGCGGGGCTGGTGGGGGTGGACGGGCCGACGCATCACGGGCTGTACGACATAAGTTACCTGCGGGGTTTTCCGGGAATGGTTGTCATGGCGCCGGCCGATGCCTCCGAACTGCCGGCGATGCTTGATTTTGCGGTGGCAAGCGGCCGGCCGACCGGCATTCGCTACCCGCGCGCCACGGTGGTTGAATCAGTCACCGGAGTGCCCCCGGAACCGTTGGAGATGGGACGCTCGGCGCTGCTGCACAAGGGGCCGGATGCGACGATAATCGCCTACGGCGTGACCGCGGCGGCGGCGCTGGCGGCCGCGCAGGCGCTTGCGGGAGAGAAGATCGATGCGACCGTACTCAACGCCCGTTTCGCAAAGCCGCTGGACGAGGAGGCGATCCTTGCGGCGGCGGCGAGGGGCCCGATGGTGACGGTCGAGGAACACGCGCTGGCGGGCGGCTTCGGGTCGGCGGTTATGGAGTTTCTCGCGAGCCGGGGGGTTTCGGCGCGCGTTACGTGTCTTGGGGCGCCGGACAGGTTCATCGAGCACGGCAGGCGTTCGCGGCTCTTGGCGTCGCTGGCGCTCGACGCGGCGGGGATTGCTGCCGCGGTGAGGTCCGCGCTGTCTGAAAAGGTTCTTGGGGGCCGTCGCGCCCAGAGGGCAGCGACGTGAAGCGCATAGGTCTCTTCGGCAAGTTTTCCCGGCCCAGGGTGGCTGCGATAATAGAATCGCGCGCAGCCGACCTCGGCATGCGCTACAGGGTGGCGAAATTCGACCTCGATAAACCGGTTCCCAGGAAGGCCGTTCTCGACCTGGCGGTGGTTTTCGGCGGCGATGGGACTATCCTGCAGGCGGCAAGGTACCTGGCGCCGCTGGGGGTGCCCGCCATCGGCGTGAACCTCGGGAAATTCGGTTTCCTGGCCGGGTGCGTCGAGGCCGACTGCCCGGTCCTCGTAGAGGCGGCGCTCAGCGGACGGATCAAAGCCGTAGTCCGGTCGATGCTTTCCGGACGGGCGGCGGGCGCCGGAAAAAAGGCCGTCGAACTTGTCGCGCTGAACGACATCGTAGTCACGGCATCGGTGCCGGCGCAGATGATAGGGGTCGAACTCTCGATAAACGGCGGCCCGGTGTCGTCGTTTCAGGGGGACGGGCTGATCATCGCAAGCCCGACGGGGTCCACGGGCTACAACCTGAGTTCCGGAGGCCCCATCGTAGCCCCCGACGAGGAAGTAATAATACTGACACCGTTGGCGGCGCATACGCTTGCGATTCGCCCGATGGTAATATCCTCTTCGGACGTTGTGGACGTCAGGGTCTCCGCAAGACACGGCGGCGTGTGCGTCACCGCGGACGGACAGGTGCCGGTCAGAATCGGGAGCGGCAGCGCCGTCCGGGTGCGCCAGGCGCCGTACAAATTCCGCCTCTTCGAGGGGCCGGGGTGGAGTTTCTACAGGGTCGTGCGCGACAAATTGCGCTGGGGCGAGGAGCCCAATTATGCCAAGGATAGTAATTGACACGAAGCACTGTAAGGGCTGCCGGCTCTGCGTAACCTTTTGCCCGAAGAAAATCCTCAAGATGTCCCCGATCATAAGCACGCGCGGCATCACCCCGGTCGAAGTGACCGACGAGACCATGTGTTCGGGATGTCTCAACTGCGTTGTCATCTGCCCCGACACGGCCATCGAGATTATCGCCGGCGACGGGAGTGAAAAACCGGAGGCATGATGCTCAGGCGAATCCTGATAACGGGCAACGAGGCGATGGCGGAGGGAGCCATTCGCGCGGGGTGCCGTTTCTATTACGGGTACCCGATAACGCCCCAGAACGAAGTCCCGGAGTACATGTCGCGCCGGATGAGTGAAGTGGGCGGCGTGTTCATCCAGGCGGAGAGCGAACTGGCCGCGATAAACATGGTGCTCGGCAGCGCGGCGGCGGGGATGCGCGCGATGACGAGTTCCTCCTCGCCCGGCATAAGCCTCAAGATGGAGGGGATTTCGTACCTGGCGGGCTGCCAACTGCCGGCCGTAATCGCCAACGTCCAGCGCGGGGGGCCGGGTCTGGGCGGCATCGGGGCGAGCCAGGCGGACTATTTCCAGGCGACAAAGGGGGGCGGACACGGGGACTATCACCTCATCGTGCTTGCGCCGTCAAACGTCCAGGAGATGGCCGATTTGGCGACGCTGGCCTTCGACCTGGCCGACCGCTACAGAAACCCCGTGATGATCCTCGCCGACGCTCAGGTCGGCCAGATGATGGAACCGCTGTTGTGGCAGGAGTACGCGCCTCCGCCGGATCTGCCTGCGAAAGACTGGGCGCTTACCGGGACCAACGGCCGGCCCAAGAGGGTCATCAAGTCGCTTTTCCTGGCCGCGGGGGCCCTGGAGAAACACAACATCCTCCTGCAGGAGAAATACGCGCGCATCCGTGAAAAGGAGGTGCGCTGCGAGGAGACCTCCGCAGCGGACGCACAACTGGTGCTTGTTGCTTACGGGTGCTCGGCGAGGATGGCCAAGGAGCTCGTGAGGCGCGGCGTGAAAGGCGGCCGGATAGGGCTGTTGCGTCCGATAACGCTGTGGCCTTTCCCCGAGAAGCGTATCCGTGAACTTGCGGAGGCGGGCAAGGATTTCCTCGTGGTGGAGATGAGCGCCGGACAAATGCTCGAGGACGTGCGGCTTGCGGTGGAGGGCAGGTCCCGCGTGGGCTTTTACGGAAGGATGGGCGGGGGTGTGGTGACGATTGGGGAGATGGCCGGGAAGGCCGAAGAGATGCTTGCCGGAGGAAAGAGGAATAGATGATACGGGAATACAGGCGCCCGGCGGCTCTTGAAGACGCTGTTACGCACTATTGCCCGGGCTGCGGCCACGGGATAGTGCACAGGCTCATTGCCGAGATTATAGACGAGATGGATCTTGCCGGGCGCACGATAGGAATCGCGCCGGTCGGATGCGCGGTCCTGGCGTATGACTATTTCAAGTTTGACGTGTGCGAAGCCCCTCACGGAAGGACGCCTGCGGTCGCGACGGGAATCAAGCGGGCGCGGCCGGAGTGCCTGGTTTTTTCCTACCAGGGGGACGGGGACCTTGCGGCGATAGGCACGGCGGAGATCATCCACACCGCGAACCGCGGAGAGAATATCTCCGTCATATTCGTGAACAACGCGGTCTACGGCATGACCGGCGGGCAGATGGCCCCCACGACGCCGGACGGCGTAAAGACGACGACGAGCCCCCGGGGGCGCGACCCTCTTAACGAGGGGCACCCGATAAAGGTCGCGGAACTGCTGGCGAATTTCGAGCGCGTCGTGTACAGCACGCGCGTTTCGCTGTCGTCGCCCAAGAACGTTCGGGAGGCCCGGCGGGCGATAAAGAAGACGTTCCAGACGCAGTTGGACAGGAGGGGTTTTTCCATCGTCGAGATCCTGAGTCCGTGCCCGACCTACTGGCACATGGCGCCGGAGGCGGCGCTCAAGTACATCGACGAAGTCATGGCGAAGGTGTTCCCCCCGGGCGTTTTCAGGGATTGGGAGAAGTGATGGAAGAGCGGATGATATTCGCCGGCGCCGGCGGCCAGGGGATAATGGTGATGGGGAAACTGATGGCCCTCGCGGCGATGAACGAGGGGCTGAACGTCACGTGTTTCCCGAGTTACGGCGCGGAAGTGCGCGGCGGGACGGCTCACTGCCACATAGTCACGAGCGACACGGAGATAGCGTCGCCGCTGGTGGAGAAGGCGGGGACGCTGGTGATCATGAACGATTTGTCGATGCAGCGGTTCGGCGGGAGGCTTTCGGACGGGGGGCTTTTGGCGGTGAACACATCGATGGCCGCGCCGCCGGAAAAACTCAACGGAAGGCTGTTGGCCGTTCGCGCGACGGACATCGCACAGGAATTAGGCAACATGCGCGTCGCCAACATGGTGATGCTCGCGGCCTTGAACGCTCGGACGGGCCTGGTCAAAAATGAGACGCTCTGGGCGGCGGTGGAGGAGTTCGCGGGCACGGAGCGTGCGCATCTTCTGGAGATCAACAGGAAGGCATTCCTCGCGGGGCTCGAGGCCGGCAGGGCCTGAAGACCATCTTGAATACGAAGGGCCGTCGTCACGCCCGGCGCACGCCGTCTCCCGTTCAATGGGAAAGCCGCGTGTGACTTGCACGGGCTAGGCTTGGCACGGGAGATATGAAGAGAGGCGGAAGGAAAAGTAGAATGTCCCCTATTCTGTCCTGTCCCCTGTTTTGTCCCAGGCAAAGATGAGGCACGCAGGGAGTTGCGAAAAATAGTTAACGTCCCTAAGTCCTATTCTTGCGACGCTTTGCCAACCTTAGAAAGGGACATCGGGGTCTTTAGGAATCTTCTCCAATAGAATCTTAGCCAGATCGGGGGTTTCCATGAACTGCTGGGCAGTACCTTGATACACGGTCACTTGTCTCGCAGCTGGCTCGTTGATCTCCAACTGATCTCTTACGAGCTGAGTCCATTTGTCCTTCTTGCCGTCGCCACAATTACAGACGACCAGCAGTTGACGGTGGGGGTCATCAGCTAGACCCTGTGCCAGCATCTTGTTGATATGCGCATCGCCAAATCCGTAGCCGACCGTTACGATGA
>Ga0315274_10016460_pt1 | contig 10447 bp, 13 predicted proteins | sample YL17G02_20_MG_FD_203700 | JGI IMG/M metagenome (GOLD analysis project Ga0315274, IMG submission 203700) | Sediment microbial communities from Yellowstone Lake, YNP, Wyoming, USA - YL17G02_20 | ecosystem: Environmental > Aquatic > Freshwater > Lake > Sediment | place: USA: Wyoming | collected... | reverse complement strand
GCCCGTCCCCGGCGCAACGGAAGGCCGGGCTGGGTCCGATCCAGCGCTTGAATCTGGCTCTTCTCGTCCGCGCTGAACACCAGCGCGTGCTCGGGAGGGTCCAGATACAGACCGACGACGTCCTCCAGTTTCTCCAGGAACAGCGGATCGTTGCTGACCTTGAACGTCCGCACCAGGTGGGGTTTCAGCCCGTTGGCGCGCCACACGCGGTGAACCATCGAGCGGTCGATACCCAGCTCCTTGGCCAGCGTCCGCACCGTCCAGTGCGTCGCGTTCGCCGGTTTCTCCTGCGTCGTCTTGTGGACGATGAGGGGCTCCACCTTTTCGCGTTTGCGTGGGTGCCGTCCACCCCGAGGTGCGTCCTTCTCGATACCGGCACACCGGCGCGCCGCGAAACGGCTCCGCCACAGTCCCACCGTCTGCCGGCTTGTCTTCAAGCGCAGGGCGATTTCCCGGCTCTGCACACCCTCGGCCGCGAGCAGGACCACTTTCGCGCGCAGCACCAGTCGCGCCGGCGTGCTGCGCCCCCGCGACCACTTGCTCAAGATCGTCTTCTCTTCCGGCGACAACTCGATCTTCGGTGCCACGCGCATGGTTTCGTCCTCCGTGGCTCCGAAGATAACATAGATCTCCAGATAAGTCAAGTTAACTATAAGACACTACACTAGATCCACCCCCGATATCAAGATGGCCCGAGCCTGTCCCCCGCTCGGGGGGGGTGTGCCTTCGACGCCCATTGCCGACTCGGACGGCCGCCGCGCAACCCCCGGCTCAGCCGGTAGCCTGGCAAGTCTCCTTCGAGTGCCCTTCGGCGCCAGTCTCCTCCTTCCAAAGCATGCGTGCCGCTGCCGCCAGTCCGAAGCGGCAGGAACGGCTACTCATTGGATTCCTACCTGGGTTCTGCGTGAGTAGGGGTATTGTTTGGCTCTGTTCCGGTGAACGGAGGTGGACGGTGGCAGGCTCGAGACGACGCTCGGTGAAGCCGAAGGGGCTGCACCGCTGGTGGATCGTTGCCGCGATTCTGGTTGCCGTGGGTGGCGCGTCAATGGCCACAGGCCTCGCTTACGCGGCGCACATTGAGAACAACGACTCCTTCTGCGCCTCGTGCCACACTCAGCCGGAGAGCCAGTTTGTTCAACGCTCACTGGCACAGCCGGTAGACCTGGCCTCGGCCCATGCCGTGAAGACCGTCGATTGCATCCAGTGCCATAGCAGGCGAGGGGCCATCGGGCGAGCGAGCGCCGTTGCCGCGGTGGCCATCCCGGACCTGATCGCCTACAGGCTCGGCCGGTATCAGAGCCCGGCGGTGGTCACCACGCCCATTGGCGACGACCACTGTCTCAAGTGCCATGGCGACATCGGAAATCGGCAGGACTTCAACAACCACTTCCACGTCTTTCTGCGGACCTGGCAGGCAAGTGCGCCGAAGGACGCCGCGACCTGTGTGGACTGCCACCAGTCGCACGTCACCGGTGGGCTTCTCGACGCAGCCTACCTGACGGAGTCAACCACCGTCGCCGTGTGCCAGCGCTGCCACGCTGTGCTCAGAGGGTAGCCCCGATACCCGTTCGGGGATCCCCGTCCGCAAGCCTGACCATCGACGATCAGCTGTTGCGGCACACACAGTGCCCCTTTCCCTCGCACCGCCGCTAACCAGCTTACGTAGGGAACCAGCACACAATGCAGGTGCTCCCCCACGCAGCAACGGCGCCTGCACGCATTGCGCCCGTGCCATGCACGGGCGCAATGTCGACCCGGACCTTGGAGGAGGGTCAGCGCCTCAGCCTGAACGACTCAGGCCAGCGGATCGTACCCTGGCTGCGTGCCAGCCCAGCAGCAGGTGGGCTTGTCAAACAGGTTGCAGACCATGCCGAGTGAGCACCGGTGCGCGGTAACCCTCGGCGGCTGGTCGGGCATCATCTCGGCCGGGTAAATGAGCTCGGCCTCCAGGGCTACCTGGCGTTCCACCCGTTCGCAGTACTGTTCGCGTATCGGCTCCCACATCAGCGTCGCCACCGTTGCCTCCCGCTTTGCCTCTCCTGGCATCCCCACTGTACCGGGCCGTGCCGGGAGTCTGTAGTGCCGAGTGTCACTGCCGAAACTAGATGACTTACCTCGGAATGGGGTGGCTTCCCAGGTCTAGAAGCGGGACAAGCCGGGCTGACCGACATCGTTCGGCGACGGTCGGTCGGAGGCCGCCGCCCTGAGGGTGCCGGCTAGAACCGGAACCGCTTGCCCGCCGGAACCACGCGGCGGCGATAGTTCTCGACGAAGGCCTGCAATCGAGCTTCGAGCTTCACGAAGGCGTCCGAGCCGAGCACGCTCTTCATCGTCGACGCATCCGGCGCGATGAAACCGGTCAATCGAAGCGGGTAGTCGCCGTAGGCGGTATGCCACGCTTCCGCCATCGTCAGCCCCAGACTCTCGAGCGCCGGGACGAACTCGCCCAGCATGTAGCGGAAGTACTCCTCGCGCAGCTCCGGGAGCGGGTCGAAGGTGAGCAACAGCTTGACCGGGCGGTCGCCATCCGGAGACAGCCTTTCGTCGGACATGGTCAGCGGACTACCCGCGGGCGGCGGAGCGACAGCCCGCCAGGATCGGTCGTGCGCACATTGCCGGCCGTGGAGTCCCAAACCCCGGGAATGCGCTGTCCACAGCCCGGGCATGCACCGTCGTCGGTCAGGCTGTAGCTCAGCACGGCGAATCCAAGGCGCTCGATCAGCCGCTTCCCGCACCCGGGACAGACGGTATGCTCGTACGTGCCGGCGCGCCCCGGCAGGTTCCCGGCGTACACGAACTTCAGCCCCGCCTCCTGCCCGATCTCCGCCGCTCGGATCAGCGTCTCCGCCGTCGTGGGATCCGGGTCGGTCATCCGGTAGTCGGGATGGAAGGCGGTGACGTGCCAGGGGATGTCGGGCGAGACGCCCGCCAGGAAGCGCGCCGCGTCCATCAGCTCAGCGGTGCTGTCGTTGAACCCCGGCACGACGAGGGTCACGACCTCCACCCACAGCCCGAGCGCGTGCGCAGCGCGAATCGTGTCGAGCACATGTCCCAACACACCGCCCAACTGGCGGTAGTTCCGATCCTGCATCGTCTTCAAGTCGACCTTGTAGGCCGTCAGGTACGGGCTCAGGGCGCGCAGCGCTTCCGGCGTGGCGTTGCCATTGGAGACAAAGGCGCAGCGCAGACCGGCGGCCTTGGCCTGCCGGAAGATCTCCACCGCCCACTCGATCGTGATCAACGGCTCGTTGTAGGACGAGGCGATCACCTGTGCACCGAGACGCAAACCGTCGTGCACCATCGCCTCCGGCGTGATCGTCCGGATATAACCAACCGAGCCGTCGCTGGCCGGATCGCGCAACGCCTGCGAGCTCAGCCAGTTCTGGCAGTAGCCGCAGTGGAAATCGCAACCGAGCATGCCAAAGGTGAGCGTGTCCGACCCCGGCAGCAGGTGGTAGAAAGGCTTCTTCTCGGTGGGGTCGGACTGCAGCCCGGCGACGTAGCCCCACGGCACGCGCAGCTCACCGTCGCGGTTGAAGCGCACGCGGCAGATGCCGCGCCGGCCCGGCCGGATCAGGCAGCGGTGGCCGCACGCCACGCAGCGCACGTCGCCGTCGGGCAGACCCTCGACCAGCGATCCCGGTGCAGTCAGGCGGTCCAGCGCATCAGCCAGGGTTGGCATGTCCTCACCGCCGCGCATTATACCAAGCGGCCTTCCTGCCCCCGGGGAAGTAGAATCCGGGCATGCTGACGGTAGCCATTCAGGCCGGAGGAGCCTCGCGGCGCATGGGCCGCGACAAGGCACGCGTTCTGCTCGGCGGCCGTCCGTTGATCACGCATGTCCTGGAGCGCGCCGCCCCACTGGGCACCGACGTGCTCGTGACCACCAACGCACCGGAGGCCTTCGACTTCCTGGGGGTGCGCCTGGTGCCGGATGACCAGCCAGGCGCCGGCGCACTGACCGGACTGCAGACGGCGCTGCGCGCGGCCCGGGCCGAGCGCGTCCTGGTGTTGGCGTGCGACCTGCCGTTCGTGTGCCTCCCGCTTCTCGAGCATCTGCTGCGCGTGGCGCCGGAGGCCGACGCTGTCCTGCCTCGATGGCACGGCGAGCTCGAGCCGCTGCACGCCGTCTACCGGCGCACCTGCCTGGGGCCGATCGAGCGGGCGCTGGCCGAGGGCCGACAGCGCATGATCAGCTTCCATACATCCATCCGGCTGCACGTGGTCGAAGAAGACGACATCGTCGCCTTCGACCCCCAGGGACTCACTTTCTTCAACGTCAACACGCCCGACGAGCTGCGGACGGCCGAACGCCTGCTGGCCGCCGGCGGCCCGCCCGCCTGACACATCAGGAGGACTCATGCCCCTCGACCTGTCCCGCATTCGAGCCTGCTTCCCGGCGCTGACATCGCCCGACGTCTATCTCGACAATCCGGGTGGCACGCAGGTTCCCCATCACGTCATCGATCGAATGGTCGACTACCTGGTGACCAAGAATGCCAATCACGAGGGGGCGTTCGCCACCAGCCGGGCCTCGGATGCCCTGGTCGACGAGGCGCGTGCCGCTGCCGCCGACTTCTTCAATGCCGCCCGGCCGGAGGAGATCGTCTTCGGTGCCAACATGACGACGCTGACCTTCCATCTCAGCCGGTCGCTGGCACGCACGCTGCAGCCGGGCGATGAGATCGTCGTCACCCACCTCGATCACGACGCCAACATCTCCCCCTGGCTACTTGTGGCCGAGGAGCGCGGCTGCGTCGTGCGCTGGCTCGACTTCGACGTTGAGGACGGCACGCTGCGCCTCGATCTGCTGGACAGGCTGCTGACGCCGCGCACTCGGCTGGTCGCGTTCGGCTACGCCTCGAATGCGTTAGGCACGATCAACCCGGTGGCGACGCTCGTCGACCGAGCCCGCCAGGCTGGCGCCCTGACCTATGTCGACGCGGTGCACTTCGCGCCGCACGGCCCGATCGATGTCCAGGCGCTGGGGTGTGACTTCCTGGTCGCCTCCGCGTACAAGTTCTTCGGGCCGCACGTCGGCGTGCTCTACGGGCGCCACGCACTGCTCGAACAGCTCCCGGCCTACCGCGTCCGCCCGGCGCCTATCGAAGCCCCGGGAAAGTTCGAGACCGGCACGGGCAACTTCGAAGGCATCGCCGGCATGCTAGGCGCGCTCGATTACCTGGCGTGGGTCGGCGAAACCTTCGGCCGTGAACACGCCGAGCGCTACCAGGGCGCCTTCGCAGGCCGCCGCCTGCTCCTCAAGCAGGCAATGAGCGCCATCCGCGCCCATGAGATCGAGATGGCAGGCCTGCTGATCGGTACACTGCAGACCGTCCCCGGCCTGGCGATCCGCGGCCTGACCGACCACCGCCGCATGGATGCACGCGCCCCGACCGTGTCCTTCACGCTGGAGAGACAGGCTCCACGCGCCGTAGCCGAGGCCCTCGGCCGTGCTGGGATCTATGCCTGGGACGGCAACTACTTCGCGCTGGCCGTCACGGAGAGGCTGGGGTTGGAGGCTTCGGGTGGAATGGTGCGTGTCGGCCTGGCGCACTACAACACGCCGGCCGAGGTGGAGCGCCTGGGCGAATCGTTGCGCCGCATCGCCGCGGCCTAGCGCGCAGGCAGACATCTAGGTGAGGGGGGCACCCAGACGTCTGCCGGCAACGCCAGTATAGCGGCAAAGGGAAGAGGCGTCAAGACGAAGGCCGTCCGCGGCGCGCGGGACGCGCTAGGACTCGAGTACCTGGTGAAGGCGAAGGTCGGCTGCGCAGTATCGGTCGCTGCCTTGATCCCATGCACCCGGGTTTCTTCCGAGGCAAGACCGCGGCTTGCGGGTGTTAGCCTCGGTTACCCGCGCCAGCTCGCGGACCAGCCTCCGCTCCGGGCTCGCGGCGGCCTTCACACACTCGCAGAAGCGGCGCGGCGTGCATCCGCTCCGTGTGCTGCAATCCCCCAAGGCCAGGGCGACATGACGTAATCCCCGCGGAACAGGAAGGAAAGCACTCAACCTGACGTGGGGCCGCCTCCTACACTACGAGGTATTCTGCCCGATTAAGGCCCGCCATGTCCATTGACGCATTGAAGAGCTGCGCTCTCTTCAATGGTTTCAACGATGCTCAACTAAAAACCCTGGCCGGCTTGTTCGAGGGCGAGACGCTGGCCGCCGGTGAGGTCATCTTCGCCCAGGACGACCCCGCCGATCGACTGTACGTCCTGCTCCTCGGCCGGGTCGCCATCCGCTTCAAGCCGCATGACGGCGATCTCCTGACCGTCACCGAGATCGCGCCCGGCGGCGTGTTCGGCTGGTCGGCGGCGCTCGGTCGCCGGAGCTACACCTCCAGCGCCATGTGCATCGAAAGCGGCGAAGCCCTCAGCCTGCGAGGCGTCGACCTGCGCAAGTTGTGCGAGACGCAGCCGGAGACAGGAGTGGTTATACTGGAACGCCTGGCGGAGGTGATCGCCGAGCGCCTGCGCAGCACCCATGAGCAGGTGGTGGACCTGCTGCGGCTGGGCATCCGCTCCCAGGGCTCTGATTGACCCACGCAGACCGCCGCCGGAAGAGAGGATCGGGATGGCCAAGACCGAAACCCACAACCACGCCACCGACGTCCCACCATCGGAGCGTCTGCAGGCCCTGCTGGAGGTCGTCAGCTCGTACATCGAACACTACCACGGCGGCTGGGTCCGCCTGGTGGCCTTCGACGGCAAGGTATTGAAGGTCGAATTGGGAGGGGCGTGCGCCAGCTGCCCATTGACCGAGACCACCCTGCACGGTTGGGTGGAGGGGACCGTCCGCCAGTTCTTCCCCGAGATCGAGCGCGTCGAAGCGATCTAGCCCGACGCCCGGCCGACTTCGGATGCCCATCGGGCTTCCGAAGTCACAGCATGCTCACCTCAACTCCAGCCTCATGATGGGGCGCGTCGCCGAGCGGCGCGCCACTTCGTGGAATCCGGCCTCGCGGAACGCGCTGGCCAGCCCGTAGTAAGCGAAGGTGTCGGGCACCTTGCCTGGCGAGACATCCAGGGGATAGCCTTCCAGGCAACGTGCGCCCCGCCTCCGGGCAAGCGCAGCCGCCTTGCGCAGCAAGGCCACGGTCAGGCCGCGGCCGCGCGCCGCTCGGGCAATGAAGAAGCACACTACCGACCACACGGGCATGTCGTCCACCGGCTTGAGGATGCGCGATCGAGCCAACAAAGAATACTCGGCCCGCGGCGCCAGTGCCACCCAGCCGGCCGACACGCCGTCCAGGTAGGCGAGCAATCCCGGGATGCGCCCGCCGGCCACCAGCCGGTGCAGCGCCCGCCGGTTCGACGCACCCCGACGACGCTCAAACTCCGCTCGGCTCTGGCGGAAGTACATGCACCAGCATCCAGCGCACGCGCCGCGCGGTCCGAACAACTGCACCAGGTCTTTCCAGCGTCCCGGCGTCACCGGGACGACGACGATCTTGGGTCCAGGCATCCCGCGACCCCCTACGCCGGCCGCGCCGCCGTGTGCAGGAACACGTCCACCTTGTCCAGCGCTTGCTGGCGTCCCTCATACAGCGCAACGGCCAGCCCCGGCGAATCGTTGCCCGTGATCATCTTCGACACCCGTGCGCCCCGGCGCGCGCAGCACAGCACCGGTTTCCCGAGCTGCAGGGCGTAGGCGATTTCGTAGCCGACGCCGTGCGACGGCGTGCTCACCTCGGCTACCAGCGCGTCGCATTCCTGGATCCATTCGATGTCGCGCTGATACACCTCGCCGGGCTCGACCACCTGCTCCAGGTCCATCACCTCCGGGCGGGCGAGGTGTGCCGTCAGGACGTCGTGCCCCGCCGACAACAGGTGGTCGACGATGGCGCCATACACGGCTTCATCGTTTCGGCCACCGGTCAGGGAGCAGGAGAAGTAGATCTTCATCGATGACTCCCGGCGCGCCTTGACACGCCTTCTGGCGCATGATACCATGCGCCTCGTGCAGGACGTGGGTAGAGTTCGGTAGGTTCACGGACGCCGCCGGGAGCAAGTCCCTGGCGGTGTTTGCGTTCCCCGGCCCAACTGCGTCCAACGAAGACATCCGCAGGAGGCACGCAAGCATGACCGAACGGTTCAAGGGCACGGTGAAGTGGTTCAACGCGACCAAGGGCTACGGTTTCATCGGCCGCGACGATGGCGAGGACGTGTTCGTCCATTTCTCCGCCATCCAGGCTGAGGGCTACCGCAAGCTCGAGGAGGGCCAAATCGTCGAGTTCAGCATCGAGTCCGGCCCGAAGGGCTTGCAGGCGTCGAACGTTATCCCCGCCTAAGCCCCAAGGGATCTTGATGGCCACATGGCGCCCCGCTCCAAGCGGGGCGCCTTCCATTCCACCCGTGCGAAGGGCACACGCTCAACGCATGCCGCGCCTGCGGCCGGTCTCCGCCAATCCCCTCGGCGGGCTGCGGCCGCGGACTGGACACCGGGAACATTGGCCCGCCTGCGGGAGTCATGCTAGCATCACACTGTCTGGCCGCCGGCGCCGGAGGACCCATGGACACCCAGGACGCCCTGCGAAGCCTGCAGCTCGAGGTGGCGCGCTTGCGGGAAGAGAACCGCGCCCTCAAGGATGAACTTACTGTCCTGCGCGGCGCGGTGCGCGGCCTGGATTCACTGCACGGGGTCATCCAGCGCATCCGGCCTGGCGTGGACGTCTTGCAGCTGCTCGATGACCTGCTGGCCTCGGCGCTGGCAGTCGTCGCCGCGGGCGACGGGTCGTTGCTCCTGCTCGATGATGAGTCCGGCGAGCTGGTCTTCGCCGTGGTGCACGGCGCGGCGCGCGAACGTCTGCGGGGCTACCGTCTGCCGCCGGGACGCGGCATCGCCGGTTGGGTCGCCGCCAACCGGGAGCCGCAAATCGTCCATGACGCACACACCGATCCCCGCTTCTTCCCTGGCGTCGACGAGACCCTCGGGTTCGAGACCCACACGCTGGCCTGTGTCCCCCTGATGGACGGCAACCGCGTCCTGGGCGTGATCGAGGCGATCAACAAGACGACCGACCGGGACTTCTCCGCGCAGGATCACGACCTGCTGCTGGTCGTTGCCATGCTGGCCTCGGTCGCCCTGCGCCGGGCCGAAGCCACCGCCGAAGAACCTGCCGCAACGTAGCGATTACGCGCCGCAACGAAAACGGGGCGCACCGTGTGCGCCCCATTGCTGTCTTTCCCCACAAGAGGCACCGGCGCACAGTCCCACAAGCGCATTGGGACGACACCCGCGTGGTGCCGGCGCGGGCAGCGGATTCGATAGAGCGCGACCCCCAGAACGGGTCTATGATGGCAATGTGAGGGGGGAGAGGGCTCTAGGTACGGGCCGCACCCTGGGGGGGCTGCTACCCCGATTGCTTGGGAGGCCAAGCCTCGGCGCCCCCAATCCCGGGTCTATCTTTCGGTCGCGCCTCTTCGAAGAGCATCCAGGAGGGGTCAGGATGAATGCAAAGCTCTCCACAGCTCCGGTCCGTCCGGCTGGCATGGCAGCCATGCTCGTGATCCTGTCCATCATCGTCACCAGCTGCAATGCACCTCAGTTGTCTTCAACTGAGGATGAAGGGTCCGACGCGGGCGGTCCCTATGCGACCAGTCAGCAGTCCGTTCTGTCGCACTTTCAGGACATGCCCGAGAGGGAGGAGTCGGATATGGTCTGCCCAGACAAGGTCGAGGTATGGCAACTGTGCGTTGTGCATAGTATCGACGTCCAGTTTTTCTCTCCGCCCGGCAAAGTCACCGAGTCTGTGATATCCCCGAATTGCGTGGCCATCCCCATCGGCAACAATCGCACCGGCATCATCAGCGGGCTAGTCGACGGCGGGGGTGGTGTTGAAGTACCCATCAAGATCGGCGGCACGGCTGAGGACGAGGACATCTGCTGCACATTCTCGGGCACCAACACGCTGACGATCTCAGGCAGCGGGTCGTGCGAGTGGGGTCTTGAGACTATCACGCTCCGCGAGCAATGGGGGACTGCACAGGCAGAAATCCTCTGTTCATGCAAAGGTGGTACCAACTGCCACCCGTACAGAGGCCCGGTCCCGCTGGGGGGTCTCGGCGACCAAACCGTCACGTTCGATCTGCACCTCAACAGTCGCGGAGACTGCTATAACCTGCCGATCCCTGGTGGTGTGATCGAGGGGAAACTGAGCTACTGCCTCGCCCCTCCCTCCATGTCCACGGGCGAAGGAGTTCCCGTTGTGGAACCGGTTCCGCTGGTGGAAGAGCCATGTCCGTAGACAGCGAGACATCCGGATGACACCTGGATGCGCGCGGCGATGGTCGACGCGGGTCAGAGAGAGCGCTGACGATCGCAGCGCGGCCTGAAGCTCACGCCCGCAATCGAGTAGGGAGGATGGGTCGCCCATCCTCCCTCTCACACCACCGGACATGCGGGTCCGCATCCGGCGGTTCGTCGAGGAATGTGCATTAGGTG
>Ga0315274_10016458_pt1 | contig 10448 bp, 11 predicted proteins | sample YL17G02_20_MG_FD_203700 | JGI IMG/M metagenome (GOLD analysis project Ga0315274, IMG submission 203700) | Sediment microbial communities from Yellowstone Lake, YNP, Wyoming, USA - YL17G02_20 | ecosystem: Environmental > Aquatic > Freshwater > Lake > Sediment | place: USA: Wyoming | collected... | reverse complement strand
TCTTATATTGACCTTCATCAGTATTCCATTTCCTTCTCTGATAACCCTCTACAGTGAGATAAGTCTTTCAGCAGTCCATGTTCATAGTTCGAGCCGGTCAGGATGCTCTTACAAGCATGGGAGCATGTTGTCTTGGTGTTACCTCCATACGTTCAATATTTGAGTACAGTTGGAAATTCTAAATGTGATCGAAGTGCCAATATCATCAAATATCGGAAGAACTGTTCGTTTTCATCAGAGGAAGTGGGTGAATGGCATCATATCCATATGTAGTTGTCACGGGAAAAATCGCTAATCTGTTTTCCACAATACAGACGTCTGGAAAACCCGATAAGATAAGCCTGAAATGGTTGGAATCGGTTGGATTCAAGAGTACGAATGACAGACAATTCCTTTCGATGTTGAAAGCGATTGGTTTCATTGATGGCTCCGGGCAGCCGACCGAGCTTTGGATCAGATATCGCGATACAAGTCAATCAAAACTCGCAATGACATTGGCTTTGAAGACCACATATGCTGATCTTTTCAAATTATATCCAAATGCGAACGAAAAAGATGACGAAGCTCTTCGGAATTTCTTTAGAACAGCCTCAGGTTGCGGAGAAGAGCCTGTGAAGAGAATGGTTACGACATTCAGAGCTCTTTGTGCTCTTGCAGATCTCACAAGTTCTGTTGAGAATCTTCCCCCGATGGGAGGCCAGTCTCCTCAACCGCAGTTTTATACTGCTCCTGGAAAAGCATTGACCTCTCAACCTATTGTGATAAACATCAACATTGAATTGGCCTTGCCAGAGACAAAAGATAAGGAGACTTATGATAATCTCTTCTCCTCCCTTAAGAAGCATCTTCTGTCTCCGGGAGACAAGGATTGATGATTGAATCATGGTATCTGAGATCGCAAAAATTCCTTGATGACGCTCATCGTCTCCTTTCTCATCATGAAGCGTCGAGAAAATCTAGAACGATTACGATTGAACAAACATATTCGAAGCTCTCCAAATTATCTGCAAAACAAGATGATCTTCTTAGACAGTCTCTACGCTGTGTTGAACACGAACTCTATCGTGCAGCTCATGTAATGGCTTGGTCGGCATTCATGGATTTTATAGAACAGAAACTCGGCGCAGATGGGTATGCAAAAGTCCGCGCAATCCGAGGAGATAATTCAATAAAATCAGTAGATGAGCTGCGTGATAATTGTCCCGATTTTCAGATAATTGAATGTCTTCGAAAGACAGGACTTGTCTCAAAAACCGAGGAGAAAGCACTCAAAGGATTATTGAACAAACGTAATGAATGCGCTCATCCATCAGAGTATTATCCTGATCTCAATGAATCTCTGGGATATATTTCCGAAATCATTAGAAGAACAGAGACTCTCAAGAAAAGAAAGATGAAATAGAGAAAACAATAATGGTCTGGACAAAATCCATGACTGAGGAAGATTTCTGTTTTGACCCCTCCAATCATTCTTAGGGAAAACTGATTCTGTGCTTCTGTATCCCAAAGGGGGTTGCCGTTGGCATGGGAGTGTAGGTTTTAAAGACAGACAGTAAAATTAATGTTGATTCTTAGGCGATAATCATTTATGCTTTTCCTCGACGCACTGACAATGAAATGGTGTGAGTGAACGCAAAGGGTCAGAACGATTCATCAGTGATATTTTTAAGGAAATTAATTATTTCCTCCATATCCTCCATTATCTGCTCAGAAGACATCTTTTCAATGACCTTGCGACTAGCCTTTATCTTCCAATCTTTTCTCTTTAAATATTCATCTATTGTCTTACCGACTGGTTTTGCTTGATCGAATTTCAATTCGGATTTACTATTATCTGGATTATTCTCTCCCGATATTTCCATGATAACCTCCTTGAGAATATCCTTATTGTAATAATCCTCAATGTCACATTCTGGGCATTCTGAGAGTTCTTTCTTATTAAGAAGATGGCATCTTTCCGATTCTATCAATTTCTTTTTTATCAGTTTATTGAGCTCTTCTTTCGCATCCTTATCAAGAAGCATGTAAACTGGGAGATTTGTATCGGATGCAACTTTCGTCCATATTTCAAGGTTATATTTCCCCTTTGATTTGCCATGTGTCGGGATGATGCTGATGCTTGTCAAATCGATTCCACATTTCTCTGCAATTCTCGGAAATAGGAATTCCTCCGTAACACCTTCCACTAGGAGAATCTTATTAGCGAGTAGGATATCGCTAGGTTGAATTCCTAAATCTAAGAGTATCTCCTTTAAATCCTCATCATCTACCCTTTTGACAATTGTTTCTTTGCCTTTTAGAAAAACATACAATGTGTCGCTTAGATAGGATTTGTCAATAAAAATCGGAGAATGTGTTGCTATGAAGATTTGAGATTCCTTGCTCATCTCTCTGAAATAGGAATGAAGTCTTCGGGTGTATGCGTTATGAAGTCGAGTCTCCGGCTCCTCTATTCCAAAAAAAGGTTTCTTATTAAGAAAATGTCTCATGATGATCATTAATTCTTGATCCCCACTTCCACTAAACTCAATGGGCAATGCCAGATCCCCAATTTTGACTTCTAATGCGGTTCGAACCTGCAAATGCTTCCCTGAGATAGATTCGAATCTATTCATGAATTCTTCCCATTCCATTTCCTCATTTCTATCTTGACTCACCCCAAGCTTTGTCAGTAAATCTCTGCTCTCGGGATCAAGTATCGTCGGTCTTGCCTTTTCTGAGGGACGTTCTGCAGATTCTCTTATACTCTTAACCAACTCAAAAGAATTTTTCAATTTCTTATTAAATTTAACTAATATCGAATCGAGAACTTCTTTCTTTATAACATACGCCGTCCCGTCTTTTGCCGGCTTTGGTTCGACTATTCCCCTGGAAATGCTGATTACTTTGGAATATTCTATCTTCTCATTCGTCCATCCATCTCTATTAAGGACTCGATGAATAAACAGGATGTTATTTCCAATCCAGCCTTTGGTTTGGAGTGTGTCATAAAAATCCTTCCCAATAATTTCAATCGACTCCTCCTCAGTAAATTCGATAGTAACTTGGAAATCTATCGGATTCCAATTCATTTTATCATGCCATGTGGTGGGGGGATATTGTCGAGGCTCCATCTCTATAAGATTCAAATCAGTAAAGAATAGCTCGAGAGATTCCAGTATGTTCGACTTGCCAGAGCCGTTTTTTCCAATTAAGATTATGAGATTGCCTATGTCTTTCAGATTTATGTTCTTGAGTGATCGATAATTCTTTACGCGATAGTTGACGATTCTCAATGGCTTCCTCCTCTTCTGGAGAGGCGAGACTCACTATTTCATAATTATGGTTAGACTCTCCACATTTATTCATAAATGGTAAGAATAATAATAGTAATTCACAAGGTTATTTCGACGTTGCATAGTTGGGCAGAATAATGCTCCCATCTGTGTATCAGCAGTTTCAATACTCCCCTGAGAAAGATTAGAGGTCTGAGGACTACTTTCATCCCCCCTCTGAATGGCAATATAACCCAATCGCTGCATGTAGTCGAAAGCACTGATTACTGGCAGCGTGGTCAGCTATTGAGGTCTTGCCATGACAGAAATCGCCTCTAAGGTCACAGACAATTTTAGTACAACCATCGAGTATGATGGACTCGAGATGTCAATCGAGAAGCTCTCGAAAGCCTTCGCCCTGCCATTGAACATGTCGCCCAGAGAAGTCGATCACTTCATACCAAAGGCAAGCAAGGATTCCGCATTCCTTTCAGCGGTCGAAGATGAGATTGCTCAAATTCCAACTGAACACAAGCTGATCCTCGGTGACTCAAGGAAAATGGGATCTATCGACGATGCCTCGGTTCATCTGGTGGTAACCTCTCCTCCTTATTGGACTCTGAAGGAATACAACAAGTCCGAAGGACAGCTCGGATACGTGGCAGATTATGAGGAATTCCTTCAGGAGCTCGACAAAGTCTGGTCCGAATGCTTTCGCGTTCTCGTTGAGGGAGGGCGCTTGGTCGTTGTCGTCGGCGATGTCTGCCTCAGCCGTAGGAAGCATGGACGGCACCAGGTGTTTCCCCTTCATGCGGATATCCAGAGCCATTGCAGGAAGCTTGGATTCGACAACCTTGCCCCCATATTCTGGTACAAAATTGCCAACGCTTCTTTCGAAGCTGAAGGCAATGGTGCTGGTTTCCTCGGAAAGCCATACGAACCAGGCGGAGTTGTGAAGAATGACGTTGAATTCATTCTAATGGAACGAAAGCCGGGTTCCTATAGAAAACCGAGCACCAAGACCCGACTTCTGAGCATATTGCCAGCTGATAGACACAAGGAATGGTTTCAGCAAGTCTGGTCAAATGTGCCGGGGGAAAGCACAGCGAAGCATCCCGCTCCATTTCCGCTTGAGGTGCCTACTAGGTTGATTCGAATGTTCAGTTTCGTCGGAGACACCGTTCTCGATCCCTTCACTGGAACCGGGACGACTAACCTCGCCGCTATGCACACGGGGAGAAACAGCATCGGCTACGAAATCGACAAGGAATATCTATCTATGGCGGAAAAGAGGCTTCGGAAGGCACAAGGAACGCTGGAGATGAATAGAAAGCTGAAGATCGAACGCTGAAAGCATACTTCGCGATACATTATCATGTTCGTCCACTATTCAGGAAGAAGGAGATGGCAAATTGAAGGCGCCCGAACTCTTCGTTAAGTATCTCACAGAATCCGGATACCATCCGCGATCATCGAAGCACGGCGACAAATTGTGCGAACTGTTGCTGGCGGATCTGATGGAAGAATGCCCCGCAATTCGAGCAGCCGCGCAAAATGGCAAGATTTGCTTCGGGCTCAATTATTCCCCTGGTATGGGAGCACCGCTGGGCTGGGTTGTCGATCTCGCCATCGGTCCTTCAAATTCGAAGATAGAGGGCTCATCATCCGGTTCAATGGCCAAAGAGCCACCGAGCGATCTATGGATCGCTGTTGACGCGAAGACGATAATGACAGAGCACGGCAAGGCGCGACGGAATCGCCAACGTGACCTGAATTCCTTTTCAAGCATCCTTCATATGAAGAATCCGAAGACGATTGTCGGAGGACTCGTTGTCATTAATAACGCTGGCAGTTTCCGATCGCCATTGCGGGATGGCGACGTTACCATCCATGCAAATATCGAACGACTGGTCGCGGAAAGCGTAAAGCTCTTCGAGGATCTACCGAGAGCACAGAGCAGTGGTCCTGATCCAAAGAACTTGAATCAAATCGATGCTGTGGGGGTTATAGTTATAGAATATTCAGATCCGAAAGACAAGCCAACAAAATTAGTCAGTGATTATCCCGCTCCGCAACCCGGAAGCCCAGTTCGCTACGAAAATTTCGTTAGGGATATCTGCGCAGCGTTTTCGGAAAGATACTCATAATCTTCATCTTCTCCTATTTGGGATAGAAATTTTGTCAAGTGCTTCTGCGTTCAAAGGTAAGTTCTCGTTGGCATGGGAGCATTTCAGTCAGTGACAAGCCTTATCCTCTCATAGTGAGGTTCGCGGTTGGAAATGGCAGCGAAGAAGTGGACTAAGGAACTGATTGTTGCGGCTGTAAAGGAACTATACGTCAAAGGAGAAGACATCAGTCCATCCAAATTGAGTAAGAATCATAGGAGTCTATATCGGAGGATAATACGAAAATTTGGCGATTCGTCATCGATGTATCGCGCCGCAAATCTTGACCCAAACCGATTCTTAAAACAGAAGCCCGACAGCTGTAGGAAATGGGATAAGGAATTGATTATCGCGGATCTAAAGGAACTATACGCCAAAGGGGAAGATATTAGCCCAGCTAATTTGAGTAAGAATCATGGGGATTTGTATCGAAGGAGAAAAAGATTTTTTAATGACTCATCATCGATGTATCGCGCCGCGGGTCTTGACCCGAACCAATTCTTTAAAAAGAAGTCTAATGGCTATTGGATCAATGAACGCATTCTTGAAGGTCTGAAAGAGCGACTGCGTAATGGAAAGGAAATGAGCTACTCTGCGTTAGCGCGGGAAGATAAGAGGTTATTGGCCGCAAGCGTCAGTAGATATGGCAACTTCACTAAGGCATTGGAAGCAGCGGGAATAGACTCATCTGTCTATAGAAAGGTGAAGCCTTGCATTAAGCGTGTTGAGAAATGCAAGCCTCCAGGATATTGGCAGAATGAAGAGAATATTCTGAAAGAAATCAAGAAGCTCTACGAAAGCGGATTGGATATGCACTATCAATCCCTAAGAGAACGATACATGTTCCCCCTCCTCTCTGCATCGGAAAGTTATCTTGGAGGATGGTACAAAGCCTGTAAGAAAGCTGGAATCCCAGAAGAAACATATTACACAAAAACCCCGAAAGACACTTGGACCCAGGAAAGCATAATAGCTGAGATAAAGAGGATTCAGAAAGCGGGAGGAGATTTGAGCGATGCCGCTAACAGGCAGAATCGCAGGGGTCCGTACCGTTCCGTGATTAAGTTCTATGGAAGCTGGTCAGAAGCCCTAAAAGCTTCTGGAATGGATCCGCAAAAGATCTGCAGACAACATATAATTGGGTTCTGGACCGACGAGAGGATAATCGGGACGATTAAGGATTTAGCGCAAAGAGGCATTCCGATTTCATCCCGGTATGCCAGCTTGAATTATCTCGATCTACATGCTGCGGCGAGTAAACGGTTCAAGGGATGGGGAGCCGCCGTAAAAGCCGCCGGTTTCGATTATGATTCCATACGAAGGCAACACAAGGAATACACAAAAGAGGAATTACTGGCAATAATGAGAGAGCATTATGAGAAAGGTTTGCCTTTGGACCTATCCTCTTTCAGAGAAATCCGCGGTGCGTCGGTGTTCGGTATCATTAGGAAGAGATTTGGCACTTATGAACACGCTATAACTGAGTTAGGATTAGATTATACAAAAATCCGAAAAGATGCCCTTAGTAGAGCGTTCAAAGGTGTAGTTTTCGAAAAATACGTCGCGGAAGCATTCAAAATTCTGCGTCCCGAGTTAAGATACCAGAAGAGCTCAACCTTCGAAGGAAAGAGGAGTAGACCGGATTTCAGGAACGATATGATCAAGCTATGGGTCGATGCAAAAATCGATTCGTGGAGCGGCGGAGTCGGTCTCACTGCCAGGAATTATCTGAAACACTGTAAGAGATTAGAAATTATCTATCTCACAGGAAATCCACGCGTCTGGATCGATGATTCAGTAGAATTCATACCGATTGCCGATTATTATGATCAGCTTAAGGAGATCGGGCGCGAAGATTTCGTTAGGGATTTTGAGAAGCTTAGGAAGGGCATATTTAGGCCGGAGTTGCAATCAGAATTGGAGAGATTCGTCAAGCGCGAGATTAAGAATGTGTCCTGAGACCTATCAGCAAAAAGCCTTATCTCCTGACGAATTATTGAGAGTGGGTGGTAATCTGTCATCCGATGAATCGATTGCAGAAGAGGGAGGGAATCTTGAGATTCCCCCGGAAATAAAGATCCAAATGCTTGGTCAATCCTATCAGATAGCTATTTTAGAGAATGAAAGAGCGGTGGATAGAAAAATCGCAATGACAATGGGGTTATCAGTAGCCCTACTTACAACGGTTATTGGGGCTTTTTGGTCAACATATCTGCTACCAGATATCAATAATACCCTCAGAGCTTCGTATGCGATTTTTGCAATCAGTCTCACTATTGTGCTGGCAATCTTGATCCCACTACTATACGTAAGTTTCATCCCACGCTGGAGCAAAGCAGGACAAGAGACATTGAACGAATTTTTCGATCCCCGATTCGCAAGTGCCGCTGGTATGCCGTTGGAAGAGTGGAAATTATTCAAATCCAAATTGATCCAGAAGATTATTGAAGATCCAATCCCAACTGATTCTCAGGAACAATCTTCGGAAGCATCGGATGACATAGAAAAAAAGTAAAGGGGTTTGCGAGGGGCTCGTACCCCCTCCTTTTCGTACCTTCCCGAGATGCCGATAAATCGCCTAAACTTTACCTTTTCCGTCCGAGCCAGTAGATTCTATGAGGATTAATCCAATTATACTCAATGCTCCCATCTCTCTGAAAGCCCCATTAATCATATCTGAAAAGCCTCTATGTTGAAGAGGCCCTCGCAGTATTAAGCCGATCCACTTCTCACGATTTCAACTTTCCTCCTTCCCAATTCCGATCCCGTCTAGTAGGGTTTAGCGGACAAGCCTCTATTCGCTGTTCTCCAGCACTTTGGTAGCTACGTCCATTCGTCAGGGACCTGCCTCAATCCTTATCACGCGTTCATCGACGCAGCTTTTTCGACGAGGTTGAATCCTTGACAGTGAAACTTCTCCTTCGTCAGGAGCATCCAGTAGATAGTGTGAAGCAGCTTTCTCGCGGTCGCCACGGTCGCCCGCTGCTTCCCCCTTCTCTGAGCCACCTTCGCATGGAACTTCGACAGTTTCGACCCCGGGCAGTAGTTCGTGTGGACATGCACCGCCTCGATCAACATCCACCTCAGGTGAGGCGACCCGTTCTTCGTGATGCTTCCGTTGTAGCTCCTCGATGCCGACTGGTGAACCGTCGGCACCAGTCCCGCGTACGCGCAGAGCTTCTCCGGCCCGGGGAACCTCCGCACATCGTCTATCTCAGCGAGTATCAGCAGCGCTCCGTAGAAACCGATCCCCGGTATCGTCGCGATGAGCTGCGCGTCCTTTCTCGAGTTGTACTCCACCAGGAGGAACGACTCGACCTCCCTGATCTGCGCCTGGATGCCTTCCAGGCAGTCGAGGCTCGATGTGATCGTCAGTATCCCGAGCGAGCGCATCCATCCGACGTGCTTGAAGGTGAAAGTCTTCTTGAGATCATCAGGCCTCCGGATCCCCCTTCTCAGAAGCTCCGCGTGGATCCTGTTCTTTATCGACGTGCACTGGCGGACGAGGTACGCCCTGTGCCTCACCAGCTGCCTGAGGTTTCGTATGTCCCTCGGAGGGACATGCGATCTCGGGATGAGGTCCGCCCTCAGAAGGTGCGCGAGCATCTCCGCATCGACCTTGTCGGTCTTCACCTTCGCCTCCGAGATCGCCCTGACCTTCAGCGGATGAGCCAGGACGACCTCGAACCCCCTCTTCTCGATCCCCTCGTAGATGAATTCCCAGATGCCGGTCGACTCGAGGACGAACTTCGCCTTGTCGAATCGATCGAGGAACTTGTCCAGGGATTCCTGGTCGGAGGAGAACCTCTCGTTCGAGATTACCTTTCCGGACTTGTTCATCACGCATGCCTGACAGAATTCTTTATGTACGTCCAGGCCGACGTATACCTTGGTCTCTTGCCTCATCGATGTTCACCACATACGATATAGGCGAGGGGCCTCTTCAACACACCAATCCTTATCTCCTGACGAGGGGATTTGGGAATGTGGATGATAAAAAACATAATCTGACGATACTAGAGGACCAGCGACTCAGATTAGAGCATTACCAGAATCTCAATTATCAACGACTTCAAAGAAAATGGACAACCATATTTCTTTTCGTCACTGGGTCTGGTTTATGCTTCGGCATCGTAGGACTTCTTGCCGATCTTGCTTTCAACCCTCTCGGGATCGGAGAATTGTTCATCAAGATTGGGTTATTGTTAATGATCGCTGGCTTCATCTTTGAATTCTATGCAATGGGATTTAGGGTCAAAGCACTTCAATATATGGATATGCAGTTCTATCCATTCTCGAAGATTTGCAGTCAATGCAATATGCCGATTCTTTATAATTCTAAATATTGTCAATTCTGCGGTAAAGAGATATAATCTAGAGTTATCAATCGAGAAAAGCATTATCTCCTGACGATGGATTGGCTGGGTGAGGAAACGGAATGTCGGAGAAGTTGTGGTTCACTTCGTATCATCAGTGGGCGGAAGACATTGCACCGCAACTTCACGTGGCTCTTTCTGGGAATCGCGAAGTCCTGCCGCAAGACCCTTTCAATGAGGCCTGGATGGCGTATGCCCTTTTTCGAACAGACTCGCCACTCCCTGTTCTACTTATGGAAGTGATCGCCATAGCTGACGGCATCAATCATTCAATACCTAATCCGGACGAGATTGCCTGGGCTTTTCTGCGTCTTAAGGAGAGAGGATGGCTTGCTGTAGAAGGAGATTCGTATGGACTTACAGCAGAAGGCCGGAACTCAATCAAAAGTATCGTTGGGGGCGGTGGGTACGTTAATGAAGAGATGGATCTTCTAAAAGACTGGATCTCGATTCATGCGCCGTCCGGCGATAGATGACACATCTCAATCAGAGAGGGTCGGAAAAACCCTGAAAGGGGATTGAACCCTTGACTCATGCTCCCATCTTTCTGATGGAAGTGCTCCTAAGTGAACGGAAGCCTTAACAATAATTTTGGAAAATCATTATCTCCTGACGAAGGGATTACTCGGCGAGAGGAAATGGCGAAATGAACA
>Ga0315274_10016452_pt1 | contig 10450 bp, 9 predicted proteins | sample YL17G02_20_MG_FD_203700 | JGI IMG/M metagenome (GOLD analysis project Ga0315274, IMG submission 203700) | Sediment microbial communities from Yellowstone Lake, YNP, Wyoming, USA - YL17G02_20 | ecosystem: Environmental > Aquatic > Freshwater > Lake > Sediment | place: USA: Wyoming | collected... | reverse complement strand
ACGCCGCTCCGAAATGTCCAGGTTGGCCATGATCTTCAAACGCGACACCAGCGCCGCGTGCATGCCCTGCGGCGGCGACATCACCTCGAACAGAATGCCGTCGATTCGGTACCGGACCCGCATCTTTTTTTCGCCCGGCTCAATATGGATGTCGCTCGCGCCTTCCTTGACGGCATTGCAGATCAGATAGTTCGCGAGCCGGATCACCGGCGACTCACCCGCCACCTTCGCCAGGTCCGCCACTTCCCCGTCATCGTCTTCGACGACCTCCACCGCGTCGTCCGCGATGTCGCGGATCAGGTCGTCCAACTGGAAGTCGTCAAGCGTCGTGAACTTCTCCTCGATCATCTTCACGATGGCCGACGGGGAAGCCACGGCCAGGCGTACGCGCCGGCCGAGGCGCCGCCGAATCTCGTCCACCAGAAAGACGTTCGCGGGATCGGCCGTCGCCACCGTGACCACGTCCTCGTCGTCGTCCGCGTCGATGACGAGCACCTTGTGCCGCCGGCAAAAGTCCGACGGAAGCATTTCCAGAACGCGCTGAAGCACCTCCAACTGCCCCACGGGCACAAACTCCAGCCCGTACTCCTCCGCCAGACACGCCATCACATCGTCTTCCTTGGCGTATCCTTTGCGGACGAGGATCTGGCCGAGCCGCTCGCCCGGACTCGACTTCTGGAGCGAGAGGCACTCTTCCAGTTGCGCGCGCGTCACCTCGCCGCGGCTGACGAGCAGATCGCCCATCCGCTGGCGTGCCGGCTTCGGCGCCGCGCCCGTGGGCGCCGTCGCCGTCGCCACGCTTTCGCCGGCTCCAGCCTCCGCTTTGCGCTTGCGTCCTTCCTCAGGCATCGCGCCCTCTACTTGTTTGGTCCGGTGGCGTCAAAAAGGGTCCGCGTCACGGTCTCGCCCTCGCAAGCCAGCACCACCCGGTTAGGTTCGATCTGTCGGACCTGGAAGCCGCTCACCACATCCCCGACGGCGCACACCTTCCCGCTGATCACGGCGAAACGCTTCTCGCCCGAAACCAACACTGAACCCAGGGTGAGCCGAGCGCCCGCTTCCAGGATCAGCCGGCGCCGCGCCTCTTCCGCCGCCGCCGCCGCTGCCTCCTTCTGGTTGGTTTCCGCCTTGGCCTCGACTTTCGCCGAGGTCACCTGGAACGGGTTGGCGTGGAGTTGGCTGAGCGGCACCTGACGTTGCCGGATGTACCCGTCGAATTCCCTGACCAGTTGCTCGACGCGAACGACCGACACGTCGCTCTGCTTCGGGTCCGCCGAGGTCGTGTCCAGCCGCTGCAGGACTGAGTCAATTTCACCGACGCTCGTAGCCTTCGGGCTGACGGCCGAGGACGACGTAATGCAAGCGCCGGCCGTGGCCGGGCTCCGCCCGCGCAGAAACTGGAACGCCACCACCCCGCCGCCTACGACCACCAGGCACACGAGGACAATCACTTTTCTCGTGTCCTTCAAACCGAATTTTGCCTGCTGGCTGCCGAGATCCCGGTCATGCTTAGACGTCAGAGGCTCCAGCCCGGCTTCAGACATCCGATACTGATTTAGAGGTTTTTCGTCGTCCATGCTCATTTCTCGAAAAAGATGTCCACGACCATGTCGACCAACACCGCCCCCGGTTCCGTGGGCGATTTCTGAATCTGCATCTCCCGCACCTTCGTAATGCGCGGCAGTTGCTCCAGGCAGAGCAGAAACTCGTAAAAGCCCGCGAACGGACCTTCCAGCGTCAGGCTGATTGGCTGCGCATTGTATCGCGACGCCGCCTCCACCTTCAGCGTTCGAATGCTGCGGGCGGCCAGCGACCTGGCCTCCGCCGTCACCCATACCTCCCGCAGAATCACGTCGATCTCACGCTCCTGAGGCAAGCGATCCTCGAAGAACGCCAGCGCGTCCTCCAGCCGCTTAATCTCCTTCTGCAGGTCGTCGATCCGCCTCGCCACACGCTGCAGTTTCACCAGTTGGTCGCGCCGCTCCCGGAGGGCTTCCTGGTCCGCCACCACACGCTGCCCCAGAGGCCGGACCACCAGAAACACTACCGCCACGGTCACCACAACGATCCCGAGCAGCATCAGCAGAATGCGCGTCGAACCCTTCATGATTTACTCCTCGGAGGCGACGCCGATGTCGGCAGCACCGCCTTTACCGCGTCGCCCGACGCCAGCAGTTTCTGCGCCTCAAGGCTCAGCCGGAAGGTCAACTCAAACCGCCTCATCGTGACCCCGGGCTCGTACGGAAACTCCTCGCTGAACTTCAGGTTTACTTCCTCGAACAGCGGGTCCGCGGTCAGCCTCGCAATGTACTCCGCCACCTGCACGTCCGTCACGGCCAGACCGTCCACGCGGAACTGGATCTCCCGTCTCCGGATCTTCTCCGGACGCTTCGACTTGCCGCCTTTCGAGGGCGCGGCGGATGCCTTGTCCTCCTTCGTCGTCGTGGGTTTCGGCGCCGGCACCTCGACTTCCACACTCGACATGACCAGCACCTGCAGGCTCGTGTCCGAGGGCAGGGCATTGGTCAGCCGGGCCAGAATGTGGCTCCGCGGAACCCGCTCCAGCAAGTCCGCGCTCAGTTCCACCTTCCGCACGAGGTCTGCTTTCCGGTCTTCCAACAGTTTCAACTGCTCGATCTGCCGGCCCGCCTCCCGGTACTGCTGTTCGACGACGGCCCGCAGGCTGGACACGCTGAATGCACGCATCACGTACAGGGCACACATTCCTCCGAGGGCCAGCACCGCGACCCCGGCCAACCCCAGACACAGGAGGGTCGCCCGGCGCCGGCCGCGCCGTTCCATGAAATCCCTCGGCAGAAAATTCATCACCTGTATGATGGGTCTTGCCTCGTTCTATTGCGCCCCAAAGAGACTCAGCCCCAAGGCGACGGCCAACTCCGGCTCCGCTTCGCCGTCCGCCTCCGCCTGGCTGGCCGCCCGCAGGGGCGCCCCGACCTCGCACGGAACGCTCAAATGCGACCCGATAACCTGCACGAGCGCACGGTCCCGCGCGCCCGGCCCAAGGAACACGATCCGATCAATGCTTGCTCCGCGCGCCAGCGAACTGTAATAGCGGATGCACGACTCGATCTCGTCGACGAAGTGCCCCAGGTGCCTGGAAATCTGGTTGTAGGCTTCCACCGCTTCGGCGCTCGATCCGCCGCCTCCAGTCCCCGTGCACCAACCCGACATCGTGGCCCGCGCCTGCTCCACGCTTGTTTTGCGAGCCTCTGCAACCGCCCGAACTACGCCTTCCATGCCCTGCATGACGCCTTTGACGAACCGCGTTTCTTCCCCCCGCGCGATCGCAACGTACGTCGTCAGCGCGCCGATGTGCACCAGCACCAGCGAACTGGGCCCTTCCGGACTTGCCTCGGCGTGGCTCGCCGCAAAAATGTACGGGTAGCACATCGCGCAGGGCTCCACGCCCACGCCTACAATTTCCAGGCCCAACTTCTCCACCGCGCGGATGTGTTTTTCAACCGCGTCGCGCGGCACGGCTAGAGCGATCACGTCCTGCTTCGTCTGGTTGTCTTCCGAAACCGTGCCCGCCACGATGTGCCGAACCACCGCCTGCTTCGGATCGAAGGGCAACTTCCCCTGCAGTTCCCAGGGCAGGGCACCGATCAGTTCCTCCGGCTGCATCGGCGCCATCCGAACCTGCTGGATGACCAACTGTTCCGCCGGCACATTGATCACCGCCTGCTTGCCACGAAAACCGTTCGCCGAACACTGCTGCCGCACAAAATCGCGCGCTTGCCGGTACCGGTTTTCCCTGACCTCCGCGGAAGCCTTCGCGGCCTCGGTCCACCCCCCGTTCCCGGCGCCGACCCCCCCCTCAAGAAGCGGAAACACCATGCTCGCCTTTGAAACAAGCGTCAACGAGCCCTCTGCCTGTTCCACCTGCACCATGTGGACCGATTCCAGGTTCAGGTGGATCCCAATGGGCAGCAGGACCCGCTTGCGAAGCGCCATGCCATTCCCCTTCCTACCCGGCTAAACCCCTGCGTGCCGCACGGGGCCAGCCCATATGAGTCAGATTAACCGGCGGCGCGGTCCGGTCAAACGACAGTACTTCCACCCGTCACGCAAGCCGCCGAAACAGAATACGCTTCTCATAACATGGCTTCAGATAAGGCGTTACAATCGCACGCAGCGCCTGTGGGGTAGGGGACCCACTTCGCGTGGGCCGTAGGGGAATGTGCGTCACCGCCGAATTCTGGCCGATTTTCCATCGCCTCGGGGGCCTTCTGGCAGATGCCAGTTCGCGGTGGGCCACGCCGAGGCTACGGAAACGACCTTTGAAGGCCCTTTCAGACGTTACTATCGGCACGATCCCCCCTCGTGCTTTACTGATTTGCAGCCCTCCCGACCGTGTCCCGGCGCGCCGGGATTCCGCGCCTTCGCTTTGCCGCCCGCGGGTTGCAAGGCCGACCTTTTACGTCCTCGCGAGGTCCGGGTCCCGGCGCGCCCCTGGCAGGGGTACGGCTCCTGCCGTGGCCCGCGGGATTCCGCGCACACGCCTGATTTTCTGTTGATTCGCCTCCTGGCTTCTGTTAGGCTTCCCACAAGTCGGCTCGAGATTTGCTATGGGAGGCCATTGCATGGACGTCAAACTCCATCTCACCAAAGGCAACCCCAAGGGCAAGACCGTTGACGTGCCCGCAGGCATCCTCAAGGTCGGCCGCGCCGAGGACAGCGACCTCATCATCGCCTCCACACGCGTCTCGCGCCATCACTGCGAAATCGCCAACGACCAAGACCGACTCGTCATCCGCGACAACGGCAGCGCCAACGGCACCTTCGTCAACCGCCAGAAGATTCAGGAGCAAGCCCTTCAACCCGGCGACCAGGTCCAGGTCGGACCCCTCACGTTCATCGTCGAGATCAACGGCGTCCGCAAACGACCGTCCTCGCCGCCCGCCCAACAGCCCGCCAAGAGCGCCAAGCCTGTGGCGCCCGCGGCTCGACCTTCCAAGCCTGCCGCACCCAAGATGCCGCCCGTGCAGCGCCGACGGGGCCCTGAAGATATCGCCGCCACCCTCGAACGCCTGGCCGGCGGAAAGCAGCCAAGTCCCTCGAAACCCAAGAATACGAAAAAGGACGCCGACGTCCTCCAGATCTCCGACGACGACCTCCTGCAAACCGAAGAGTAAAGATTTTCTCAGCCCACCGCGCCCGTCTCGCCACAACATAGAAGTCCGTTTCCTACAGTTCTCTCGCGGAACTGTCCGCCGCGCAAAGTGATCATTCGGCCCCAGCCACAGCCCACCTGCGTGAAATGCCCCTCGCGCAACATAACATATATTATCGGACCTTCCCCGCATCCCGTCGTCTGGGCCGGTTTCCAGGTGGCTTTCGCGGGCGGTTCGCAGGGGCCTTGCCCGTACGAGGCTTCTCACAGGCGTCCCCGCACAAGGTTCGCGTCCAGGCGCACCGGCGTTGCGAAATCACGGGGGCGGCTTGCCGTTGCGTGGCCCTGTTGCGGCCGCCCCCTTTTTGTTCGGTCGCCTCGCGATTCGCTTCTTGCGTTGCGGATCCTTCGCCGCCGGCCTTGCCGACGAAAGGCTCGGACGAAAAGGTTCTTGCCAACGTCGGGCGTCCTGGGTATCATGTCGCCGTCAATCTTGATATCCGCGGAGAGGAGGTGTAAAAAACCCTATGCTGAGAATTCGTGCGAGAGGCAACGAAAGCGTCGAGCAGATGCTCAAACGCTTCAAAAAGTTGTGCGAAAAAGAGGGTCTCACCAAAGAGATCAAACGCAACAGTTACTACGAGAAGCCGAGCGAGCGAAAGCGGCGCCAGATGCGCAAGGCCGTTCGGCAAGCCCTGCGCAAAGATATCGAGCCTCGCTAACCCCCCTCCCCTGCCGCTCGGAAACCGGGGCAGGGGGCCTGGGCGTGCGAGTCTGAGAGGCAGCATGGTGAAGCCCCAGCCTGTGGTTACCGAAGGCCTCACCAAGGTCTTCAAGGACTTCTGGGGACGCCAAAAGGTTCATGCCCTCGTCGGGCTCGATCTTGCCCTTGAGCCGGGCGAGGTCTTCGGCCTGCTGGGGCCCAACGGCTCCGGCAAGAGCACCACCATCAAACTGCTTCTGGGGCTGATTTTCCCTACCGCCGGAAGGGCCAGGGTCCTCGGCCACACGCCCGGAACCCCTGCCGTCAACCAGCGGATCGGCTACCTGCCCGAAGAGTCGTACCTCCACCGGTTCCTCACCGGCGAGGAGACGGTGGACTTCTACGGGCGCCTGTTCGGCCTCGGTCGGCGCCAGCGCCGCCGACGCACCGCCGAACTCCTCGACCTGGTCGGGCTGGATCACCGCGCGAGCCTCCGCCAACTCAAAGAGTATTCCAAGGGCATGAGCCGGCGCATCGGCCTCGCCCAGGCGCTCGTCAACGATCCGGAACTCTTGCTCCTCGACGAACCGACGACGGGTCTCGACCCCCTTGGCACCCGTGAGATGAAAGACCTCGTCCTGCGTCTCAAGGAGCAAGGCCGGACGATTCTTCTGTCCTCCCACCTTCTGGCCGACGTCCAGGACGTGTGCGATCGCATCGGCATCCTCGCGCGCGGCGAACTCAGGGAAATCGGGCGCGTCCGCGACCTTCTCCTCATCAAGGACGTCTTCCAACTCCGCGCCAAGGGCGTTTCCCCCCAGGCGGCCGAGGCCATCGTCGCCGCCGCCCGATCCGCGGGCGCCGACGTCCTCACCGCCGACCACCCAACCACCACGCTTGAAGACCTCTTCCTGCGAGTCGTCCGCGCCGAGGCCGAGTGCCGCAGCGCACCGCATTTTCCGGGCGGGCGCCAGGTCGCCACAGGCGACTCGACAGGGCGAGCGGACCGTCCGCCCCACGGGGCCGGCGAGAATGAATAGCCCCACGACCCCATCTCCCGATTTGTGCCGGCCCGGGTCGCCCGCTTCGACGCGAGGTGAGCCGCGCTCCCCCTGGCCGTTCCGGCGAACCTGGGCTGTCGCCCTCCTCACTTTCCGCCAAGGGTTGCGGATGCACCTCTGGATCATGGCCCCCCTGGCCATCCTCGTCTTCATCGCCGTGGACTGGTCCTCGCCGCGTTTTGATCCCGTCTTTGAGGCCATCCCCGCGGCGGTTGGCACGGCCTTGTTCATCATGACCGCCTTGGCGGTCGTCGTCGGGGTTTTCTTTGCCACCTATTCCATTCCCGCCGAGGTCGAAACGCGCGTCGCCTACACCCTTATCACCAAGCCCGTAGGCCGCCTCGAACTAGTCGCCGGTAAGACGTTGGGCATGTCCCTTCTGTTGCTGGCGATGCTCGGAACCGTCTGGGCGGGGGCCTACGCCTACTTCGTCGCTCGCGGCTCGGACGTCCAGGCCCTCGCGGAACAGCGGCGCAAAGAAGTCCTCCCTCGCGCCCGTTACGAAGCCGACCTCAACGCCCTCGAGGCCGTGGTCCAGCGCGGCCCGCTCCTGACCTACCGCTACCTCCGGCCCGACAACGGGCCGGACTTTGAGATTCAGCATCCGGCCGGCACGGCGCCCGCCAGCAACGTCCGGTGGATTCTGGGCGACAGCGGCACCCGCCTACGATGGAACCTCGCCGCAACGCCGCTGCGCTCGTGGATCGTCTTGTACGGCACCTTCCAGGTCGCTGCTCAGACCGCCGAGGCCGCGCGCGGCGCCTTTCGCCTCCACCTTCAGGCACGGGAGACCGGCGACGAGGTAACCGCCCGCGAGGCGTTCGGCGTCGGCATGCAGAAACTGCGCTACGCAGCCGACGCCTGGGACCGCGCGGCACGTTTCTGGGAAAATTACTCCAGGCAACTCGCCCAGGGCACCCCCCCTGCCCCGGCCGACGAGTTCTACCGCCGGAACGCCGCTTCCATGGGAACCGCCGCCGAGACTTTCGCCCGGCTCCCCGCGGATCTGACGGAGGAGAACCTGCGCGAATCGATCGCTCGCATCCCTGACTTTCGCCTTCCCCCGTGGCAGGCCCAACTTGTTCTGGACCTCGAGGTCCGCGCGCCCCCGGAAGCGCCCGACCAGCCGACGCCCATCACCCTCCAGGTCGTTCCCCTGACGCTCGGCGGCGGCCAGGGGGCCGAAGCCGTACCCGATACCGAGGCGGCTCGATACACCCTGGATCTCGAAATCGCGGGCTCCAGGACTCTAACGCTTCCCCTCGTTTTCTCCGAATCGGAAATACCGGGGGACGTCCTTCGGCTCCCGACCCAGGGTGACCTTCGGCTCGAACTGCGCTGCCGCGGCCCCGGCCATCTCGTCGGCGTAAGGCCTGCCGCCGTTCGCCTGGTCGGTCCCGCCGGCGAAACGGTTCCCGGACCGGACGAGTCGGAACTTGTCTCCGAATCCTTCCAACGCAGACAATGGATCGGCGGCCGAGCCGCGGAACCCCGCCAGGTGGCCGTTTTTCGTTTCAAGGACGTCCCCCGCGAGATCCTGGGCCGCGGCGACGTTCCCGTGGAAGTGGGCTTCACCCTGGCCGCCTGGAGTCCAACCACCCTGGAAACCACGGCTCGAATCACCTTCCTGAAACCCGGGGCGGATGAATCCGTTACCATCTCTTTCACCCCTGAAATGCACCATTCGTCGCTTCTGTACCTCGACCGAAAGTTCTGGAACGGCGGACCGCTGGAAGCCCGCCTCGAATGCCTGACCAACGAGGACTCGTTCGGTCTTTTGCCCGAGAGTGTGCGCCTGCGGCTCGACGGGGGACCCTTCGCCCTGAACTTCGCGAAGGCCACGCTCCAGGTCTGGCTCTTCGGCACCGTCCTCGCCGCCGCCGGCGTCTTCTTGAGCACCCGCTTCTCCTGGTTCGTCAGCATCTTCGCCGCCATCACCCTCTTCATCGTCTGCATGTCGCGCCAGTTTATTCTCAGCGCCACTCCGGTTGGCGAGGCGGCACGCGAACTCTCTTCCCGCGCCGGCGAATCCTCCCTCTGGACCTGGCTCACGGGCTTCTTCGTCCCCCCCATCCCGAACTTGCGGTCCCTGCTCCCCGAGGAGAGCGTCAATCTTGGAGAAGTGCTGCCCCTGGCATCCCTGGCGACGGCCCTCGGATGGGCCGCCCTGTTCGTCCTCGTCACCGTTCTTCTCGGCGCCTATCTGTTCAGAACGCGGGAGGTGGCTGGATGAGCGATCCGCGGCCGGCTCCAATATACCAGGCCCCCGGCGCATCCTCGCCGCCCCCTCCCCGCGTCGCCCGCGGGCTCGACGGGCCGCGAGGCCTGACGGCCGCGAGGCGTGCAGCCCGCCGACATCGCGACCTCGGCATCACGGTCCTTTATGCCCTCGTGCTCCTTGGAATCCTCGCCGGGCTCGTGTATCCCCTCCGCCGCCACGTGGAGAGCAAACGCCAGGATCTTCTCGGCCGCCACGAATCGCCCGGCTGGCGACTGGCGCAAGCCGCCCAGTTCGGCATGGCTACCGCCTCGGGAACCTCCGTGCGCATCGTCCCCGGCGCCCCCCCCTTGGAACTGGCCGACCTCCCCGCCCAGGCCGTCACGCTCATCCTCGGCGGGTTCCGCGGCCCCTACGTCGTCTGGCTCTGGGTCCAGGCCGAGCAGGAGAAACAAGCCAACCTCCATTTCGACCTCATTGACCGTTACACCAAGATCGCCGCCCTCCAGAGCGAGTACGCCGAAGTGTGGTCCGACCTCGGATGGAACCTCGCGTGGAACCTCAGCGCCCAGTGGCACTCGCTCGACCGCAAATACCAGTGGATTCGACGCGCCGTCGAGTTCCTTCAGGAAGGCAACCGGAAGAACCCCCGCAACGCCGAAATCATGGCTGCTCTCGGGCGTGTCTATTCCGAAAAACTCGGCCGTTCCGAGGAGGCCCCCTATTATCGCCCGCGCATCAGGCAGGATGACGGCCGCAGCACCTTCCTCATCGCCTACGAGTGGTACGACCGCGCTCGCAAGGCCAACGACCGCTACGGCACCTTGCGCGGGGCCCTCTCCACAGCCGTGATCTACAGCCAGGCGTGCCACAACGTTTCCTACTACGCCACGGAACTCACGCAGGACGCTCACGACGCGCTCCGCCAATCCCTCGACGCGCGCCGGGCCGGCGACGAGGACGCCGCCCGCGCAAAGTTTCTCGACGGCCTCAGAAAACTCGACGAGGCCGTCGCCGCCTGGACCTGGGCGCGCGGCGAATGGCAGGACCACGCCGTCCGCTTCGAACGGGAAGGCATCCCAAGCGTGCTGAGCGCCGTCTATCAAAGGTTTTACGCCGCGGCCGATGCCAACGCCCGCCAACTCCGCGAATTCCGCGCCCAATTGACCTACGAGAACCTGCCGGAACGGTTCCCCCACTTTCAGCGCCCCGACCTGAACGTCTGATCCCCCTTAAGTACTACTACGATGTGTTCTTCAACGCAGAGAGCGCCGAGAACGCAGAGAACGGCAAAGATAGGGGAACGGCAAACAACATGCTTTGTGAACCGCTGG
>Ga0315274_10016450_pt1 | contig 10451 bp, 16 predicted proteins | sample YL17G02_20_MG_FD_203700 | JGI IMG/M metagenome (GOLD analysis project Ga0315274, IMG submission 203700) | Sediment microbial communities from Yellowstone Lake, YNP, Wyoming, USA - YL17G02_20 | ecosystem: Environmental > Aquatic > Freshwater > Lake > Sediment | place: USA: Wyoming | collected... | reverse complement strand
TGGCCAGCTAGTCCACCCCGTTGTCCTCGATCTTGAGCGCTGCCGCGCTTTCGAGGAACTTCACCACACTGGCGTAATCCAGGTCCCCATAGCCGGCCACGTGTGCGGCCGTGTATACCTGATGCGCGATGGCGCTGACGAACCGCGGAGTCTTTAAGTCGTGGGCCGCTTCCATTATGAGATCAGAATCCTTCTTCCAGTATTTCAGCGCGAAGGACGGTGCAAACTGATGCTCGATCATCATGCGGCCCTTGTTCTTCAGGTGCGGGGAGCTGACGGCTGTTTCGCCGAGGATTTCTAGCATTTGATGCGGATCGAGCCCAGCCTGACGGCCCAGGGTGAGCGTCTCCGCCACCGTCAGAACGGTCATGCCGATCATCAGGTTGATGATCATCTTCATGGCACTTCCGGCCCCGTTGGGCCCGACATGGTGGATACGCTCGCCCATGGCGAGGAAAACCGGTTCAACCGCGTCCAGGGCCGCCCGATCCCCGCCGACCATGAAACCCGGCTTGGCCTCTTTGGCCGGCCCGACGGAGCCCGAGACGGTGGCATCGAGACACGCGACCCCCTTTGAACGCGCGGCGGCGGCCATCTTCTTCGAGGCGGCAATGCCCACCGTGCTTGTGTCAATGAGAATCAGGCCGGGATGTGCTCCTTCAAGGTCGCTGCTAGGCCCGAGGACCGCCTCCAATTCCTCCGCCACCTGGCCGATCATGGTGATGACCACATCGGATGATTTGGCTATCTCCGCGCAACTAGAGGCGACGGGGACACCTTGGGCGGCCAACTCCGCGGTGCGGGCGGGCACACGGTCGTACACCGTCAGTGGAAACCCCGCCTTGAGGAGATTAAGCGACATGGGGGTCCCCATGGCGCCAATGCCGATGAACCCCACTCGCAGTTTGCTTTGTGCCGTGTCGCCTCCAGAACAGGATGATCCACCCGCCAGGGCAAGATGACTGGGGGGGTGGGCCCCCTCTCGGTCCGCGTGCAAGATCCAGGGCGAATTCCACATAAGGGTCTGCGCGTGCCATTCTACGCGCCGGGCCTGCATGGGGCAACTCGCCGGTGATGGAGCGTGAGCCACAATCGGTGTCGCAGCGAAGCAGTGCATGCCTGCGTCTCGAGAATGGCCTCCCGTGTGCCAACGGTCTGATTGCGGACAACTCTTCCGCGTATCTGGCTTTCCGATCATGCACAGCGACCGGACTGCGCGGTGCTGCTCTACGGCAATTGCAGGTATCCAACGAGATCGGCGAAATCCAGGAAAGAAAAGTCCGGACGAGCCTGGCTAGGCTCACCACGAAAAAGGCAAGTTCGCAGGCCGGCGGCCTTCCCGGCCAAGATGTCGATGTCACGATCGCCAATGGCGACGGTTTGGGCCGGGTCCAGGCGGAGCTGCTCGAGCAGCCGCAGTATCCCAGCCGGGTCTGGCTTCTTCGGCAAGCCATCTTCCGCAGCGATGATCGCCGAGAAGAGATGCGTCATGCTGTGCGTGGAGAGCAGCTCACGCGTCGACGCGCGGCCGCGGTGCGTCAGGATGGCATTTGTGCCGCCGTGAGCGACGATGACTTCGCAGACGTAGCGTACACCCTCGAAGGGCGGCTGGACCGATGGGGGGATGGCGCGATAGACGGCCGCGAACCGCGTGCCCAGACCGTTGCCGTCCAGGCCCAGACGAAGGGCAAGTTCTTGCGTGCAATGGGTCAATCCGACCTTGCTTAACCTGCCGACCTCGTTCGGATCCGCTGTCCGGCCGAGGGACTGCGCGGCGTCGAGAAAAGCTCGAACGATTGAAGGGTACGTATCAAAGATTGTCCCATCGACATCCCAAATGACATTGCGAATCATCGTAGCCCTTTGCGGCCCTCTGCTGAGATGGAGGTCGACAACTCTCGCGTCAGGAGAGTCCCGGTGCCCTTGCCCCGGCACAAGGAAAAAACGATACCGGGTAATTGGCCTACACGCCTACCCTAGGCTGAGCCGGGTGGAGAAGGTCAACTCCAAACGATGCGTGCGGCCGAGGCAAGGGTCGGCCGGACTGCGGCCCACGCACCCATCCACGCATGCTGATGTCGCCGCTCGAGGGGCAGGGTGCGACCCGGTGGGCGACGACCCGCCTAGATGATCGCGGGGATGACCAGGCGGGCGCCAAGACAGAGAACGATGAGGTTGCCGACAACCGTCGCGGCGAGTCGGAAGCGAGGCGTCAGGTGTCTGCCGGCCAGGCTGCCCACAACTGCCAAGAACGTCTGCCAGGAAAGTGACGCCACGCCCGCACCGACAACGAAGAGTAGGTTAGCGGACAAGAGATCATTGCTGGAAGGTGGGTTCCTCCCGAGGATCAGCGCCGTGAAGTAGACGATGGTCAAGGGATTGACCACCGTGATGGCAACGAACTGCAGGTATGTCGTGAGCAGGTGATGGGTTTCCCCCGTGCGAGGCGCGCCCGGCTGCGCCTTCAGGCCCTTCCACAACCCGGCTCCCGCGATGGTCATGAGCACCAGGCCGCCGACAACTCGCAGCGCATCAGAATACGGTTGCAGCGCCGGGGCGATGATGAATCCCGCCAAAGCCGCCAGGGCCGCGAACAGCGTGTCGGCAGTCGCCGCTCCAGCGCCCGCCGCGAAGCCGGCGGCCAATCCGGATCGAACCGCCGTATTGACGATGAGCACGGCGACCGCGCCCACTGGAATGGCGATACCATAGCCTGCAATGAGCCCTTCAAAAAGACTTGACATCGGACTCCATCGCCCCGGAGATCATATGGATGGCAATGAGCCACGGACTTGGCCATTTCGGCTCCCCAGCGGCGCGCCCGCTCGATTGAGCAGATTGCGACCGGCCTTTGTGGCTGACGCGATGCCGAGGTGAAAGCGACCTCGCTTTCACCTCGGCATAATTGAAGAGAGCCTGCCTCGCGGGATGTCGGACAACGCGGCCCATCCCTCGACCTCTGTGTTCAGCATCGACAGGCCCCCGTTCCTGCGCACGCAGACCGGGTCGCGCGACGATACGAGCGTCGTTCTGCTGCACAGAGTCGGCGCCCTTCTTGGTTGAACCCGGACGGTTTATCCTATCGCGGGAGCCGACTACGATGCCGATCCAGCGACGATTGGACGCAACACGCGCACCAGGTGGCGGGCCACCCCCACCGTCAGGTGCTCGTCGGTGAGTTGTCTGTAGCCCTCCACGTAGGCGAGCCAACCGGGGCACTCAAGACGGCTGACTGCCTCCACCGATTTCCTGAGCCAGTCCAGGGTTACATTCAGGTAGTCGACGTCCAGCCAATCCGCGTTGATCCCTGCCCTCGTCGCTTCGACGATCTGAGCTGGCATCCCCTGACTGTTGCGATACGCAGGGATTTGGGTCAGGAAGTAAGTCACGTGCCCGGCTTCAATGTCCTGTTGCCAGTCTCCAATATCGTCGAGTAGCTGCGATGCCACGGCGATGTGTTTGAGCGAGGCCTCCATCGGCGGCAAGATCGCGGGCCGCCCTGAGGCCTCCGCCAAGGCGGCGAGGGTCACCACGATCGGCGAGACCTTGCCGTGGGCCATTTGGGTGAATGTCTCTTCGCGCATGCACGACGTGTCGGCTTGTGCATCGAGTTCGGCTGCGAGCCCCGCCAGATGATCCGCCGACAGCCGCTCGAATTGGGCCCAGAAGCTAGTCGAGGCGGGGAGCGCGGCTCGCAGGCACTGGGTGCCATGCGCATGCAGCGCCTGATGCAGGAGGCTGGCGGCCTGGGGCTGGTCGACCTGACGATCGATAATGTGGTCGAGGAGAATCGACGCCAGCACGAAAAGCGCCCCTCCTTCGGCGATGGCGAGGAACTGTTCATCGTCGAAGTGCTGGAATTGCTCCCAGAACATCCAAGGAGTCCCGGCGAGTACCGGATTCAAGTCCGCGATCCCCTTGAAGGGTTCAGCACTGGGGCTGCCCAGGTAAGTTCGTCGGAGACGAGCCATTCGGCCGAGGCTCTCGGGTAGTCGATCGGCAAAGGCCTGGTAGCGCGCGTCCACCTCGCCAAACAGCCGGATGGCGCGTGGGTTCTCGGGGAGCTTCAAGGCACCCATGTCACATGCACCATTACTTGCGTACCCGGACTGAAGACTGTGTCTACCTATGGGGCTGCGGCCGACCCTACCCCAAGGGGCTCCACCACCTCACGCTGCCCCGATCGGCGATGAGCTCCAGGTCGTCCAGAATCATCGCCACTTCTTCCGCCGAGAGACCGACCTGGTCTCTTAGGGCCGCAACAACCTCTGACGGCTTTCCATGTCTCATCGTGTTGCTCAGCTTGCGGCTTTTCTTGGCGAGCTCGATCAACCGGACGAGTTTGTCCCAGTGCTCTTGACTCGACTGCGTCGCCTTGGTTGCCATGGCTTCGATCCTCCTGTAGTGCGAAAAGGGGGTTTTCGGCGGAATGCGGACAAGCTAAGTCTGCCAATCGATTCCGGCGGTGGTCCGCGCTCTGAGCGCGAGGGCCGGGCCGAAGGGATAAAACACAGCATACATCAGATAGAGCAGCAGGGCCGTCGACGAGCCTTCGCGATAAAGGATGAATACCAAAGGGAGACTGGCGAGCGCCAATCCGGCAGAAGCCCAGATCGACCGCACAAGCTGATCGCGCGTGGAGGCGGGCTGGTGAGGCGGTGGCACGACCCAAGCCAGCATCAACCCCACCAGCAATCCGTAGAGGATGTCGACCGGAACGTACACAGCCGCACGGGCAATTGGCTGGAGCCCTCCAGTGGCGGAGAGCATGATCAGGAAGAAGGCATGCACGAGCCCTGCCGCCGCCCCGGCCACAAGCCGCCAGCGCGACCCTCTCCGACTTCGGATCACGGAGTCGGCCAAACCCACGCACAACCCAGTGGCCAGGCCTTGCAGCCCACCCCAAAGCAGCCCGAGCACGGCGGCGCTGAATACCCAGATCGCCAGTGGCATGAACTCCAGCGTCTGGCGAACCTCAACGGGGTTGACCAGGGCACCTACCAGGATCTGAACACCGCCGATGAGCGTGAGAGCCACGGCGCCGCCCAATCCACAACGCAGCATCTGGCTGGTGATCCGTTCCCTGTGAACCTCCCAACGTCTCGACGCAATGCCCCATGCCACGGGGAGGCGCGGGTAGCGGACGGCGCCGGGTGGCAGGCCGACTTCATCAAACACGCGAACCAGCGCCGCGACGGCGGACGCCTCATTGGGCGAATGCATGTCCCTCAGAAGGTGGTCGACAACCTCGTTCAGGTGTCCACCGTGTGCTGCCGCCACCGCAGCTGCACTCCGCACCGCGGCCGAATCGTCATTCCCTACGATGTGGAGTAGAAGTTGGGCGGAATCCTTTCCGGGCAACTCCTTGAGAGCATCCACAATGCGCAGTCTGCTTTCGGGCTTGGGGTAATCCTCGAAGGCGCGTTTCAAGGCCGCCACGGCGACTTCGGCGGAGTCGATTCGCTGGCACCAGGGCCCGAGGTCTAGGCCGTAGCGGAGGACGCTCCGGATGAGAAGGTCCGCGTCAGGTTTCTCAAGGGCGGCTCCATCCGGATAGGCACGGATGAGTGCCAGACTCGCCAAGTCGAGGAAAGTGACACCTTGCCTGCGCCATTGGTCGAATAGGGTACGCAGGCCCTTTCCTCCGGTGGGTTCCGCGGAGACGGTGCGTTGGGGTTCCGCTTCCGGAGGCGATCCACCGCGCAGGCGCTCGAAGGCTTCTTTGGTTTGCTCCGAAGGCTCGATGCCCACCTCGTCACGCAGCGCGTCAACACAGCGTTGAAACACGCCGGCCACGCTCGAAAGGTCCCCTAAGCCTGCATAGGCAACCATCAGCGCCCGGTAGGCCGGCTCGGGGTACTGACCCAGGGCAATCCAACGCTCTCCCCATTCGAGCACAACCGGCCAGCGCCTGGCGGCAATGAGCTGTTCCAGGAGGCGCTGCAATTTGCGGTCGTAGGCAGCCTTGATTCGCTCCCGTTCGAGAAGCACCCAGTCTTCGTAAAAGCCTGGCAGCAATTCGCCGCCATACACGGAAAGGTTTTCGATCAAGTCCTCGAGCGAGGCATCTGCAGCTGATCTGGCTTCGAGCGCAATGGCATCGACCCAGCATCCCGGTTGACGCTCGAACGTGATGGACACATTGTCGGCGAGGAGTGTGCCGCAATCGGCTCTGCGTCCCACGCCGACGGCTTGGCGTATACGCCAAAGCGCATGACGCAAGTTGCTCCGCGCGTTCGATTCGCTGGCTTCAGGCCAAAAGAGACCGGCAAGCTTCTCGCGGCGATGTGCTGTTCCGGAGTTAAGTACGAGGTAGGCGAGGAGCGACTGGGCCGGACGAGAGGGCAATTCCACGCGCTGCCCATCAATCCGGAGGTCAAACTGGCCAAGAAGCCGTACTTCGAGCACGTTGCCCGCCCCGTCAGTCATGAGCAGGCGTGGAGTCCTGGCCCATTGCCACGAATCCCCTCACCCCCTGCTCGGATCGTTCGTCGGCATCGGACGTTCATGCACTTGGTTTGCGGCGCGCCTCATGCCCTTGGGGGATGTCTTTTTGGCGTGAGTCGGCATTGCGCAAGCCGATTATAGCATCTACATCCGAAAACACGCTAAATAAACGCCCAGGATCACGATTGCCAAACACCGGGCTGCTAGGATGGTCGCAGAACGTTATCCGCAGGACGAACCCAGAACCAGTCCGAGGAGGACGAAATGTTCAACGACTACACCCTGATGAAGTTGGCAGATGCACGGCGCGACGACTTGCTGCGAGAGGCTGAGGGGGAGCGGCTCGGTCGATTGGCGCAGAGCACTGAAGGCTCCAAGCCCGCAAGGCCTAACCTGGTACTGGCGATGGCCGCGGGAGGGGCAGCGCTGGCGGCACTCCTTATTGCGGTCGTGCGCTGACTTGCAATCCGAGATTCAATGGCTTTGGATGACTGGCGGGCTTCCGCCGATAGAAAACCCAATGATCTCAAGCCTGGCCACAGCAACGGCGGGAAGTCCACCCGCCGTTTGCCCTTTCTAAAGGCAGCGGGGCGCGAAGTCCGCCAATGCCGTGGAGGCCGCGCGCAGAGCCAAGGCGAGGCACAACGGCCTAAGAGTCTCATTCACCGCATCGGCGTCGATCGGCGACAGATCCACACCCTTCTCCTTCCATCGGCGGAGTAGCGCGAGGACTCGCTGATCCCAGAAGGCAAGATGGGTCAAGAGCGTTGCGACGGTCCACATGAGAAGGCGCGCCGAGTCGTCCGGCAAATCGGACTTCCCAAGGGCAAGCCAGCCCCTGCCCGGTCAGGCTTTAACCCGAAGCAGCCAGGCGTTCCAGCTTCCGGTTGAAAGGAGAGCGGCCACGACCAGCACCAGGCCGTAAATAGCGAGCGTTTCGCCGCGCGAGACCTCCACGCCCACCACAAGCAATCCGAGAGATGCGAATGCAGGGATTGCATACTCGCGAAGGGTGTCGCCGAGTTTTCCCCTTCCTGGCGAAGAGGGGAGAGAGCGGACGGCTTGACGAATGAGCCCCACGCCGCGCGCCGCGCCCAACACGATCAATGCGCCGGCAAGGCCGAAAGGAACCTGTTGGGGGACAAGGAAAACCAGCCCGATCATCAACACGTAGAGCAAGTGGCCGATGCTTCTCTGCGCGGTAGAGAATCGCCCGGCCGCGGACGCGGTCTTATCTCGATCGCGATACAGCGACAGCGACACGAACAGAAGGCCGACCAGTGTCGCAGAGGCAAGGGCCACCGTTGAGAAGAAGGGCTGCCAATCTCGCGGGTCTTGGAAGAAGGAGTCCATGGAGGGTATTGTATCGAACGAACCGCCGTTCGTAATGGGCGCTGAGGCCAACGCAAGATCTCGGCGCGGGCCGCGTTCAATCGAACCGTTCGCCGGGTTCCGGCCCGCGTCACCCGGGTCCGATTGTTCAGGTCGCGTCATCACCACAGGAAAGGGAGCAGACGGTAGCGCACTTGACGGGCGTATTCGACGTAGCCGCTCAGTTCGGCCAACAGGGTGCGGTCTTCCAGAGCGGTGCGGAGGACGAGCAGGAAAGCGGTGAATACGCTGATGGCGGCTACCCCCCACGAGGCCAGCAGTACCCCCACCGCCAGCTCGAAGAGGAGACCCCCGGCATACCCTGGATGACGAAGGAAGCGGTACGGTCCGCCCGTCGCGACCGTGTGGCTGCGCTCCGTTTGAATGCGGACGATCTGTGAGAAGAACTTGTTGCTGGCGGTTGCCCAGACAAACAGAGCGTAGCCCAGGACGCAGACCGCGAGCGCGACGACCTGTGCGGCCAGCGGAATGCTGCCGGTCCATCCATTGCGATGATCCAATCCGGCCACGATGTAGCGCGCCAATTGCAGAAGGCCGACAAGGCTCATGAGAGCCGTGTCCCATCGCTTGGCACCCTTGCGCGGGCCCAGGCGTTCAGCCAGTAAGTGCGGGTTTGAGGTGACGATGACGATAGCTGTGGCCAGAATCCAGCCCGTCATCACTGCAAGCGCTGCCCAAGCGGGCCACCAGCCGATGGTCCCGGCCGACCAGAAGAGGGCGACGGCCATCCCGACAATCCCGAGACATTCTCGAATAGCATAGCGGACGACAAGCTTTGGGTTCATGTCAATTCTCCTGGCCGAGATGGCGGCATGGCCGTCCGGCGTGGCGGTGAGCGCCGCCTCCGTGAAAGGGCGGCCGCTCCAAGGCTGTCAGCCGGCCCAATGGTCGGCGAACAATCGGGCGAAGCCGGGATACGGCCGCAATCCAATGACCTCGAACTCGATCAAACCTGCCCTGACGAAGGGCAATTGTGCCAGCGCTCGTTGCGTGTCTTCCAGCGTTTCCGTTTGGAGAAGGAGGACGGCTGCGGGGGCGGTCGCTTCGGAAATGTATCTCGCGAATCATACCGACCGGGCAGGGACCCACACCGCGCGGGCCTCCACCTCAAGGTGGGCTGTGAAGTCGGCTGATGCAAAATGTGGACGGCCGAACTCCTGGGCAAGGACTCGCTGTGCTCCCTCTCCGAGGCGACACGCATGGTCGTCGCTTGGCGGCTTGCGAATTACCTTCCTGGACTCATGGGTCATCCCGTTCTGCAATCGCTGACCGGGGCCTCATGGGTGCGGCACACTCTCTTCATCTTCTCGAGCCTCCTGGATGGCTTTGCCGGCTTGCCAAAGGATGAAGGGGACCATGATCAACGCGCCGGCGGAATCCGCCCACCACCAACCTAACAGGCTGTGAAGGCCAAGGCCCAGGAGAAGGGCCGCAGAAAGGTATGCGCACACCCATGTCTCGACGGCGTCGGCCGCGAGGGCCTTGCTACCCATCGCTCGAGCCGTGACCTGCTTGGCGTAGCCCAGCCCCGGCATTGCGATAAGAGATGCGATCGAGAGGCCTATGCCGATGGGGGACGTCTCGGGAGCCGAACGGGCGACAAGGGCCAGAGTGGCCTCAATGGAGATGTATCCACTCAAGAGGACGAATGTGAAACCGACAAGAAGCAGGGCCCTCCGTTCGGCTTGGCCGTGCTCCTTGGCCGTCGCTCGTGGGCCGGCACGCAGCAGCCTCCACAGGAGGGCGACGGCGGACAGGACCTCGATCAGGCTGTCGATGCCAAACGCGATGAGAGCGATGCTCCCGGAAAGCAGGCCTGCGCCGATGGCAATTGCGGCTTCGACAACATTCCAGGCTGTGGTTCCCCACTCCAACTGAATCGCTCGACGATGAAGGTGCTCCGTGGGATTCCGCATAGCCCCTTTCTTATGGATGGTCTACCTCGGCCGCGCGAAGACGCGTGTGTTGTCTTGTCCCGCAGATACCGGCCTTATCGAGATGCGGGGGGCTTGCCAATTCTAGGGCCCCTGGCCTCGCCCAAAGGGTCAGCGGCGTGAGCCGGTGGGACTCCATCAGGAGTCCTCTTCGTGGGCCCGCTGGTGCCAGTCCAGCCCTTCCGAATCCACTTCGACGGGAGAGGCGAGGCTGGCCTGCAGGCGCAGGGTCTCGTGAATCCTCGAAGGCTCCAGGCGCCCGACGGGCGCTTGCCCCTCCAGGCGCAGGCCGAGATCGGCCCGGTATTTGGTCGTTGGCTGGATCCTGGCAAACGTCCGGCGCGACCAGACAAGCGACACCTACGTCATGCGGGTCTGGATGACGACCTCCCCGAGGCCCGCCGGGGCAGCGACAAGCGCATCGAAAATCGGTCTGAGGTTCGAGGGGTCCGTGTACTGCGCGTCAGTGAGGTTGTCGGCCGGGGTCAGCCGGAAGTCCGGGTAACTGAATCGCTCCATCACGAGTAGGGATTGTGTGTATGCTGTTACGCCCCGCCTGGTCAGCCATGTGCGAAGGCTCTTCTCATCCGAAGAGCGTTCCTTCATGATGCGTTGATTGCAGGCGTCGACGGTCCCGCCCGTCCGCTCCTTGGGGAGGCGGGCAGACATATCCCTCAT
>Ga0315274_10016449_pt1 | contig 10452 bp, 24 predicted proteins | sample YL17G02_20_MG_FD_203700 | JGI IMG/M metagenome (GOLD analysis project Ga0315274, IMG submission 203700) | Sediment microbial communities from Yellowstone Lake, YNP, Wyoming, USA - YL17G02_20 | ecosystem: Environmental > Aquatic > Freshwater > Lake > Sediment | place: USA: Wyoming | collected... | reverse complement strand
GTTCATATTGGTGGGTAATACCAGGAGCTGTGGCTCTTGGAGCTGGTATTGGATATTGGGCTTTTGGTCCTCCAGTAAATACTGCGCCACCTCAAACAATTATTATTCAGCAACCACCTCAAGTGGTCTATACTCAACCACCGCCACCACAAACTAACTATTGGTTCTATTGCCAAAACCCTGCTGGATATTATCCTCATGTTCCAGCATGCCCTGGTGGATGGATGCAGGTTGTTCCTAATAATAATCCTCCAAGATAAAGAATATGAAAGAGGGGTTTGTAAAATGTAGAGAATGTAATGGAAAAAAATATCACACAGTAAAATTTAAATATAAAAAAAGAAATTATATTTACTATACCAAATGTGCATTTTGTGATGCAACCGGAGAAGTGGATTGGATCGAAAATGCCCAAGGAAGAACTGGTTGGTATCTTGATAGTCACCCAGCTGGGAGTTTAACGTTAATATCAAATACTTTAGCCAAAAATGCATCCAGCATATATGATGGTAAAAAATATATTAATATTCATACTCCAAGAGGAAAAGCTCTCTATCATAAGTTAATAGAAAGGAAAGATTAATATGTTAATTCCTTCAATAAATATGAAAAAAGTTTTTGAATTAATGGAATTGGAAAAAATCAGACCAATAACTAAAGAAGAACTGGATTCCTGTATTTCACAAAAGGAAGTTCCAGACAAATTCGTACAAGAAATGGCTGAGAGGTTATCTAATGATCAGGGAAGGATCTTGGTGGCTGACGAGTGAAAAAGATTCCAGATGGAATGCAAATGGCCAATGCCGTGTTGGTGGATTTGAAATACCAAAAGAAGCACTAGATCATATTGATGAACTGAAGAAAAAACTAAAATGCAAACCGCCAAAGGATCTAGAATTTGGCTACATGAAGGATTAATAAAAATGAAAATAAATTTCACAGATATAAAACAAAAAACTATCAAATGGTTTGATAAACTTTCAAAAAAAAGTTGGTTTGCAAAAACCATATGCTTTTTACTTATTTGGACTGTTGCATTTATTCCCCTTGATTTCTACTTCTTATTTAGATGGATTTTAGAACCAACTGGATTTTGGGAACATATTGTTTTATTAGTTGTTTGGGGAATATTACTTGGTTGGGTGCAGATAATAGCTGGTATATTAGGTTTTGTATTAACTATTCATTTGTTAGATGAGACTTTCTAATGGCCGCTTAACTCAGCGGGAGAGTGCCTGCCTTACAAGCAGGAAGCCACAAGTTCAATCCTTGTAGCGGCCACCATTTCTTTCCCATAAGGAGGGACCAAGCCATGGGGGTGTTAAACTTTACGAGTTGATTCCAATGGGAGAAGAAAATAATCAAAAGATTTATTTAGTAAGAAAAAAAGTTGGAGAAGTATGGAAACTTGTTTCATTAAATAATAAATTATTAAAAATAGTAGGAACCACACAGGCAACAAATCTAATTAACAAATTAAATAGAGATTAAATGGGGGCTGTTCCAGTCGGCGGTCTGTAAAACCGTTGCTTTAATTGATTGGCGGATAGCGAGTAGTTCAACTCTACCAGCCCCCACCACTTTTTAAAAGAAAGGAAAACAATGCACAATTTCTCTGATGCCCAAGCTATGCATCTAAAACATCCAATAGATTTTTGGGCTCCTTCTTTAAAAGAATTAGATAAAATTAAGGAATCTGATTTTATAAAAATTTGTCATAATAATGAAAGATTCTGGATTGAAGTAAAAGAGGTTAATGGGAATATTATAAAAGGTCGCATTGATAATGACTTAGTGCGAGAACAACCATTTAAATGCGATGATATTATAGAATGCGAAAAACGGCACATTTATCAAATTGAAAAAATGAGTAAAAGTATATTAAAGGATGTTGTAAAAAAAAGTTTAGAACAAATACAAAATAAGTATTCAGGAGAAGCTGAATCAATGACAAAACATTAGCTTTCAATATTCACTTAGGTTCATGCTAGAGCCCCACCTTTATCTCTTGTTTTCAATGTCGTCCAAACCACAAAAAGAAAACAAGGGAGACTCTAAAAATGAACTTCAAAGAACTTAAAAAACAAATCAAAGAGCAACAAAAACAACTTGCTATAAATATTAAAAGAGGCAAGTTCCTCCAAAGTCCAAAAAATTGGCACTTAATGACAGATCAGGAAAGAAAAACTTATATTTATAAAGTCCATCGTTCTGGATATAGTTCGATAACAGATGGATTTATGAACTGGAAAGTTGATCAATTAAGCGTTGAATATAGGCATATTCATATTGCTTACTGCACCTTCTTTAATAATACTCCGTATGATAAAATTGAAAAACCAGCAAAAGATAATCGCCCGCATACCTCTCGATTAGATTTAATTAAAAAATCCTGGATGAAATTATTAGATGAAGAAACTTTACGTAATTGTGCGTAAAGATTTAACTACCTCACAAATCGCCGTGCAAGCCGGGCATGCTGTTGCAGAGTTCTTGCTTCACGGCGAGTGTGAGTGGAAAAATGAAACGCTCATTTATCTTGGGGCGAAAGATTATGGGCATTTACAAAGAATAATGATAAAATTAATGTTGGATGATATTCCGTTTGTTGCATTTAAAGAACCGGATCTTAATAATGAAGAAACAGCAATAGCATCAGAAGTTCACTGTCAACTTTTTGAAAGGTTACATTTAATATGAAGAAAGACGAAAAAGAGTTTATAGACTCTATTCAGCACGGATTGGTAGCAGCCAGATATATTGATAAGGATACAATAAGTATTGTTCACTTTGTTGGATTTATTAATAAACCAACAAAAGCACAAATTCAAGAAATTGCTGATGAATTACAGAATGATAAAAAATATGAAATGACTTTTGGGCAAATAGGAAAAAGTATAATTCTTATGGATGCAACTTCAGAAATGGTAGAATATTATAAAAAAAATACAGAAAAAATAGATATTCATAAAATAGAATCAGACAAAAAAAAGGACTAGTTTAATATGATTCCTCTTGAAGAAACCCAAAAGGTTCTAACTGATATTATTGAAATGGTAAAAGATATTTGTTCAAAAGCCAAAGATTTCTCTTTATCAATATTCATGATTAATAAAGGTGAATGGAGGATTTTAATGCCTCCTCAAAATTCTCATACATTACATGATTATATTATTGCGGCCGCCCAATATTTAAAAAATATTGATTACGATGGAATAGGGTTAGTTAATATTGTGGATATTAATAGTGCAACTGTAAAAGATAAACTTCTTATTGCATACTTTATTCCTAAAATGTTTGAAAAGGGAAAAGATTCTTTTACTTCAGTTTTTTCATCAGTTAAACCCGGTTGGGAATTTGGAGAGAATAGGGTTGGTTTAGTTCAATATAGAGATGGAGTTATATTTGATATAATGCCGCTTCAATAGCCAAATGCGCCAGTAGCTTAGTGGTAAAGCGGCGGTCTCTAAAACTGTGCACGTGGGTTCGATTCCCTCCTGGCGCACCAAGGAATTAAGAATGAAAGACCCCTGTAAAAAATGTTTAGTAATAGCATGCTGTGCTGATATTTGTGAAGATAAAACTTTATATAATACAGATATAAGAAATCATTTTGAAAAGTTATGTGCAAAACATTTATACTCTCCGAATAGTGGAAAAAAAAGAAAACACTTATCAAAAGAAATTAGATCGTTGGCCGAATATTTAAGAACCCGAATAATAGAAAATAAGAAACAAGATGATAAAAGATTTCGACTAAAAATGGGGATTCCATTACAATGAAAAATCCATGTCTTGAATGCCTGGTTGGAATGTGTTGCACAGAGATTTGCCCAGAAAAACAAAATTATGATACCTTGATTAGAGATGCTCTAAGGCATCATGAAAATAACGGGCCACGAAATTCTGGAAGATATCATAATTCTATATTGAGATATAGCAATCACTTTAGAACATATATTGGCAAACAAATAGAGTATGAGCAAACCAATAGAAAAATCCTAACAAGAAAACGAGATTTTAAAGAAGGGAAGTGATTTAAAATCATGGATTTTAAAAAAATTAAAGCAGGTCAAACAGTTAAAGTTAAATATGATAGTGATTTAAGTCAAACTAAAGATCATTGCGGAGTAACAGCATCAATGAGAGAATTAAAAGGAAAACTATTAAGAATTCATGCTATATTAAAAGAAAATATTGTATATGCTCATGGACTTTCATCGCAAGATTCAAACTATAATTGGCATGCAGACGATTTAGAAGATATTGGCACAGATCCAGTAATGGAGGTACAAGAAAAAATAAATAAATCAATACTATTTGATCCTAATAATTTAGTTCTTTAGAACAAATAAACATAATGAAAATTATTACTTGCTTTTATAAATGTTTTAGAATGAAAAATAACGGTCCAGGTTTAAAACATAGTGGAGTAGGGGATTGTAATAATTGTAATTGTGAAAATGAACAGAAAGACAAATGTATAAACTATCTAGAAGTATGTGTGGAAGAAGATCATGATCCTGTCGTCTAGTGGTTAGGACACTGGCCTTTCACGTCAGTAATCGCGGGTTCGACCCCCGCCGGGATCACCATTTTTTAAAGGTGGAAATGTGAAATTACCTTGTACGGACTGCTTAGTTAAAGCAATATGTAATCCTCCAGCGAATACAAATAATTGTATAAAATATGATAATTACAAAGAATTTCAAAAAGAACAAATGCAATTACTAATAAACTCAGTAGAAGGTTTAAAAAATTACTTTCTAAATTTAAACAAGGGTCAGTAGCTCCAACTGGAAGAGCGCTGGTCTCCAAAACCAGTTTGTGAAGGTTCGAGTCCTTCCTGGCCCGCCACAATTTAAGGTGAACTGTGATAATAAGAAAAATTCAAGATGTTTCTGAATTACGACATCTTCTCATGACTTTAAGTGATGAAGCTATAATTTTATATCAACTGACTAGACAATATTGGGAATTTTGGGGGCCATATTTAAAAACCAATTATGAAAAAGATTTTACCTTTTTCTATATTGAACCAAATACAGAATTAAGAAAACTATCTGAATCAGTATATGCATTTTATATTAAACCTAAAAATATTGTATCTTCATACACAGCTAAATATTCAGATAAATCACATAAATCAGAAACTTTAGAAATAAAGGCAATTTTATTTGATGTTAAGGATCTAAATATATAACGGGGGATTAGTAGTAATTGGTCAGCTACACAAGGCTGTCAACCTTGAAGTCACGGGTTCAATTCCCGTATCTCCCGCCACTTTTAAAAAGGATATTATGAATAATCAAACAGCACAGCAAGTAAAATATACATTTGCGTGTGATTTAGCGGTGTATTTAACTTGTATTATTCTTAACAATATCCCAAAAGAAGACCACCAAATAGCTATAGAAAAAGTTATGAATAATTGGTCACAGCGGATTGAAAAAACAAGATTAGAAATACTAAATAAAATTGCGCCACAGGTAGCTCAAGAACAAGGAGTAGAAGTAGATGTTGCCGCAGTATTAATTGATGCTCATAATATTGAAGGTAAAATGTTAAAAGGAGAATTTAAAAAAGAAATACGAGAATTAATGCTTAAAACAATAGTAGCTCCACAGATTAAAAGAGCCCCGGTTAGAAAGAAAATTATGGGGGGGTAGCTCAATGGGAGAGGCAAAGCTTTCATCCTCCCTTAATTAGAACATAATATAAAAAGGAATTACTTTATATGTTATGTTCATATGGGTGTGGCCAAGAAGCAAAATTTTCAAGAAAGAACGGAAAATATTGCTGTAGTGAAGTTGTTACACAATGCCCAGTAATAAAAGAAAAAAATACAAATGGCCAATTAAAAACATTTAAAAAAGATAAACTTATATGTACTTATTGTAATAATAAAATATCTAAAAGAAATCTTTTTAAACATGAACAATCTTGTAAATTAAATCCAAAAAATATAACTTTTTGTTCTATATGTGGAAAAGAAAAGAAAGGAAAAAGTAGTAAAGTATGTTCAATGACATGTGGCAGAATATATTTTAAAAATAAATATGATTTAGTTACAGAATATAATAAAGAACGAGAACGGGAAGATAATCATTATTCTAAAATTTGTTTTAGATTTCATAAAAAAGAATGTGTTATATGTAAAGAAAATATTATAGTTGCGGTTCATCATTATGATAAAAATGAAAAAAATAATCACCCAACAAACTTAATACCTATTTGCCCAACTCATCATTCTTATATGCATAGTCAATATATTTATCTAATAAAAGAATGTGTTGATGACTACTACTTTCACTTTTTATCTAAGTGGAAAGAATAAATTTTTGGGGGGTGGGTCTGCACGGGGTGGACGCCTCGCTTGCACCGAGGATAATCAGAAGGGTTTAATTCCCTTACCCTCCACCACTCTTAATGTGCCCGAGTAGCTCAATTAGGTAGAGGATCAATACATTGATAAGATCTAAAGTAAAATGTCAAATATGTAGAGAACTATTCAGTCTATCAAATATTAAAAGACATGAAAAAAGTTGTGATTATAACCTAAAAAATAAGAAAAGATCAATATTTACTGGTTATTGTAAATATTGTAATAAACTTTGTAAAAATTTAAATTCACAAAGTCAGCATGAGTTATACTGTACTAAAAACCCAAATAAAAGTGCGTATGAAAGATTAAAAATAATCAGAACCAAAAAAATTCACTATAATAATCAATATACAAAAGTAAAAAATGATGGTTCAGTTTATAAATGTTCTAAAGAAACCAAAGAAAAATTATCTTTTAAAGGTTTAGGAAGAAAACTTAGTAAAGAAATAAAAGAAACCCTTTCAACCAAACGTTCTATGTTCTTAGAAGAAGTTGGCGCTGGAGGGTTTCGGTGGATTAAATATTATGAAATAGAAAATATTCTTGGTAAAAAATATATAGTTAGAGGAACATGGGAATTAAAATTTGGTAGTTATTTAAACTCAAAAAATATTTTATGGGAAAGAAAACACTATTTAAAATATATTAATAACAATATTATAAAAACATATTGCCCTGATTTTTATCTTCCAACTACAAAAGAATATATTGAAGTAAAGGGATATTATTCAGATCAAGATAAAAATAAAATTAAACTCGTAGAAGATCAAAATAAATTAACTATAAAAATATTACTTTATGATGACTTGAAATCTTTAGGAGTTTTATAAGAACGCGTAGCTCAATGTAGAGCTTTCTCCTTATAAGAGAAGGGTTTGTCAGTTCAAGTCTGACCGCGTTCACCACCATCTTGTTCCGGGGTAGCTCAATTGGCGGTTAGCATCTGACTGTTAATCAGTGCGCGGTTATAGGTTCGATTCCTATCTCGGGTACCAAACTAAAAAAGGAAAAGAAATGAAAATAAGAATTATTGGATTCTTGTTGATCTTACTTTTATTTATAACAGGTAGTTCATATGGCCAGGTTCCAGTAATAAATCAAGATACATTAAAAGATTTTGGTTATACTCAAGATGAAGTAGTTGTTGAAAGAAGTAAATTAATTCTAACTTTTACAAATCGAAAAGTTCCTGATAGCTATGTTGAATTTTCTGGTAAGATTGAATTTAAAGGAACTAGAATTCCAAAGCATTACCGATTTCATATGTTGTTATTTAATGATCAAAAAGAACCAATTTATTTATTGAAGTTAGCTGAAAAAACAGGTGGTATAAAACAAAATGAAAGACTTATTGGTTTATATCCTGAAAATAAAGATTATAGATACTACGTATTTATAATGGAAATATCATATGAAATGCCAGAAGGTGGGACCAAACTATGAAAAAAATATTAACTATAATATTAGTAACATTATTCTTAATTGCTGGATGCCAATCATCTCCAAAACCACAAGGAAATTTAACTACTCCAGAAGTTCAGCTTGAAAAAGGAAATAAATTAGAAAAAGAAGTTGCTGAATTTTTTATGAAGCTTGATAAATCGTGGAATGATAAAGATTGGGTAACATTTAATTTCTTATTCAGCGAAGATTTGAAATTTGATGTTGGCACTTCTAAACCATGGAATTATAAAACATATGTTGATAGTGCTCCAGAAAGAAGAGAAAAAATTACCAGCATGGAAACAGTAAGATTTAAAATATTAGAAAAAATAAGCGATACAAGTATTAAAGTTGAATGTGTATTAAAACGTAATGGTCTTGATTATTATAACATTTTTTATATGAAGAAGCATTCATTACATGGATGGCAAATTGTTGCAAATGAAAGAACTTAAATCTACTCCGGTGTAGCTCAGTATAAAAGGAAATTTTATGATTTGTGAAAATTGTGGAAAAGAACATGATGGAAGTTATAAAAGTAAAAGATTTTGTTCAAGATATTGTTTAAAAGTATACCCAACAAAATCCAAAAGAGATGAAATAAATAAAAAAGTTTCAAATAAACTTAAAGGAAAATTTTTATTTAATAAAAATGATTTTTCTCTTATTCATCAAAAAAGTGTTGAAACCAAAAAAATAAATTTTCAAAAGAAAACAAAAGAAACTGAATGGAATAACTTATCCCAATCTAGTAAAAGAAGAATACTTCTAGAAGAACAACAAAATTGTTGTAAGATATGTAAAATAAATCTATGGAATAATAAACCAATTAAATTACACTTAGATCATATTGACGGAAATAGATATAATGAAATAAAAGCAAATCTTAGATTAGTTTGCCCAAATTGTCATAGTCAAACAGAAACATATTGTGGAAAAAATCAAAACAAAAATATTACTGATGATATTATAGAAAAAGAGCTTATAGATAATAATTTTAACATAGTTCAAACTATAAAAAGTCTTGGAATATCATATGGTGGAAATTATTATAAATGTAAACGAGTTTTAGATAAGTTAACAAAATAATACTGGGGAGTAGCCCAATTGGCAAGGCACCTGACTGTTAATCAGGGTATTTTGTGGGTTCGATGCCCACCTCCCCAGCCAATCTTAAAAAGGATATCATATGGCTTTTGCTTTTGAATTTCAAATTTTTGATAAGTTTACTTATATATTTATTATTGGGTTTCTGGTTTACTTTTTAATCCTAGAATAAAGGAAAGGCAATGGCTACAAAAAAAGTTACCCCGAAAAAGGAAGTTTTAACTGAGGAGGAAATAAAGGGTGTTACTATGATTCAATTTCTCCAAAAGCAATCAGGAATTAATGAATCAAAAAAAGATGCTTTAGCTGGATGGAGAGGTATGACACCAAGTGAAAAGGCAACAACTGAAAGAGTTTATAATATGTTCCATTAATCCGTGGCGCCATAGCTCAGCTGGTAGAGCAGCGGATCGATAATCCGAAGATCCTTGGTTCAAGTCCAAGTGGTGCCACCAACATTAACCTCTAACAGAAAGGAATTGAAAATGCGTTGTTACCAACACGTTGGGCTAACAAAGGAAGCGCATGAGTTTCTCGCAAACAATGTTGAGATGATTCCTGATCTTATTTGCTCAGATTGCGGTAAGGTAATAACCACAAAGCAAAATATTGTTGCAACACAAGTAGCTGATATGTTTTATGGTGGTGGTCCAACTCTTAATGCCTATCGTTTAAACGATGGGAGAACGGCTGTAGAGGTAGTTCAGATGGCCCCATGGTCTAGTGGGCCAATGGGGTTCCTATGTCTCTCTATAGACAATGAGCGTGTATTTGAATGGAAGTATGATAAGGAATGTAATGAATGTGACTATGTAAAAGGAACTCATTCTTTTGGTTGATTAGATGTGAGCGGGTATAGCTCATTTGGTAGAGCGCTGTCCTTCCAAGTCAGAGGCGACGAGTTCGAATCTCGTTACCCGCTCCATTTTTTAAATAAAAGTGAGAACAATGCAAAAATTATCACAACAGGAAATTCTTTGGGAAAATTTATTAGTTTATTTAAATAAATATAAAACAATAAATGAGTTAAAAATATATAGTTTTTTTAAACGATTTACAGAAAAAAATAATTTTGACTTTGAATGTTATTCCGGGTTATTAGGGTATTTAAACTTACTAGTGCATATTGAATATTGCAGGCGTGAAATACAGTATAGAATAAAAGTTATATCAAGATCAGGAACTCCCAGAAATTATGTTGATACAATTTTTCATATTAATCGAAAACTTCCAAATCAATTAACAATAGAGTTAGCATTAAAGATTAGAGAAATGCCTTGGTTAGGATGGTTTCTTTTCCCAATAAATGAAGAGGAGAACAAATGACTTTTACTAAATTCGTGAAAATGTCGATTTCTAATATTAAAAACTATTTTGTCCCACGTCAGGGTTTCAAACGAACTATTGAAATTATTTTTAGAGATTTTCAAACTGGGTGTTTGAATCTGCTTGAATGGTTTCCTACTATTTGGTGTGACCGTTATTGGGATAGCTATTATCTTTTTAAAATTATACGA
>Ga0315274_10016448_pt1 | contig 10453 bp, 9 predicted proteins | sample YL17G02_20_MG_FD_203700 | JGI IMG/M metagenome (GOLD analysis project Ga0315274, IMG submission 203700) | Sediment microbial communities from Yellowstone Lake, YNP, Wyoming, USA - YL17G02_20 | ecosystem: Environmental > Aquatic > Freshwater > Lake > Sediment | place: USA: Wyoming | collected... | reverse complement strand
GCATACGTCAGCAGATCGTCAATGGGCTTAGTCATTGTGCTCGTCCCGAGAGTAGTGCACAGGACACGGACACAAATCCCTCAGGTACTCCCATGAGTAGATGCCGTAGCAATGCCCATCCTTCCAAACGGGCTGCAGTGCATAGTTGCCCACGGTGTCGATCCGTTCGAGATCCGCCGATTGACCGGCCGCCAGGGGCACTTCGAGCATCCGAGGGCTCGGCCGTACGGACATGGCCTCGTGGCTACCTCGGCACTGTGCGCACGGACACGCCGAGCGCAACCCCCCAAGAGGGTATTCGCTGCGATGCCCGTCATCCCAGATGATCTGGAGGGTGGACCTCGAACGCGAGATCGCAATCTTCGCCGGCGAAGTCATCGCTACCCTGCCCGGCCGAGGCTAGCGCGAAACATTTGCACGCGCAAATCAAGGGGTCGACAACGGACGCAGGAAATCGGCCACCGCCCAGCCCGATTTCGAGAGATCATACGGATTCTGCAGGGACCACCAGACAAACCCGTCCATCTCGGCCGGTCCCTCCACCACCTGGAAGACCTCGCTGTCGAGACCGAGGAATTTCATCTCGGAAGCCAGCCCCGGCCCTTGACGGATTCGGACCCCCTCTGTCTCTGTGCCAGACACCTCCACGAGCATCCCCACGCGGATGGCCTGCGCCGCCCCGGGATCCTGCGTGGCCTGCGCCGTGGACGTGGGGAGTAAGGTGGGCGTGACCGTGGAAGGCAGAAGCGTCGACGTCGCTGTGGGCACCGCGATGATCGTCACCGCCGGCGTGGGCTGCAGGGAGGACATACGGGCTGCCCGGACAAACCCACCGCTCAAGAGGGAAACCACGGTCGCCAGCATCCCGAAGCCAGCACCGGCCGCCGCCCACAGGCACCCTCCCGAGAAGGACGTTGCTCTCCATCCGGACTTGGTCATCATCCAGGCGAGGGAAGCAGGAAGAACGCCAGGGCCAGCATGAGATACAGGGCGAGCAGCACAAAACCCTCCAGCCAATTCGACTCGCCGTCCGAGGCTACCAGGGCCGTGATCAGGGCGCCTCCGATTAGGGCGATCAACTCGAAACGATTGAACACGAGCGTCAGGGGATTCCCCAGAACGAGGCTCAAGAACACCAACACGGGGACCACGAACAGCGCGATCTGGAGGCTCGAGCTCACCGCGATCTCGACACTGAGACTCATCTGATTCTTGGCCGCGACCGTCACCGCGACAAGATGCTCCGCCACATTGCCCACGATCGGCACCAAGATCACCCCCAGGAAGAACTCGGACACTCCCAGCCCCGCCACGACCGGCTCCACCTTAGATACCAGGATCTCGCTCATCCACACCACGCCGAACGTCGACATCGCCAGCACCCCCAGCGCCTTCCGCAGCGGCCAGCCGGGGTGATGGACCACCGTCTCGGCGGAAGGGCGGACCAGCGTCGCCTCCTTGTCTCGAAGCGCATAGAAGATGCCCAATACGTAGATCACAAGCATCAGTCCTGCGACGCCCAAGCTGAGGGCCTCCACCGGAATCGTACCGACGATGCCGCCCACGGTTTGCGAGAACAGCGATGGGATGGTCAATGCCGTGACGGCCAAGACGAGAAGAATGCTGTCGCCCTGCCCTTTTCTCCGGTCGAAAGTCTGCCTGCCATGACGGAGACCGCCGGCTATCATGCTCATCCCAAGGACCAGCAGAATGTTGCCCAGGATGGACCCCGTGATGGACGCTTTCACCAGCTCCAAAAGTCCCTCGCGGATGGCCACGATCGTGATGATCAGCTCCGCCGCATTCCCCAGGGTCGCGTTGAGCAGGCCGCCCACGCGGGGCCCTGTCCGCACCGCCAGAGCCTCGGTCCCCTCCCCGATCAAACCCGCCAGCGGGATCATGGCGAGGGAGGAGACCGCCAGCACCCACACTGCCGGCAGCGGCATTGCATTGAAGAGTACGGCGACAGGGACGAGCAGGAGAAGCCAGTAGAGCGGGCTGCGGGTAAGCATCGCAGGGATGCACTTCGGCATCACTCCTCCCGGCCCTGGGCCGCGGTCTCCGCCGAGAACAGAGCTTGCGCATCACGAGGGACCAGCACCCTCAGCGCCTTCTGGCTTACGCTGAATTCCAGCGGCGTCTGCAGGACATACGGTTCGCCATCGAACTGCATCGGCAGAGGATAGGCCGAATGGAAAGTGGCATGACTGGCCTGGAAATGTACGACGCCGGGCGCGTCAACATGAGATCCCACAAGCACCTGCACCACCCGCATCACAGCATCAACGACCGAGCGTCCGGAGATCAGCCAGAAATCCAGCAATCCGTCATCCACCAGTGCCCCAGGAGAGAGCTCGAGAAGCCCTCCGGCATAGGATCGGATATTGCTGGCGACCGCGACCAGGAAACGACCTTCCCAAGACCGTTCCCCGGATTCCACGCGCAAATCCATGCCCTCCCATTCCAAGGAGGTCCAGAACGCCAGGGTCGCATAGTGAATCGTCCCGAGGGCCTTCTCCCAGCGCTGCCGAGGCTCCAGACTGTTCACGATCCTGCCATCCAGGCCGAGGCCCCCCCATAGCAAGAAGGCGTGTTGGCCGCATCGTCCGACGTCGACGAGACGCGTTTGGCCCAGCGCCAGGCTGGCTGCGGCCTCTTCCAGAGCAAACCAGTTCGACCAGTCGAGGCGCGGCAGTCCGATTCCCTGCGCCCAAACATTGGCGGTTCCCGTAGGCAGCACGCCCAACGCGGTTTGTGTGCCGGCCAGCGCCCCGGCGGCCTGCCCCACCGAACCATCGCCGCCCGCAACAAACACCGCCTGGCACCCTTCCTCCACAGCCTTGCGCGCCAGCTCCGCCACGCTTTCCCCATCCGAGGATTCGGTGACATACACGTCCCAGGCCGCATCGGAAAGCACGCGCACCGCCCGGCTCAGGAAGAACCCGGCCGGGAAGCGCCCCGCGTATGGGTTGTAGATCAACCAGGCTCTGCGCATAGGTAGACAGCGACGCGATTATAGCCCAACAGGGAAACTGCGCTCCTGCGCGGCCGTTCCGCAGTTCCCATTCCCTGGCAAGCGCTATGGAAGCAGCGTTCCACCAGACATTTGCCGTGCCCCAACGCGGAGGGTAGAATTCACCAGGTGCACGGTAATGGATATGAGCGATCCACGTCCCACGATGCTCGGTGAGAGATACCAAGTCCTCCGCAGATTGGGAACCGGCGGTATGGCAATCGTCTACCACGCCCGGGATCTGAATCTCCAGCGTGAGGTTGCGGTCAAGGTCCTCCGACAAGATCTCATCACCGATCCCGCATTTCGCAAGAAGTTCCTGCAGGAGGCACGTTCCGCCGCAAACCTCATTCACCCCAACATCGTCACCGTCTACGACTTCGGCCAGGATGCAGGGACGTACTTCATGGTCATGGAGTACGTACAAGGCACGGACCTTAAGAGCCTGCTCCGCCGGAGAGGCTCGCTCTTGCCAGACGAGGCGATCGAGATGATGGGGCAGATATGCAGTGGGGTTGGCTATGCTCACCGGGCCGGCCTTGTCCACTGCGACCTCAAGCCCCAGAACATCCTCGTCTCCGTAGACGGTCGGGCCAAAATCACCGATTTCGGCATCGCCCGCGCACTCGCCTCGATCCACCCGGAAGAACGTTCCGACATCGTCTGGGGGAGCCCACAGTACTTCGCCCCCGAACAGGCCGCCGGCGGCGCACCGTCTCCCTCCAGCGACGTCTACGCCCTCGGCGTCGTCCTCTTCGAAATGCTCACCGGCCGTCTTCCGTTCGACACCGACGACTCCCGATCCCTGGCCGAGCTCCACCAGACTGCCACCGCACCCTCCCCCAGAATCCACAATCCATCCCTCCCTCCGGCCCTGGAACAAATTGTGCTCAAGATCCTCTCCAAGGAGCCGTCCGCACGATACCGGACCGCGGATCAACTGGGACGGGTGCTCTCCACCCTCGGCCAGCACGCCCCAGCCTCGGGCTGGGCAGCCGTCCCCGATCATAGCCCCCCGGCCGAACCTCCCGGCGAGGCTCCTACGACCGCGCTGGGGCCTTCCCCTGTTGACCAGGTCGATTGGATTGCCGTCCTCCTCGGACTGCTCGCCTTCATCGCAGTCGGGGGCCTGGTGCCACTCTGGCTATGGGTCTACCTCAGCTATTCCGGCCTCACCCCCTGATCCCGCACTCAGGCAAGCGCCCCTGGGGCCGTGCGGTATAATGTGATTGGGGATTAGATAGAAGTGGAAGACGTGCGGGTAGAGCCCAGGAGGTTCGAGTGACTTCACCACGTGGGCGGAATCTGATCGTAGTGGTGATGCTGCTTGTGATCATCGCGATCCTGCTCATCAACTATCGGGGCGGTTCGCCGGAAGCTTCACGCCTGTATTTCAACGAGGTAGCGGAGAAGATCAAGGCCGGCGAGGTGGCCAAGATCATTATCGACGACAACAACATCGAGGTCCGTTTCCGGGACGCTAGCAGCGCCTTCTCCCGAAAGGAGCCGACGAAGACGGCCGTCGAGCAGCTTCTCGATTTGGGTGTGACCCCGCAGGATCTGGCTTCCGAGCGGATCCAGCTCGAGATCAAGCAGCCGAGCGACTGGGGCACCGTCCTCAGTTTGATCACGTATCTATTGCCGGGCCTGCTCGTAGTGGGCCTCATCTTCCTCATGCTACGCCAGGCTCAGGGGACCAACAGCCAGGCCCTTTCCTTCGGCAAGAGCCGCGCCAGGATGTTCACCGGAGAGCAACCAACCGTGACCTTCGAAGACGTGGCCGGCGTGGATGAAGCCAAGGAAGAACTTCAGGAAGTGGTCGAGTTCCTCAAGGAGCCGGAAAAATTCATCGCCCTGGGCGCCCGCATCCCCAAGGGCGTGCTGCTCATCGGCCACCCCGGCACCGGGAAGACCCTCCTTGCCAAGGCCGTCTCCGGCCAGGCGGGTGTCCCCTTCTTCTCGATATCAGGATCGGAATTCGTGGAGATGTTCGTGGGCGTCGGGGCGAGCCGGGTGCGCGATCTCTTCGAGCAGGCCAAGCGTCATTCGCCCTGCATCGTGTTCGTGGACGAGATCGACGCTGTCGGGCGCCAGCGCGGCGCCGGACTGGGGGGATCCCACGACGAGCGCGAGCAGACCCTCAACCAAATGCTCGTCGAGATGGATGGATTCGACACCGATACCAACGTGATCGTCATAGCGGCCACCAACCGACCGGACGTCCTCGACCCCGCCCTCCTTCGCCCCGGCCGTTTCGACCGGCGCGTCATGCTGGACCGGCCCGACATGCACGGGAGGGAAGAGATCCTCAAGGTGCATATCAAAGGCAAGCCCCTCGAGCCGGCCGTGAGCCTGGTGACCATCGCCAAGGCCACCCCTGGTTTTGTCGGCGCCGACCTCGAAAACCTGGTCAACGAAGCGGCCATCCTGGCTGCGCGGCGCAACAAGAAGACGATCGGACAGGATGAATTCCAGGAGGCCATCGAACGCGCCATCGCCGGCCCCGAGCGCAAGAGCAAGATCATCAGCAACGAAGAGAAGCAGATCGTCGCATACCACGAGGCGGGACATGCCGTGGTCATCCATGCCATTCCCGAAGCGGATCCCGTCCACAAGGTCAGTATCATCGCCCGGGGCCTGTGGGGCGGCGTGACCATGACCCTGCCCGAAGAGGACCGAACCCTCATCTCGCGCAGGAAGCTCAAGGCAGAGATGGCGGGGCTGCTGGGAGGGCGCGCGGCCGAGGAGCTCGTATTCAACGACATCACGTCGGGCGCCGCCAGCGATATCGAGCGCGTCACCAAGCTGGCCAGGAACATGGTGACACGCCTGGGAATGAGCGAGACCCTCGGGCCGATTGTCTTCGGTCAGAAAGAGGAGCTCATCTTCCTCGGACGCGAGATCTCCGAACAGCGCGATTATTCGGAGAACGTGGCCCAGAAGATCGATGTCGAAGTCCGGAATCTGGTGGAAGAGGCCCACGATCGAGCGAAGAACCTCCTGCTGCAATACCGCGCTCAGCTCGATGCCGTGGCCAAGCATCTCATCGAGGCCGAAACCATCGATCGCGAGGAATTCCTCCGAGTGTTCAATGAGCCTGTGCAGCCGAAGAGCGGGGGAACCCCCGTCCCCGTCCCGGTGCCGGCTGCCGTTCCTGTTTGAAGACGGGCTTGATCCGCTGTCGAGAATCGAACAGGCCCCGGGAGCGGGGCCTGTCGCTTTCCTGAGGCAGAGATTCTCTGCCCACTCTATCGATCGGCAATCCTCGACGAACTCTCCTGACCGTCCGGGCGAATCCCCAGACCCTTCGGGCAATGGCTCCCAGGATCCTCCAGAAGGCAATACGCTAGCCGGCCGCCGCTAGGCCCCAGCTGCTCCTCCTTGGGCTTCTCGATCCTGCCGCACCAGCTCTCGGCGTAGGATCTTCCCGACCATGGTCTTGGGAAGCTCGCTGCGGAACTCGACGCTGGTCGGTACTTTGAACGGCGCCAGCTGGTCCTTACACCAATCCCGAATCTCGTCCGCCGTTGCCCTTTGCCCCGGCTTCAGAACCACCCAGGCTTTCACCGTCTCGCCCCGGTAGGCGTCTGGCACGCCCGCGACCCCGACTTCGAGGACCTTCGGGTGCTGAGCGATCACCTCCTCCACCTCCCGCGGCCACACCTGGTATCCGCCAGGCTTGATGAGCTCTTTCTTGCGGTCCACGATGTAGGTGTAGCCATCCTCATCCATTCGGGCGATGTCCCCCGTGAAGAGCCAGCCGTCTCGCAGTGTGTTGGCGGTCTCCGCGGGCATGTTGTGATACCCCTTCATAAGGTTGGGGCTCTTGATCGCCAATTCCCCAATCTCGCCAGAGGGAAGAACCGAGGTCCCGTCATCCAGCGACACGATCTTGCACTCAACGTCCGGGAAGGGAAGTCCGATCGATCCGATTCGCGTCTCCCCCATTAGGGGGTTGCAGTGCGTCGCCGTCGGAGCCTCGGAAAGCCCATAGCCCTCCACGAGCTTGCCTCCGGACAGCGCCTCGAATCGCTCCTTCGTCTCTCGCATCAACGGCGCGGAACCCGAGATACACGCCTTGATGGACTTGAGATCGTACTTGCCGGCGACGACATCGGGGTGGTTGTTGATGGCGTTGTACATGGTGGGCACGCCCGGGAAGATGGTCGGCCGGTGCTTCTGGATGCTGTTCAGGACGTCGGGCAGGTCCCGCGGATTGGGGACCATCACCATCGAGGCGCCGCTCTGGACGGCGAAGGACATTCCTGCCACCATCCCGTAGACATGGAAGAGGGGGATCGCCATGAGCACGGTCTCTTCGCCCTCTTTGGCAAACGGCATCCAGGATCGGATCTGGAGCGTGTTCGCCACCAGGCTCCGGTGCAGGCCGATGGCAGCCTTGGAAACGCCGGTCGTTCCGCCCGAGTATTGGAAGATGGCATCGTCGTCCGCACCGACCTGCACCTTGGGCCTGTCGGCCGGCGTGAAGCGGGCCAGCAGATCCGCCATCCACAAGTCCCCCGGCGCGAGGTCCACGCGGTGGCCGTCCTTCTTCTCCTTAGTGAGCGTGAAGAGGAAGCGCAGCATTCCTGGCAGGTACTCTTTGATGTTGGTGACGACGACCGTCTTGATCTTCGTCCGGGGCTGGACCTCCTTGACTTTCTTGTAGAAGTTGCTCATGACCAGCATCACCTCGGCCCCGGCGTCGCTCATCTGGTGCTCGATCTCGCGCGGGGTATAGGTTACGTTGTTGGCCACTACCACGGCACCGGCCTTTAGGATTCCGTAGAAGGCGAGCACGAACTGGGGCGTGTTGGGCATGAAAACCCCGACGGGCGTGCCTTTCTTGACGCCGAGGGATGCCAGAGCGGCAGCCAGGCGATCCGTCAACTCATTCATCTGCCTGTAGGTGACCGATGCACCCTTGAAGATCGTGCAGGGCCTGTCGGGGTACTTACGTGCCGTCTCTTCCAGGAATTGGAACAGCGGCACTGCTGGATAGACCAGATGGTGGGGAACGCCAAGATCGTAGCTTTTGTACCAGGGACGGTCTTCCATTTTGGCCTCCTGCTTCGACGGGGCAGACGGAAAGGACGTGTTCCTCCCAATACGATTTATACAATGGAATGGGGCCTGAGGGAAGCGGTGATGATATAATTCGCCCACAAGGCGGCCAGCCGGGGACGTGCAAGCTGGCCGTCTTTGGCCGTGAACAAATGTTCCGCCCCGGTCGGGCAGGCGCACATGTCCCGCCTCTGCCGCAGCTTCCCGGCCAAGGCATCACCCGTTCAGGATGCGGAGGCTCATCATCGTGAAAACCCTGTCCGTGCCAGGCCCGAAGGCCCGCGAATACCTCGCCCGCGATGAACGCGTCGTCTCGCCTTCGTATGTCCGCTGCTATCCCCTCGTCATGGAACAAGGCAAAGGATCGGAAGTCTGGGACGTCGACGGGAACCGCTACATCGACTTCTTTGCGGGTCTTGCAGTGTGCTCCACAGGGCATAGCCACCCCGAAGTTGTCAAAGCCATCAAGAGGCAAGCCGACCGGTTTCTGCACATCTCTTCTGACTTCTATCATCCAACTTGGATTGAATTCTCCGAGGCCCTGGCCAGCACAGCCCCGTTCAAAGAACCGGCCAAGGTGTTTGTCGCCAACTCAGGGACCGAGGCCGTCGAGGCAGCCATCAAGCTGGCCCGTCATCACACCGGCCGGCAGATGTTCATCGGCTTCTATGGTGCCTTTCATGGACGGACCATGGGCTCCCTAGCCTTCACAGCTCGTAAGCCCGTCTATCGCAGCGGCTTCCTGCCTCTGATGGCAGGGGTGACCCACGTGCCCTTCCCGGATCCCTACCGGCCGCTCTTCCAGACCGATTCGGAGGGCCTGGGCGAGGCGGCCGTCCGCTTCATCGAGGATACCGTGCTGGTCCGCACCGTGCCTCCGGAGGACTGCGCTGCCATTCTCCTGGAGCCCATTCAAGGAGAGGGTGGCTACATCATCCCTCCGGACGACTTTCTGCCCGCCCTGCGCAGGCTGTGCGACAAATATGGCATCCTCCTCGTGGTGGACGAGATCCAATCCGGCATGGGAAGAACCGGCAAATGGTGGGCCACCGAACACTGGGGGGTCGAGCCGGATATCGTGTGCACCGCTAAGGGAATTGCCTCAGGGGTGCCGCTGGGCGCGATCATCGCCCGCGAGAGCGTCATGGACTGGCCCCATGGTTCGCATGGCAACACCTTTGGAGGGAATCCCCTCGCCTGTGCCGCGGGGCTGGCGACCATCAAGCTCATCGCCAAAGGGATGATGCAGAACGCCGCCGAGATGGGAGCGTATGCTCTCGACGCCGTCGCCGAGATCGCCAGTCGCCACCCGAGCGTGGGACATTACCGCGGGAAGGGGCTCATGACTGGGATTGAGTTTGTCAAGGACCGGGATACGAAGCAGGCCGCCACCGGATTGCGCGACCGCATTGTGGACCTGGCGTTCACTCATGGGCTGCTGCTCGCTGCCTGCGGGGAGAGCGCCATCCGCCTGGCCCCGCCGCTCAATATCACCAAGGAGCTGCTGGACGAAGGGCTCGAAATCCTGGAGTACACCATCGGCGAAGCCGAGACGGCCGGGCTGGACTGATGCGATGCTTCCGGACTTTCGTGTGCGCCAGCAGGAGTCCTGGCTTGAAATCTCAAGAGCCATCACGGCGGAGCTGGATCTCAATCGAGTCCTGACGCGCATTGTGCGCGTGTCCGCCGAGCTGCTCGCTGGCCATGCCGGCCTGATCGCGCTCCGCGATGAGGAGCGCGGCTGGCACATCGCCACCTCCTACGGGATCAATCCGGACTTCCTCAAGCACCTCGATCCCCTGCTCGAGGGCATTCCCGATCAAGGCGACCCCGCCCGGTTTGCGCTCCCCGAGGTCAATCGAAGGCTCCAACGAATCACCGCGGCGGCATCCATGGGCTTGCTGAACGGCGTGGGCTTGCCGCTCATCGCCCGGCAGGAAGTTCTTGGCGTCATCTTCGTTTTTCGTTCGTATTCCGGACGCTACTCGGCGGAGGATCGCGCCTTCCTGGAGGCCTTCGCCGCCCAAGCGGCCATCGCCGTCAGCAACGCGCGCCTGTACACCCTGATCGCGAAGGAGAAACTGCACCTCGATTCGGTCCTTGAGTCCTCGGCCGACGGCATTTTCATCCTCGACCGCACTCACCGCATGCAGCGGTTCAACCGCGCTTGTTCCCGACTGACGGGATTCGCGGCCGAGGATGCGACTGGGCGCGAGCACAACGAGATTATCCGCTGGGCCCGCCGCGAGACGGGACTGACCCTCGATGAGGCGGTCGCCGGAGGCTGGCCCTTATCCCCCCAGGCGACCCTGTATGTGGAGGGCGATCTCCTGAAGCAGGACGGGACCCCCATCAGCGTCGGCATCACTTATGCGC
>Ga0315274_10016446_pt1 | contig 10453 bp, 1 predicted proteins | sample YL17G02_20_MG_FD_203700 | JGI IMG/M metagenome (GOLD analysis project Ga0315274, IMG submission 203700) | Sediment microbial communities from Yellowstone Lake, YNP, Wyoming, USA - YL17G02_20 | ecosystem: Environmental > Aquatic > Freshwater > Lake > Sediment | place: USA: Wyoming | collected... | reverse complement strand
GGAACAAGAAGGAGCACGGCGGCTCCAATCCCTTCTACACCGACGCCGCGGGCGTTACACAAGCCGTGAAAAGCGCCCTTGACTCGGTTATCATCAAACCACCGCCGCTGCCGTCCGCGTCCTCGAATAGTGCGCTTTCCGGCCGCGTAAGCCCTTACCCCACAGCGGAGCGATTCTTCCTCTACATTCACTACATGGACGTACACGGCCCTTACATCCCTAAGGACGCGTACGACACGTTTTCCGCCGCCCCTTCATCGTTCGGAGAGAAACTCCGGATATCGCAGAGTTTCGTGAATACCGGCCTGCAGGGGGCCGGCCAGGACGCCGCGCGTCTCAAGGATGCCGCAATCGCGCTCTACGACGGCGAGATCCGCGAGGCCGACGATTCGATCGGCAGCGTCCTCAAGATGCTCAAGGACATGGGGCTGTACGAGGGCGCCATGATCGTCCTTACGTCCGACCACGGGGAGGCCTTCGGCGAGCACGGCCAGGTCCAGCACGGCGGAAGCCTCTACGAAACCCAGATCCACACGCCGCTTATCATCAAATCCCCCGGCCAACGGGCGAACGCCGAGAGCAAGATCCTCACCCGCCATATCGACGTTGTCCCCACGGTGCTCGGCGCGTGCGGCTTCCGGCGCCGCCACATGGCACGGTACAGGTTGAGGGGCAGGCCGCTTCAGGACGCGTCCTTTGACGAATCCGAAATCTCCCGCGCGGCGCTCGTGATGTCCTCCGACAGCGGCACGCACAGTTACTTTGCAGTCGAGAAAGAAGGCTTCAAACTCATCGCCCAGGCGGATGACCAGGACGGCGTGAAGAAAGAAAGGATGATGCTTTTCAACCTCTGGGCGGACCCTGCGGAGACAACCGACCTGTCCGCCGGGCAGGCGTCCAAGATTGCCGAACTCCTTTGGGACCTTCCCTCCGGCGGCAAACTCAAAGTAGCAGCCGCCGATCTCACCAAACCGGTGTCCAGGGAACAGGAAGACCGCCTTCGGTCCATCGGCTATTTCCAGTAGGGGCGGGTTGCATGACTGACACGCAACTGCCGCCTCAAGGCGGATGCTTTTCGCCCGCCGTGGGGCCGCTGCCGAATAGAAGAACTTCTCAAGCCAGTTGGAACCTCAGCGTTGCCACTTCTTTTGCCCGCATTCTCACCTTCGCTGCACCGTTACCGCCGACTCGAAGCCGTTCTACGGCCTTTTCCTGCAGGTCCGTCTTCCAGGCGCTCCTGAACGCGAACCCCGGCCTGACGGCGACGACCGCCGCTCTGACGGCCGGGTTGAACACCCGGACTACGACGGCCTTCCCGTCTTCGGAGGTCTTGATCGTCGAGACCGCCGCAGGTGCGCTGACATCGGCAAATCGCGCCTCCGCGGGCGCCTCACCGGGCTTGGCCTCCCTCGTGTACGAGTAGACCGGCATCTTGAAGCGTTCCACGTCCGCGAAAATCCCCGCGGGCGCCGCGCCGCGCTCCGGCGTAAACGGCATTATCGCGTACTCGGCCGTCACTGTGCCCGGAAGTTGGCTCTCCCGCGTTATCTCGTTTGAGAGGTTCTCCCTGAACGCCCTGAACAAGGTCAGGGCAAGCGTCCGTTCGCGGTCGTCCTTTACCGCCGCCTCGTTGAGCCCCCTGGTCACGACCGCAAGTCCGCCGCGCCTGTCCGCCGCTGCGGCGAAGTTCTTTATCACCTGCTCCGGGCGCGCCTCTTCCTTCCACCCCGTCGTGTCAATCAGCTTGATCTTTCGCCGCACAATGTCGAATGCCGAATCGCCGAACCAAACGTCGGTCTTCCGCCTCGTCGGGAACAGCACCCTCAGCCTGTGGCACTGCGCCGAGTTCCTGACTGTCGTCCGACAGTCAACGCGCCTCGCGCCGGCGTAGAGCGCGAATGTGGTCACGATTGCAAGCGTCCTGAGTCTCCTGCTCCGCGCCGTCTTTTTTTCGCGCCCCGTGAACAGCCTTCCCGTTTCGGCGTCGACAAGGTCGGCCGGCACGCGCATGTTGAAGGCCGCGGTCGCCGTCGCGCAAAGAGCGCCTGTCCGCCTTACCTTGACCGAGAATCCGCTTGCCGCGCTGCGACTCGTACTCAGCAGCAGACGGTCCTTCGAGGGGTACCTGTGGTTCCACCCCTCGCCCGCGTCGCCGCAGTCCTCGAAGACGTGAAGGCCCCGGTAGCGCACGCCCGTGACCTTGTCGTAAAGGCCTACGGTGCCGTCCCGCTTGACCGAGAGTTTGAGGAATTCGTTTTCAAGCGTTCCGGCCGCCGCATCGGCCTTCACCGGGCGCACGCCTGGCCTGTGCGCTCCGATGCGCTTCTTCGGCCTGAACACTACGCGCCACGACTTATACCCGAGCGCCGGGACACAAAGCGCCGCCGCGGCGTGGAATCTGTCGACCGCCTCCCAGCGGCCCCTGTACGCAGGCGTCGGCACCAAAGGCTTGTGCTTCACCCACGGCAGCACACCCTCGAGGTCGCGCGTGATGAAGGCGAACGGCTGCGCTTTGACCCGCCGCTCGACCTCAAGCGTGTCGAGACAGACCTCGCGCCCCTGGCCGTCGACGAGGACGGGTGCGAGTCCCTTCGATTCTTGTTGAGCGACGAGGTCGGACTTGAGGTCAAATGAGAACCCGGTCACCGGTCCCGTATCGGCCGCGCCGGGGTTAAAGAGCGTTACCACCGCGTCGCTCTCCCCGAGCGCAGCGCTGTCGATGCGGTCGCCGAGGGCCTGCACGCTTTCCCACACCGAATCGGTCGCCAGCAGCCTCGCCTGGTCGAACCTGTACATCATGTCGCGGTGCACCTGGTCGATGGAGCATCCGCAGATCGAATCGTGCGGGTGGTTGAGGAGGAGATACCGCCACGCCCGGTCGAGGAACGCCTTCTGCGACTGCGCGCCAGCGACCGCCGCCCACGCGTGGAAGAACTCCGCCGCCCGCGGGAGAAGATACTCAAGGGCGTCGTTGGCCTGTTTGATGTATACGCGGCTCGAGCCGAAGCCGTACATCGTTTCGCTCCACTGGCCTTCCCTGGCGGGCAGGGTGAGTTCACCGATGAAGCGCTTGCGCCCGTTGCGCCAGTTCGCTCCGAGCGCCTTCCACAGCGCGCCGAGGAACCTGGGCATCGACGAATGGACGCATCGTATCCGGCTGAATACCCTGTTCACGCGCGCGATTTCCTCCGGAACGTCCCACTTGGCCGGCTGGTGGTCGTTGCCGTCGAGCGCGTATAGAACGTTTGTCGTGGCAAGCGAGAGTTTCTTTTTCTCGTAAGCGCGAAGTTCCTCGTCCGTCCACTCGCGGAAAGTCATGAAGTCGTTGTAGCCGGTGTACTGGTAGACCGCGACGAGGAGCACGACGCTTCCATCGGCGCCCTCCCAGACCATTTCCGACTTCTCGTTTGCGCACGACGTGCCGCGATGGAGCATCGCGGCGTTTATCCCGAAGCCGCGCAGGATCTGAGGAAATTGCGAGCAATGGCCGAAGACGTCGGTCACATATCCGATGGACATGGGTTTCGCGTTCCACCGGCGGCAGATGCGGTGCCCGAGAAGGAGATTGCGCACGAGGCTTTCGCCCGAAAGGAGCCTCTCATCGGGCATCACGTACCAGGGGCCGATCAGGACCCGCCCGGAGCGGACGTGGTTGCCGAGGCTCCTCGCCATTTCGGGCCGGATCTCGAGGTAATCCTCCAGGACGCACGTCTGCCCGTCGAGGTGAAAATGCCTGAACTGCGGCCGCGCCTCGAGCAGGTCCATCATCCTATCGGTCTGAAACACGAGCCGCTGCCTGTAGCCCTGGAACTCCTGGTACCACTCCCTGTCCCAGTGCGTATGGCTCAGGACGTGCATGACGCATTTGCGTGGATTCATCTCGATCTCCTGAAGGTCGCCTCCCTGCCTGAATCGATGCCGTCGCCGGCGCGCCGTTCGCGTCGGGACGCAATATCGTCCAACGCGCCTCCGGCCCTGTCAAGAACCCCGCGTGCGCTGCCTGCGTACAAACAACCGGGCCCGCGGCATTAACCGCGGGCCCGGCCACAATCCCGCCTGAAGCCCCTCGGAGAGGGGCGCAGCGTCTACAGCGGCAGCGCTATAACGTGCACGTACAGGATCCCTGCGGTGGCGTTTGTGTTGGTCGAGCGCCAGTCAACGTCGACCCTCCTCGTGCCCGCCGAGAGGTTCCTCACGTCCACACACCCGATGCCCAGGTTGTCGCTGGTCGCCCTCGGACGCCGCATCGGCTGGCCCATCGTCGTCGCGTCATCCAACTGCACCCGCGCCTCGGTCGACTGGTTCGTGCTCGAACCGGTCACCTGGCCGCTCGAAAGAACCAGCCAGTTCGCCGTAGTCCCTACGCTCCAGGACTTGCTGAGCTTCTGCTGGAACGCCGTCGATGTGGTCGTGCTCTTCGTGTCGTCGGCCGCGGACTGGTACCCCGCAAACCGCCCGTTACTGAGCCTTATCGCTGCTACGCGGCACCTGCGGATGTTGTGCGTCGCCGTCGAACCGCTCTGCTTGGCCGCCGCAATGTTCAAGGTCTGCTGCGACGCCGCGCAGGTTCTCACCGCGAAACTTGAGAACGTCACGTAGTCCGTGTTCGCCCTCGGCCTGTAGTACGTGTCGTCGGCTGTCGCCCCGTTGTAGAGCGCGTGCACTTCAGTCGAGTAGCTCGTATTGGCGCTGAATTCCGCCGTCCAGACCAAGAGATACTCTCCGGCTGTCGCCGGCGTGAACTGGAGCGTCACGTAGTTGGTCATCGTCGTCGTGAGCGCCACCGTCGACTCCGCGGCGGCGTTGGCCATCTCGAGCGCGGCCTTGCGGATGGCCATAATCCTGGCGTTGCGCAGCCGCGCCGTGTTTGACGTGCCCGACGAGCAGTAGTCGATCGTCACGGTGTGCGCCGCGGCCGACAGGTCCGTTACATAGCTTGTAACAAACGATACGTAGTCGCTGGAGTTATTCGTCCTCTTGACAACGTCTGACCTGGTGGTGCCGTCAACGACCATCCGCACCTTCGTGTCATAGCTCGTGCTCGAACCCTTGTACTCCGCAAAGCCCAGGATCACCCAAGTGTCGGCCTGAGGCGGTGTAAACGTCAGCGTCGTCCTCGTCTGCCATGAGGTGCTTGTGGTCGAGACTTCGCTGTCGTTGGCCACAAACTCGTACGTGTTCGGCGCGCCGAGTATCGCGATCGACAGTGCCTTGTCGGCGGTGTCGGCCGGAGTCTGCGAGTCGGTCACCCGCACCGTGAAGTTCGACGTCCCCGCGGTCGTCGGCGTCCCGCTTATCACCCCGCCGGAACTCAAGGAGAGGCCCGCGGGCAGGCTGCCCGAGACAAGTGACCATGAGTACGGCGTCACACCGCCCGTGGCGGCAAGCGTTTGCGAATACACAACGCCCACCTGACCGTCCGGCAGGCTCGACGTCGTCACGACGAGGTCAGGAGGTATCGTGATGGACAGCGCCTTCGTCGCGGTGTCCGCGGGCACCTGACTGTCGGTCACCTTCACCGTGAAGTTCGAGGTGCCGGCAGTCGTAGGCGTCCCGCTGATGACGCCGCCCGACGAGAGCGAGAGCCCCGCGGGAAGCGTTCCCGCGTCGAGCGACCACGAATACGGCGTCTTGCCGCCCGAGGCCGCGAGCGTCTGGCTGTACGCCACACCTATCTGCCCGGCAGGCAGGCTCGACGTCGTTATCACGAGGTCAGCCGGTATATTAATCGAGAGCGCCTTCGTAGCCGTGTCGGGCGTGGACTGCGAATCGGTGACCTTCACCGTGAAGTTCGAGAGTCCCGCGGTCGTCGGCGTACCGCTTATCACGCCGGTCGACGGACTAAGGGACAGCCCAGGAGGCAGTGCGCCGCTGTCGATTGACCACGTATAAGGCGTCACGCCGCCGGTCGCCTGCAGAGTCTGGCTGTACGGCACTCCTATCTGCCCGTCAGGCAGGCTCGCCGTCGTTATCACGAGGTCCGCAGGGTTAATCGTTATCGACAGCGCCTTCTGGTCGGTCGAAGCGGGCACCTGCGAATCGGCCACCTGTACCGTGAAGTTGGCCGTCTCGATCGTTGTCGGCGTCCCGCTGATTTCGCCCGTCGAGGAATTCAAGGATAATCCAGCGGGCAGGCTCCCTGACAGGATTGACCACGTGTACGGCGTCACGCCGCCGGTGGCCGCGAGAGTCTGGCTGTATGCGGCGCCCACGGTGCCGTTCGGCAGGCTTGTAGTGGTAATCGTTACCTGCGTGGGCGCGGCGCTGACTATGATGGAAAGCGGCTGGTCGGCCGTATCCGCCGGAACCTGCGAGTCGGTCACGCGCGCCGTGAAGTTTGACGTTCCGGCCGTCGTCGGCGTGCCGCTTATCTGTCCCGTCGACGAATTCAAGGACAGCCCCGACGGCAGGCTCCCCGACGCGATCGACCAGGTGTAGGGCGTTACGCCGCCCGCGGCCGTCAGCGTCTCGGAGTACGCAACGCCGACCGTCCCGTCCGGCAGACTCGTGGTCGTTATGACGAGGTCCGCCGGCTTGATATTTATCGAGAGCGCCTTCGATGCCGTGTCGGCCGGTTGCTGGGAATCCGTCGCCAGGACCGTGAAGTTGCTGGCCCCGACCGGGCCGGCCGGCACGCCCTCTATGACGCCCGTCGCCGCATCGAACGCCAGCCCCGCCGGCAGGCTGCCCGCCGATATCGACCAGGTCAGCGGCCTCACGCCGCCGGTCGCGTCAATCCACTGCCTGTACGCCGCGCTGATTGCCCCGTCCGGCAGGCTCGTGGTCGTAATCACGAGGTCGCTTACCGTGCCGGCCTTCTCGTAGCAGCCCATGTCGTGCGAAAGGCCCTGCGGCCTCGCGCTGCCCTCGAGGTCCTCGCACGAGTCGGCGACGTACGTTCCGGCGTCTATCGCGGGCGAGCCGTCCTTCAGGTGGTAGTTGTTGGTGGCCGGGTCGACGAAGAGCACCGTGTCGGCGGCCTGGATCGAATGTATGTCGAACCCCCGCGCCCGCCACTGGGCCAGCGTCTCCGTCCACGCATTGTCGTCGAAGCCGAAGTAGTTCATCACGACGTTGTAGTCCGACTGGAAGTCGCCCGTGCAGGTTGAGGCCATGCAGATGCTGCCGCGGTTCGAGGACGTGCTGTAGTTGTAGAGGATGTTGTTGAAGACGCGGTGCCCCAGGGGTTTCTCCGGCTTCCCGTTGTCGACTATGAACAGGTCGTAGTAAGCGGTCGCCTGGTTGACGACGGTGTTGTTGAGGAACCGGTCGTTGTGCGAGGAAACGGCCGAGTCGCCGCCGTAGACCGAGAAGCCCTTCGACTTGTTGTTGTAGATGAGGTTGTTCCTGATCGTCGAATGCGTCAGGCCGTCGAAGTTATAGCCGTTGGTGTTCGAGTAGAGGGTATTCCTCTCGTGCAGCCAGTTGGACATCTCGCCGTCGCCGCCCATCGAGACATCGGCGTTGTTCTGGAGGCCGTTGGCGACGTTGCCGTAGCACGTGTTGCCGCGACTAATGCCGTTGTCGGCCGAGTTCGACATGTAGATGCCGTGTTCCCCGTTGTCGTGCGAGACGTTGTTCTCGACCAGCGCGTGCTCGGCGAACCCGGAGAAAATCCCCGTCTTGTACGCCTGGAGCACGATGTTGTTGCGTATCGTGATGTTGTCGGCGTTGCGGAAATCGATCGCGCGGTACTGCCGGTTCACGCCGTCAACCGTGAACCCGTCGACTACCCAGTAGGACACCCTCGCGCTGAAATTCTCGATCTCCATGCCGCCGTTGTGCTTGGCGCGCGCCGCGTTGGGCAGGTTGATCACCGCCGAACCGACCGTGCACGACGCAATCGTCTTCGGCGCCGCCGCGGTGCCCGAATTCTCTATGCGGCAGCCGACGTACGTGCCGGCCTTGACGTTGATAATCTCGCCCGCCTGCGCGTTGTCGACCGCGTACTGGAGCGTCCTCCAGGGGCTTGTGTACGTGCCTTCGCCGCTGTCGTTGCCGGAGGGCGCGACCCAGCGTATGGTGGCCCCAGGCGCCGTCGCCTTGATCGTTACGGAGAAAGCCTTCTGGTCGGTCGACGGAGGCTCCTGCCGGTCCGCGACCCCTATCGTAAAGTCGGACTTGCCCGTCGTCGTGGGTGTGCCGCTGATGCTGCCCGCCGCGCTGTTGAGTGTAATTCCCGGCGGCAGCGTCCCCGACGCCAGGCTCCACGTGAATGGCTTCGCGCCGCCCGTCGTCGCGAACTCCTGCAGGTACTGTGCACCCACGTACCCCTCGCGCAGCCACGGCGTCGTTATGTCGATCGGCGGGACGAGGACGAGGATGGAGAGATCCTTCGTGGCCTCCTGCGACAGCGAATCGGTGACCTTCGCCGTGAAGTCAAACGTGCCGTATTCCGTCGGCGTGCCCGTTATCTTGCCCGTCGAAGCCTCGAGCGACAGCCCTGGCGGCAGGCTGCCCGCCGATATGGACCATGTGTACGGCCACACGCCGCCCTTGCAGTAGAGTGTCGCAGAGTAGGCCGAATCGAGCGTCGCGTTGGGCAGGCTCGTCGTGGTTATCGTGAGCGGCCCCGGCAATACGCCCGTCTTCTCGTAGCAGCCGATGTCGTGTATCGAGCCTATCGGCCTCGTGTTGCCGTCGAGGTCGTCGGTCACGTCGGTGAGGCCGCAGCCCGCGTCTATCGCGGGGGAGCCGTCCTTTAGGTGGAAGTCCTTGTTGGTCGGGTCGACGAAAAGCGCGGTGTCCGCGGCCTGGATGGAGTTTATGTCGAACCCGCGCGCGCGCCACTGCGCCAGCGTCTCCTGCCAGGCGTTGTCGTCGAAGCCGAAGTAGTTCATCACGACGTTGAAGTCCGACTGGAAGTCCCCGACGGAACTCGAGGCCATGCAGATGCTGCCGCGGTTCGAGGCGGTGCTGTAGTTGTAGAGGATGTTGTTGAAAACCCTGTGGCCCAGTGGTTTTACCGCCTTTCCGGTGTCCAGTATCATTAGGTCATAGTAAGCGGATGCCGGGCTGACGACGGTGTTGTTGAGGAAACGGTCCTCGTGCGAGGAAACGGCCGCGTCGCCACCGTAGACCGAGAACCCTTTGGACCTGGTGTCGTAGATGAGGCAGTTCCTGATCGTGGAATGCGTCAGTCCGTCGAAGTTGTAAGCGTTGGTGTTATTGTAAAGCACGTTCTTCTCGTGCAACCAGTAGGCCATCTCCCCGTCGCCCCCCATCGACGCGTCGGCGTTGTTCTGGATGCCGTTGGCGACGTTGTTGTAGCACGTGTTGCCGCGCGTGATCCCGTTGTCGCCGGAGTTCGACATGTAGATGCCGTGCTCGCCGTTGTCGTGGCTGATGTTGTTCTCGACGAGCGGGTAGTTCGGGAACCCGGAGAATATCCCCGTCTTGTACGTGTTGTACACGACGTTGTTTCTCACCGTGATGTAGTCGGCGACGCGGAAGTCTATCCCGCGGTAGTTCCGGCTAACGCCGTCCACCGTGAACCCGTCGACTACCCAGTACGTCACGAGCGTCCCGGAGGTGTTCTCAATCTCCAGGTTGCCCGCGTGCTTGGCCGTCGGCGCGGGGTGATTGAGGATCGCCAGCCGGACGGTCTCGGACATGAGCGTCTTCGGCGCCACGGCCGTGCCCGAATTCTCAATCCTGGCGCCGACGTACGTCCCGGGCTTGACGAGTATGACGTCGCCCGCCGCGATCGTGTCGGCCGCGTGCTGGATCGTTCCCCACGGCTGGTTCCACGTGCCGGGGTTCGAGTCGCTCCCGTCGGTCGCGACCCAGTAGAAGTTCCCCGCCGGCGCCGCGCTCACCGTCACCGAGAACGCCTTCTGGTCGGTGTACGGCGGCTCCTGCCTGTCCGCGACCCCTATCGTGAAATTCGACGTCCCGGTGGCCGTCGGAATGCCGCTCAGTTCACCCGTGCCGCTGTCGAGCGACAGTCCCGCCGGCAGGCTGCCAGACACGAGCGACCACGTGAAAGGCGGCGCGCCGCCGTCCGCCGTGAACTTCTGCGAATAATGGACGCCCACGTAGGCCGCCCGCAGGAACGGAGTGGCTATCTCTATCGGCAGGACGTTCACCGTTATCGACAGCGCCTTCGAGTCGCTGGCCGGCGGCTGCTGCGCATCGGTGACCTGCACCGTGAAATTGAACGTGCCGTAATCCGTCGGAGTCCCGCTTATTACACTCGTCCCCGAATCAAGCGAAAGCCCCGGCGGCAGGCTGCCCGAGATGATCGACCAGGAATACGGCCACTGGCCGCCCGTGCTGGTCAGCGTCGCCGAATAGGGGATCGTCACCGTGCCGTTCGGCAGGCTCGTCGTGGTTATCACCAACGGGGGAATCGGCACGCCGGTCTTCTCGTAGCACCCGATGTCGTGGATTGAACCCTGGGGCCTCGAAACCCCGTCCAGGTCGTCGGTCACTTCGTAAAGCCCCTTGCCCT
>Ga0315274_10016444_pt1 | contig 10454 bp, 8 predicted proteins | sample YL17G02_20_MG_FD_203700 | JGI IMG/M metagenome (GOLD analysis project Ga0315274, IMG submission 203700) | Sediment microbial communities from Yellowstone Lake, YNP, Wyoming, USA - YL17G02_20 | ecosystem: Environmental > Aquatic > Freshwater > Lake > Sediment | place: USA: Wyoming | collected... | reverse complement strand
GTCAGGGTGGCCAGGTCACGTTGTTACGGACCGGTGGTTCACCTCCGGCAGCTCTCCACCCCGTGTTACCACGACGCAGTAGCCTTCGGTTACAGGCGGGTGAACGTTCCGCCTGACGGGGACTTCCACCCCGCTGTGTGTTCGCCTTCACACGCGTACGAGTCCCGCCTTTAGCCGGTTCGGGCCGCGACCGACCGCCAAAATGAGAACTGCTGACATGCCCTTCGATCAGTTTGTGCGTGAGCTGGTCAATCCGAAGGCGAGTTCGGAGGGGTTCATCCAGGGGATTGCCTGGCGTGGCGTCGTCAACGCCAGCCAGACCCCGCAGATGCAAGCCGCGCAGAACATCGCCCAGGTCTTCATGGGCGTGAATCTCAAGTGCGCCTCGTGCCACGACAGCTTCATCAACGACTCACCCTGGCCGATGCCTACGGCTTGGCGAGCATCTATGCCGACTCCCCGCTCGAGATGGTGCACTGCGATCGGCCGACCGGCCAAATCGCGCCGATGAAGTTCATCTATCCCGAGCTCGGCACAGTTGACCCGAACGTGGGCAAACCGGAGCGCCTCGGTCAGCTCGCTGCCCTCATGACCTCGGAGAAGAACGCGCGGCTCACCCGCACGATCGTCAACCGGTTGTGGGCGCGGCTCATCGGGCGAGGTCTGGTCGAGCCGGTCGATGACCTGGAGACGCCTTCCTGGAATCCTGATCTGCTCGATTGGCTGGCGTCGGATCTCGCGGAGAACGGATATGATCTCCAGCACACACTCGAGCGCATCCTCACCTCTGAGGCCTACCAGTTCCCGGCCACCCCGGTGACCGAACAGACCCTCAAGGACTACGTGTTTCGCGGTCCCTGGGTGCGACGGATGTCCGCGGAACAGCACCTGGATGCCCTTTCCGGCGTGACGGGTGAGTGGAACATCCTGCCCGCAGCGGAGGCCGAGTTCGACGGCGTCCCGGTGGATGCGATTGGGCCGCCCCCACGCGTCCAGCCCCGATGGATTTGGAACGCGCCCACCGCGGCGCAACGGGCCGAAGCACAGACCCTCTACTTCCGGAAGTCATTCGTCCTCGCCGCACTGCCTCGCGAAGCGGCCGTCGTGATCACGTGTGACAACCACTTCCGACTCTTGGTTAACGGCCGCGAGGTCAGCTCCGGTCGCGACTGGACCCAGCCTAAGGTGGTGGATGTCCGGCCGCACCTCACGCCAGGCGATAACGCCCTGGCCGTGGAGGCCGTCAACACTCCAGCCCAGCCCGACCAGCCATCGGCCGACCAGACCAGCCCGGCAGGCCTGATGGTCTATGCGCGCATCCGGCTCGAGGGAGGCAGACAGACGGATGGGACCGGACGGGTCAGGGACTTCGTCACCGACCATTCCTGGCTTTGCTCCACGGTGAAGACCGCCGGCTGGGATCAACCGGGCACGGGGGTTGCCGACTGGCAGCCAGCCGTGGAGCTGGGAGATCTGGACATGGGGCCTTGGAGCCTCGGGAGCAAGCTCGCGGGCGCGATCGTGGCCAGGGCGATGTATGGAAACGTGCGGGCCGCCCTCGCGAACAACGATCCCTTGATGACGGTTCTGGGACGTCCGAACCGGGAGCAGGTGGTCCACCGGCCGCAGCACCACGACCACCACCCTGCAGGCGCTGGAGATCAGCAATGGACCCCGGCTGGCCGGATTCCTCCAACGCGGCGCGGCCCAACTCCTGGAGCAAGCGGGAGGGTCCAGCCACGAGGCGGTAAGACTGATTTACCAACGGGCGCTGTGCCGCGAGCCTTTGCGTGAGGAATATCGCCTCGCCGAATCACTGGTCGGCTCGCCTGCCCGCCCGGACGGGGTCGCGGATTTCCTCTGGGCCATCGCCATGCTGCCCGAGTTTCAATTGATTGACTAACCGACCATGAACCGCCGCTGGGACCTGAAGACCCGTCGCGAGTTTCTGAGAACCGCCAGCGCCGCGACCCTCGGCGCCCTCGCCGCTGGCTATCCGCGCCGGTTATTGGCGGACGACGGTGCTGAGCGCCTCCGACCGACGGCGGACACGCTCATCGTTCTCTGGATGGCGGGGGGGATGGCCCACACGGAGACCTTCGACCCAAAGCGCTACACGCCGTTCGAAACGGGCATGTCGTCCAGCCAGCTCGGCAGCACTTTCCCGACGATCGACACGGCGGCGGACCCGATCAAGTTCACGGCCGGGCTCGAGAAGATCGCAGCGGTGATGGACCGTGGCTCGTTGATCCGGAGTTACACGGCCGGAGATCCTGGGTTCATTCTTCATTCGCGGCATCAGTACCACTGGCACACCGGGTATGCGCCGCCCCAAACGGTCGCCGCTCCTCATCTGGGCGCGTGGAAACGGCGCGGGGTTGAGGGCTCTCCCGTCCCCTGCGGCCCACGCAGGGCCGATCAGACCGCGCGTGGATCACGGCTCAGCTCGGTGCGAAGTTGCGGGTCGGCTACTCTGCAGGCGCTGAGGCGGAGGCTGCTGCCCGGGCATCGAAAACCGAAAGGTCCCAAGCGTTCGACCATTCGAGCCGCAGGCCAGCGCCCTCGAATCGGACGGGGAGCCACACGTAGCGCGAATCCGGCAGATTCATCTTGTTCCATCGGTCTGCCATGAAGATGAAGGCGTCGGGTTTGCCCGCCACGGGAAACACGAAGGCGCTCTGCGCCCGGAAGGTCGTGCGCCGGTTCGGGCCCACACACGGATTCCCCAGCTCTCTCCAGGGTCCCCAAATAGAATCCGCCACCGCCGATCGCGCCGCGTTGGGATCCCAGCCGGTGCAGCCCGACGCGATGAACCAGTACCGCCCCCCGCGCTTGAACACGACTTGCGCCTCCATTTTCCGCCCCACAAACGCCTTCACATACGTGCCGGCGTGCTGGAGGTAATCGTCCGTCAGGAGCGAGATGTACGTGGTCTTGTTCCCTTCCGAAGAATAGATCCGGTAGGCCTTGCCGTCGTCATCCACGAAAAGGGTCTGGTCGCGGCTGTCGGCCCCCTCGGGCTTGGCGCTGCCGAGGTAATGGAACGGTCCCGCGGGGGAATCGGCCACGGCGACGCCGGCGCGGGCTGCTTGGTAGTCCAGCGTGTCGATGTGCAGCCACATGACGAATTTTCGGGTCTGGGCATTGAACGCAACCTTGGGGCGCTCGGCCACCTTCGAGGGGTGCAGGTCGTGGGCGGGATCGTCCGGCACCGGCCTCAGGACCAGGCCCGCGTCCTTCCAGGCGTGGAGATCGCGCGACGCGTAGCAGCGGATGCCAGTGATGTCCGCGCGGTAGCCATCCCATTTTGTGTTGACCTTCGGCAGCCAGGTGCGGCCCTCCTTGTTCTCCCCGTACCAGTAATAAGTGCCGTCGCGAACGAGCATGCCGCCACCGTGGGCGTTGATGGCGGCGCCGTCCTGGTCGGTCCACACCGCGCCGGGTCTGAACTGGCGCGATGCTTCGGCCGCCCCGCAGACGAGGAGCAACAGGGGCAACGACGCCGATCCGACCAGAAAGGCGAAACTGCGCGACCTGGCACGTAGGGAAGGGAAGTTCACACGGTGGGTTGGCGTCGAGTTCATGTGTAACACGATGCGCTCGCCGGCCACGGTCTTGTCAAGAACACAGGTTGAGAGGGTGCAAACTGCGAATCGAACTTGGCTGCCGCAGCATCCAGAGGCTCAAGACTCAGCCGTGCCGGTCCAGCGACGCAACCCATGCGGAGCCAGCCGCACGGGAATGTTCCGGAAATCCGGGTGAGCCTTCTCCAGCTCCCGAATTAGAGCGTGCTTGTCGCGCGCCGCCGCCGGGAGCAACAGGGTCACGGAACCCCCGGCACCCCCTGCGCCATTGACCTTGTAGCCGGCCACCCCATGTCTCCTGGCGATGTCTATGACGGCCAGTGCCCGTTCGCCGATCAGGTCCGGGTGCAGCGTCTTCTGCGCGGCCGTGTTCTCCACCATGGCACGGCCGAACGCATCCAGGTCCCCGCGCAGCAGCGCCTCTTTGCCGTCCACGGCCGCCTGGCGGAGCGGTTCGAGGGATTGACGATATCGGGGCGACCGTTCCAGCCGCCGAATGACCATCTCATGGACTCGGGAGGACGAATGGGGCTTCCCCAGGTAAATCAACAGCAGGCGGGACTCCAGTTCCCACGCCAGGTCATCCGGCAGGGCCACCGGCGAAACGGATGCCTCCGGGTACCGCGACATCTCGATGAAATTGACTCCCCCATACGCGGCGCAAAGCTGGTCCTGGATGCCGGATTGGAGGCCCAGGAGTTCCGACTCGACGTAATGCGCTTTCCGGGCCAGTTCGTAGCTGGTCAAGGACCGACCCCCGATCAGATCCAGCGCTCCCAGGAGAGCCACGGACACCGACGCCGAGGTCCCGGTGGAGGCGCCCGCGGGTGCTTCCGAGAAGATGCTGACGCTCAAATGCAAGTCCCGGGGAAGTTTGAACAGCTTGAACCCGGCCTCAATCAGTGGGTGTTTAGCCCACGACTTGGACCGAGTGTTGATGTTGTAAGAATCGTGATAGTTCTCCGCATGGATCGTGATCGGCGGTTCCTGACGCTTCCGGGATCGCGTGATGACCGTGACCTCGACCGAGGGGAACACCGCCAGGTTGAGCACCCTGCCGGTCCCCGCAAACCACGTGTCTGTCCAGCCGCCCAGGTCACAAATCCGGATCGGCGCGGTGCATTTGACGACCATACTTGTTTCCATAAAAACCGACTCTCGCGCCGCCGGGCCAGCCACGCTGCCTTGACGGCGGTCAGAGGTTGACTGAACGGCGCCAGCATGTCAGTGCCGATCCGAAAATCAACCCTGTTCCGGTCCTGTGTCGGCAGATTGTTCGTGCGATATAGTTACACATGTAACATATTCCGTTACGTATGTCACCCGTGCGTCAACGCGCGATCGGCATTTCCGCCGCCGAATGGGAGGTCATGGACTTCCTCTGGCAGGGCGCCCCCAAACCGGTCCGCGACATTGTCGAGCAGTTGGCGCGTCGGAAAGGCTGGAAATCGAGCACCAGCCGCACCTTGTTGCGACGTCTGGCCCACAAAGGGGCCGTGAGGATTCACAGCCAGCAGCGTCCCTTCCTCTATGAGCCTTCTGTCACCCGCGAGCAGTGCACCCGACAGGAAACCCGGTCGCTGGTACAGCGGCTGTTCGGCGCCAAACCGGTCGAGGCCCTGGTCCACCTCGTCGAGGAAACACCCTTGACGTCCGACGACATTCAACGGCTGCGCGAGATTCTCTCGCGCAAGGAGAAGTAGCCGTGAGCCGACTCGAACTGGCGTTCCAATGGGTGCTGCAGAGTTCCTGGCAGGCAGCGGTGTTAATCGTGTTCATCCTGGCGCTGCAGCGGATCTTCCGACGCCAACTGGGTGCTCGCTGGCGGGCGGGCCTTTGGCTGCTGGTGATGATCCGGTTACTGTTCCCGTTTGGCCCCACCACCTCGTGGAGCTTGTTCCACTATCTCCAACCCGACACAGCCGCCGCGTGGGCCACCCACGTGATTTCTCCCAGCGGACTGGCCGAACCTCGGGACGCTGGCACGCCGGCCGATGCTGCGACCGTGCCCGCGGAAGCGAGGCCGTCGAAATCGTGGGCCGCGGCGGTGCCAGCGGGCTCAAGCCGAGATGGGCTTCGATGGGCGCTTGGCCTCTGGCTCCTCGTTACGTTCGCGCTCGCCGCGCGCTCGGGTTGGCAGAACGGCTGGCTCGTGTGGCGATTGCGGAAATGCCGGCCGGTCACTGACGCCGAACTGCTTGCCCTGCTGGCCGACTGCCGGCAGCGAGCGGGGGTCCGCACCGCCCTCCACCTCGTGGAAACGGATTTGGTGCGAAGCCCGGCCTTGTATGGCTTCGGCCGCTGGTGGTTGTTGTGGCCGACGCAGGTGATGGCGAAACTCGGGCGGGAACAGCGACGCTACGTCCTGCTCCATGAGTTGGCACACCTGCGGCGTTGGGATCCGTGGATCAACTGGCTGATCAATGGCGTACCAGTGGGTGCCGGTGCGACTCCCATAGCCACGAATTCGGTAGTCGCCTGGTCTGCCACGATCCACAAGGGGGGCGGCAACATCACGCTGGGTGATGGCAGTGTGCAGCCGGGAACCAGCGCGAGACTGCAGGAGCAGGTTCGGTTATCGTCCTTGGCGACGAACCGGCTGCTGTCTCCATGAATCCGCCATGAAAGGGCCCTTGTTGTGCTGGATGGTCGCGGCTGCAGCAGCACTCGTCCCGTCTATCGGGCGTTGCGCAGCCCCGCTGCCGATCCGTGGATTGGCGAGAATCGCAGTCCGGCACGACCTGCCAATGCCCAGCGGCGACGCGCCGCTCGTATTGGCCCACACAGAGGGCTGGCGGGGAGTGGAGGGTTCGCAGAGCCGCTGGCCTGGGATCTACTCGCCTGCCTTTCTCGTGGAGGAACGGGCGGACGGTAGTATTGTCGTCCTGCGGGGCACAGAGCAGCAGACCCTGCAGAAGATTCAATCGCGCGAGGACCCCTGTGGCGGCCGTTTTCGGACAAACCGATTGTGCCGAAGCCTGGTGGTTATGTTTCTGACTTCGGCCGTCTATCCGCGGTCGTCTGTGCTGTGCAATTGGCAGCCCGTGGCGACAAGGTCACCGCCCAACGGATCTGGGAACGAGTCAACGAGGCAGAGTCTCTGAGCGACAGCAGACCGCTTGAGGATATCACAGCGCAGTTGAAAGATCCTCGACTGTTGCTTGCCCGCTGCCTTTTCGATCACGGTCAGCGTCGCATACTGACGGAACCGTCGAACTGGCCTCAAATCCACGTCCGGATGAAAGCGTTGCTCGAAGAGTTCCCGAAACTGAGGGAGCCGGAGCGCGTGGTTGTTGTTCGTGGCCTCGCGGCGGCCAGTGGAGCCAAACCACCTATGCCGAGCTCGACCGAGGCACTTTTGGTCGCTTGGTCCCGGATTCCAGGGACCGAGTACGATATTTTCCATGACCTGGATCCGAACGAATCGGATGCCCTGGCGCGCGAGATCGTGCTTCGCGGTGTCGAGTCCGTCCCCGGCCTGATCGCCCTCCTGGGCGACCCCAGGGTCACCGCGCACGGGTGGCTTGACGGCGGTGGGTCACCCCCGGGCATCCAGACGCTTGGTGAACTGGCTGGACGCCTGCTATCGGGGATTACGGGCATACCCGCGATGACCGAAGGGGAGAGAACAGATTCCATTGCCTATCGATTCTGGCTCGATCGGTGCCGCAGCATGGGCGAAGAAGAGGCTTTGGCCCTGGCCGTGTTCGGCCGCGAGAACGGCAGAATCGCCAGAGTCAGAGAGTATCCCGCCCGGATTCTCGCCCACAAGTTCCCCGAACGCATCCCAGCACTTTGTGCGCAGTTTTCGAAGGATGCCACTCCTGGCCTGGAACCATTCGAGTTGGTGCGCGCCGTCGTCGTGGCACGGCTACCCTTCGCGACCCGCGTCAACACGCTCACCGAGTTTGCGCTGCGCGGGTCTTTGGCGCAGAAGCGCGTCGTCCTGCAGAACCTCGCCACCATCGATCCGTCAAAGTGCGCCGAACTTCTCCACCCGATTCTTCAAACCCTGCCTACCGATACTACGAACAGCTATTGGACTTGTCCCGAAGCCGCTCTCGCGCATGTTGTGAAACAGGTCGACGATGACGAGGTCTGGAGCGAGTTCCTGCGAGCTGCCAAGCGCAGCAGTGTGGGGCTGCGCCTGCAAATGATGAGCTGGATGCATTACGGGTATCACAGCGGCGAGGGTAACCGTGCCCGGCGACTGGCTTTCCTGGCGGCATTTCTGGGTGACGAGAGTCTGAGGGAACTGCCTCCCTACGAGAAAGGAGGCAGGTTTGACGGGCCTTGTGCCGCGTCCACCTTCAAGGGAATCGCAGTTCAGGATTTCGCGGCGCTGCAGATCGCTTTCATTTTCAAATTCTCCGACCATCCCGATGATCTGTGGACACCCGAACAACGGAAGGAACTGCGCGAAAAAGTGCAGCTCAAGTTGATGGAGTGAACGCTCGTACTTGCAGCTCGTTTCTCTCAGGTGTCGTGGGTGCCCTCCTGCTGCCCTCGTGTTCGACCACCGCTAGACAGCCGGCGTCCGTGTGCCGGCATGGCCCTCTGCGGAAGCGCTGGCCCGGGCGAGTGAGGGAGATCCGGAAGCCCAATGCAAGGTTGGGTGGATCTACTACGCGGACGGGAGCTACACCGAGGCGGCCAAGTGGCTGCGCAAAGCGGCAGACCAAGGGAACCACAATTCCATGGGCGCAGCCGGGAGGCTGTTCGTTGAAGGACGCGGCGTGCCGAGAGACCTCAAGCGGGGCATGCGGTATCTCCGCCAGGGCGCGGAGTGCCCGAACATCGGTGGCAACGAGAGTTGCGCTCCAGACCTCGCCGCGATTTTCGAGGAGGGAAAACTCGTGCCCCGCAATGACGAACAGGCCTACTATTCCTTGGGACTCTGCATCGCGAAGTGCGTGGACGACGGCGGATTGGAACGGCGCCCGGAGTTTGTCGCGCGGCAACGGGCCGTCGGGCTACGGTTGGAAGGCGCGCGCAAGCGCATGTTGGATCAACGCCTGCGGAGATGGCTGGATCCACAAAAGGCCAGTGGCTGCGGGAGCTTGGGCGAGCTCGACGGCGGGGATACGCCGAGAGTCTCGGTCTATTTCGAGGACGAGACCAGCGTGGGCCTCACCGTGAGCACCGGTCCCGCCACTCTGGTCCGCTTCTTTGAATTCCCTTTGGCACAACTTGGCGACAGGCTGCGCGACCTAGCCGTGTCCGACAGCGCGAGTATTCGCATTTACTCCTACTACGAGTTGAGTCCGGAGCTTCGGGCCAAGGTCCAACGGGCGTTGGCGAATGGGAACGTCCGCTATTCACGCTTGGCATTCGTGTCGGCGAGGCCGAAGAAGCAGAGGCTCCACGCCTGAACCTTCCCGCGCTGCCCCGGGGAAAACTCAATCCTCGAACGGAGCCGCCGGCAGCACGGCCTTCCCGCGCGGCTGGTAGCCGCCCCATTGCTTCGCGAGGCCGAGGAAGTTAGCCATGATCTGGCGCGAGGTCTCGGGCGTTCCGGGCAGTTCGATGTGGAACTGGGCCGCGTAGATGTAGCGGTCCCGCAGGCGCAGGCATTGTGTCCGGGTCTTTGCGCCCGGCCCCGCCGTGACCACAAGGTCCCAACCGGCCGGCGGCCATTCAATCTGTCCGCAATGACTCTCCATCGTCTCGAATTCGCGGGGCAAGCCCGCAAACGCCGGGTCGTCTCTCAACAGCCGCATCGTGAACTTGCCGCGCTCGAACTCGCAGGCCGAGTAGTCGCCGCAGGGTTTCCGGTCGGTGTGGCCGATGTGGGTGTAGAGCGGCGTCTTCGGCTTGAGCACATCGCGGCAATGCGGGCAATCCCAGGGGCGGTCCACACCGTATTCGCTCAGGAGCGCCAATCCCTGCGCCCCGCCGCACGACGCCCAGAGCGGCAGGTTCCGGTTGCGGAGCACTTCCTGGGTGCCGCGCCACCATTCCCGGTTCACCTCGCACCAATCCTTGAAGTTCCCCGACAGGAAACCGCAGAGCGGCTGCGGTTCGACGGCCAGGAAGGCTTCGCTGAAATCGCCCAGCCACACCTGCTGCGCCCGGACGCCTTCCCATCCGGCACAAGATCGCGCCAGAGGAATGAACTGCTGGCCTTCGTTCGGCAGACGTGGATCGTGCGTCGTGTTGACAACCACGAGCCAGTCGGGGAACGCGATCCGGGCGTCCGGCCGCTCGAAGGTTTCCACCTCGCGCAATGTGGGATAGCGGCCCTCGACCGCGTCGATCCGAAGGCGGAGAAACCGGCAGCGCACCGGCGCCCGCAGCCGGTGAATCCGGAAGAGTCGCCGATCTCGCGCCATCCGCGTTTCCGCGAGGTCGCGCCAACGCTGGCCGTCGTCGCTGGCTTGCCACACATAAGCGGCGGGCGCGTTGGTGAACACGAACTCGTGATCGCCCACGACCTGCAACAGGGCGCCGACCCGCCGCGGAGCGCCGAAATCGATCTCCCACCACCAGGGACCGGCATCCGGCTGGCCCTTCCAGGCTTGGCCAGGACCGTGCGCGAACCGGTCTTTGTCAACCGTGCCTGAGGCGTCGAAGCCAGCTTGCGCCGACGAAGCACGCGCAGTGCATCCGCCACCTGTCGGTGGAGGTAGGGCGAACCGTCCCTGGTGAGCGGATTTCGCGATTCCGGAATGCGGCTCGGCAGGGACGCCTCGCCCTACCCGCAAAGCGGAGCCGCCAACCTCGCCCTGCACCGCAGTGCGCGCGCCGGGCCTCGAGCCGCCTTCGAGCCGTTCCGCGCTTTTCCAGGAGATTCGGATGTCACCCGAACGTTGGTGTTGGATGCGAACGACGGCACCGCCGCCGGCCACCGGCTCGACGCTGAATCTCCTG
>Ga0315274_10016443_pt1 | contig 10454 bp, 11 predicted proteins | sample YL17G02_20_MG_FD_203700 | JGI IMG/M metagenome (GOLD analysis project Ga0315274, IMG submission 203700) | Sediment microbial communities from Yellowstone Lake, YNP, Wyoming, USA - YL17G02_20 | ecosystem: Environmental > Aquatic > Freshwater > Lake > Sediment | place: USA: Wyoming | collected... | reverse complement strand
TCAGACTAGGCAATTTCGGCGGGGATGTCAAGCTGTACAAACACGCAGGGTGTATCTCCAAAAGTTAGGTAGAAGTACAATATTACACCCGTGCGAACATAGATACGGGGAATATCGGGGAGCGCGGGTTCGCCGGGGTAATCGAGACGCTGGCGAAGACGATCGAGGACGATATACGCGATATAGCCTTGCTGAAGCGGCTTCGCGGGGATTAGCTTGGCAGCCTGTACTTCGACTGCTTCTCCAGTGCCGCTTCGAGCTGCTCCATGGTCACGTGCCCCGTCTTCATGAGCAGCTTCCCGATGGGGATGGGATCGAGTCCCCTGCGATGGATCTCCGTCTGGATGTTTAGGCAGTCTATGATCAGCTCGTGGGACGCGAGGCCCATTTCTATCATTATCTCACCAAGCAGCTTGTTCCGCATCATGCTCATGCCTCCAAATGCTACTGCTACCATTGTGCAGCAGAAGGCCGGCCTTGTCAATCAGCAATACTGACAGTATTTTGCAGATAAGGCGGGCTGCTAAGCCGGAGTTCGCCCGCGGTATAATTCCTGCAGCCGCTTCGTTATGGGTCCGGAAGCGCGCGGAAACTCCACGCCATCGAGCGAGCGAACCGGCGCTATCTCCCAGGTGGAGCTGGTGAGGAACATCTCCTCCGCCGTGCGCAGCTCGCCGAGCGCGAATTCGCCCTCGACGACACCGATTTCACGCTCGCGCGCTATTTCCATCACGATCCGCCGGGTGATGCCCGCCAGTATTCCGCAGGTCAGAGAGGGTGTGAAGAGCTTCTCCTCCCGCAGCCAGAACGCGTTTGAAGATGTGGCTTCGGCGACAAAGGCGCGGGTATCGAGGAGAACCGCGTCATCCGCTCCCGCGCGCACGGCCTCCGCGCGGGCGAGTATCTTCGAGAGTATCCCGGTTTGCTTGACTCCGCTCAGCGGGCTGCGCTCGTCGGCTCTGTATCGGGAGACCACCAGGCGCAGGCCGTCTCCGAAATCCCTCGGAACGAGCGGCCCGGCGATGATTAGGAGGGTGGGCTTCGAGGGCGCCGGATCGTGCCAAAGCCGTCCAGTCGCCCCGCGTGTCACGGTGATGCGCAGGTAGGCGTCCGTAAGGCTGTTCGCCGCCAATACGAGCCGCACCCCCTCCCTGATTTCCTCCGTCTCCGGAAGCGTCAGGGCGATAACCGAGCATCCGTGCGCCATCCGCCGAATGTGCGCGTCCAGCATGAACGGCTTTCCAGAATAGACCCGGAGCGTCTCGTAAACGCCGTCCCCGTAGAGCAGCCCCCGGTCGAATGCCGATACCACGGCCTCGTGCGCCGCCGCCAGTCCGCCGTTGATGTAAACCTGCCCCCAGGCCTGGGTCAAACCAATATCGTCTCCTGACATCCAAGCACCTCGAAAAAGGCGCGCCCTTTGTCCAGCGTCTCCTGGTACTCCATTTCGGGATTGGAATCCGCGACGATTCCTCCGCCAACGTGGAAATGGCACGCGCCGTCTTTGATCGCCGCCGTCCGGATGGCGATGTTCAGGTTCACCGAGCCGTCGAATCCAAGGCAGCCTATTGATCCCGTATACACTCCTCGGCGGACAGGCTCGATTTCGTCAATAATCTCCATCGCCCGAATCTTCGGAGCGCCGGTGATTGATCCTCCCGGAAAGCAAGCAGTGAGCAGCTCCACCGGGTCGCACTCGCGGCGCAGGACGCCGATAACCGTCGAGACCAGATGGTGCACGGTCGGATGGCTCTCCACGGAGGCCAGCTCGGGCACCGCGATTGAGCCGAACTCGCACACCCGGCCCAGGTCGTTCCTCTCCAGGTCCACGATCATCACGTTTTCGGCCAAATCCTTCTCGCTGTGGACAAGTTCCAAAACCAGCCTTCGATCTTCGGCGGGATCTGCGCTCCGCGGCCTGGTCCCCTTGATCGGCCTGGTCTCCACGAGGCGCGTCACCGGGTCGAGGATAAGGAAGCATTCGGGGGATGAACTGACGACCTGAAAGCCGCCCGGATTCAGATAAGCCGCGTAGGGAGCCGGGTTCCGCCTCCTCAGCCGGAGGTACACGTCCCACGGGTCTACCTCGAGCGGGAGGCTGAACCTCTGAGAGAGATTGACCTGATACACGTCCCCGGCGGCTATGTAGTCCTTGACTCGCTTAACGGCGGCGCAGTATCCGGCTTTCGTGAAGCTCGAAGACGGGGCAGGCGATCCTGCCTGGCGAGGCGAAGTGGGTTCTGCTTCTCCGGCGCAGCGAGCCCGGAGGATAAGCTCCTCCAGTGCCGTGATTCTGCTCCGCGGGTCCGGCGCACCCGGCAGGGCACAGGCGCTCAGCGAGATAGCCCGCTCCAGATGGTCGAAGACCGCTGCATGATTGTATAGCCCGAGCCAGCAGTCCGGCAGCCCGAGATCGTCTGGAGCCGAAACGGGCGCATCTTCTATGAAGGTTCGCAGCTCGTATCCCAGGTAGCCTACCGCGCCGCCGGCAAAGAATGCTTCTGATGAGGGCGCCGCGCACGCGGGGAGAATAGTCCGCAGCGCCTCAAACGGCGAGCCGCCGTCTTCTGGAAAGGGGAAGGGGACGTTCAAGGTGGTCTGGCCGTCAATGGTGTATAGCGTCCCGAACGGCTCGGTGCAGATGATGGAGTACCTTCCGCTCGGCGTGGCGGATTGGCTCTCCAGCAGGACAGACCCGGGCAGGTGCGCTATTAAAGAGAATACCTCTGCAGGCTCGATCCAAAAGGGGAGTGTCCGGCTCAGAATCCCAGGGATGTTTTCAATTAGTCCAGGCCCCACGCTCACCACCCATCACCCCATTACTCCAATACTCCATCACTCCGGTTTCAGAACAGCGTGAGCTTCGGCTCTTTTTTGGCCTCGATGACCTTCTGTCGGGCGGCGGCGATATCCGCAACGAGCGAGGTCCTGGCCGCCTGGAACGTCTCGCCGTCCTGCCTGAGTATGTATGCGGGATGCAGGGCCGCCATTGCATACCCGGCATATGGAGTTGGGAACCAGATGCCCCGTTCTTTGGTCATTTTGAAGTCCTTGTGTATGATCACATTCGCGGCCGGGCCGCCGAGGCACAGAATGACCAGCGGCTGTATGATCTCCAACTGCTGCTGCAGCCAGGGCAGGCACGCGCTGATCTCCGACAGCCGGGGCGGGCGGTTCCGAACGCTCCCATTCTCCATTATGCTCGCGCGGCATTTCAATATATTGCAGATATAGACGTACTTTCGCGTGATTCCGTTTTCCCGCAGCGCCTGGTCGAGAAGCTGCCCCGCCCTGCCGACGAACGGCCTGCCGGTCGCATCCTCGTTTGCGCCCGGGCCCTCGCCGATGAGAACGAGAGGCGTGTCTGGGTTCCCCTCGCCGAAGACAACGTTCGTCCGGGTCTCGCAGAGCTCGCATGCCCGGCAATTAAGGGCTTTGGCTTTCAGTTCTTCCACGCGCTGTTCGATGTCCTGCATGTCAGGGCGCTCCGAGTTCTCCGATCTTTTTCTTGAGCTTGTCGTAGGTTGACTGGAGGCTCTCCGGCAGCACCTTGGTGTCCGCGATCACAGGCATGAAGTTCGTATCGCCGTCCCACCTGGGGACGATGTGCCAGTGGACGTGATCGGCCACTCCCGCGCCCGCGCTGCGGCCCAGGTTCATGCCGAGGTTGAAGCCATCCGGCTGCATGGCCGCTGTTAGAAGCCGCACGGAATATCTGACCAGGTGGCTGATCTCCAGCAGCTCATCATCCTCAAGCTCGTACATATCCGCCGTGTGCTTGAACGGGGCCACCATCAAATGGCCGCTGTTATAGGGAAAGCAGTTCACCATTATGAAGCCGGTTTTCCCCCGATACAGAATAAGACCTTCCTCATCTTTGTACTCAGCAGGAACCTTGCAGAATAGACATCCTTCGATCTTGCCTCCCTGCTCGATGTACTGCATGCGCCAGGGAGCCCATAATCTTTCCATCAGGCTTCTCCCGTTGGTTGAGATGATAGGGTCAGACTGCAGACTGCAGGTGTCTTGCCCGGTGAATCTGCCGGGCATCAGGTTGGCTAACTACTCCGGATGGCGGGCGACCTTGACCATGCTCGGCCTGACGACCTTATCGCCCAGCATGTAGCCCTTCTGGAACTCCTCGATTATGACGTTGTCGGGATACTCGTCGGTCTCCACGCGCATTACGGCTTCGTGCTTTGTCGGATCGAACTCCCGGCCCTCGGTTTCAATCGGCCTGACGCCCTCTTTCTCCAGGATGTCCCAAAGCTGGCGCAGGATGAGAACGACTCCGCCGTGCAGAGGATCGAAGTCCTTGATCTCCTCCGCCGTCTTGATCGCCCGCTCGAAGTTGTCGAGCACGGTAAGCAGCCGGATGATGAAATCCTCGAGGCCGAACTGCCTTGCCTGATCGAGTTCCACGCGGACGCGGCGCCGGTAATTGTCGAAGTCCGCAACCGCCCGGAGGAAGTTCTCGTGCTCCTCTTCTGCGCGCTTCTCCGCCGCCTCGCATCGCTCCACCAGATGGCGCACGTCCTCGGGCAGGACGCGCTCAGCCTCGGACTCAGCGACCACATCCGCCTCCTCAGGCGACCCGTGGAAGACTTCCTCGGGGACGGCTCCGGTATCCGCCAGCTCTTTATCTCTCTCCTTCTGGGCCGGTGCTTCGTCTGAGTCTATTGGGATTTTCCGCTTATGCGTCATAAGTTCAAATCTCCTCCGACTTGGCCGGTGCTGCCGGTCATGCCGGGCGATGCGCCATCGCGACTCCGAATGATCGTATTGATTCTGAGAATGGCTTCCGCCACCTCGGCCGCCGCTTTGAGAGCGTAAATCTTCACCTGCGCCGGGTCAACTACGCCGAGGTCGTACATGTCGGCGATGCCGCCGGAGTCGCAATCTACGGCGAGCGAGGAGCTCCCACGCTCCGCCTGGGCGGCTATCACATCCTCGACTTTTTCCAGGGGATTGAAGCCGGCATTTGCGACGATCTGCGCGAGGGGCCTCTTCAGCGCCTGCGCGACGCAGTCCACGCCGTAGGATGCCATGCCCTTCACGCTTTCCCTGAGGGCCGAGACCTCGCGCGCCGCTGCGATCTCGATGGAGCCGCCCCCGGGAACAACGCCCCCGGAGATCGCCGCCTGCGTTGCGGCGGCGGCGTCCTCGGCGATGCGCTCGCGCTCCTCCTTGACCTCGCGCGTAGCAGCCCCGACAAGTATGGTCGCCGCCGGCTTGCCCGCTCCACCGATAATCCGTATATGTCCCAGCCGCTCATCTTCGTATACCCGCGCGCATTTGCCCACAAACTTTGCAAGCTCTTCCGCGGGCTTCTTCAACCCCGCCCGCTTGACGCTCCGCGCGCCGGTATGCTCGACAGTCCTGACAATGTCCCTGGCCGACGCCCTGCGGATGACCAAAACCCCGGCGTCCGTCAGCAGCTCTTCCGCTGCGTCGGCCGCAGATTTGTGAACGACCGCCAGGCCTATGCCCAGCTCTACGATCTTCTGGAGGCTTTCCTTAAACTCGTTTTGAAGCTGGAGGTGCCTCGCAAAGCCTGATTCGGCGCCGAGCGCATCGTCCCCCAGTTGCTCGGGCTCGAGCGCATCGTCTATCACCAGTACGAGCGCGTTTTCCAGGGAGCGCGGCATCAGGCGGTTCATGCGCTCCTTCTCGATTATCAGGCCGGCGAAGACCTCGCTCTCGGCGCCTTCCTTTGCGACGACGGCGTCGGCCAGCCGGAAAGCGGGATCGGATAGGTTCTCCCCGCCGACCAATTCGGCGGCCCGCACGGCCAGGTCTGCAATGTCCTTGCTCTCCCGCCCGGCGATATATGCGGCTTGCCAGAGGAGCGGATCGTCGAAACCGGCGACGGGCTTTGCGGCGGACTCGATGACCTCCAGCGCCCTGCGAATGCCGATCGTCACGCCCTCGATCACCTTCGTGACCGGGACGCCTTTCATGATGTGGCTGACCCCTTCGGAGACAAGGGCGCTTGCCAGGATTGCGGCTGTGGTGGTGCCGTCGCCGACCTCGTCATCCTGGGCTTTGGCGGTTCGTATCAGCATGCGGGCGGCAGGATGATTCACCTCGATCCTGTCGAGTATCGTGCTGCCGTCGTTCGTGACGGTGACGTCGCCGAATTTGTCCACGAGCATGCAGTTCAGCCCCTTAGGGCCTAATGTGCCCTCGATCGCTGATGCGACTGCACGCACGGCGCCCGCATTCGTCAACAGCGCCGACAGGCGCTCGTCCACGTCTGCTGATTTGTTGACCTGCTTAACGTTTGAACTCATGTCCCGCCTGACAATCGTAAAGGCCGAGGTGCGAAACTCTCGACCTTAGCTAAGGGATCCCTGGAACCCTTCACTATCATCCCACGCTCAGCCAGGTGAGCAGTTGGCTGAGATTCGAAGCCATAAACCGGACTGCGGCCACCGCGCGCCGGTAATCCATTCTCGTTGGGCCGACGACTCCGATGCTGCCGCAGACTCTAAGCCCCACGGAGTAGCTCGATGCGATAAAGCTGCACTCCCGCATCTCCTCAAACTGGTTTTCCGAGCCGATGATCACCGCAACATCCTCGCCCAGCAGGGCGCTGCTGAGGATTTGGAACAGCGTCTTCCTATGCTCGAGCACGTCCAGTATCCAGGTCGCCCTCTCAGTCCGGGCGAACTCCGGCTGTTTCAATATGTGGCTGGTTCCGTCCATGTAAATTTCATCACCTGCGGCGCTGACCAGCGCCTGCTTCAGTACGGTGGTAACCCTCTTGTACAGCCCCTTCAGCCGCAGCAGCTCGGGAGGAAGTTCCTCATCGGATCGAGCGGCAAAGTTGCCCAGGTCTGCTCCCTGGAATCGGGCATTGATGAGATTTCCTATGGCTACCAGATCCGTGGACAGGAGCTTCTCCGGATAATCCAGCAGCCGGTGGTTGATTTGGCCGGTGTTGAGCATGGTAATCGCCAGGATCTTTCCCAGGGCGACCGCCGACAGGGCGACATGCTTGATGCTGATGCCATCCATTTGAGGCGTAGTTGCGAGAGAAGTATAGCTGGTGAGATCGGAGAGAATCCGGCAGGTGCGTTGGAGTATGCTTTCTACTTCGCTTTCATAGGCATCGTAGCTTCGCTTGGCGCGGGAGGTTTCGGCAAGCTCCAACGCCGGATCGGGCATGAGTCGGTCCACGTAATACCGGTAGCCCAGGTCGGATGGCACGCGCCCGGCGGATGTATGCGGCTGGCGCAGATAGCCCATCTCGGATATCGCCGCCAGCTCGTTCCGAATAGTGGCCGGCCTTACATAGTCATTGACGACAGCGGCAAGGATTCTGCGTCTTCTTTCGCCTAGTTCCATCGGACGCACCTCGGGTCGAGAACGGAGTCGGCAGGGGGCTGCGTTCGCTGCCCAGACCTACAATCCCCCAAAACCCTGGTCAGAAGTATAGCACCGCGGGGGATGCAGTGTCAAGGTTGCAGCACGAAGCTGAGCGCGGGCGCGGTCGCCGCCGCCGGAACTATGCCGACCACCGGCGCGAAAAAGACCGCCAGCAGGAACAGGACGCCGACCACGATGGAGGTGAGGCCCGTTCGCCCGCCGGCCGATACCCCGGATGCGCCGGGCCATCAGGACGAGGATGATGACGAGGCCGCCCGTAGCGATGACGGTTTCCAACTTGTGGAACGAGCCGAAGCTGGTGAGCGTCGCGGGACTTCCAGTTACCCAGCCGGCCTGCTGCATGCCGATGTACGCGATCAGGAGGCCGATTCCCACGCCTATCGCCCGCTTCAGGCTCATTGGAATGGCGTTCATCACGGACTCCCGGACGCGGGTGAGCACCAGGATGGTAATGATCGCGCCTTCGACGAAAACTATCCCCATCGCGGTTTGCCACGAGAGGCCCTGGCCCTGCACGACCGAGTAGGCGAGCACGGCATTCAGGCCCATGCCGCTGGCGAGGGCGAATGGGTAATTGGTGAGAAAGCCCATAAGCAGGGTGGGTATCGCCGCTGCGAGCGCCGTGGCCGCAACCGTCGGCACGCGCGGAAGCCCGGCCGCCTCCAGGATGGACGGGTTCACGAAGATAATGTACGCCATCGTCATGAAGGTGGTCAGCCCGGCGACTACCTCAATACGCACGTCGGTATTGTTCTCCTTGAATTTGAAGAATCGTTCGAGCATGGCGCCTCCGTTGCAGAAAGCTTCATGACAGCAGCGCGCCGCGAATCCGGGCTAGCAGTACGAATAAGCTGATATACACGGAAAGGGTGACGATGCAGCACAACAGCAAGATTACGCGAAGCGCGAGATCCGAATGGCGCTTCTTCCGGTCCTCAAGAGGGCAACTGCGCTTGCCGAACAACAGCAGAGGTATCGCCAGAGCAGCGAGCGCAATTGCTATCGCAGCGCACGCTTTCTCGACAGCAAGCGGCAGTTCGTGAAAGAACCGCTGCCACACACAGAGGTTTGCCACGAGCGATCCATACACCAACGCCATGCCAATGGGAAGCATGCCAGCTCTTATCCTAGACATACTTACGAGCACCTCCTGCAGGCCAAGCTCGCCCCGTTGACCGAAGACGGCATTCCCGCGGCTTCAAGAAACGCACGCTAGTATGTGATCAAGCTCTTCACATCATAGCCGGCGAGCTTGTCCAGGCCCTTCAGGAAGGACAGCTCGATCAGGAAGACGATCCCGGCTACCCGGCCGCCGAGTTCCTCGACAAGCCGCGCCGACGCGGCCGCCGTGCCGCCGGTTGCAAGCAGGTCATCCACGATCAGGACCCGCTGGCCGGGCAATATCGCATCCCGGTGCATCTCGACCGCGCTCGTCCCGTATTCCAGGGCATACTCGCACTGGATGGTCTCGTGGGGCAGCTTGCCGACCTTGCGCACCGGGATGAAACCCTTGCCGAGCTTCAGGGCCACGGGCGCGCCGAGGACGAAGCCTCTCGACTCTATCCCCACAACCACATCGGGCCTTTTCTCCGCCGCGTACTCCACCATCTTCTCCACCACCTCCGCGAACGCGCGGGGATCCTGGAGCGCGGGCGTTATATCCTTGAAAATGATGCCCTTCTTTGGAAAATCGGGGATGTCTCGTATCAGGCTTGCGGCAAGCAACTCGGCGGCCATCTAATCAGCTCCTTAAAAAGGGATCCAGGGGTCCAGGGATCAAGGGATCCAGGGGCCACTCCTACTCTTACTCTCGTGAATCGTAATGCGTGACGAGTTCCGAGTTCCAAGTTTCAGGTCTCAGGTTGGGCGCTTTCTCCCATTCACCCATTCTCCCATTCTCCCATTCCTGGCCTCGGCCAGACTCTGCGCGTACGGAGGCCGGAGCACGCCGCATTCGGTTATGATTGCTGTCACGTATTCCGCCGGCGTGACGTCGAACGCCGGATTCAGCACGGGCACATCCTTGGGTGCAACCCGAATGCCGGAGATGTGCGTGACTTCGGTCGGACAGCGCTCCTCGATCGGGATATGCTCTCCGTCGGGGATCGAGAGGTCAACCGAGGACATCGGTGCGGCCACGTAGAACGGGATGCCGTGCGCCCGAGCCAGAACCGCCACACCGTAGGTGCCAACCTTGTTCGCAACGTCCCCGTTCGCCGCGATGCGGTCCGCCCCGACGAGCACGCAGTTCACCATGACCTTCGACATCGCCCATGCAGCCATGTTGTCGGTGATGACGGTGACCGGTATGCCGGACTGCATGAGTTCCCATGCGGTAAGCCTCATGCCCTGAAGCCTGGGGCGGGTCTCGTCGGCGATAACTTTAACCCGCTTGCCGGACTCCGCAGCCGCGCGAATCACCCCCAGCGCGGTTCCGTATCCGGCGGTGGCTAATGCCCCGGCATTGCAGTGCGTCAGGATGGTGTCGCCGTCGTTGAGCAACTCCGCTCCGTGCCTGCCGATGCTCCGGTTGATCTCGATGTCCTCCCGAAGGATGGAGAGAGCCTCCTCCACGAGACGCTGCTTGAGGCTGTTCAGGGGGAGGTCCGCGTTTTGGCAGGCGATCCGGAGCATTCGGTCAATCGCCCAGAAGAGGTTGACCGCCGTGGGGCGGGTTGCGCGGAACTCGTCCGCAATCCCTTCGAGCCGCCCAAGAAACTCGTCGGAGCCGGCGATGGACTGCGCTCCGAGGGCGATACCCAGCGCGGCGGCGACGCCGATGGCCGGGGCGCCGCGAACTTTCATGCTGCAGATCGCCTCGGTGACATCGCGGTAGTCCGCGAGTTCCAATATCACCAGCTCGTCCGGGATTCGGGTCTGGTCAATGAGCTTGACTCTCCCATCCTCCCAGGCGACAGGGCGAAGATCGGCTGTCAATTCCGGGTCTCCAGATTGAGTAATGCGCGATGCGTAATGCGTGGTACGTGACTCGTTGGATGCTATCCGAGCTGCGCGTGGGCCATGGCCTCGGTACAATCGGCGCAAGGGCCGATCGGCATTCT
>Ga0315274_10016442_pt1 | contig 10454 bp, 2 predicted proteins | sample YL17G02_20_MG_FD_203700 | JGI IMG/M metagenome (GOLD analysis project Ga0315274, IMG submission 203700) | Sediment microbial communities from Yellowstone Lake, YNP, Wyoming, USA - YL17G02_20 | ecosystem: Environmental > Aquatic > Freshwater > Lake > Sediment | place: USA: Wyoming | collected... | reverse complement strand
TCCACAACATCATCAGATATAAGCCCTAAATCAGTTAATAGCTCATATACTTTTTCCATTTCCGAAGAACTTCTTTCCTGCCTCATTTCCCTTAAGATATAAATCTTTTCTTTATTTGTGGATGAAGTCATTAATTGGTCGATGTAAGGATCGTCAGATTCCATCTTAAGGTAAGATTTCAAGAATCCTTTTTTCAAAGCAGTTTCTTTTGCCTGGGTAATATCTTGGCCTTTGTAAACTTCTTGTTTCATGCTGTCAACGATGCTGTCAATATCTTCACCGCCTTCATACTCATCCCTGTATTTTTCAAAGACTTCCCTTTTTAGTAATGTTATCCCGGCGGTTTCTTTTTTTAATTCTTTCCGCTTTTCATTCAATTTTTCCTGTATGCCATAATCTGTGATTCTTATCATCCTATTGATAAGGGGCGCGGTCTGAACTATTTTTTCAGTTGTTGTTTTATCTTTTGGATCATAAGTCGCGATGCTTATCTGTCCAGTCTGGTTAATTGTCCAATAAACCATCTTCTCTAAAGCAGGGAATCCGCCGGCTGTTGCTGTTGTTTCATCTATAAGATACCTTCCCCTGAATGAATCATACGCATTTCCATGAAGAATGAAATCCTTCCAGGTATTCGCAATGTTTATTGTTGGAGCGACATTCGGAATTTCCCCAGCGAATAAAGCGAAAACTTCCCTGAAACTTTGCAGGTCTTTTTTCAACAAACTCATTGATAATTTATAGAATACGGCAGAAATCATACGACCAGTTTCATCTTGCGGTAATCTAAAATACGCAACTTTGTTCCCGAAAGATCCTAATGGGATAGTGGTATAATTAGTTTTATCGTATTCTGTTTGTTTGTCATAATCATCTTTAATTTTCTTTCCGAATAAACCAGCGGACGCCAATACCATTAACAATTTAGGCAAAATATTTAACTTTAAAGCTGACCACCAATATCCAGATCTTGTTTTCTTCCCGGTTGCTAATCCCAAATCAGTCTTATATGCTTCTTTCTTAATATTAGAATAAAGCAATATTTCGTTAGAAATAGGTGTCCCTAATCCTTTTTTCATAAAATTAGGAGTTCCTATATAATTTCTGGTATTGTAAGCAGCAACAATCGGATCTTCCTTGAATTTGTTAACTAACAGATCATACCCCGCGACTTTAGGAAGAGTTTCTATTACGCTTCCACCGAATTTAACAGCATCTAACAATTGTTTTAAAGCCCCGAATCCTTTCCTTTCTAACCAGTGTATATCTTTTTCCCCTCCGTATTTCTTAATAATATCTTCAAGAATATTATCTTGCGCCTTGGCATCAAAATCTAAGAATAAAGTCCCAAGCGCTTTGCTTTCCAGCATACTCCTGGTCAACGGCGTCAGTTCGCCTTTGACAAGATTTATAGCGTCAGGAACATCTTTTAAATAAGTTTTTAAAACTTCAAAAACAGATACTTTATTCCCAAGAGCGTTCATATTTTTATAGAATCTCTGGAAATCCCTTTGCGGGTTAGACCAATAAGCGAACCCTAAATTGAATGTCGTATAGAGAGGCTTGAAGATTCTATTTTGTAAAATTTTGTTAAGTTTTATCGATAGCTCAGTAATTCTTAAACTATCATTATTGATGCCTTTCGCTATTTCCGGTGCTACATCATAAGATTCCAGTTTCCCATTTTCCAACACTTCGATTCTTTCGAACCCAGGAGAATCCTTAAATATCCTTACCCCTTTAATATTAATTTCTTTGCTTGATGTAATCTCACCAGGATAATATTCTTTCAAGAATGAAATCACCGAATTCACGGCTTTTTGCCTATTGATAAGATACTGCATAGAAGCCATTTTCATAGTGCTGGCGATAAAAGGATCGGCAATTTCTTTTAATGTACCCTTCTGCGCTTTGATTGACGCGGGGATATAATCCTGCAAATAATTCAACACCGCGAATGTTGAATAATAACCTTTATTCGGTTTTATAACTTTATTAAAGACATCACTGCTATAAGCACCGACAGAAACAGCCTGTTCGGCTAATTGATACATCTTCTCTATAATCTTATCCCCGGCTTCTTTCACTATCCTGAATTTCTCAGGCCCTAATTTTTCTTCCATGAATTTTAATTGTTTCTCGGCATCCGCGGGAGAAAAACCTAACGGATTAGCCAGGTCCTTCCTATCCGTGTATCCTTCCGCGAGTTCTTTCAACTTTGCTTTTTCAACGTCATCAAAATCTTTGGACATTTCTATGTATTCTAATATCTTAGGATCGGCTTCCTTTCCTTTGACCCTATTCAAATACATATATTCGCCTACATCAATTCTCGCCAATCCGGCCTTCACAACCGGCAGAAGAACATCAGCATCTATATCGTGAAGCATAAGGATAGTATCATTCCTTGACATCAATAATTCTTCAAGGGCGTATTTTGGATTCTCATCATTTGATATTTTGATACCTTTTGCCTCAGTAGCATCAACCTTTTTTATCAAAGGATAATTAGCGTCATCAAACCACTGTCTCATCAAATCAACGGTGCTTATTTCCCGCAGCTTCTTTTCTGCCATCTTTTGTTTAATAAGTTCATCACCCTTGACAAGCATTTCCCGGATATTTTCATGCCGTTTTTGCAGGACATCTTTGGAAGGTTTGTTTAACAAATCGTACATATCGAAAAATGCTTGCTTAACTTCAGGCTTTTTATCAAGATTCTCAAAGAATGACTTCATAAATTTCGGGGCTAATTCTTCCATTTTGCCTGGAGAATTAAGAAGAATGGAAATAGCTTCTGCGTAGAGTTCTCTGCTTGATTTCCTGTAACTTACATAACTTTTTGGGGAATTTTTCTCATCAAACGGATGAAGATACTGCGTAACCTTCATCAATTCATTCTTAAGATCCTTATTAGATAATTCGCCATAAGTATCATTTAAGAAATTTTTAAGGGTTAATAATCTTCCGATGATATTACCCCTTTTAAGAGTCTGGTCAGGCATCCAATCGGTCAAATGTCCGAATTCATGCGCGAAAGTGATAGCCAGATGCTGTTCATTTCCCCTTTTGAATAATTCCGATATTAACTTTATCTTAGGATCTTTTGTCCCGTAGAACCTTCCCAGAGCATCACCGGTCTTTTTGACTACCTGTAAATTCAAGTCAATAACATCCTTAGCAATCTGGACCAGTTCTGGGAATTCGACTGGTTTTAAGTTAGGCATTAATTTGCCTTGCTTAACTTCTATCTTATTTTCCCAGACAATCGGATTCGCCGGCTGTCCGCCAAGTGCAGTGCCACTTACACCCTTCCCCTCTGTGGGTCCGAGTAAACCTACGTCAGATTCTTCTTCATCCCACCAGATCTTATCGCTTTCGCTAATCTTCTCGTCCTTATCAGCTTCTCGAATAATATCTGTTGTTTCGGATTCTGAAAGGCCTGTCGTATTGGCTTGTCCATTATCTATCCTCCTATAAAATTTTAATAACATTTTGACTGTATCGATTTGTTTCGGGGTCATCGGTTTACCTTCACGCAAATTACGAAGGGCAGGGTCCATGTGTTTATGCCTTAATCCAATATTACTTAAAAGAAATGTGCTGTGACTTCTAATTTTAGTGCCTTTAACATTACCGGCAATGAGCGGTCCGCCGGCTTTCCAATTAGATACCAATGATTCTAAAGCCAAACCATCAGCTTTATCCTGTTCAGTCCAGACGGGCTGCACTTCAGCTGGTTTATTACCTTTTCCTTTCCCAACTTCCTGTTTAGTTTCATTCTTAGCCACAATTTCATCGCTAATCTTCTTAATATTTTCAGCCTCAGCTCCAGGGGTGGATTTAGAACGCTGTCTTTCTAATAATTTAACTTTATGTTCATATAAATCCTTCGCCGCATCCATTACTTGTTCATCAGTGATACCTTCTTTTTGGGAAACATTCGACATTTCTTTGACAATATTTACCCAAAATCCTTTTTCCTTAAAACTTGCGTCATCTAATCCGCCGGTCCTATCTTTTGGCGTAATGTATTGATGATAAGTTTGAATCAATGCTTCTGTTAAATCTGACCCTGCAATATCACCTTCAGCCATATCAGGTTCTGCTTCAGTCATTTCTATAATTTCTTCTGAAACTCTTTTAGCGAATTCTGTCTCAAACAAATCTAATTCTTGTTGCGTTGCGCCAGCCTCATACCGCTTATCAATTAATTTTTCTAAATCTTCAGTATTTAGATTAGTTACTTCTTTCGGTAAAACTTCAGCAGGACCAGTAACAAGCGGCTTGGGCGGTAAGACGGCCGGTTGTCCACCAGTAAGATCATCACCTCTTGGCATAGGGGTTTTAGGTGTAACAGGACCAGAAGGTTTTGAAGATTTTATATCAGAAATCTTAGTATTAACTCGGTTTTCCTCTAAAATTCTTTCATACGCAGATCTCTTTTTGATAAACTCTTTTGTATATTTTACAGCTTGCCCTTCAGGAGCCCTATCAGGATGCGTATTAAGAGCAGCACTTCTCCACGCTTTTCTAACTTCATCCATACTGGCACCTTTTTTCAACCCTAATTCACGATATGCTTTATCAATAGGTGCTTGGCCCCAAAAATGACGTTCCTTAAGAAGAATTTCTTGCCACCCTTTAGGTAATTTTTTGAATACAGCCAAAGTCGCTTTCGGAAGAAGTTGCTGTATCCCGTACATCGCCATCCAACTTGAAGGTCTTGTTCCAAATTCTAATAAATCATTAGCTAAACCAGATAAAAATTCTTTTGTAAATTGAGTGGCATATTTCGCTTTCTCACCTTTAAAAAACATATTCTCATCTGTTGGATATTCCCCTATAGACGGATATGCGTCTTTTAAAATATCAACCCACGGCTTTTCTGTCTGCGCAAATTGTTCAGGTGTAATATCTTTAGAAAAACCAAGAGCAACATCTGGGCGTATAAAAAAGAGCTTCATCCCATGTTGGCCTTCTTTCAAGTATGTCTTAAATCCTTCAATGAAAGAACTACTCAGACTCGGTTTTTTCTCTTCTTGATTCACCTCAACCATTTCCTCGACAAACGCAACCATGTCCTTCATTTCATCGTCTTTATTTTTCAAATCAGGAATATTTTTATCGATAGAAAGTATCAAAGCATGCGGAAAACTTAACTCTTTGTTCCCCTTAGCATCAGACATAATTTTGTCAGACATCTTAGCAGCATCAGGGCTTTCAACACCAGACTTTAATAAATACTGATAGATACCCTTACCAACATTTTTTTCATCAATATCAATCCTTGCTGGCACTTTTTCATCATCTTCACTTATAACTGGCTCAGCGACAAAATTCTTATTAATATAAGCAACTAAATCCTTTTCCTTCTTATTGTCAATACTCTGGCGCTGCAATTCCATGTCCATGGCTAATTGAGACGCTTCGCCAGGCTTTATGCCGGCATTAAGATTCTTGATATAATCCTTGAACATTTGGCTTTCATTAAGAGCCATATTCCCGGCAGCAGTTCTTAGGCTTTTAAAGAATTCTTTGCTTGGATGATCTTCGGCATAATCAATCGCGGCTTTGATAAAAATTGATTTATCGTTATCATCTAAATCACCTTTTAAGATATTGACGATAGCCTGTTCTTGTTTTTCCTTATCTGTTTCATCAAAAATACCTTCAGCTAATGAAATAACAGCCTTATCATTTGAACCCCTTTTAACTTTTACAGTCTTGGCCATTATAATGGCTTCACCATCTTCGCTAGACAAATCACCATTATTGACCATGGTTTGTATGTTCTTTAGCGAAATATCTTTTCCGTCAGCATATGCTTTAGCAACACCGACAAAATTAGCGAATTGAGTTAATTTAGCTTTTTCTTTAGAAGCCTCTGAAAGATTCTTGCTTTCTTTTACGATGTTAGATTTGATATTATTATAATCTTTAATATCTATAGAATCTTTCGCACTATTCAGTAACGTCCTGGCCTTCTCACCGGTAATGTCATATTGCAAAGAAGCGTACGCCGATTGTTCTACCGCGTCAGCGAATAATTTTCTGGATTTTATTTTTCGTGTATCATTACTTTCACCTTCAAACATGCTAAGAGATGATTGATGATGAGCGAGATTATCAAATCCACGCTTTATCGCCTTAATATCCTGATAGCCCGCGAAATTGGATATTTCTTGCTGAATAACATTTTCCAAAGAATCCTTCTGATCTAATTGCCATTCTTGCGACGCGTGCTTTACGACAGTTTCCTGCGCGGACACATAGTGGTTGTCCATCATGGACTTCAGCTTAGTCTGCGATTCTGGCCTTGTTACCTGACTTAAGGCAAGTTCATACGCCGGCGCGTTCATCATCCTGAAATCTTCTAAAGAACCTTCGGCGTATTTCCCCTTACGAAGAAGAACACCTTTTGGACGGACAATTTCTTGGCCATTTATTTCTATTTTTTCTTCTTCGTCATTAAACAGATTATCATTTGTGGCGAGGCTGTACCCATGGTAGGCATCGGCTACTCTTTGGTTTTCTTCTATTTCCTGGCGTTCCTTAATTCTGGTAGAAACCTGCCCGGCGATTTTGCCGAGAGTTTCGCCGAGATCCTGCAAACCCCTTGCCTGAGCGCCCCCGAAAGAAATTTCCGGGGGAATAGGAATTTTTGGCATTGGGACGCTTGGGACGTCTAAACCTACTTTTTCTTCATAGCGTGGTACTTTCACGGCATCTCCTTTAAAATTTTGTCCATGTACCCATATTTCTTGCACCAGAAGGTGTTCCTGCACCATATCCACCTTTTCCTGCAACCGCAGCAGTTCCACCACCACTTGATAATAAACCCATTCCTGCCATCGATGCTGCGCCGCCAAGCAAAGTTGTGAAAGCACCCATCTGACCAGAAGCCTTAGCCTGTTTTCCTGCAAATCTCAATTGACTTGCCTGAGTATGACCGGCCCAGCGCTTGTATTTTCCTTCTTCCTTGGCCGACCAAGAGTTGATATCAGCGTTGTAACGTATCGACAATTCATCCAATTTAGCCTTGCTCATGGTTTCAGATGCTAAATCAGAAGCCGTGACAGAACTCAAATCAATCCCGTTAGCCACCATAGCAGCGCGCTGGGCAGAAGCCACCTGGGCAGCCTGAGTCTTTTGTTTCCGGCCTTCGGCAGATGCGGAAGTCTGGATAAGCTCACTTTGCTTCTCACCGCGCTTATAAGCTAACTCACCTTCAGAAGCAGCAACGTCAGCTTGATAATTGTACTGCTTTTGCTGGGCGACACCTTCTTTGTATTTACCATACGCTGACATCCCACTAGCTACGGCTGATACAATATACGGAATTGCGGCCATCCAACACATAGTTTATCTCCTCTTAAACGAAAAATATCTGAAGTTTTTGTTTTCAACACCATAAGGCGCGGGTTCTTTCATATCAGCCCCGCACATCTGAAGCCATTTGATAGACTTTTCATTGTCCGCGTCGACATAATTGAATAACATTGGATAATATTGAAGCATCATATCGATGAATTCCCTGCTGTATTTAACAAACTTCCTTCCTATCTTTTCCAAATCGTCAGAAGCCAAACACCAAACTGTGGCGTTTTCTCCTAATAATTTATCAGTATAAATTCCAAAGATACAAATTGGTTGACCATTCTCGACTGTGCAGCAAAATATCGACTTCTCAATTCCTTCTTTCAGTGCTTCAAAAGGTGCTTTATGATTACTTTTCCAAATTTCTTCGACGTCTGACTTTCTCAATCGTGGCGCTAAATAATCCGCGTCAGACTTTACCGACCTTCTTACTTTAATCTTTCCGTCGTCATAAAACATATCAAACTGTGATTTCCGGTATCACCGCGCTGATCGTGACGGGAAGGGGATCAATCTGTCTATAGAATATCCTTCCGCCATCTTCATACCCGGCGCCCAATCCCTGCCTAATATCACCGCTAAATAAAACAGGTGCCGTACCTAATCTCAATCTTTCAGGCGTAAAGGCTTCATAGAGATTATCTTCATTCGGTCCAAGCCATCCGCCGCGCGTATTTAACAGCCTGAAAGTAACATTCGATATTTTTACGACTTTCCCCTGCATCGTGCCTGATCTTAGACCAAGTTCGACGTTTAAAGTTTCAAGGTCACTTGTGTACGGCAAACCGATATGGACTTTTGAGCAGGCCCTGGACAATGTTATTTCATTCCCTGTCACGACCTGTCGGGGATAGACCTCACCATTCCCTAATATAGCGACTGTCAAACCATTCAAATGCGTCAATCCTGTTCCTCCGAATGTCGTATAGGCCTCCCTGGCTTCTCCGCCGCTAACATAAGTTGTAAAAGCAGAACCATTAATATAAATATTCTGAACTTCCCATTTTCCTGCAGTTAAATCAGTTGCAAAAACTCCTGCTGTATGGCCAATAAGACACTTGTAGCAAATACTTGCATGAAAAACATAATTATTAAGCACATAAACTGTTTCTGTTACCCAAAGACTTGGATTGCTATCTTCTTCCGTTAATTTAAATGTATGGTCAGTCTTATTTGCTACTTTGTATCTGTTACCATTCAATTCCGTCATCCCGACGACATCAGAAATATCCACATAATCACCGTTAGAAAATCCGTGGGATGTCGCCGTGATAACAACGGGATTAGCTTTTGTCGCGCCGGAAATAGTCTTGGGATTATCATACGAAAGACCGCAATCGACAAAATACTGGTCCTGCGGGTCAGTCGAGGCCATGCGTTGAGGCATGTATTCAATAAATCTAGAAGATCCGCGCTTCACGACCATCCACAACTCATCATATCCACTAGCAGGAATGACGCAGATAGATTCGACCTCGCCGTCCGTTTCATGCCACGACCAGGCGATAACATCCTGTTCGCTCATATAAGTCAAAGATAAAAGTATCCCGTCGTCACGAACGCACCATACAAGGCTGTCGTTATCCTGCTGGTAATCCATGTCAACAATCTCATAGCCGGTAAATAGATGTTCTGAAAGAATTCTTAGATCAACGCCCGTGTAAGAATCAATCGAATAATCATATCCGAAGTTCCTGATAACAGTCCCGTTGGATTGGACGTAAATCATCTGGCTGCCTATGATGACAGGCGTGACAGACGCAGAACCGCGATAACTTTGGACACGGGTATATATAGATGAAGGCGTAAGAGTCGTCTTGTCAGCACCCATTTTCCATTCCGATGCTGAAGTCAATGCAATAATGTCGCCTAAAGATACCATGTTATTAACGGCATTAAGTTGACGGCTTAATAATCGAACGCTTATCGCGTCTGTATCTAGAACCGTTGAATTGACCCTATAACTGTTATAAACACCAGTCTGACTCATCCATACCGTCATAGGTTCTTCGTTAGTAGCGGCAGTACAAAATCTATCTTGATGAAATGTTCCCGCGGAAGGATAACCGTTCACATCAGACCAGGAACCTTCGGACCATGACGAAGTTGCGGCGGTAGAACCAATAGCCGTCAGAACAGTCACGGTTGCGGCCGTCGAATTCGTGACAGTCAAAATGCGTATAATGCCATTCTGGTAGAAAGGATCGGATGATAAATCAACGTTTATTGTTCCGCTGGTAAAAGCGCTGCATCTTACCCTGACCAGAAACGGGTCTGGATTTGCTTCAATATCTTCTGTCCCGTAGGTATCGACATTAAAATCATCAGCGCTTGAAAATTCTCTCAGTAACGTCCATGTCGATCCGGCGTCAGTTGATTTCTGTATCTGAATCTTCCCGGTCCACGTCCCATGGGATATAACCCGCCATGTCGTGAAACACGCTATGGACGTGCTATTAGCTGTTCCGGTAAACGCCGTCGTAACGGACTGGCCTTGCATATAGTGAGTCAGTTTCCACAAAGCGCCGACATGATCGGCATCAAACACCGCTGCGGAAGTTGTGACATTAGCGGTTCCCGTAACGGCAGAAACCGTCATGGTAGTCGCTTTAAGATTTTCAATCATAAACGGGCCGTCGTCGGATGAGAATTCTTCGATTTCCCAGTCCGCGTCACCGTATCGGCTAAGAGTCCGTGTCTGATAATCGGGATGAAATATATAAATAACGTCGGCTGACCTTTCAAATTTTAATTCTGCTAAATCAGCCTCTAAGTAAGGCGTGGGGACCTGATAAACAGTCAAGGCAACCCATTTTCCTGCGGCTAAATCTGTAGCGAATGTTCCGGATGTATGCGCTACAAGGCAATAATATTTTACTGAAGTCTGAAGGACGTAGTCGCCAACAACGTAAGGCGTTGAGGTAAGCCAACCAGTAGGTGTCCCTACGGCAATCTGGGCGTGACTTTTATAAAATCTGACATATTTCTCACCAAACTCAAGAACATAAGCCTGAGTTGTTGAAAATATAAATTTGACTAAACGGCATGCTTTTGTGGAATCTTTGGACGTGGCA
>Ga0315274_10016440_pt1 | contig 10454 bp, 7 predicted proteins | sample YL17G02_20_MG_FD_203700 | JGI IMG/M metagenome (GOLD analysis project Ga0315274, IMG submission 203700) | Sediment microbial communities from Yellowstone Lake, YNP, Wyoming, USA - YL17G02_20 | ecosystem: Environmental > Aquatic > Freshwater > Lake > Sediment | place: USA: Wyoming | collected... | reverse complement strand
CATGAGGATTCCCCTGCGCGAGACCCGGGTTCTGCCAAACAGCCGGCCTCTCGGCTGCGATCTTACCGCGCCCTGGGGCAAATGTCCAGCCCCCAGTCAGGGTCAGACCTTAAAATACAAAATAGCGTAAAGTGGAGCGCCGCCAAGAGCTTAGAGGGTCTAAGAGAATGGACAATTGGCGGCACGTTGGGAGGGCGAGGCTCCCGCCGAGCCGCGTGAAATGCCAGAGCCGCTCGGCTCAGCAGGAGCTTCGCCCTCCCACTCCCTCATTCTTTTGGACGCCCTTATTTTGTATCTTAAGGTCTGACCCTGACACGACTTGATTGAGCGGCTCCCCGCGGCTACAATATCGAACGAATCCCCGACCGGAGGAGAAGGCATGAGGTCCCTCGCCATCGCAGCCATGCTCTGGCCGGTAATCGCTGCCGCTGCCGCCGCCCACACCGTGCTCGTCGAGGCCGAGAGCTTCAAGGACCTGGGCGCCTGGGCGCTGGATCAGCAGTCGATCGACGAGATGGGCTCGCCCTATCTCCTCGCCCATGGCCTCGGAGAACCCGTCGCCGACGCGAAGACGACCGCCGTCTTCCCCGCCCCGGGCGAGTACCGCGTCTGGGTGCGGACGAAGGACTGGGTGGGCCAGTGGAACGCCCCCGGCGCTCCCGGCAAGTTCCAACTGCTCGTTGATGGCAAGGCCCTGGACGAGACGTTTGGCAGCCGCGAGGCCCACTGGTTCTGGCACGATGGCGGCAAGGTGAACATCACAAAGAACGAGGCCGCCCTCGTCCTCCACGACCTGACGGGCTTCGAGGGACGCTGCGACGCCATCGTCTTCAGCAACGAGCCGGGCTTCACTCCGCCCGATGATCCCAAGGAGCTTGAAGCCTTCCGCCGCAAGGCCCTCGCCCTCCCCGAGAAGCCAACCGAGGCGGGCGACTTCGACCTCGTCGTCATCGGGGGCGGCGTCGCCGGGACCTGCGCTGCCGTCTCCGCCGCAAGGCTCGGCCTCAAAGTCGCCCTCATTCAGAACCGCCCCGTCTTCGGCGGCAACTCCAGCTCCGAGGTGCGCGTCTGGATCCAGGGCAAGACCATGCTCGGCCCCTACCCCCGCCTCGGCGAGATCGTCCGCGAGCTCAACCCCAAGCCCCCGCGCCGAAGCCCCGATACCCAAGACGCCCACGGCGACGCCACGAAACTCGCCGTCGTCCAGGCCGAGAAGAACATCGGCCTCTTCCTCAACCACCACGCGCACAGGGTCGAGATGGACGGCAAGCGCATCGTCGCCGTCATCGCCAGGAACACCGTCAACAGCCAGGAGGTGCGCTTCACGGGGCGGCTCTTCGCCGACTGCACGGGCGATGGCACCATCGGCTTCCTCGCCGGCGCCGACTACGACGTGACCGAGAAGGGCCACATGGGCAACAGCAACATGTGGCGGGTCGTGGACGCCGGCAAGCCCTCGCCCTTCCCGCGATGCCCCTGGGCACTCCCGCTGAAAGGCAAACCCTTCCCCTCCAAGCTCGACCAGCTCGGCCATTGGTTCTGGGAGAGCGGCTTCTCCCACGACACCACGAGGAAGACCGAGTACATCCGCGACTGGAACCTCCGCGCCATGTACGGCGCCTGGGATTGCCTGAAGAACGACATGAAGCTCTACCCCAACCACAAGCTCGAATGGGCCGCCTTCATCACCGGCAAGCGCGAGTCCCGCCGCCTCCTCGGCGACGTCGTCCTCACCCAGGACCACGTCCTCAAGGGCGAGGAGTTCCCCGACGGCTGCGTCCCAGCCACCTGGTCCATTGACCTCCACGTCCCCGAGCCGAACCTCGGCAAGTACTTCGAGGGCGACGAGTTCATCTCCGTCGCCAAGTTCACCAGGTTCAAGACCCCCTACATGGTTCCCTACCGCTGCCTCTACTCGCGGAACATCACCAACCTGATGATGGCGGGCCGCGACATCTCGGTCACCCACGAGGCCCTCGGCACCGTGCGCGTCATGGGCACGGGCGGCATGATGGGCGAGGTGGTCGGCCGCGCCGCCTCCCTTTGCTACAGGCACACCGCCACGCCGCGCGAGGTCTACGAGAAGCACCTCGACGAGCTCAAAGAGTTCCTCAAGAAGCCGCTCAGCAAGGTTCCCACGCCCGCGCCCGAGCCATCGCAGGGCCTGCTCAAGCCCCCGCCCCCATTCAAAGCCCCCGGCCCGAACCTCGCCAGGAGGGCCAGAGTGACGACCTCCGGCGACCGCGACACCGAGACCTATCCGCCCAGCAACCTCAACGACGGCAAGGCCGACACCTCCAGCAACGCCGGCCGCTGGCTCTCCGAGGCCAAGGTCCCCAACTGGGTGGAGCTCGCCTGGGAGAAGCCCGTCACGGTCGGCTCCGCGCGCATCGTCTCCGGCTATCTCTCGGAGGGCGCGGTCCGCGAGCCCATCGCCGACTTCGTCCTCCAGGCCCACGACGGCAAGGACTGGAAGGACATCCCCGGCACCAAGGTCGAGGGCAACACCGACCCCTACTGGCATCGGGCCTTCGAGCCCGTGACCGCGGCGCGCCTCCGCCTCCTCGTCACCGCCGCGGCCGGGGGCATCTCTCGCCTCTGGGAGATCGAGCTCTACGCCCCGGCGAAGTGAGTGGTCGCAGCCCCGCCTTCAGGCACACCGGCTCATCGCTCTCGCTCGTCACCGCGCGGGAGCACGGGGACGAGGGTCAACCGCCGGGGTCAGCCCTTAAGTTAAAAGATAGCAGGTTCCCTCTGGGCGTGGGGCGAGTCGGAGTGGCTGACTTTTAACTTAAGGGCTGACCCCTGTGGGGTTGGGGCCGCGGCGCCTCCAGCCATCTGGGCAGGGGAGGGAGGAAGCACCAGGCGAGGTAGGCGGCGGTCGGGGCGAGGTGGAGGAGGAGGCGCATCTTGGTGGTCTCGGCCAGGTCGCGCGCGTCGAACGGAGTGAGCAGGTAGGCGGCAAGGTACGACGCGAGCTGGCACAGGAGCAGGCCTGCGAGCACTTTCCACGGCGACGCGGCCCCGCGCCAGCCCAGCCCGACGGCGACAAGGACGAGCGCCCAGAACGCGCCCCAGTGGGCGCCATCGCCCGCCTCGGCCGCGAGCGCCGCGACGTTCGTGGGAAACGACGGGATGTTCCGGGGCACCTCGCCCAGGATCGAGCCGCTCCTGGGCGTGAAACCGCCAGAGGCAGGCAGGAAGCGGACGAAGACCTGCCAGGGCAGGACGAGCGCCGCGAGGCATGCCGCGGCCAGCGCGAGCCGTCCCCACGGGATCGGGCGGGTGCGGCGCCGCAGGAACGCCGCGGCGGCCAAGGCCACGGCCAGGATCACGCCGCCTTCGAGTTTCGTGACGGCCGTGCCGCTCAGGAAGAGCACCCACGAGGCCAGGTGGCCCCGCTCCCCGCTCGCCGCCCAGCGGCCCCACTCGACGACGCCGAGCAGGATGAAGAACGAGAGGGGAACGTCGGCGAGGGCGGAGACCGCTCCGCCGTTGTAGCCGAAGTGATGCTCGGGGCCGGCTCGGTAGACAAGCCCGAAGTAGGCACCGCACGCGGCGAGACACGTTACGACGAGCAGAGCCCCCGTCCCCGGCCGCTCGCGCCGCATCGCGCCGTACGCCGCCAACAGGAGCATCCCGTAGAGGGCGGCGAAGAACACCTTGACCGCCTGATCGTCCACCCAGCCCAGAGCACCATATATCGTCGAGAGGGTGACGGGGACCAGGATCGGGTAGTGGCGGTAGTCGTAGCCGCGGTGGGGGTCGAAGTAGACGGGGTTGTAGAGGCCGCCTTCGTACTGGAACACCTTGGCGGCGTAGCCCCAGTGGTGGAGCGCGTCGATGTTCCTCACCGGCATCACGGCCGCCAGGCTGAGCACCGCAAGGAACAGGGCCACACACACCGCAAGCAGCCCAATCCGCAGCAGGGAGAACCGCCTCCAGCCCTCCCTCGCCGGGACCGGTTGCGGGCGGGGCGTGCCCTCGCGTCCGCTCGGGCCGGGTCCTGTCCCGCGTCGGCCTTGGCTCCGCGCATGCGCAAGCGCCGCCCGCAGGAGCGTCGCCGCCGCGACCACGCCCAGTCCGACGCCGAGGATCACGCCCCGGCTCGTCGTCACGCCGAGCAGCATCAGAGACGAGAAGACGGCGTACTGCGCCAGCAGCCCGAGGGCAAACCAGCGGGGGAGCGCCTCGGCCCATGTCTCCGCCCCATCCTGCCCGAGCAGGAGAGGCTGAAGCGCCCAGCCGAGAGCCGCGATGAGGAGGACCACCAGCGCGGCAACCAGATACCCCGTCGGGCGAGTCGGGCGCTCGGCCCCGATCCAGGTCCGCGTCGGGATCCCTTCGCCCGGATTGCCCTGGAGGGCCTGTTCGACGTCGTAGATCCGCGCCCGTTCCCAGGCCAGTTCCTCGCGGTCGGCCCCCAGCCAGTGGAACCAGATGAGCTTGCGGACGTGCCGCTCCTCGAGGAAGCGCCTGTGAGTTGCGAGGTACTCGGGGCTGGGGGCCGGCGTCGGGGCGTCGGGGAGAGCGTAGACGGGGCGCGGCATGAGGTAGTAGCGGAGCACGCCGCGGCGCTGCTGCGTGGTGACGGCGATCGCCTCGCGTTCGCCGGCAAGCTCCGCGACCTGGAGGGCCACGAGGACACACTTGCCGTGGTCGTCTACGGCCTTCAGCCCTCGCGGCAAGGCCCCGAAGAATCCGAGATGGTCGGGGAGCCAGGCGCCCACGAGGAACGCATTCACGCACGCCGTGAGGGCGGCCAGCGCGAGCACGATGACGCAGAGCGTCCGCAGGCGTCCCTGCGGACGGCCCGGTGCCGGACGGGTCTTCGCCAAGGGGGCTCTCCTTTGCCGCGAAGTGAGGCCTCACCCGATGGTAGCGTCCTGCGCCCAAATGTCAAATCCGCGGGGTGCATTAGCGGATTTGCGCCGGGCGAGGCCGCAAACCGGGGCAGAGAGCCTCTGCACATCCGCTAATGCATCCAAATCCGCGCTGCGCCTTGACTCAGTGGGCGGATGCCCTATACTGACAACAGGGTATCGAGGCACGTCTCTGATGAAGAAGCTCATCCTGGTGCTTGGTTCGGGGCGTCTGGCGATGGCCGTCGGCGCCACCGAGTTCAAGGAGCATTTCGTGACGGGCGAGTGAGGAGCCGCAGATGCGTCGTCTTCAACACACCATCAAGGCCGTGATCCGACCTGGGGAGGAATCCGGGTACGTCGCCGAATGCATGGAGATCGCGGTGGCAACCCAGGGTGCAACCTTGGACGAGGTCGTCGCGGACCTCAGAGAAGCTGTCGAGCTTCACCTCGAGGGCGAGGATCTCGCAGAGCTGGGTTTGGCGCCAAAGCCGACCATCGTAGTCACCCTGGAAATGGAACCGCAGTATGCCTAACCTGCGCCGACTCTCCGGAGACGAGGTGGTCCGCATCCTCTCCCGCTTTGGGTTCAGGGTGCATTCTCAGAGAGGGAGCCACGTCAAGCTCCGTCGGGCTGCCGCGAACGGCAAAAAGGAGACGCCGACAGTTCCGATGCATCGGGGACTCGACACCGGAACGTACCGAGCCATTCTGAGGCAGGCCACCCGTTACATTCCTGAGGCGGAACTCGGGCCTTTCCTCTCCTCTGAGTAGGGATGGAGCTTAGCCATGCCTGCGCCCGGTCATCCCATTTCCTGTCTCTTCATTGCGCTCGCGCTCAGCGTCGGCCTGCCTGCGAGGGCGCTCGCCGATAGCTTCACGATCCGCTGCGACTGGCTCGACCGAGGGAACGTGACGAACACGGGCATCGCCGCCGGCTACTCCGACAAGTACCCCTGCATCGTCAACGGCGGCGCCGTGCCGAACCAGGCCGAATACGATATCGAGTTCCCCGCCGACGCCGAATACACCCTCTCCGCGCTCTATGCCTCCGCCCAGCCACGCCCCGTGGACATCCTTCTCGACGGCAAGCTCCTGGTCCAGGGCTTCAAGGGCGCGACCGGGAGCTTCCAGACCAGCTCGGCGAAGTGGGAGAAGCAGTGCATTGCGAATATCCCGAAAGGCAAGCACACGATCAAGCTCCTCTGCCCGGGCCCGTGCATCCCCCACATCTGCGCCCTGCGCTTCGAGGCGAACGCCGAGTTCCCGAAGGACTGGAAGCTCGCCCGCCGCAAGCCGCCCAAGCCGAGCGCCAAGCCCGCGCCCACGCAAGCGGTCCCCGCCGAGCGCGAGGGCTTCCTCGGCTGCTACCCCTACCAGCCGCCCGATAGCTACGACTACGTTCAGCCCGACCCGCGCGTCCCACTCCCTTATCCGCGCGCCCATCGCATCCTCGAGTACACCCTCATCGGCGGTGGCAAGTACAGGGTCGGGGCGCAGATCGTCGGCCCCGCCGGCGGCCCGGCGGGCAACGCAAAGGCCAGCTCCGAGGACCCCAGCCGCAACGAGCTTCTCCAGGCCACGCCCCTCTCGGCCGACGAGGCGACCGACTGGGTTGCCCAACTCACCGTGACGATCAACGACAAGCGCGCCGACCGCGACACCCTCCCCCTCGCGCCCAAGCACCTCCGCAAGATGCTCGATCACTCCCTCGAGCTCATCGCCGACTTCCGCGAGATGAAGGGCGTCGCTGCCGACGCCCTCGCCGCCGAGCGCGACGAGGCGGCCAAGCTCGCCGCCGCCCTCGGCCCCCTTCTCGCCGAGCCAGACTCCAAGGCCAAGTGGGAGCGCTTCTACACCCTCTACCTCCAGGCGTTCAAGCTCAAGAACCGCGTCGCCCTGTCGAACCCGCTCCTCGATTTCGACAAGGTGGTCGTCGCCAGGCGCCTCACCTATAACACGTCCCACATCTACACGATCTACTTCGACGGCTCCGACCGCTACAAGGCCGGCAGCGGCCTCTTCGTCCTCTCGCCCGTCCGGCCCGACGGCAAGCTCACCTGCCTCACCCCCGAGCTGAAGACCGACGCCATCTACCGCGACCCCGACGTCTCATGGGATGCGACGAAGGTGCTCTTCGCCTACAAGCCCGACCGCCCCACGCCGAACCGCATCTTCGAGGTCGGCGTGGATGGCAAGGGCCTCCGCCAGCTCACCGACAGCCCGTATGACGACGTGGACCCGTGCTATCTCCCCGACGACCGCATCGCCTTCATCTCCACCCGCTGCGAGCGGGTGGTCCTCTGCCACAACGCCTTCACCGTGAGCGTCCTCTACACGATGGCCGGCGACGGGGGCGACGTCCGCTGCATCTCGACGAACACGATCAACGACTTCACCCCCAGCGTCCTCGCCGACGGCCAGATCGCCGTCAGCCAGTGGCGCTACGTGGACCGCCACGTCGGCAACAACCAGAGCCTCTGGCGCTGCAACCCCGACGGCACGCGCACCACCCACGTCATCGGCGAGCGCTTCGGCCCAGTCACCTACTGGGGCGCCCGCCAGGTGCCCGGCTCCCAGCTCATCGCCTGCATCCTCGGGCCGCACATGCCCTACGCCGTCGGGCCCGTCGCCCTGGTGGACCCGATGCTCACCCACGCCAGCCCCGCCATCTACACCAACCTCACCCCCGAAATCCCGCCCCCCAGCCACGCCTCCTGGCAGCGACGCGAATCCGGCTACTATGCCGACGTCTTCCCACTCTCCGAGAAATACCACCTCGTCTCCTACTGCTACGGCCCCGACCAGCAGGACCCCACGGGCTACGGCATCTACCTCCTCGACCGCTGGAACAACCGCGACCTCGTCTACCGTGACCCCGAGCTTTCCACCTTCGAGGTCTTCCCCGCCAAGCCGAGGCCCCGCCCGACCATCATTGCCCCACGCACCACCCCCGTCACCTCCGTGCCGAACCACAACGACCCCACCAAGACCGAGTGGGGCACGTACTACTGCCTCGACGTCTACCAGGGCCTCACGGGCATCCAGCCCGGCGAGGTGAAGTTCCTGCGAGTCCTCGAGGAAGTCCCCAAGCCCGTCTCCTCGCACACCGCCGGCTACGGCCTCCAGAACCCCGCGATCAGCTTCAGCGGCCAGTTCGCCCTCAAGCGCCTCTGGGGCACCGTGCCCGTCGAGCCCGACGGCTCCATCCACTTCAAGGCGCCCGCCAACCGCATGCTCTACTTCTCCGCCCTCGACGAGAACATGATGGAAGTGCAGCGCATGCGGAGCTTCACCACCGTCGCCCCCGGCGAGCAGTACGGCTGCATCGGCTGCCACGAGCGCAAGACCGCCTCGCCGCCGCCCGCCTTCCCCGCGGCCCTCCAGCGCCAGCCCTCCGAAATCAAGCCCCCCGCCTGGGCCGGCATCCACGGCCCCGACTTCTTCTACACCGCCCAGCCCGTCCTCACCAAGCACTGCGTCAAGTGCCACAGCGGCCCCCAGCCCAAGGGCGGCATTGACCTCTCCCCCGACTACACCGCCATCTTCAACGTCGCCTACGAGACCCTCTGCTCCAAGAACCTCGTCAGCTATGCCAACATCTACCAGGTCTCTACCCTCGTCACCCGCCCGCCCAAGTACTACGGCTCCCACGCCAGCAAGGTGATCCAGGCGCTTCAGACGACTCACAAAGACCGCGTGAAGATGCCGCGCGAGGACCTCGAGCGCCTCGCGACCTGGATCGACTGCAACGCCCCCTACTACGGCACCTACATCTACGATCGGCCGGGCACCACGGGCGGCCGCGACATCTTTGCGAAGGGCAAACCCGTGCTGGACGACGTCTTCAAGCGCCGCTGCGCCTCCTGCCACGCGGGCAAGCCCGATGCCATCGCCTACCGCATGCGGCTCCCCGCCGAGCAGACCCGCGCCCTCGTCGCCCCCCTCGCCAAGGCCGCCGGCGGCGACGCCCTGTGCAGGGGCAAGGCCAAGACCGATGAGCTCAGCGGCCAGCCCTCGACTTCGCTCGGGCCAGGGCCCGTCGCTGTCTTCGCCGACAAGAACGACCCCGACTTCCAGAAGCTCCTCGGAGTCTACGCCGACATCGCGGCGAACCCCCGCGTGGACATGCTCCACGAGCGTCCGCCCCTGAGCGACCCCGGCTGCCGCTACGTCTACCGCCCAGGCGTCGTCCGCGAAGCGCCGAGATAAGGATGGGTTATCGGTTGTCGGTTGTCGGGTGCAACAAGCAGACCTGCTCCGCCACGGCGACCGAGAATCGCTCCCCAGGGGGCGCACGGAACCGGGATATGGCTCGTAGACAGCGAACGTCGCTCTTGCCTGCGAGATCACCGGCAGTTGTCCAACAGGCTGTTGGAGGATTGCCTGTTGGGTACCCGAGCTTCCTCGAAGACCTGAAGGCGCGGATTCGCGCCGCCCAGGTCAAGGCGGCGCTCGCGGCCAACGAGGAGTTGATTCGGCTCTACTGGGACATCGGCAAGGCCATCGTCGAACGCCAAAGGGCCGAGGGCTGGGGAAAGGCGATCGTGGATCGCCTCGCCAGTGACCTCCAGGAGGCCTTCCCAGGCATCGCTGGCTTCTCCCCATCCAACATCTGGCGCATGCGGGCCTTCTATCTCGCCTGGACCGAGGAAGTTCTCGCGCACGCTGCGCGAGAATTGGGGGGTCCAGATCTCGCGCAGGTTGCGCGAGAATTGGACGGTCGCCATCTGCCGCGGGCCGCAGCCGAGATCCCGTGGTTCCACAACGTCATCCTATTGGAGAAGCTCAAGGACCCTGCGACACGTCTTTGGTATGCTCTCATCACCCTGGAGCACGGCTGGAGCCGCGCCGTGCTTGTGCACCAGATCGAAACCGGTCTCCACGAGCGTCAGGGCAAAGCCGTCACGAACTTCCGCCGAACCCTGCCCCCGCCGCAGTCGGACCTGGCGCAGCAGGCGCTCAAAGACCCTTACGTCTTCGACTTCCTGTCGCTGTCTGAGTCTGCCGCTGAGCGGGAACTCCAGCGCAGCCTGGTCGAACACATCCGCACATTCCTTCTCGAGCTTGGCGTCGGCTTCGCGTTCGTCGGCAGCCAGTACCACCTCGAGGTCGAGGAGGAGGACTTCTACGTCGATCTTCTCTTCTACCACCTGCGCCTGCGGTGCTTCGTGGTGGTTGACCTGAAATCGAGCAACTGGAGAAGGAATTAGGGCGCAGTAAGTGAGGCGAGCGGTCCCCTGTCAATCCCCGCTAGCACACCTCAGTTGAGGACGCCGGAGTGACCCGCACTGACCTCGCCGCCGGAATCCGCGCCGACGCGAAACGCCACGACGAAGCGGCCTGCACCCTCATCGCCGTCCACTCCTTCGCCTCCGCCGCCGAGATCCTCTGCCTCGCCATCGAAACCCTCGCCGGCTACCTCGTCGGCAGCACCGCGCGCACCCCCTCCAAGGCCAGCTTCCTGAAGTTCTGCCGTCTCTATCTGCCCGAGCTGGGCCGCATCAACCCAGGCGTTGCCCTCGTCGAGCGCCCAAGGCGAAAGGTCGAAACCTGCGCCGAACTTCTCTACGCGGCATTCCGCGGCGGCCT
>Ga0315274_10016438_pt1 | contig 10455 bp, 9 predicted proteins | sample YL17G02_20_MG_FD_203700 | JGI IMG/M metagenome (GOLD analysis project Ga0315274, IMG submission 203700) | Sediment microbial communities from Yellowstone Lake, YNP, Wyoming, USA - YL17G02_20 | ecosystem: Environmental > Aquatic > Freshwater > Lake > Sediment | place: USA: Wyoming | collected... | reverse complement strand
ACAGCTCGAGGCCAAAGCTAACGATATCCTCGACCGGCTCTCCGGAGGCCACATGACCGTGCGTTTCGTCACCCAGCGCGAGATGAAAACTCGCGATGAGCTGAAAGAGACCCTCGAAATCCAAATTTCTGACAGCGCCGGGACGCGTGATTACGAGATGTTCTCCGGCGGCGAGGCTTTCCGCGTCAATTTTGCCATCCGGCTGGCGCTTTCGGAAGTGCTGGCTCAACGGGCGGGGGCCCGCTTGCAAACCCTGGTGATCGACGAAGGGTTCGGCTCCCAAGATGCCGAGGGCCGCCAGCGGCTGGTGGAGGCCATCAATCTCGTCCGGCCCGATTTTGCCAAAATCCTGGTCATTACCCACATCGACGAGCTGAAGGACGCCTTCCCCACGCGGGTAGAGGTGGAGAAAACGGAACGGGGAAGTATGGTGACGGTGACATGACCAATGTCACCAGCGGATGGCAAATTCATCACTTGACAGGTTGTCTGACATTTGCTAAGGTTAAGCCAAATCTATTCTAAAAGAGGGGTTTTGGGTGTCCCAACCCTTTCCTTTTAATTATTAGATCACAGGAGAGACATACTTATGGCAGAAGCGATCAACGCATTCCAGATGGCGCAGCGCCAGTTTGACGGCGTGGCGAAAATGCTCAACCTCGACCCGCAGGTATCCGAGCTCCTGCGCTGGCCTGCCCGCGAGTTCAAATTCCAGGTTCCCGTGCGGATGGACGATGGTGTGATCCGCGTCTTCACCGGGTTCCGCGTGCAGCACAGCGATGCGCGCGGTCCTGCCAAGGGTGGCATTCGTTTCCACCCCGCCGAGACGCTCGACACGGTGCGGGCGTTGGCAATGTGGATGACCTGGAAGACCTCCGTGGCCGATATCCCCCTGGGCGGCGGCAAGGGTGGTGTGCCGGTCGACCCGGCAACCCTTTCGGTCACCGAGAAAGAAAAATTGTGCCGCGGCTGGGTCGATCAGATGTGGCGCAACATTGGCCCGCGGCAAGATGTACCGGCTCCCGATGTGGGCACGACCCCGCAGATGATGGGCTGGATGATGGATGAATATTCCAAGCTGGTGGGTGTTTACACACCCGGCGTCATTACTGGCAAGCCGGTCGGCGGCGGAGGCTCTCTCGGACGCACCGAAGCAACCGGGTTTGGCGTTATCTACACCGTGCGCGAAGCGATGAAATTTCTCAAGCTGGATCCCAAAAAGACAGTGGCGGCCCTCCAGGGATTTGGCAACGTTTCGCAATACGCGGCGATCGGGTTCAAGGAAATCCTGGGCGGTAAGGTCGCCTGCGTTTCGTGCTGGGACCGCGCCGATAAGACCTCCTATACCTTCAGCCATCCGGATGGCATCGATCCGCGTTTCCTGCAATCCATCACCGACCAGTACGGGTCGATCGATAAGGAAAAGGCCCGCAAAGCCGGGTATGTGATCGAGGGCGGCGATGAGTGGATTCACAAGGACGCGGATGTGTTGATCCCCGGTGCGCTCGAGGGCCAGGTCAATGCCGAGACGGTGAAGAAGGTCAGCAGCCGGGTGAAAATCGTAGCCGAGGGTGCCAATGGCCCCACAACCCCCGAGGCGGATGCCGTCTTTAAAGCCAACAACATTTTCGTGATCCCCGATTTCCTGTGCAACGCCGGCGGGGTGACCACTTCGTACTTCGAGAGCGTGCAGAACGATATGAATTTCTACTGGACGAAGGATGAAGTGCTGCAGCGCCTGGATACCAAGATGACCCAGGCTTTCCACAGTGTGCTGGAAATGTCCGAGACGGAGAAGGTGTACATGCGTGACGCTGCCTACATGGTGGCGATCGACCGCGTGGTGAAGGCCATGCAGCTCCGAGGCTGGATCTAAAAGTTTTTTCGTACCTCACCCGTTACTTGCGCACCACGGGCAGGTACATATTGGTGATGATTTTTCCGAGCGCGCCCCAGAAGCCACCCAACAGGGTATAGCTCCCGCCGCTCAACAGGCCCGCCTCAGCCTGGCCGATGGTGCCGCTCAAGGAATAGGTACCTCCCCCGCTGGTTCCACCGCCGCCGTCCACGGTATACCAGTTCAGCAGGTAACCGGCTCCAGAAGAGGCCAGCGCCGAGGAGGTCAGCAGGAATACCGCTGCCAGGGTGATCAGAATTCGCAGCCGGTGTTTCGTCAAGGCTTTCATGGCAATGCTCCTTTTCATTAAGGCTGCGGAGGGTATGTGGAGCTGCCCGGCACGGCTCCCGGCTGTTGCGGCGCTTGTGTGGATCCAGATGCTCCGCTGTTCTGCGTGGACGGCATGGGCGGTAGCTGCGCCGGTTGCTGCGGTGAGTTGGTCTGTTCCAGGAAACCGAGCTGCAGGGTCGCCGGTTGGCCGTAGCCCTGAGGATAAACGTATGTGCCGACCTCGCCTGCTGGTTTGTCGGCTACGTCTGTTTGAGGATGATCGCGGATCCAGGGATCGTTCCTCAGCCCAAACAGCAGCCAGGAGACCTTCATGCCCGGCGCGCCGCCGGCGATCTTGAACTGGTTGCCCGTGACTTCCTGGGCGATGTACAGATTCGGGCCAGGCGCGCCGATGGCGGTGAGCTGGTATTGGAACGGGCCGGCATTGACCGCCGAGAAGTAAACCGGCAGGTCTACCACCGCCTCGCCGTTGGCATCCAGGGTGACCGTGCCGTTGTACTGGTTCTGCACCTGGGGCGATTCCACGGCGTAGTGGTAGAGATACTTGTTGGCCGGGTCGAGCGGGTAGTCAATTCGGAAGGGCTTGGCGCCCCCGGCTCCGAGGTTACCGGTGACGTAGACATCTCCGTCGAAATAGCCTGCATAACCACCCGCATTGTTTACACCATATACTCCGTAGGCGTTGGGTGAGTTGGATCTTCCGCGTACGGCTGCACCGTAACCGGTGTCTGCGTCATACACACCCGCCACACCATATCCGCCATTCTCCTTGGTAACTGCGACAATGCCGTTCCGACCCCCGAAGAAACCTCCCGGGGCCCAGAAACCACCCAGATCATCCGTGTTGTACCCCGTTTGCACGCCGACCACGCCGAAGCCGTCTGTAGATCCTGTGGAGCCATACACGCCATAGGCCTGGTAGCTATAGCCATATACGCCAAAGGCTTCACTGCCAGTGCCAGAGCCATACACGCCAACGCCGTAGGTTGCATTGGAAGAGCCTTCAACGCCAGTGGAGTAATCGTTCGCGGCAAGGGCATAACCTGCCACAGCTCTATCGGCTGTGCCGGTGATAATGCCCAGAACACCGATCCCGGCTCCCCCGCTGGCGAGGCCGATCACGCCGTTGACGATATTCGAGTCGCCCACCACCGCACCCGGAAACCAGTAGTTCTCCAACAGATCGTAGCCGCTGCGGGAACCTTTAATGCCGTAGATGCCATAACCACCGGTGATGATAGTTGAATAGTTGATGGCATAGATACCGTAATTTTCCCCTTGACTACCCCATGTGTTAGCGTAGATAGCCGCGCCGTGAAGCCCATCCGCGCGGGCGTAAACACCCCACCCGGTATCGGTTTGGCTGACGCCGCCGACGCCGTAAGTGTCGCCTGATCCCAGCACGCCGTTGAACGAGCCGCTGCCGAAGACGCCAACATTGTCACAGAATTGCGTGCCAGTGGCACCGGTGCCTTGCGTGGCTCGCACGCCGGCGGCGTAATCGCAAGTGCCGACTTTATTGTTTTTAACTTTGAGCACCCCGCCATCTGGGTTAGCCTCGGAGCCCGTAGCGGCGCCGTTGATCACCGCTTCAGGCTTCAGGCTGAATGCATAGGGCGCAGCGCTGAGGCGCTGGCGCGGGGTCAGGGGGGTGTAGCTCCCGCCCCCGGCCGGGCAGCGCACGGCGATCGCCAGGAAACGCTCTTCTCCGGTGAAAGCAGGGCCGAACTCACTGCCGCTGTTCAACACCACGGTAAACACGCCGTTGACCAGGCTGACGGCGGGGATCGTCTGCGTCGCGCCCACCTGTGCGCCGCCAGCCAGGGCGTCAAACAGTCGGAATTGAAGATCGCACGTACCGTTGACCGGGTTGCCGCCGTTCTTCAGCTGGCCCTGGTAGGTGAAACCCGAGCCGACTGGCGCCAGCGGAAATACAGGCTGAACAGCGCCGCCGTTGTCCGTGGCCCCGCCCGGCGTGCCCCTTTCCTGGGCGACGACCACGCTGAAGCTCGCCAGGAGGGCGAGTGAAACCAAACTGATGATTAAAAGCAATCTGAGTCTCATATGCATCTCCTTAGCATGAGGTGAGAAGCGCCAGGTAATCTCTCGGTGGATGGGATCGAGCCCCTGCTGGCTCAGGGGCTTTGCTGCTCTTTGCTCCATAACCTGCGGTGGATGCCGCTATAGACCAGCGATCGCTTAATGCCCGCACCTGTTCAGCGGCATGATAGGAAGAGCGCACCAACGGGCCGCTCTCTACCCACCGAAAGCCAATCTGTAAACCGTATTCTTTCAACTCGGCGAACTCCTCCGGCGGGTAATAGCGCTCGATCGGCAAATGCTGCTTGCTCGGCTGGAGATACTGCCCCACCGTCAGGATATCCACCCCCCAGCTGCGCTGGTCGCGCATCACCGCTTTCACTTCCTCCAGCGTTTCCCCCAGGCCGACCATAATTCCGGACTTGGTAAGCACTTCCGGATCCAGTTTTTTGGCGTTGGAGAGGATCGTCGCCGACCATTCGTAACGGTCCTGCGGTTGTACCTGCTTGAACAGCCGCGGCACCGTCTCCACGTTGTGGTTGAGGATCTCGGGGTGGGCATCCATCACGATTTTAAGTGCCTCCACGCGGCCCTTGAAGTCGGGGATCAATACCTCGATCGAGCAGCCGGGGTGCAGCTCGCGGATGCGCCGGATGACCATGGCGAAGATCGGCGCGCCGCCATCTCTGCGGTCGTCGCGATTGACACTGGTGATCACCGCGTGCTGGAGTTTCATGGCTTTGACCGCCTGGGCGACGCGTTCTGGCTCCAGCCAATCGAGCGGGGAGGGTTTGCCGCGCTGGATATCGCAGAACCCGCAGGTGCGCGTGCACACATCGCCGAGCATGAGGAAGGTGGCGGTGCCGGAACCCCAGCATTCCCCCATGTTGGGGCACATGGCCTCCTCGCACACGGTGTGCAGCGCCTTGGCGCGCATCAGCTCTTGCAGATGCTGGTATGTTTCGCCGGACGGGGCGCGTACGCGGATCCAGGGTGGGCGGCGCAGGGGGGTGGTATTAATCCTGTCCGGGTCGACGCGGGAGCGGGTGGGGGTACGAGACATCAATTAGCAATTCTATATTCTGGACTGGCTTTCGACTTGCACAATAAGCTCTATTCCAGCTAAATGGGCAAAGCCTGCTCACGTAGTATATGTTCCCAAAACGGCATAAGTTTCTGGGAAGAAATTTCACCGGGAGTAAAGCCGTTCGCCTGCACTGGCTCAAGAATACGTGCGGACGCCACACCTAATATCTCCAGGCGCTCTCGCATACTGTATGGTTCCCAATCCAGCGATATCACAATCAAATCGATATCGCTATCCTCATGTGCTGTTTTTCGGGCTTGGGACCCGTACAACAGAACTTTCTCGACTTGGATACCCATTTTAGCTAATTCGTTGCAATATCGAGCCACTATGGGTTTAAGTGCTCTTTTAACCATTTCCACACTTTCTCAGTTTGCTCCAGGTAATTGCGGGCCACTGACTCAGGATATTCTTGGATGGCTAGCTGTAAATCTTCGGGATAGCGTGTTGGAATGCTGGCTGTATTGATTCTACCGATAAATTCAAGCAGATCTTGGGGCAACGCCACTTTCCCTTTTTTGACGAGATAAATCAAGTCGTGCGTTTTGGCTGGAAATGCCTGCGTGGTCTCTGTAACGTGCGCCTTGAGTATCTTCTCTAACGTCAGGTGACAGAGAAACACAACGTAGAGATACCGTCCAGTCGCCAGCATGTGCCGGGCTGTTTCCAGATCATATTCGGCTAATGCAACCCAATTTAGGGTATCTTTTCTCATATTTGGGTATTATACATGATCTGTTTCTACCTGTCCGGGCAAGACACCTTCATCCTACTCATCCTGCCTCCGCCAGTTTCTCATTCTGAAGGCCGTAAACCTCGAACCTCACACCTGGGTTGGCCGGGTCCTCCAGATTCACGCGCACCACGCCAAAGTTGAGCTTGCCAATGCAGAATTTCTTCTCCTGGCGTTTCACCGGCTTGCCGCGCAGCCGCCAGTATGCCAACGGCGCCAGCCAGTTCGGCTGTTGGTCGAATGCCGAGGAGCAATACTCCCACAGCGGGATGGCATTCCCTGCCGGGTCGCTCAACTCGGCATACACGGCATGGCACGCGTGCAAGTCGCCGGTGATGAGATGCACCCCGCGGATGCTGTGATCGGCCAGGAAGTTCAGCAGGCGGGCGCGTTCTTTGGGAAATCCGGGCCAGCGATCGGCAGCGAAATCGGTGAACATGAAGAACAGCAACGCCGAGGAGGTTACGATGAATTTAACCGGGTGAGTATCCTTGACCTTTAATAACCACTTTTCGAGTGCTTCCCACTGAACCGGGCCGAGCATGGCATACTCCCGCCAGTTGCGCATACGCTGCGTGCGTGTGTCCAGGACGAAGAAGGCGGCGGCACCGTAATTGAACGAATAGGCCAGCGAGCCGCGGTCGTCGGCAGATAGTAAATATTGCCCGGCGCTGTTGAGTGTGGGAGGAAGGATAAAAGGGGGAGCGTGCATGGCCTGGTGTTCCCAATAGGCCTGCAGGGCATCCTGGGTGCGCTGGCGGCTGATGGTCCGCTCCTGGTATGGACGCTTTTGCAACCAGCGCATGACCCGATCCCAGGGGGGCAGGTGGGCCGACTGGCGTTCATTGTCCACCCAATGCCAGTCATCGTCCACCTCGTGGTCATCCAGGATCATGTAGGCCGGCAAGTTGGGAATCAACCGGCGGAAGGCGGGCCGCGACCAGGTATAGGCATAGACCGAACGATATTCCTCTAAATTGCAGGCAACTTTGCCGAGACCGTTGTAATGGATGGCGTCCGCGTAAATCTGGTCGCCGATCATCAATACGAAACGCAGGTGATCCTGCCTGCGGCGGGTTTCGAGGGCATTGAAAATCTGCCCGCCATTCTCGTTGGCCGGTCGAAAACATGACCCGAAGGCGAAGTTAAAAGACTTGGGGGTGCCATCGGGCGGGAAAGTAGTGAACTCGGGGTATGGTGCTTGCGCCGGATCGGGAGGCGTATTGGCAAGGGTGAGGGCGTAGTGGTAACGTGTATCCGGCCGTAAATTGTAGACAGGGGCCACCCCGGCGAATCCATCCGCAGGGCTGAGGGGCAGCGATTTCCCTTCCAGCCGGGCATCCGACAGGTCAGGCCGGCGGCCGAGCCAGGCATGCAGCCTGCCGGGACTGGTTGCCCGCCCCCACAGGTGTGCCCGTGTGGCGGCCAACCCACCCACGATTGGGCCCAATAACAATTCGATCATAAGCAACTCCTTTTGCTCTATTTTATACCAATTTCCGCGTTCTCCGGTAGAATCATCTTATGCCCACCCTCTCTCAAAGCTTGCAAGGCCACGATCTGGGTCATTTGCGCATCATTGCCGATCAGTGGGGGATTGACTTCGACGCCCCCGACACCCGAGTAGGATTGGCGCGCCTGACAACGGCTTTGCTGGATCGGACGCACCTCGAGGAAACCCTCCTCGACTTGCCCACCGAGGCCCGCCTGGCCCTCGATGATCTATACCATCACGAAGGCCGCCTGCCCTGGCCGCTGTTTATCCGCCGTTACGGGGCAGTGCGCGACATGGGCCCCGGCCGGCGTGACCGTGAGCGCCCATATGGCAAGTCGGCCTCGCCGGCTGAGAGGTTGTGGTACCGGGCGCTGGTGGCGCGTGCCTTCTTCGACAGCCCATCCGGCCCGGAAGAGTACGCCTATATTCCTGATGATTTTATCCCCCTGCTGCCGCTGCCCCGCGACGCTGCGGCCGCGCCGCTGGGCCGTCCAGCCACACCCGCCGAACGCGCCTGTCCCATCCCAGCTACCGATCGAATCCTGGATGATGCCGCCACGCTGCTCTCTGCCTTACGTTTGAGCCTCTCACCTTTACCGCCGCTCGGCTGTCCCCCGGCTTTCCTGCTTCCCCTGTGCTCTTCCGCGGGCCTGCTCGACGCCAGCAGCCTGCCTTTGCCCGAGCTCGCCCGCGCTTTCCTGGAGGCCTCGCGCGGCGAAGCTCTGGCGCAGCTGGCGCGTGCCTGGCTGCAAAGTGAGACGGTCAACGATCTGCGCCTGGTGCCCGGCCTGGTCTTCGAGGGTGGGTGGCAAAATGCTCCGCTGCGCGCCCGCCAGGCCATTCTGGATTTTCTTTCGACGATCGCGCCTGGGAAATGGTGGTGTCTGCCGGCATTCGTCGCGGATGTGCACCAGCGTCACCCGGATTTTCAGCGCCCGGCCGGGGATTACGACTCATGGTTCATCCGGCCTGAGGGCAGTGATCAATACCTGCGCGGCTTCGAGCATTGGGATCAGGTGGATGGGGCATTGATCCGCTACTTGATCACCGGCCCCCTGCATTGGCTGGGGATAGTCGAGATCGCCGCCCCCGCCGAGGGCAAGGCGGACGCCCACCAAGGGTGGGCTTACCGTCAGGTGACGGCGTTCCAATATTCCCGGTGGGCAGGCGCGCTGCTGTCAGGTGCCGCACCTGAAGGCCTTCCGCCGGAAGACGAAAAGCTCAAGCCTGGCTCCGGGGCGCGGCTGCGCGTCACCCGCCTGGTCCCGCGTGCCGTCCGTTACCAGATCTCCCGTTTTTGCGAGTGGGAGCAGGAACAACAAGACGCCTATCGCTACCGGCTGACCCCTTCCTCGCTGGACCGCGCCCGCCAGCAAGGGCTGACGGTCGCCCAGCTGTTGGCCTTGCTGCGCCGCCACGCGGATGCCGTGCCGCCCACGCTGGTCAAGGCCCTGGAGCGTTGGGAACAGCATGGCGCGGAAGCTACTATAGAGCAAGTGACTGTGCTGCGCCTGTCATCGCCGGAATTGTTGCAAACCGTACGGGCTTCGCGGGCGGCCCGTTTCCTGGGCGATCCCCTTGGCCCGACAGTCGTCATCGTCAAGCCTGGGGCGGCTGAGAAAGTGCTGGCTGTGTTAGCGGAGATGGGGTATCTGGGAGAGGGGAAGGTGGAAAGCGGGCTCACAGAATTATTAGGCGCCTTACCAGCAACCCGCCCCTATCCTGGGATGGATGCCATTCGAGAGGAAATCCACAAAGAACTGGGGGAGCGAATCGCGCGAGGTGAAGGATGAAACAGGTTTATGTGGATACCAATGTGATCCTGCGTTTCCTGACGCGTGAGCCGCCTGATATGGCCCAACAGGCTCTGGCGCTTTTTACACTGTTTCGCATTAATCCCCCATGTGGCGGATAATCTCATCCCCAAATTCTGAGCATTTCAATTCCACGGCTTTATCCATCAGGCGCGCAAAGTCGTAGGTTACGGTGCAGGCCTGGATCGCTCCCATCATACCCTTCACGATCAGGTCAGCCGCCTCGTGCCAGCCCAGGTAGTGGAACATCATCTCGCCCGACAGGATCACCGATCCGGGGTTCACCTTATCCAGGTCGGCGTATTTGGGAGCCGTGCCGTGGGTGGCTTCGAAGATGGCGTGTCCGGTATCGTAGTTGATGTTGGCCCCCGGCGCAATTCCCATCCCGCCCACCTGCGCGGCCAGTGCGTCCGATAGATAATCGCCGTTCAGGTTGGGGGTGGCGATCACGTCGAAATCGCGCGGGCGGGTGAGCACATGCTGAAGGGTGACATCCGCGATGGTATCTTTGATCAATATTTTCGACTTCCACTGGCCCTCGCCGTGGGTGGGCCATAACTTGAGTGCCGCCGAGACTTCGTCGCATACCTTTTGCCTCTGCTCGGGCGACATCATCTCGTAGCCCGGATCGACCAGGCGGGCATTCTCCTCGACCGAGAGTTGCGGGTTCTTTTCCTGGTTGGCCAGGATCCAGCTTTCCCGCTCAGAAACCGTTTCGTTCCGGAACTCGCGCGCTGCCAGGGCGTAACCCCAATCGCGGAAGGCGCCCTCGGTAAACTTCATGATATTGCCTTTATGCACCAGGGTTACGCTCCGCCGCCGGTTTACCAATCCCCATCGTATGGCTGCCCGCACCAGCCGCTCGGTGCCCTGTGCCGATATGGGCTTGATCCCGATACCGGCGGTATCGGGAAAGCGGATCTTGGCGAATTCCTTCGGGAAGGCCTCTTTGAATAGCTGCTTGAACTTTTCACTTTCGGGCGTGCCGTGGGCGAACTCGATGCCGGTATAGATATCCTCCGTGTTCTCGCGGAACACGACCATATCCACGTATTCGGGGTGTTTGACCGGGGAGGGAACGCCTGTAAAATAGCGCAC
>Ga0315274_10016435_pt1 | contig 10456 bp, 8 predicted proteins | sample YL17G02_20_MG_FD_203700 | JGI IMG/M metagenome (GOLD analysis project Ga0315274, IMG submission 203700) | Sediment microbial communities from Yellowstone Lake, YNP, Wyoming, USA - YL17G02_20 | ecosystem: Environmental > Aquatic > Freshwater > Lake > Sediment | place: USA: Wyoming | collected... | reverse complement strand
CGTTCCCGCAGGGAGGGAAGATGAATCGAAACCACATGGAGGCGGTAAAAAAGATCCTCGCGGAATTTTTTCTCGGCCACCAATTGTTCCAGGTTTTTGTTCGTGGCCGCGACAATCCGCACGTCAACTTTGATGGTCTCCGTGCCCCCCACTCTCTTGATTTCATGCTCTTGAAGAACCCGCAAAAGTTTGGCCTGCATGGTAAGGCTAATATCGCCGACTTCGTCCAGCAAGCAGGTTCCGCCATCGGCCTCCTCAAAGAGGCCTCTTTTATTCGCAATCGCACCGGTGAAAGCCCCGCGCACATGGCCAAAGAGTTCGCTCTCCAGAAGGGTCTCGGCCAGAGAGCCGCAATCCACGGCCACAAAATGCCTCGGGGCCCGCTGACTGTTGAAATGGATGGCCCGGGCGACCAATTCTTTCCCCGTGCCACTTTCCCCGGTGATCAATATCGTGGAGCGGCTGTCGGCTACGCGGGCGATGGTTTTGTATACCTGGAGCATTTGGGCGCCGCGCCCCACGATATTCTCCAGCTTGTATTTGGTGATCAGCTCCTGGCGGTAGAACAGATTTTCCTGTAACAGACGGTTCTGCTCGAGGGCGCGGTGGATGGTCAACTTGATTTCTTCCAGCTTGAAGGGTTTGCTTACGTAATCGTAGGCCCCCTCCTTGATGGCCCGGATGGCGGTTTCGATGGACCCGAAAGCGGTCATCATGATGATGATGGTTTCCGGGCTTTTTTGCCGATACGCCCGGAGCACCGCCATGCCGTCTACACCCACCATCTTGATGTCCGTGAGCACGACGTCGTAAGACTTGTTTTCCCCTTTGTCGATCGCTTCCTGCCCATTCAGGGCCCGGTCTACCGCATAGCCTTCCTTGGATAAAACCTCTTCCAGAAGGTTGCAGGTTACTTCATCATCATCCACGACCAGCACGCGGACCTGAAGAGACATGGGTTAAGCCGCCTCCGTGGAGAAAGTCGGGAGTTGCACGCGGATGGTGGAGCCTTTGCCCTCCTCGCTTTCGATCTCCAGCTTACCGTGATGGCCACGAATGATTTCATCACAGATGGCCAGGCCCAAGCCCGCACCTTTTCCCGGCTCCTTGGTTGTGAAGAAGGGCTCAAGGGCCTTGCGCTTCACCTCATCGGACATGCCCATGCCGTTGTCCTGGACGACAACCTCGACGAAGCGCCCATTCTGGTTAAAAGCCATAGCGGGACGGGTGGCAATGGTGAGGGCGCCCCCTTGGGGCATGGCATCCAGGGCGTTGGTCACAAAATTGAGAAATACTTGCTGCAGCATTCCCGGATCTCCGGCTACGGAAGGGAGCGAGGCGTCCAGGTTGCGCAATAGCTGGATGCCGCGCATGGTCATTCCCGGGAGGGTGAGGTTGACGATGGTTTCCAAGAGTTGATTGATATCCAACGGCTGCAGCTCGGGTTCTCGTTGCCGGGTGGAATGGAGCAGATTGCGGATGATCTGCGCCAGGCGGTCCAGTTGCGACTCAATGATCTGCAAACGCCTGGTCATTACTTCCGAGCCGGTCCCTTCGGTGAGCATCAGCTGGATGTATCCCGATATGGAGTTTAAGGGGGTGCCGATCTCATGAGCCATAGTCGCGGAGACATGACCCAGGGCGGACAATTTCTCCGCCTGGACCAACTGGCGTTGGGCCTGGAAGAGCGATTCATTGGCCAGACGCAGCTCTTCGTTCCGCTGGGCCAGCTCCCGCGTGGCCGCTTCCACGCGCCGGGTGAGTTCTTCGTTGAATTGGTTGATGCGGGAGAGCATACGGTTGAAATGGTCAGCCAGGAGCCCCAGCTCATCCTTGGAGACGATGGGGACCTCCACATTCAATTTTCCCTCTTCCGCTTCGGACATGGCTCGAACCAATCGCTGGATGGGACGGTTGATTGCCCGGCTGAAGAAAAGGGTGAGAATGAGGATGAGAATGGCTACGCTGATCAGGGTAAAGAGAATCGTCCGGGTGCGCTTGACGGCCAGATAGGATTCAGCCTCCTCCAGAGAGGTCAGGACGCGAATGCCTCCGACGACTTTCCGCCCGATATGGAGGGGAGCGAGGATTTCCCAGAAAGAGGAATCATCTTTCCGGATTAATTTAGAAAGGACCATGTCCCGTCTCAAGGATTGCAGACTCTGGTGGGTGAGACCCAGGTCGGTCTCTTCCGAACTGGAGTACTGAATCTTGTAGCTGTTCTTATAGAAAACAAAGATATCGATCGCTTTGATGGAGGGACGGGCATACATCCAGCCGCTGGTTTCCTCCTCCAGAAAATTTATGTTTTCCAGTTCTTTCAGGCTGTAGATTTTGGCATCCAACTCTCGAGTCACGTAGATGGTCCTCTCCCGGAATAGCTCCCGCTGGGAATGTTCCGTAAGGCGGAGGTCCAGGTAGGAGAAGAGGGCCAAGACGCTGATCACGATCATGGTCACCAGGAAGGTAATGCGGGTCTGCAAACCCAGAGGCCGTTGCAGGAAGGGAGATTCGCCCCGGCGAATATTTCGCAGCTTTAATAGAATTTCTTTAAACATCTCTGGTAGCGATTGCCCTAAGGAGTGCATCTGGATGAAATTATACGACGATTTTATCTGCTGTCAAAGAAAATCCGGCCCAAACACAGTTTCAAGTTTCGAGTTGATCCCGCGAAGCGCGGGGCTGGAAGCCGAAACTCGAAACTTGAAACTTGATGATCTCGTAAAAAGTCAGGAAATCCGTCACTCCTGCGAAAGCAGGAGTCCAGAACTAATTGAATTAACTGGATTCCCGCTTCCGCGGGAATGACGAAAATGGGGCCAAAAGGACTTTTTACGATTCCATCAAACTTGATACTAATGAGTCCATAATAGTCTAAACATCATTGGTTGGAGGACCTTTCGTTTTTAAAGCCTCGAACTGGACTCCGGCTTTCGCCGGAGAGACAAACATTAGAAAGGCACGGTTCTTTGTCGTCATTCCGGCGGAAGCCGGAATCCAGGATGATTTAAAAAAGATGAAATCCATGTCTAGACAATTATGGCCTCATTAGTAGTATAGGAAATTCCTTTTTGACCCTATGATCAAAGATTCATAGGGACATCCTGGGGACAATTGGCTTGAAATCTTTATCTGCGAGTATCTGCGAAAATCTGCGTCCCAATTAATTTAAAACTTGAAACTTACTCTTTCATGAAGGGAGGATTTTACCGAAGATCAGCTTGTGATCCCCGACCTCATAATAATCAAGGATTCTGGCTTGCTCTTCATATCCATGCTTTCGGTAAAAGGCCCGGGGAATCTCATAGGGAGGCCGGGAGGAAGTCTCGATGAGCAGGAGGCGGGCCCTCCGCCGCTTCATCTCTTCTTCGGCTTGATGGAGAAGAGAGGTTCCTGTCCCATAATTCCAGGAAGCAGGATGGACGACGATCCAGTAGATGTCGTAGACGGCGTCGGTCAAGGGAGCTTGGCCATAGCAGATGTATCCGAAGATTTGCCCATCCGGTCCCTCGGCGATTCGGAAAATGTAATCTTCCGGTCCCGATTGGGTAAGCCCGATGTCGATGAGTTCCAGAGCGACTTGCACCTCTTCGGGCTTAAAATGTTCTTGGGCTTTGAGGATGGCTTCGAGCCGGCGCCGATCTCTTTTTTCGATTCCGCGGATTTTCAGGGGAATCTTCAAGACTCTCCTCTCAGGATGAGAACTTCCTCCAATCTGGAAAAGTCCACCGAAGGAGTGACCTCGATGTACTGGAAGATGCCCGGACGCTTCCGTTCCACCTTGGTGACCGTACCCGTCATCAAGCCCTTGGGAAAGATACCTCCCAGGCCGGAGGTAATCACTTTATCCCCGACCTGAACGTCCTCGTTTTTCTGAACATATTTGAGAACACAGACCTCTTCCACCTTCCCTTCCATGATCCCCTGAGTGCGGGAACGCTGGACGATCACGTCCATGGCGCTGTTGGGGTCGGTCATGAGCAGGACTTTAGCGGTATGCAGGGAAACTTCGATCACCCGGCCCACGACCCCTTCCGAAGTGACCACGGCCATGTCTTTGGCCACGCCATCCTTTTCGCCTTTGTTTACCAAGACGGTCTTGAACCAGCTCGAAGGGTCGCGAGCGAAGATTTGGGCCACCAGGCTGACCGAGGAATACTGGGATTGCAGGTGGGAGAGCTTCTTCAGGCGGTCTTCTGTCCAGAGGGCTTCCTTCAGGCGGTTGTTCTCTTCGCGCAGGGCGCTGACCGTGCGCTTGAGATCTTGATTTTCCTGCTGCACCCGAGTCAGAAAGACGTACTGCTCCCCTACTCCCCTCACCCAGAGGAGGGCCCGCTGGGCCCTTTGCTGGAGTGGGAGGGAGAGCTGCATGAGAACTCGTTCGGCGAAGGAGGCCTTGCGTTCTTCTCGGACATGAAGGGTGAGGACCAGGAAGGCTGGGAGGAGAAAAAGCAACGCGATGAAAAGAAGGCGGAAACGTTTCAGCAACTCAATCATCAGCCATTTTCACCGTTACCCGTTCATCTCCATCCGTAGAGGACCCTTAGGTTTTAATCATCACCTCTCGCAGGAGGTCGAGTTCGTCCAGAGCTTTTCCCGATCCCAACACCACCGCGGATAAGGGATCTTCCGTGATGGTAACGGGAAGGCTAGTCTCCTCTCGCAGGAGAACGTCCAGGTTCCGGAGTAAAGACCCCCCGCCGGCCAATATGATCCCCTTGTCCACGATATCCGCGGCCAGCTCGGGGGGGGTTCTCTCCAGGGTGGTTTTGACAGCTTCCAGGATGGCATTGATGGGCTCGGCTAAAGCCTCGCGCATTTCTTCGGAGCTGACCTGCAAAACCTTGGGGGTACCGGACAGGAGATCCCGCCCTTTGATTTCCATGGTCCGCACCACTTCTTCGGGGTAGGCCGTGCCGATTTGAATCTTGACCATTTCCGCGGTGCGTTCCCCGATGAGCAGGTTGTACTTACGCTTGATAAACTGGGCGACGGCTTCGTCCATCTTATCACCGCCCACCCGGACCGACTGGCTGTAGACGATACCGGAAAGGGAAATCACCGCCACCTCGGAAGTCCCTCCTCCGATGTCCACGATCATATTGCCCGAGGGCTCGCTGACCGGCAGCCCCGCTCCGATGGCTGCGGCCATGGGTTCTTCGATCAGGTAGACCTCCCGAGCCCCGGCGGACTGCGCCGACTCCCGGACGGCCCGCTTCTCCACTTCGGTGATCCCGGACGGAACGGAAACGATAATCCGGGGCCGCACCAAGGTCCGCCCCTTGTGAACTTGCGCGATAAAGTAACGGAGCATGGACTCGGTGATTTCGAAGTCGGCGATAACCCCATCCTTCATCGGCCGGATGGCCACGATGTTTCCCGGCGTTCGGCCCAGCATTTTTTTGGCTTCTTTTCCCACAGCCAGGATCTTTCGCCCTCCCCGGTGGTCTTTGCGGACGGCCACCACGGATGGCTCACAGAGGACAATCCCCTTGCCTTTGACGTAGACAAGGGTCGTGGCGGTACCCAGGTCGATGGCCAGATCATTAGAGAATAGGCCCAGGATGGAATCAAAAATCATTCGCCGGCTCCTTTCATGACGACTCCCCGGAGCGGGAAGGAATATCCCCTGGAAGAAAAATGAACGCCCGGGGAGATTTTGAAATTTATACTAACAAAATTCGGCGGCTGGGGCAAGAGATTTAAACAGCCGGCCCCTTTATTTTCGTGCTCCCATTTATCGTGGCCGGGGCCCGGAAGGGATCCGGAATCGTAGCGCGAGTTGACCCCCTCCCCAATGAAAAAAAAGCGGGCAAGGCTCAGATATCTGCAATTCAGACAAAGGACCTCAGACTTTAGACTCCAGACTGTTTCTTCGGGTCATTACCAGCCATTTTGCCCGTTAGTCTGCTGTCTGAAGTCTGATGAACTCGTAAAAAGTCGTCATTCCCGCGCAGGCGGGAATCCAGAATCTATGAAACTCATTGAAAAGACTGGATTCCCGTTTTCACGGGAATGACAGAAAAGTAAATTTACGGACTTTTTACGAGATCATCAAGTCTAATGTCTGAATCACAGGCTCAAATATAAAAAATCTTGTCTTTTTATTATCGGCAAGTTAACATAAAATGTCAAAAGTTGGAAGCGAAAGGGGAACCTAAAGCATGCTTGATTTTATGAGACGGCACGCCCAATCCTGGATGATTAAAGTGGCTCTGGGCGCCGTGGTAGTGGTCTTCATCTTCTGGGGGATCTGGAACCCCCATGAGGGCCGGGAGCGAGACCTGGTGAAGATCGATGGGCAAACCATCAGCATCGTCGAGGCCAAGAACTACTATCAAAGACTCCGGGAAAGTTACCAGTCCATCTACCGGGAGATGTTCACGGAAGAGATGGCCAAGAAAATGGGTCTGAAAGAGCGGGCGGTCCGGGATTTAATCAACAAGGTCCTCCTTCTTAAAGAGGCGCATCGCCTGGGATTAACGGTTACTCCAGGAGAGGTACAGGCTGCGATTCAAGGTTTCCCGGCCTTTCAGAAAGATGGCGCCTTTGACCAGGCGTCCTACCTCCGCGCTCTCCAGGGTGCGCGGATGACCGCCAAGGAATTTGAGGCCAGCCAGCAACAGACGCTTCTGCTCTCCAAGGTCCAGCGCTTGATCATTTCTGCGGCCAAGGTTTCAGACCCGGAAGTCCTGGATTTTTACAAGGCCATTTTCGAAAAGGTGAACCTGGAGGTGCTCTCTCTCGACCCGGCGGACATCCGAGACGTGTCGCTGACTCCCGATGAGGTGAGGGGATACTTTGCCAAGCATCGGGAGGATTTCAAAATCCCGCCCAGGGTCAGGGCCCAGTATCTCCTGTTCGACCCGAAAGATTATGAGAAACACGTCCAGATACCCCCCAAAGAATTGGAAGACTATTACCAGAATAACCGGGAAAAGTATACTCAACGCAAACGCGTTAAAGTTCGCCATATCCTCATCAAGGCTGAAGCGAAGGACGCTGAGACCTCAGCCCAGGCCCGGAAAAAGGCAGAGTCCATTCGCGACGAGGCGGTGAAAGGAAAAGACTTCGCCCAACTGGCCAAGCAGTATTCCGAGGACCCAGGAACGAAGAATCGCGGCGGGGACCTCGGTTACCTCACTCGCGGTCAGCTTGTGCCGGAGTTTGAGCAAGAAGCCTTCTCCGTAAAGGTCGGCGAGATCAGCAAGGTCGTTCAGACTCCCTACGGTTTCCATATTCTTAAGGTAGATGAAATCCAAGAGGCAAAGGTTGAGCCGCTGGGAAAAGTCAAGGATCAGATTGCGACCTTTTTGCGGACCCGCAAAACCAGAGAACTGGCCCATGATGATGCCGATCAAGCTTATGCCTCGTCCCCCAAAGGAAAAGGGTTAGACAACTTTGCCAAAGAAAAAAACCTGAGGCTCAAGGAAACGGGGCTTTTTTCCGCCAACGACAAGGTTGACCTGGACCCGAAACTGAACGACGCGGCGCTTTCCCTGAGCAAAGGCGAGGTCAGCCCGGTGCTCCGTCTGGGAGAGACCTTTGCCGTTCTCCAGGTGCTGGAAAGGATTGAACCCCGTACCCCTGAATTGAAAGAAGTGGAAGGGCAGGTGTCCGAAGCTCTGAGGCGGGAAAAGCAGAAGGAGAAGGCCTTGGCCAAGGCCAAGGAGGTTTTGGAAAGATTGAGGAAAGGGGCGGAGGTAAAGTCCCTGGCCGCGCAGGAGAGGCTTAGAGTGCAGGAGACCGGCTTCTTCGACCGGGGTAACGATCCTCCCAAGATGGGCAATTCTGAAGAGCTGCGGAAAGCCGTTGCTACCCTCGGCCTGAAGAACGCGTACCCGGAAAACCCGATCTTTATCGACGGCAAGTTCTGGATCATCCACCTGAAAGAGAAAAAGGATGTTGACCTGACCCAGTTTAATTCCCAAAAGGAGAATTACCGTCTAGGGCTTCTTCAGCAGAAACAAGAGATCCTGTTAACCCAATGGCTGGATGAGCTCCTGGAACAGGCCAAGGCCAAAGGCAATTACAAGATGATCCGGGAAGCGAATGAAGTGCTGTGACCCAACAAAAGGGGAAAGGGGAAGAAGGGTAAGAGGGAAATAACGATTAAAGAGATCAAAAATCTTTAAACGAATTCCTGCCCCAGTATTTCCCGGGCGATGACGATTCGCTGGATTTCGGAGGTCCCCTCGTAAATCGTGGTCACCCGGCAGTCTCGCGCATAGCGTTCCAAGGGGTATTCCCGCACGTAGCCATATCCCCCCAGCATCTGCAGGGCCCGGTAACAGACGCGGTTGGCCGTTTCCGTGGCCAGAAGCTTGGCCATGGAAGCTTCCCGGGTGAAGCGGCGCGCCTTCTCTTTCAAAAAAGCGGCGCGTAAAACCATCAGCCGGGCAGCTTCCAATTCTGTAAAGCTGTCGGCGATCATGCACTGGATTGCCTGGAACGAAGTGATCGGTTTACCGAATTGGGTCCGGTTCTTGGCGTATTCCGTGGCATATTCGATGGCCGCCAAGCCGATGCCCACGGCCATGGATCCGATACCGATCCGCCCGCCGTCCAAGGCCATCATGGCGATTTTGAAGCCGTCGCCCTCCTGCCCCAAAAGGCTCTGTCGGGGCAGGCGACAATTCTCGATGGAGATCTCATTGGTACTGGAGCCGCGCTGACCCATCTTCTCTTCGTTTCGGCCCACCACAAACCCGGGATGCCCTTTTTCTACGAGGAAAGCGCTGATCCCCCTGGGCCCGGCATCCTTATCAGTCTTCGCCCAGACCACGAAGATTCCGGCGAACTCGGCATTGGTGATAAAGGTCTTGGAACCGTTGAGCACATAATGGTCCCCCTCTTTCGCGGCACTGGATTTCATGGAGGCCGAGTCTGAGCCCGCCGTGGACTCGGTCAGGGCAAAGGCTCCCCCAGAATATTCCCCCTGGCAGATTTTGGGGATGTGAACCCGGCGAACCTCCTCTTTTCCGAAGGAATGGATCAGTTCCGCCGCCATATTGGTCACGGCCATGGTCACGGCAGTCGAGGCACAGGCCTTGGCGATTTCCGTCATGGCCAGGCTGTAGCTTACCACCCCGGCCTGGGAGCCTCCGTATTCCGCAGGGATATTCATGCCCATCAGCCCCAAGCCGGCCATAGTCTTCAGGAGGGGAAGAGGATACAGGCGCGTCGCGTCAATCTCTGCGGCGCGGGGCTTCAGCTCTTTCTCCGCGAAGAGGCGCGCCATCTCCTGGATCATCTTTTGCTCTTCCGTCAATTGAAAATCCATGGTCCACTCTCCTTAAAACGGTCAGCACTCAACGATCCGCTTCTGCGGTCAGTCTTCTTGCCCACCCCCAGTTTTCCCTCGCCAGGATTGCCCGGCGGGGAGAGCGATGGATGAGGAATCCCGGCGGGAATGGATTCTCCCGAGGGCATCCAGTGTCTTTCCGCAAAGGAAGGCGGGATCGAAGGGCTACCGAGAAGCCCCGGCTAAACCCCGCCCGCTCTAGGGACGAACCACCGCCTTGGAGTCCGAAGGAATCGCCCTCCCCGCCGGGCCCAGGGCTTCGCACAAAACTGGGGGTGGGCCGGGTCAGTCTTCCCTTGCCTTTTTGGCTGGCGGGTAATATACTCCAAAAAAATTATTATCTCAAGGTTAAACGCGATATGATTGTTGCCGGAATTGACATCGGTTCGATTACGACTGAGACCGTGATTTTACAGGACAGCCGGATCCTGGGTTCCTCCATTTTGCCCACGGGCGCAAAAAGCCAGGCGGCCGCGGAGCGCTCTCTGGCGACAACCCTTCAGCAGGCGGGTCTGAGAAAGGAAGACCTCTCCGCCATCGTCACCACGGGATACGGACGGGCCTCCTTCTCCTCCTCTGATAAGATGATCACGGAGATTACCTGCCATGCCCGCGGCGCATTCTTTGTCCACCCGGAAACGCGCACGGTGATTGATATCGGCGGGCAGGACAGTAAAGTGATTCGGCTGGATGGGCAGGGGCGAAACGTGGACTTTCAGATGAATGATAAATGCGCCGCCGGCACGGGCCGTTTTTTAGAAGTCATGGCCCATGCCCTGGAAGTCAAGCTGGAGGACCTGGGCGCGCTTTCCCTGAGCGCGCCGCGGACGATCCAGATCTCCAGCATGTGTACGGTCTTTGCGGAATCCGAGGTGGTCTCTCTGATTGCGGAGAATCAGCCGAAAGAAGTGATCATCCGTGGATTGCACGACGCCATCGCCGACCGCATTCTAGGACTCGTCCGCCGCGTCGGGGTAGAGGAAAAGGTAACCCTAACAGGCGGAGTGGCCAAGAATGAGGGAGTAGTGAGGGCTCTGGAGGAGAGGTTGGCGGTAAAGCTGCTTGTCCCGCCGGAACCTCAGATCATCGGCGCCTTAGGGGCTGCCCTCCTGGCGAGAGAACTGCCCTCCCGCCGGTGATGAATGAAAATGT
>Ga0315274_10016434_pt1 | contig 10457 bp, 9 predicted proteins | sample YL17G02_20_MG_FD_203700 | JGI IMG/M metagenome (GOLD analysis project Ga0315274, IMG submission 203700) | Sediment microbial communities from Yellowstone Lake, YNP, Wyoming, USA - YL17G02_20 | ecosystem: Environmental > Aquatic > Freshwater > Lake > Sediment | place: USA: Wyoming | collected... | reverse complement strand
CGCTCGCCGATGGCGAGCCCTTCATAGAGTTTCTGGGCGATGGACATGGTCCGTTTTACCGGAGAGCGGAGGAGGCGGAAGGCGTCCTGCTGAAGGGTGCTCGTGATGTAAGGCGGCGGCGGGAATCTCTTTTTTTCCGCGACCGTGACGTTGCGGAGGAGGTAGGCCGCGCTCTTGAGTTCGTCGAGGACGGCCTGGGCGGCGGCCCCGTCGGAGATCTTGGCCTTCTTGCCGTCGATCTTGGACAACGTCGCCTTGAAGGTCGGCGGCGCCGCGGCGTTGAGAAAGGCGAAGATCGTCCAGTACTCCTCGGGGACGAAGGCCTTGATTTCGCGCTCGCGCTCGACGATCAGAAGGAGGGCGATGGATTGAACCCGGCCGGCGCTCAGGCCTTTACCGATTTTCTTCCAGAGGAGCGGGCTGATGAGATAGCCGACGAGCCGGTCGAGGATGCGGCGGGTCTGCTGGGCGTTGAATTTATTCCGGTCGAGCGGCCGCATCTGCCGGATGGCCTTCTCGACGGCCGGTTTCGTGATCTCGTGGAGCATGACCCGGTGAATGGGCTTGCGGGTGTCCGCGAGAAGCTCGCTCAGGTGCCAACAGATGGCCTCGCCCTCGCGGTCGGGATCGGCGGCCAGAATGATCGAATCCGCTTCCTCCGCGGCCTTCTTCAGCTCCCCGACGACCTTCCGGCGCTCGGGGATGACGACGTAGTCGGGCTTGAAATCCCGCTCGACGTCCACGCCGAGCTTGCTCTTCGGCAGGTCGCGGATATGTCCCATGGACGCCTTGACGAAAAAACCGGGGCCCAGGTAGCGATTGATGGTCTTCGCCTTGGCGGGCGATTCGACGATGACGAGGGCTTTCTCCATTACCATTTCCTCCGGTAGCACTTCCCCGCCTGCTGGATCACGACGCCCTTGATCTCCAGGCTCAGGAGCACGGTCAGAAGCTCCGAGATGGACAGCGAGCTTCCCTCCAGGAGCTCGTCGATCGGGGTCAGGGAATCGGCCTTCAGCCGATTCCAGACGGCCGCCTCGTTATCGGAGAGCAGAGGCAGTGGGGCGGTCTCGCCTTCGCGTTGGGACAGAAGCTTCTCCCGGAGCGGATCGGGCAGCTCCTCGGCGATGTCTTCCCAACCCTCGACGAGTTTGGCCCCCGCTTTGATCAGGCCGTTCGTCCCGCGGCTGCGGTCGGAGGTGATATTGCCCGGCACGGCCATGACCTCCCGGTTCTGCTCCAGGGCGAACTTGGCGGAGATGAGCGAGCCGCTTTTTTCCGCCGCTTCGACGACGAGCAGGGCCCGGCTGAGCCCGCTGATGATCCGGTTGCGGCGGGGGAAGTTCTGAGGCCAGGGAGGCGTCGCCAGCGGAAATTCGGACAGGACGGCGCCCCCGTCGGCGATCCGATCGCAAAGCTTCTCGTGTTCTTGGGGATACATGTTCTCTAATCCCGATCCCAGGACGGCGATCGTCCGGCCGCCCCTGAGGGCGCCCCAGTGGGCCGCCGTATCGATCCCCCGGGCAAGGCCGCTCACGATGACGACCCCCCGGGAGGCCAGGTCCTCGGCCAAACGCTCGGCGACGGCCCGTCCGTAGGGGGTCGGGGTCCGCGAACCGACCACGGCCACGGCCGGCTCTTCGAGAACATCCAGGCACCCGTAACACGTGAGAACGCAAGGAGGGTCGAAGATTTCTCTGAGAAGAGACGGGTATTCGACGTCCCCGAAGGTTACAAGAGAATAGCCTTTCTCCGCCAGCCTGTCAAATTCTTTCTGGGCCTCGTCGCGAAGGGCCGGGGAGATAAATCGGCGGACGCGATCCTCGTCGAAACCCAAGGCCCGGAGCTCGGAAAGGGGGGCCCGGAGGGCTTCGGCGGGATCGGGATAGCGAACCCGCACCCGGCTTAGGAGGGCTAAAGAGTCAGAGAGGGCGAGATTGAGCGTCAGGGCGGCGAGTTTTCCCGGATCCGGCGGCAAGCCTGGATCCGCGCGCGAGCCTCCCAGGCCGCGCGAATTGGGCTTTGCTTTGGAATGTCCGAACACATTGATAAAGACGTTCCCCGCCCTCTTTTTTTCTCAATTTCCCGAGACGAAATATCGCCGGCGTTCGTCGGAAAATCCCCCCCTGCCCCCCTTTTTAAAAGGGGGGAGAGGGGGGGTTTTTGCGATGGAAGATCGGATGAACCGAAACCGGGCGGTTCAGTGTGTCCCAAAAGGATGGAGCCGCCGGTGGCGAACGTCCCCGCTACGGCGGCCGTCATCAGGCAGGCGAGGGTCGCGGCGACGAGAGCCCGGAAGCCGATTTTCGCCAGGTCGCGGAGCCTTCCGGGGGCCAAAGCTCCGGTCCCTCCGACGAAAATGGCCACCGAAGCGATGTGGGCGAAGCCGCAGAGGGCGTAGGAAGCGATGATCCCCGGCCGGAACGACGAAGATGAAAAAGGCGAAGACGAGCTGCAAGGCGATGCCCCAAAAGACCGCCCGCCAGTTGATCGTCTTGCGGTCGCTCGAGAGGCCCCAGGCGACGGCGGCCGGGATGAAAATCCCGGCGAAACTGACGGCGTTATAGATCGTCCCAGATCGCTCCGGGAGCCGAATCCCTGGGAGAATTCTCCTTCAAGGGAACCCGTCTCCGCCTCCGGCTTTCCGTCCGCCCGTTCTCAGGAGATTTTATGAAGGTTTTTTCGCCTTCTTCTTGTCTTCCCTTCTCGTGTTCCAAGGCCTCATTTCTCTTTTCGATCGACGGCGATGAGTTTGACCCGCGAGGTGGTTCCGCGGAGGACGCGGAGGGAGGATTTCGGGACGTCAAAAAAGGCCGCCAGAAGCTCGATCAGCTCTTCGTTGGCCTTCCCTTTGTCGGGAGCGGCGCCGACCCGGACTTTGTATTCGTTCTCGCCGGTCTTCTCGACGCCCGGCTTCGGCGAGCGCGGCTGGACTTTGACGGTGATCAGTCCGCTCAGGGTCGTCCCCCTATTTCAGGATCGATTTATATTTTTCATAAAGCTGCTTGAGATCGGCTTTCTTCACGACGTAGCCGGTGATCGTCAAGGGAAGCGTGGATCTCAGGGGGTCGTTCGTCGTCAGGAGAACCACTTCATTGAAATACCCCTTGTAGCCATCGAGGCGGAGTTTCGCCGAGAAAACGGCTTCGCTGCCTGCGGCAATCCTCACGGGGAATACGGCCTTCCGGCCGTTCACGAAAAATTCCGCGAAGGGGAGCTCGCCCCGGAACTGAAGCTCGGCCGCCCCCGGGTTCCGGATGGTCACTTCTGCGCTCAGTTCTTCGCCTTCAATTAAAAGTCCCGATTCAACGCCCATCTTCCCGAGCTCGATTTTCGGGACCGGCCCGACATCCACCATAGCCGTGATCGTGAGCTTAAGGCGAGGATTCGCCGGATCGTCGGTCTCAATAAAAACAGATTTCGTGATATCTCCCTCGTATCCCCCCGTGTTGAACGTCACCTTAATCTTGCCGGACTTCCCAGGCGCGACCTTATCGTTGGCGACGAGCGCGGCCGTGCATCCGCATGCGGTTTCGACCTTCGTGATGTTCAGATCCGCGTCCCCTTTATTTTCGAAGATGAATTCGTAGACGATGCGCTCTCCGCTTTTCACCTTGCCGAAATTCCAGCTTTCGGCCTTAAAGACGATCTTGGGCCCATTTACGTCCGAAAATCCCGGTTGGAAGACAGCGGTACAACAAAGGACTAGGGCAAAGCCCATCAGGTTCATTCGAGTCCTCATCCTCACCCTCCTCGCGAATCGCATTTGTTCCCTCCCTCTGGGCCGGAACCGTTATTCGTTTGCGATGAACGCCTTCGCCTTATTGTTTTATGGCGTTTTGGTGCTTCTGAAAGGCTTTTTTTAATTCATCCTTCGTCGCGGCATAGCCGCTGATCGTCATCGAAATGGTTCTTCGCTGGGAGTCATTGGAATTAAACAGGACAATTTCGCGAATGATTCCGATGCGTTTCCCGAGCGGCAGTTTGATCTGGAGGCGAACCCCTTTTCCCGGCGCGACCTTCACGGGAAACACGGCCGGTTTATCGTCGATCAGGAATGTGGCCGGAGGGAACCGGCATTCAAACGACAGTTCCGTCTGCCCCGCGTTTTTGACGCTCACATTCGTCACGATAACCTCGCCCTCGAGCAAAAGCCCAGCCCCGAAGGAAAGAGGATCGAGTTCGATCCGCGGCCCAGGCTGCGCTTCGATAAAACCATTGATATTGAGCGCAATCCGAGGTTTCGAGGGATCGTTCGTCTCGACGTAGACCACCTTGGAGACTTCACCTTCATATCCGCTCGAGTCGAATTTGACCTTGACCATTCCCATCTTGCCGGGTTCGATTTTCTTGTCCGTGACCAGAACGGCCGTGCATCCACAGGAGGCATCGACCTTGGTGATAATAAGGACGGCATCGCCGACGTTCGTAAAGACAAAATCTTGGCTGATATGGACGTTGTCTTTTATGTTGCCGAAATTCCAGGTTTCCGTTTTAAAAACCACTTTCGGGCCGGTCGCGAAGGGCCATCCTGGCTGGATCGCGACAAAAACAAGACCGATGAACATCGCCAGAACGAACAATCCGCGCTTTCTGGACGTTATTTTCATAAAATCTCCTTCGCTGTTATATATACAGCTTTAAAGCAAAAAATTCAAGCCGCAGCCGTCTTTGAGACGCCCGGGTGTCCCGGGCGGCGTGATTGCCCCCCCCCTTTTATGACGCCGGCCTCCGTCCTTGTAATTGCCGACAGGGGGGGATATATTTAAGGAGCGATGGGCAAAATCCGGAGGCCCTCGGGAATGTCCTGTTTCAAATGACCCGGCCGCCTCTCCTTCAAAGGAAAGACTTCGCGTGAAATCCGCTTCCGGCCGCACGAGACAATCGACCCGGACATCGACGGCTCGTTCTCAGACGAGGGAAAAACGACTGTTCCTGGCTTCGATGCTCCTGGTGATCGGAGTCTACAGCCTCAGCCTGAAAGGCCCGCTCTACTTCGATGACGTTCAAATCATAACCGAAAATTTAAAAATCAAGGACTTATCGCCGAAGACGTTAATCGGAATTTGCTTCAACGACGCGACCAGAAATAGGCCTGTCGCCAATTTAACTTTAGCCCTGAACTTCACCCTGACGCCCGATTTCAATCACCCCTGGTCGTTTCGGGTGGTGAACTTGGCGATCCATCTGGGCTGTTTTTATTTCATCTTTCTCTTCCTCCGGATACTCCTCGCCCTCCCCGGCGTTCCCCCGCGTTTCGGAGGGCATTCCCACTCCCTGGCTTGGGCGGCCGCATTATTGTGGGCTCTGCATCCGATCCAAACGCAGGCCGTCAGTTACGTCATCCAGAGAATGACCTCCCTCGCGACGTTATTTTATTTCATGGCCCTCTATTTCTATCTCAAAGGAAGGTCCGGCGAGAAACGGTTTTTCCTCTGGAGCGGAACGGCCTTCCTTCTCGGGCTGGGATCCAAGGAGATCGTCGCGACGCTTCCCCTCTCGATCTTGCTCATGGAGTGGATTTTCTATCGCACCAAAATGAAAAAGCTGATCCCTTATATTTTCGGATCCGTGGCGATCCTTCTCGTTGCAGGTTATCTTTTCATGTCTCGATATTTCGCGAGTTTCATCGCCTCGACTCTTCACAATACGTTCTGGAATCGAAATTTTACAGTTACCGAGAGGCTGATGACTCAACCGCGGGTTTTCCTGCGCTACCTTTCGCTGACGATCTTTCCCTGGTTTAACCGCAATATCCTCGATTATAATTATCTCCCGTCCCGCTCCCTCGTTTCGCCCGTCTCTACCCTGTTCGCTCTGATCTTCGTGGCGGCCACGATCGCGGCCGGATTCGCGCTCAGAAAAAAGAACGCGCTCGCCGCCTTCTGCCTATTGTCCTTCTGGCTGGGCCACGCCATCGAAGGTTCGCTTTTCAACCTGGAGCTGGTCTTTGAGCATCGGATGTATTTGCCGTCCGTTTTTTTAATCTTCGGCTTGGTTCTCTCGATCAGCGGCATGTTCGAACGGCTGAACATTAAGAGAAAGCACGGAACGATCCTCTTCGCCGCCGTGGCGGCCTTTCTCTCCCTCCAAACCGCCTGGCGAAACGAACAATGGCGAGACCCCGTTAAGTTCTACACGAATAATATTCGGCACACCCCCCAATTCTACCGCCCCTATCACAACTTGGGAGCCTATTATTATTCGAGACAAGAATACGACAAAGCGATCGAATCCTATCAGAAAGCGATCGCCTTGAAACCCGAAAATGGGATATCGCACTTCGGGATGGGACAATGCTTCTTCGAGACGTCCGCTTACGAGCGAGCGGCCGTTTCCTTCGAAAAAGCGTTGAGCCTCCAGGTCCGGGAAGCGATGCTCTTCGTTAATCTGATCGAGAGCTATCTCCGTCTGAATCAGGTCGAGGCCGCCCTCCGAACGGCCTTCCTCGGGCTCAAAATCCATCCTCGGGATCCGTCTCTGCTCTCCATGACCGGAACCGTCTGTCTCTATGCCGTTCAAAACCTCGGCGAGGAAGGCCCGTCTCTATTGGCCGGATATGGATGGTCGGAATCGAAGGCCTTGGAATATCTCGAAATGGCGTATCAACTCGGAGAGCGGAGTCCGATGTTTTTACGGAATCTGTCTTTGGGATATTTGAAAGCCGCGGAGAAACGGGGGGCGGAATCCCTCGAATTGCTCAAAAAGGGGGAGAAAACTGCCCTCGAAGGGATGAAACGGTTTCCCGGAGACCAGGGATTCAGCCTCCTCTTGGCCGAAATCCGAGCCGCCCTCGAACACCGCCGTTGACGTTTTTCGCCAAAGCGTTCGTCTTTACGCGTAGAACGCCCGAATCGAGTCCAGGACATAATCCTTCTGCTCGACCGTCAGTTCGGGAAAAATCGGGAGGGACAATGCCGTCTTGGCCGCTTCCTCGGAAACGGGAAAATCCCCTTCGCGGTAGCCTAGCTCCTTGAAACATTCCTGCAAATGGAGCGGTACGGGATAATAAACCTCCGTCCCGATGCCGCGCTCCTTGAGGAACGCCCGCAGAGGGTCCCGGTCTTTGACCCGGAGCGTGTATTGGTTATAGATGTGATAGTGGGCGTCGCCGCGTTCCTTATAGATCGCCTGTGGGGTTATGACGAGGCCCTTTGCCGCAAGCCCCGACTCGAATATCGCCCGGTCATAATAGGCGGCGTTTTCCTGACGGCCTTTCGTCCAGCCGTCGAGATAGCCTAACTTGACGAGGAGGACGGCCGCCTGGATCGCGTCAATACGGAAATTCCCGCCGACGAATTTGTGGTAATACTTCACCGCCGAACCATGAACGCGGAGCATTCTCACCTTGTCATAGAGGGCTTTGTCGTTCATGACAACCATTCCACCGTCACCGAAGCCTCCCAGATTCTTGGACGGGAAAAAGGAGAAGATCCCGAGTTCGGCCAAAGCGCCGGCTCGGCGACCTTTGTACTCGGCCCCGATGGACTGGGCGGCATCCTCAATGACCGGAACACCGCGCCGGGCGGCGACCTCGCGGATCGCATCCATATCCGCGCATTGACCGAAAAGATGGACCGGAATGATCGCCCTCGTCCGTGAGGTGATGCCCCGATCGAGCCTTGCCGGATCGAGGTTGAACGTCACCGGATCGATGTCGACGAAAACGGGACGCGCCCCCAGCCGGGCGACGGCGCCGGCCGTGGAAAAGAAGGTGAAGGGGGTCGTAACGACCTCGTCGTCCGCTTTAACGCCGAGGGCCATGAGCGAGACGAGGAGGGCGTCCGTCCCCGAGGATACGCCGACGGCATAGGCGGTGCCCGAATAGTCCGCCACGGCTTTCTCGAGTTCGGCGACATTAGGACCCATGATGAAGATTTGCGATTCCAAGACCTCATCGACGACGGGACGGAGTTCGCTTTTGATGGTTTGGTATTGAGCTTTAAGATCTAGCAGCGGAACGCGCATGATGTCCTCCGATATTTTGTCCGCAAAGAAAGCGAGAGTTTACCCCACCCCTCCGAGCGTGTCAACACGGCGGGCAGGCCCGGGAGGTCCGCCCACCCGGCATAGGAACAGCTGGTGCTTCCCCAGGCCGGTCAGCGGGTTCCTGCCGGGCTTTTGACGATATTCCGATATTTCTCGAAAAGCTGCTTGAGCTGGTCCTTCGTGACGACATAGCCGCTGAGGGTCAGGGAAATAGTCCCCCGCATCGGGTCATTGGATTTAAAAAGGACGAATTCGCGGACGAGCCCCACCCGGTTGGCAAGGGGCAGCTTAACTTTGAGGGTGACGTCTTTTCCGGCGGCGACCTTCACCGGAAACACCGCCGGCTTCCCTCCGATTTGAAAGGCGGCGTTCGGGAGCGAGCATTCGAACGTCAGCTCGAGCTCACCCCGGTTCCGGACGCCGACATCGGCCCCTAGCTCTTCTCCTTCGACGATAAGGCCTGCGTCGAACGAATAGCGGTCGAGGTCGATCCGGGGCTGAGGAGGCACGTCGACCGACGCCGTCAATTTGAGCTGAACCCGAGAGGCGGCCGGATCGTCCGTTTCAACGAAGACATATTTCGTCACTTCCCCGGCATAGCCGCTCGAGTTGAACGTGACTTTGATCTTTCCCGATTTTCCGGGTTCGACCGTCTTATCGGAAACGAGAGCCGCCGCGCAGCCGCACGAAGTCTCGACGTTCTTGATGTTCAGAGGGGCATCCCCCATGTTTGTGAAGAGGAATTCAACCGTCGCTTCCTTCCCCTGCTTGATTTTGCCGAAATCCCAAGATTCGGTCTTGAAGACGGCCTTCGGCCCTTTCGCCCCCGCCGCGAAGACCCCGCCCGCGACAAGCAAGACGGCGCAAAGCCCCAAGGCAGTTCCTGCCCGCCTGTTCATCCTCCGGTCATTCATGGAAAAACCTCCCTCCAAAAAAAGTCCTCTTTTTTTTCGCCGCGTTTCAAGACGGCGGACGTCCCCCTCCCTCGATAGCTTCCCGTTTCTTCTCTTCCTCTTCGGGGGAGAGATCGTTCTTCGTTTAAGACCGTCTCCGCAAACGAACCGCGGAATCCACTGACCATTTTAGCACATGCGGGTCGCCTTGTCGCATAACGAGAAAATGTTCCCTCGCCCGGACGACCCCCGTCGGACTCAGATATTCGGCCGTCCACAAACCCGGCCCGAGCACGATGCCCCAGGGGCGTAAGGATGGTCCGTCTTTTTGAACAATGATCTCATTCTTTGAGACCTTGACGGCCAGGGTCAATTCCCCGATCCGGATCCGGGTGACAGTCAGGGAAGGCCAGTCCGAAGGAAGCCTCGGATCGACCGCAAAACCGGCCGCCGTCGGCCTGAACCCGAGAAAAACGGCAAGCGGGACATTCCCGAGCATGGCGTTTTCCCAGAATTCCATGTTCACCCCGACGTTGCCCGGTTTCCCTCCGCCTTGGATGACGCCGTCCGTCCCGGCATAGAATTTCTCGTATCCGCCCGCGTTCCGGACGCCCCGGTACCACCGAAGGATTTCCTGAAGCCGGCGCCAGGCGTCGTCCGGCCCGTAAATCTTGAGGCGGGCGGCGATATCGTAGAACGAAAATCCGACGACGCCGCCCCCATTCTGAATCCCCCCGCCCCAGATATAAGGCGAGAATCCCATCCACCAACTCCACCAGTCGGAGTTATGCTTCGTCGTCAGCCGCGGACCGAATCGCCAATGATAGATATCCTCCCCCTGGGAGGTATCGCCGGCCACCTTCCGTAATCCGGAAACCCAGTCCAGAATGGAACGGGCCTGAGCGGGCGTGGCGAAATCGCAAGCGACGGCCGCCAAGTTGAGTTCCGTGAAGCCGTAATCATGCGCTTCGCCCACGGCGTCAATGGTCGCCACGAACCTCCCCGTCTTGTCATTCCAAAAAATGCGGTTGCCGACGGCTTTGACCTCTTCCGCGAGGAGCCGAAGCGATCCGGGATCGAAGGCGGGTTCTTGAGAAGCCTGACGCCATCCCGGATCGCGAAGAAAGGCCTCCTCGAGATCCGCGGCGGCCCGGAGGGTGTCGTAAAGATGGATCGTCGCATAGGCATCCGCATATCCGTAAGGGACGACGTCCCACCAGTTTCCCGGAATACCCCGGCCGGAGAGAGAAAGGCCGTCGTGCCCCGGCCAAGTGGTCAAAGCGATGCGTTCTTCCAGGACATGCAATTCCCGAAGGCTGAACCGGAGGGCCTTCCGGACGCGGTCGATATTCCGGCTTACAAAGTCGGCGTCCCGCGTCCATAAAGCGTACTGGCCGCAAGCTCGGATAAAAGCCAAGTTGTTGATACTGTGCCTGGTGTCATAAGAGGAAAAAAGGGCTTGAACGGCCACCCGGGCCCCGAGTTCGACGCCGCTGAAACGAAACCTCAGCCGGACGATCCGCCCGGTCCATCGGGGATGGAGGTAAAGCGGCAGCAGAATTCCGGCGGACGTAA
>Ga0315274_10016430_pt1 | contig 10458 bp, 16 predicted proteins | sample YL17G02_20_MG_FD_203700 | JGI IMG/M metagenome (GOLD analysis project Ga0315274, IMG submission 203700) | Sediment microbial communities from Yellowstone Lake, YNP, Wyoming, USA - YL17G02_20 | ecosystem: Environmental > Aquatic > Freshwater > Lake > Sediment | place: USA: Wyoming | collected... | reverse complement strand
GGAGATCAGAAACACTTCCTGGAGTATCAAGCGTTGTTGTACTACTGGAAACTACCTGCAGCCCAACGTAACCTGGTCTGGGCGGATGTGCGGTAGACTTTATAAAACGTATCAGCTTATAATAGAGAGTGGAGGAAACTATGACCAACCAATCGTCACCGGCGCCCGAAGGTGCCAAGAGTGATCTGGAGAAAAGATTAGAGCAACTGCAGACTGAACTTAGTCAATCGAAACAGGCTACCACCGAGGCTCAACACTCCTTGGAAGTCAAGACTAAGGAAGCCAAGCAACACCAGGCTGAGCGGGATCGCATTACACAGAAGGCATTAGCGCCTCCGGTCCCACAACGACCCGGTTTACAACGTCCACCTACTACGACTCCCCCCGGGGCTCGCGGTCAAGTACCGACGCAGAGCCATCAGGAAGCAGGTGAGATAGACCTTCGGGAGTTTGCGAACGCGCAAGCAAAGGAGATCATGCTCCTAAGGGAGGTAATGGCGCGCGGACTAACTATGGAAGAAGTCGATGATTTGGAGTATAGTACTCCAGCGGAGTTAAAACTCCAACTCGAATTGCTTCAACAGAAGAAAGAACTCGCCAGTCTCAAACAACAGATCGAAGAGGGTAAGGAGGGGGCGCCCAAGGGGCCAACTTCTACTCTCAAGGTCGATACCGGCGGACCGACCGGAACTGCAGACTCAGGCGACCAGGTTCTAGCCATGCGTAAGACGGCAGCGGACCTGAGAGCAAAAGGTCAGTACAGAGAGGCAACGTGGGTCACGCTCGAGCTTGTAAAGCAGGAACAACTGCTTAAGCTTCAGCGTGGCGGATGAAGGAGCTAAACTATGGCACCAACCGTTAAACGCGGGATCATCACCACTGTTACCGATACCACCAACATCAAGTTCGACATCTCAGAGTCGATCGATCAACTGGATCCCTTTGAGGTACCGTTCCTTGATATGGTGGGACGTGATTCGCTTTCAACCCCCTGCACTCAAGTCAAGCATGAGTGGCTTACCGACCAACTGAACCCCCGCGCCGGCACCCTGAAGAATGCCTACGTTGCGGGCTCAGCCCTAATGACGTTGGCGACAGACGAGGGTAAGTACCTCGTTCCCGACGACACCATCTTGGTTGGTAACGTAGTCTTCCGGATCCTCGCGGGTCCGCCTGACTCCGATACCTGTAACGTAGTAGTAGTTGCAGGTACTGACGTAGCTGCTGCCGCAGCTGCCACATGGCGGAAGGTCGCTCACAGCGCGCAGGAAGGTGGGGTAGCTCGTGCCGATATGGAGAAGACAGTTCTCGGTCGGCCGTACAACTACACCCAGATCTTGAAAGACTGGATCATCATCACCGGTACCATGGAAGTGATTGATCGCTACGGGTACGCAAGCGAGCGCTCGTACCAGGAAGAGAAGAAAGTCAAAGAGCTCGCAATGGACTTGGAGAACGCTCTTCTGTACAGCGTTCTATCCTACGACGCGGGTCCTCCGCGCAAGTCAACCATGGGTGGACTGCTTCAGTTCGTACTCATCGATGGTATTGCTGGCACTAAGGGTAACTACCTTAATGCCGCCAGCGGTGTCTTCGATGAGAACATGCTGGGCAACGCCCTTCAAGCCATGTGGGAAGCCGGCGGCAAGCCGGACTACATCATGGTTAACGGCACCAACAAGCGTCGCATGACGGCCTGGATCACCCCGCGCATTCGTACAGAGCGCGAGATGCGGACCGCCGGCGCAAGTGTGGGCTCGTACGAATCGGACTTCGGGACGATTGATATCGTCATGAACCGCAACCTACGCGCTAGCGATGTCATCATAGGCACCAAGGGTAGTATCGGGATCGGTCCGTTACAGGGTCGTGCGTTTAGTTCCCGTCAGCTCCCCTCGACTCTTGATGGCTCATGGTTTGAGGTCCTGGGAGAATACACGATGGAAGTGCACAAACCTTTCATTGACTTCTACTGGATCTACAACACCAAGACCACGTATTAGGAAGGTGAATCATGGCAGATCGAGTTCCAGTAACAGCAGATAAGTTCTTCCCCGCCATGGGCCCTGGAGGTGAATACGTGGTGGGTTTGACCAATGTGGGCGTAAGCGTAGTTGATTGCACCGTCGTCAATGTCGACGCCACAGCGCAAGCGCCTGCGACGTTCATGAGCGCGCCCCCGAACACGGCATCCTATGCCGGTAATATCGGTGGCCCGGTCGTCCACAGTCTTGGCGCTCCGCCCGCCGCAGCATTCATGATGCCCGCGTCCGGAAGTGTAAGGGGTCGATCCTTCATCTACATTACCGCAGACAACTCAGCCGTCTACATTCAGGCTACGGCCTCAAGTGTGGGCGTGGTTGGCTTTGCGGTAAGGATGGTCGCGATCCGTTAACAATCAGTCAACCGAACGAATTGGAGGAGGGCGGTCTGGAGTGGGCCGCCCTCCAAGGAGTTCAAGTGAGCGTAGTTGCATTATGTACCCCGCATGGTGGGTCAGTAATTCCAGATTACTACAGGGCAGTCCTAGAGATGCAGTCGGCTTGGCCCCAGCATCAGTTCATTCAAATAGAAGTGGACATGATGATTGTTGGCAAGGCTCGCAATGTACTAGTCGCGACGGCCCTACCCCTTAAGCCCGAAGTAATCTTCTGGGTCGATAACGATACCCTAATTCCCCCGAACGCCGGAATACTAATTGAACAAGCCATCCAGCTAGGAGTGGTAAGCGGAGTTTACTACAATCGTCGTAATCCGTATACCCCTCAGATCTACATTAAGGCCGTCGAACCGGAATACAAAGGTAAGTACTGGCCCGACGTAGACATCCCAGACGTGGGAATGGTTCGTAGAGATGCCGTCGGCGCTGGATGTCTTGTTATGCGAGAGGACATCTTCGCCAAGCTTGAAGCCGCTTGGATACCTCGAAGGGACGCGGCCGCCAGGGCCATCAGGGAGTTCGATCCGGGTATTGCAGATATCGTAGAGCTATTATCTCCTTGGTTTGAGTTCTTGGACAGGAAGGGAGAGGACTTATATATCTGTGAGCGTCTCGCAGACATCGGACAGGACGTCTGGGTTAACTGCGACGTTCAATGTAAACATCTTTCGCTAATCCCTATCGAGCGAGCGCACTTCAGATTCCTGCTCGATAGCGGCATATTGAAGAAAGGCACGCCAGTAGGAGAAGAGGGACTATTATGAAATGGCTTATGTTGCCAGTACCTTCCGGCAAAGGTTGGACCGGGAGTACTATCTATACGGAAGCCTTAGGAGGCTCCGAAGCTGCGGTAGCCTTTACCGCATTGGCCCTCGCCAAACTAGGCGAGGAAGTTCACGTTATGACCCACGGTGAATCCGGTAAGACGATCTACGAAGGGGTTACCTACTACAGTCAATCCCTGCTCGGTGAGCTAGCTGGACAATCGTGGGATGTAATAATCTCGTCCAGGTGGCCCGACATACTAAGTCAGGTTAACTGGAACACCAAACTGTCTTTCTTCTGGATCCATGACTTGCGAGGCCCTGGGGTAATCAATATAAAGGCGCACCTGGCCGTGTGCCTATCCTACTACCAAAGGGACGCTTGGGGTCTTGGCGGAGAGTCTTGTGTCCTAATCGGAGACGGAGTAGACACGGAGGCGTTTGCGAAACTTGATGGGACGCCTCGTAATCAGAACAAACTTATCTGGACTTCCAATCCAGATCGGGGCCTAGCCCTAGCCGCTAAGATCTTCCAGGTAATACGAAAGCGATGGCCCGACTTGGAACTTTGGGTCTACGGAAGAGCAGCGGTCTATGGTTGGGGTCCAGAGGCAGAGTGGCCTTTTATGCCCCGGGATGAGGATATGGAGAACGTATTCATCCAGGATCCGTTACCTCGTGCGGCATTGTTCAAAGAACTAAAGACGGCCTGGGCCTACTTTTATCCGACATATTGGCCGGAGACGTATTGTATGGCCACGCTAGAAGCTCAAGCCGCAGGTACTCCGGTTATCTGCTCGCCCTACGGCGCGCTTAACGAAACCGTGAAGGGCGGTATTCTCTCATACGACTTCCTGAACTCGGTATCCCAACTTAGGAACAAGCGTCGTTGGGAGAAGATTAGTCAAATGGGACTGGACTGGGCCTCGGTCAATACCTGGAAGGACAGAGCTCAACAGTGGATCTCCCTTGCAGAGTTGGTGTTACATGCCCAATCCTAATCCTGGATCGAATCGAGTATCGTTTCAATGGAGGTATGTTGAGCGTTATTTACGATCGCTTCCTAAAGACCAAGACGGTAACATATTCCCTTCGATCCTGAATATCGGATGCGCGGACGACCCCATAGAGCTTGGGGATATAGCCTGGCACCTCGACATCGATGACTGGAGTTATATGTACAAGCGCTTCACCCAAGCGGATGCACACGACCTATCAGTGTTCCCCGATCGAAGCTTCGATCTAGTTATTATGGGAGACATCATTGAGCATCTGTATGATCCGCTGAGGGCTATTAAGGAAGCCGCCCGCGTTAGTAATCGAATACTAATTATGACGATCTTCGAGGAGTGGACGCTTCCAGGCTACGGTCAATTTATTGATATAGGAGCCGCGCACGGGGATGAGGCATCACGCGAGTTGGGTTATAAGGATAGGGAGGACTATCAGACTACACTCTTCCCCTTGCGTAAGGGAGTATCTGATGACAAAGTCCCGCACCTTATTCATATTAATCAGTTTAGTGATGCGGGCGTAATAGCCTTCGTTAATGCTTTGTTGATAGAGGACTGGGCGCTTCTGGAGTTTGCTAAAGCCTTTGAGGCAAACTACCGAGAGCATTCCTGGTACAATTGGCTAATCGCGGTAAGTCGAGGAGACCTGAAGTGAGAATCTTGATGGCAAGTGGATATGGATACTGGGGCGCTTGGAACCCTAACGACCTGAAGCAAGGAACGCGTCAGGTTGGCGGTGGAGAGACCGCTATGGCAAACATCGCTAGGGAACTTGCAGCTCTCGGTAATGAGGTCATTACTTTCTATGACGTTGACAAGGCAGGTAGGTATGATGGAGTAGACTATTTGCCCACGCAACTCTATCAACCGCTAGTCTGCTTTATGGAATGCGACGTGTTGGTCGCCTGGGATGCGGCTTATCTATTTCGATTTAGGGACAGGGCGAAGCGGCACGTACTAGCCTTCCAACTTAACGATGCTAGCGTGGGGGTGATGGACTGGGCAATCGATAACTACTTCCATCCCAGTCGCTGGCACGAGGATAGGTTCCACAATCTGTACCCCGAGATTAGCGAAGACAAACAGTATTGTCGGATTACGAACGGTATTGATTACGGTCGGTATTTAGTGGATCCGTTACCTGAACGCGATTTGCATAGGGTCATCTACAGTTCGTCTCCTGATAGGGGACTGCACCATCTACTTCGTATTTGGCCCGCAGTTAGAGCGCAGGATCCCAAGGCCGAACTCCACGTGTACTATGATATGGACAAGTGGCTCGACGTAGTAGAGCAACTCGAATCGCAAGGTCGTACGGTAAGTACTACTAATAGGGGAATACTGATTCGTAACTATCGGAGGGACGGAGTCGAGGGAGTAATCTTTCACGGAGGCGTGGGGCAGAAGGACTTGGCTACGGCCCAGTTATCATCGGCCGTAATGGCTTATCCTTGTGATCCTATAGCGCCGACCGAAGGTTTTAGCATGTCGATCCTAGAAGGTATCGCCGCTGGGTGCGATACGCTCATCACAGATGCAGATGCACTTCCTGAGTTATGGTCAAACGCTCCGGGCATTACGATGCTTCCTTTACCGTTCGATGACAACCTTTGGGTTGATACAATCGTGGCAAAGATTCGTAACGGAGGGGTGAGAGCCCCCCGGGTTCGGGAAGATCTATCCTGGAAGCACGTCGCCATGAAGTGGATAAAGGTGTTCACCGATGATGGATTCGACTACACTTAGTACTATAGTTGAACTTATTCTGCAAGGAGGGCTAGTTGCTTCCTTAATAATTGGCATCTGGGCATTCGTTTGCGGCAAGGTGCTACCGGCGAGTGTAGTTCAGAAGCAACTAGACGCAATAACTGAACTGGCCAAGATAAGTCTCACCGACGACTTCGAAGTCAAGGTGCAGGCGGCCGTCAAGGCAGGCTTCATAGAGGCCTGGTATGAACTTCAAATGCAACCGGAAGGGGCACCTCCGCTCCCCTTACGGCGTAGAGGAGGTACAAAGTGATAGATCCTGGTGAGGGCGGAAACATTCCTAAGTATAAACCTGCTGGTCGTAAGGAACAGTATAAACCTGCTGGACCGGCAAGGAAGAAGGGCGCCGTCAAGAAGAAGAAGGTCGGCGCTGGTACCTACAAAGGCAAGACCTGGGTTGGGATGCCAAAGGGTGCAGTCGGAAAGGCTGGCTCCCGTGGTATGACGAAGGCCGCAGAAAAGTGGATCAGTACTCACTATCCTAGCGGCAAACCTAAGAAGGCTAAGAAAGGAGCTTGACATGCCAGTAGTATACAAAGGTCCGCCCGTTAAGGCGGGCAAGAGCAAACGTAAGGTCGTTCCCAGTAAGTATCGTAAACCGGCGATGCCGAAGGGCCCTAAGAAGCCTAAGATCGGGAGGTAGTCATGCCATTTAAGAGCGAGAAGCAGCGTAGGTGGATGTGGAAGAACAAGCCCGAGCTCGCTCGTGAGTGGAGTCATAAGTACGGTAGGAAGGCGAAGAGGAAACATGTTACTAAAAGGGCTCGACGTAAGTAAGTGGCAGGGCGTAATCGATTGGTCGAAAGTCCGGTCGAGAGGATTGCAGGTGGTGTACATGAAGGCCACGGAGGGTACCACCTACATCGACCCTACCTACATTCGTAATAGGATAGGGGCACACGAGGCTGGACTATTGTGCGGTGAGTACCATTACTTCACTAACAACCTTCCGCCGGAGGTACAAGCAAAGCATTTCGCTAGTACGGTCCGATCGGCTGAGCTGCCTCCCGTCCTAGACCTTGAGTCGTTACTTAACGTTCCAAATGACATTGCGTCCCGGGCGCTAATCTGGCTTAGTCTTGTAGAGAAGTTCCTTATGAAGACTCCGATCGTCTATAGCGGCCCGAACTTCCTTAAGAACTACCTCGTACGCGATCCGCGCTACATGGAGCTTGGAAAGTATCCGTTGTGGATCGCCAACTACGATGTCGTAGCGCCGACCATCCCGCGTCCCTGGTTTCCATGCATGTGGGGCGGATGGCAGTTTACCTCGAAGGTCCCGGGCGCTTGGTACGGGGTCCAGAGTCCTGGTCTAGACTTGGATGTGTTTGATGCAGATTGCCTTGGTGTTCCCGAAGTCGACATTCCTAATTGATCCGATGGTGTATCCGCCACTTGGGTTATGGTATCTCGCTGCCCAGTTGGAAGCCCAGGGACATCGCTGCGACTTCTTTGACTTAAGTGTCGATGCGCTTCCCCAGGATGGGGAATACGATCAGTTGTGGGTTAGCGCTACGTCCCCCCAGTTACATGAGGTGCGACGTATTGGAGACATAACGTATTGGTGGAAGAGAACAGATACAGTACTAGGCGGACCTGCGGTCTGGGCTCGTCCCTCGATTGGGAACGACTTAGGGTTCGGGACGGTCGTAGCGGGAGAGAGTGATCATCCCGATACCGTTCGTCGCATAGTTGCACTTGCAGTGGTAGGTGATCCTTACAATCCGCAACTGTACGAACCCCCTATTACTCAGGGCGACTTAGATTGGGTACTGCCCCCAGTTAGGCGTTGGGACGATAAGTATCACGCCGAGTTGGAGGGACATCGAACCACGACCCTATTTACAAGTCGTGGATGTCCTATGGCTTGCGCATTTTGTGAGTCTGGACGTAATGGAGTTATATGGTCCCGCTTCGTTCGCTACGAGCCTCTGGAGCTGGTGGAACGTCAAATCAAAGAAGCGGTCGAGCGGGGCCATACCGGTCTTATGTATTATGATGATATTCTACCTCTTAACAAACCTCGCACCTTAGCGCTAATGGAGATCCATAAGCGGTACGATGTGGTGTGGAGATGCTTCCTACGAACTGATGTGATCGCTAAGCAGGGAGGGTACGATTACTTGAAGACAATGGCTGACGCGGGTCTCTTAGAGGTCCTGGCAGGGGTTGAGAGCGCTGACAATCGTATCAAGTCTAACATCAGTAAGGGTACAACAATCGAACAAGATACCGCGGCGCTTCAATGGTGCAAAGATTTGGGAATCAAATTCAAGGCCAGCCTCATCCTCGGACTTCCTGGAGAGACGCGCGAGTCCATGGAGCGTACCAGGGAATGGATACTTATCAATAGGCCCGATCGGGTGGACGTCAACACCCTCATTCCATTCCCCGGTACGCCCATTACATCCCACCCCAGAGACTATGATGTTCAATGGGCCGAAGAGTTACCTGAAGAGTACTGGTACAAAGGTCCACGAGATGATACTCAGGCCATAGTAGGCACTTCGTCCTTGAGTCCTGACGAGATCAAAGAATTCCATAACTCGTTGATGAAAGAACTCAGCGAAGTTGGGATACCTTATTAGACGACGAACGGACTGTGCGGTCCGTAGGAGACTAAGATGCCTAGTTGGCAAGATACTATTATCTTAAGCGCAATGGTTGCACGCGAAGTCAAAGGGACTGTGGTTCCCGTAAACAGCTCGGCCCCGAACTGGGTCGGCATATACCCAACCTGCTGGACCACCGGCCCAGTACTCGGTCCTAGGGCAACGGCGATGATTGTTCACCCGATGGGCGATTGCCTTATGGCTATCGATGCAGCCGCCAGTACCGTTGGTCCCGATAGCGCAAGGTTATTCGCCGGCGTTAACTACGTCTTTCCAATCCATCCGCAGATCAACACCCTGAGCTTCCTAGATCTGGGCGCTGCGACCTCGTCCCAACCGGTCCATATCGTTTGGGTTCATGGGAGATAAACAATGACTACAGGAACAGCACGACCAACAGGAAGTTTAGCGTATCATGTAGAACGATGCAAGAAAGCCCCGATAAGCTGGCGGCTTCGCAATACATTAACGATCCGGTTTATCCGGGGGTGGATTGCCTACCACGTGGCGCCCATCCTGGCGAAGGTGATCGGGTTCGGGACGATCACGAGCCAGTTGTCCTTCAAAGTCTGCCGGGCTGATGGTAGCTGGGAAGATTACGGGGTGGTGTCCTACCGCCAGGTAACGACGGTTGGGATTACTGCGATGGCGTTGAGTTTTGGGGCGCAAGCCAGTCCGGGTAACTTTTTCTACCATGCCCTGGGTACGGGTGCGGGCGCTGAGGCGGCGGCTAATACTGCCCTATCGACCGAACTGACCACCGAATACACCGGGGATGTGCGGGCCACCGGGACGCACACCGAGGCGGCGGGGGTTTATACCACCGTGGCGACCAATACCCTGGACAGCGGCACGCCGACTGTGACCGAGCATGGCATCTTTACGGCTAACGCAGCCGGATCGTTGCTGGATAAGCATTTGTTCACGGGCATAGCGATGGCGAGCGGCGATTCGTTCGTTAGCACCTACAACCTGACCTTCACGGCGGGTGGATGATCGAAGAACAGACAGGATATTTTAAGCCTGGGTTAGCTGCAATAACCTTATCGCTATTATCAATTTGTATATGTATGATGGCGATAGCGATTTATTTATTGATGAGGTGAAAAATGGCTGTACTACCTGATGTTGATCGTAAGCGTGTTTGGCGCGGTTTGTCGCGCTGGTGGAGCAATGTACGCGAGCCGTTTGCTTTGACGAAAGTTGACCTACAAGCCGCGATTGCCGCGACGGATACTTGGATTGATAACAACCAGGCCAGCTTTAACAGCGCCTTGCCCGTCGCCGCCAGAAACAACATGACGCAGACGCAGAAAACATTGTTGTTTTGCGCAGTGGCTTTGATGCGCCAGGGGATTGGCTACCTGAAATTTATTTTCGGGGAGGTGGACTAATGGCAACCGGCGACACTCTCTGTGTCTTTACTCCCTATAACAACGAGCCGCCCGCAACGATTTACGCCACGCTGGATGTCAGAAATTATCATCCGGTTCTCGATTTTGATGGGGCGGCGGACGAAGAAGCGGTATTTACCGGTATCCTGCCGCGCAACTATGCGGGCGGCGGGTTGACGGTTTACTTGCACGTCATGTTCACCTCAGCTACATCTGGCAGCGCCTACTGGCAGGCAGGCATCGAGCGCATGGACGATGGGACGCTAGATACCGATGCGGACAGTTTCGCCGCTTTCCAGGGCGCGGCAGGCAACCCTAACGGAACATCGGGAATCATGACCCTGGTTACGATTACCTTCACTAGCGGGGCACAGATGGATAGCCTCGCCGCAGGGGAGATGTTCCGCCTGAAAATCCGGCGGGATGCGGATGGTTCTGTCGGTACAGACGATGTAACCACAGATGGCG
>Ga0315274_10016428_pt1 | contig 10458 bp, 5 predicted proteins | sample YL17G02_20_MG_FD_203700 | JGI IMG/M metagenome (GOLD analysis project Ga0315274, IMG submission 203700) | Sediment microbial communities from Yellowstone Lake, YNP, Wyoming, USA - YL17G02_20 | ecosystem: Environmental > Aquatic > Freshwater > Lake > Sediment | place: USA: Wyoming | collected... | reverse complement strand
ACCTTGATGTCATAGACAGCGGTCTTTTGAGTTCGATTAAACTCCCGTGCTTCGGCAATCAATCTGCTTCCAGAGGGAGGGGAAGATAGATAAGTGACATTCATATTCAAGGCTACCGCTATGGTGCCATGGGAATTGGATGCAGTCTCGAAGGCTTCATCAATAACAGCAAATAATGCCCCTCCATGGGCTATGCCGTGGATATTTTCCATGTCCGGGGTGAAGTCCATTTCCACCCTGGAGTATCCTTCATCCAAATCTACCAGCTTGAGTCCAAATTTTTTCGCAAAAGGCTCCTTTTCCACTTGCCTGAAGATTGCTTCTTTTACTTTCTTGTCCATCGTATTCTCCCAAGAAAGAAATATACCACCTCTTTTGTCAAAAAGCGATGTAGCCAATGATCTTGCTTGTGGGATCTCAATTTATTTTCGATACAATATAAAACCGACGATGCTAATCACCGCACCCACAATAGCCCCTATAATTTGTTTGTAACCCATCCCAGGATAACCCCCTATTCCAATCATATCGGCCAATAAAGAACTCAACAAAATAATGACCCCAACCACAATCAATATCAAACTCAACCATTTCTTACCCATTCTCTTGCCCTTCTCTTCTAAATGAAATAGTTTTCCCTGTGATTCTTAGGCCCTTAGGGAATCGATATCGACAAAAAGTTGTCGATATTTATTAACGGCCAATTGGTAGCCGCAGGCTTTAGCCTGCGCATGTGGCTCGGGATTAGAACGTACTCCGAAACGCAACCTGAAGGTTGCGGCTACCTGGAAAACAACTGCCCCGAAGGGGCCACCTCTTCCGGGCGAAGTCCCGGACGAGGCGTAGATTCTTACGTCTTTAAGTCTGAGAATTTATCTCTAACATCTGGAACACCCCACATAAATCTCCCCTCCCCTAGTGGGAGGGGATTCACCCTGTTAGATAGGAGATCTCTTGAATAACAGGGCTGAATAGACAACCTTATCTAACAGGGTGAAGGGGAGGGGGATAAGCTTTTTTTCACCCCCACCCCCACCCTCCCCCGTCGAAAGGGGGAGGGGAATGGATAGGTGAAATTTCAAATATGTTTGGTTAGCATTTGATGAGAAACCTTCCTTTATGGAATTACTGACCTGTCCCGCTCAATGAGATCCCCAGCGTTGGTGTATCGGGATCATTCGAACTCATCATCAAGGTGGCTGCCTCTAATCCTGAAGATGTCGGCACAAATAGAACCTTCAAACTATAACTCTTCTTGCCCTTGATGGTGACACTACTGCTCCCCTGAATGCTAAAACCTGTCCCTTCTAACCCTAAAAGCGTTATCACAAGATCTCCTGTACCATTGTTCGTAATCTTTAATGTCTTCGTTTTCTTCTTCCCCACCTTTATACTCCCAAAATCAAGGGTAGTTTGGGCGACTGAAATATCAGGGGTCTTTAACTCAAAACTCGCTGTCAGAGTGATTGTAGCATCAACGGTCACTGTGCATGTCTTTGTCCCCGAACAACTTCCACCCTCCCAGCCAGTAAACGTCGAGTTTGTATCTGCTTTGGCCGTCAGCTTCACTTTCTGAACCTTTGTATACGTCTCGCTGCAATCAGAACCGCAGTTAATGCCGGCTGGACTGCTTGTGACCGTCCCACTCCCTGTCCCAGATTTGATTACAGTGAGGGTGTATCCTACGACTTGTGGATTAAAGGTGGCTGTACAGGTCTTATTGACATTCATTAATACCACCCCATCCGAACAGTCCGCATCACCACTCCAACCCTCAAAGGTTGATCCTGATACGGGCGTGGCAGTCAATGTCACGCTCGTTCCGTGATTGTAGGTTTCACTACAATCAGAACCACAATCGATACCAGAGGGATTACTGGTAACCGTCCCACTCCCTGTTCCGGCCTTCGTTACCATGAGGGTGTATTGTTGTTGATTGAACGTTCCAGTAACTGTCTTATCAGCATCCATTGTTACAGAACATTGCCCTGTGTCTGAACATGCCCCTGACCAACCGGCAAAAGTTGAACCCGCAGATGCAGTAGCGGTTAATGTAACATTCGTCCCCCCATTATACGCCTCACTACAATCAGAACCACAGTTGATGCCTGACGGACTGCTTGTGACTGTGCCTGTTCCTGTCCCTGTCTTAGAAACGGTCAGGGTGTATTGCCACTGCGGCTGCTGAGCAAACGCTGCAGTGACGGTCTTATTACTGCTCATGGTCACAGAACAACTCCCTGTGCCTGAACATGCCCCTGACCAACCGGTAAAAGTTGAGCTCGCAGATGCGGTAGCGGTTAATATTACATCTGTTCCTTCATTATATGCCTCGCTGCAATCAGAACCGCAGTTGATGCCTGTTGGACTGCTTGTAACCGTTCCACTCCCTGTTCCGGCCTTCGTCACCGTCAGGGTGTATTGTTGCTGATTGAATGTCGCAGTAACTGTTTTATGAGCATCCATTGTTACAGAACATTGCCCTGTGCCGGAACATACCCCTGACCAACCCTCAAAGGTAGACCCTGATACAGGAGTGGTTGTCAGTGTTACCGCAGTGCCCGATTGGTATGCCTCTGTGCAGTCAGAGCCACAGTTTATCCCTGTCGGAGTGCTGACTACCGAACCTATTCCGGAGCCACCTTTCGTTACTGTCAGGGTGAACCTGGTTGGTGGTGTTGCCCCACTTGTATATGCCCCTGCAGGACCTGAGGAAGTCCTCTCGTTTTTATCACGGTCGAGTGGTACCTGATTACTTAGATTCCCTTGAGGAACATTCGGTGGGCTTGGGGCATCGTTCCAGGTAAAATCTGGAATGTTATAAGTAGTAGCTCCAAATACATTCCCGCCCTCTACCGGACGAAAATTTCCATTTTCCGGATTTATAAGCTGAGGCTCTAAAGTATTTATCGTGTTGTCTGCGAGTAGTTGAGTTAAGTTACAAGTCGGATTAGCAGGTTGACACCCCTGATCGGATTCTTCAATCCCCAGTGGCAAATCTGTCGGGCCATTCCAGATCACGTTTCCCCGGATCTGCAGATTGGTGTCCGAGTAGGAGGGAGAGGGGGTGTTGGTGTCGGCGGGCGGGTTCACGGGGCCGAACACCCCGAGGTGGGCGGACTGCGTCCTGTACGGCGCGGGGTTGTAGAAGACGTTGTTGTAGACGAATACGTTTCGGTTGGGGATCCACTCCCCGCCGTCGCCGTTGGACGGGGGGCCCCAGCCGCCCGCCAAGTGGCGGCTCTGGCATGCAGGGGTATCCCCGTCGCAGCTGCGGGCCCCCGGGCTTGCGAGGAAGAGGGCTGAGCCGTTCTCGGCCGTCCCGACCCCGTAGAGCGTGTTGTAGGCGAAGAGGATGTTGTAGCCCCCGCGCACCGCAAGCCCCGCGTTGGCCACGTGGTGCACCACGTTGTTAATGAACTTCAAGTCGTAGGCCTCGTAGTGGAGCCACGGTGATACCATCCAGTTGAATCCCGTTCCCTGCCCGGCGCCCAGCCCGATCACACCGCAGTGGTCCACCTCGTTGCCCTCGATGCGGACGTAGGCCACGCCACCCTTCAGCACCACGCAGTCGTTTTCGACGTCGTGGATCCGGTTCCCCACCACGTGGCCGTACACCACGGAGACGAAGTCAAGGGCGAACCAGAAGGCGCCCCCGATGTCGCTGTCCTCCACGTAGAAGTATTGGCTCTGGTTGACCTTGAGCGTCTCCTGGGGCTGGTTCATGGCACCGTCGTTACCGTTCAGCTTGCAGCCCCGAATCAGGAAGTGGTCCCCCTGCTCCACGTGGACCACGTTCCCGCCTCCCCCGTAGCCGCGGTCCGTCACAAAGGAGAGGCCCACGAGGTAGAGGTACCTTACGTCGTAGATATTAAGGTAGGCGTGGATGCGGGAGCTCAGGGGGCCGTCGGCCGCCTCCAGGATGACCGGGAACTGATAGGTCCCGTAGCGGGATTCCCAGTAGGTGGGAAAGGAAGACTCGGGGTAGTCGCCCGCCACGAGCTTGATGCGGTAGCCCGTCTCGGTAAGGGGGACGCCCTGGGGCACTTTGCCCCACGCCGCCGTAACCGTGAGCAGGGCCTGGTCCCGGGTATCTCCGGTATTGGAGTCGCTCCCGAGCACGGGGTCAACCCAGATATCAGTAAGAGTTGGTGACCCGATGTCGTAAGAGCTCTGAGCAAAAGTTACGGATCCAATAGTTGAACTTAAAAAAAGTATTAGCGCAATAACAAACTTTAAATCCTTCCCTCTATGTAGTTTCATGCTCTCCTCCTTTTAAGAATCCCTTTACGTTTATTGGATCGGTCCATAGAGAATTCGGAATTACTGACCTGTCCCGCTCAATGAGATCTCCAGTATCGGTGTATCGGGATCGTTCGAACTCATCATCAAGGTGGCTGCCTCTAATCCTGAAGATGTCGGCATAAATAGAACCTTCAAACTGTAACTCTTCTTGGCTTTGATCGTGACACTGCTACTCCCCTGAATACTAAATCCTGTCCCCTCTAACCCCGAAAACGCTATCACCAGATCTCCTGTACCATTGTTCGTAATCTTTAATGTCTTCGTTACTTTCTTCCCTAACTTCACACTTCCAAAATCAACGGTAGTTTGGGCGACAGAAATATCAGGGGTCGTTGCCGGAAGGGTTGCTGTCAATGAGATCTCGAGGGGTGCTGTATCAGGATCACTCGTTTGAATCTCCAATATGGCTGTCTTTAAGCCTCCCGTTGTCGGCTTACATAGGACCTTCAAGCTATAACTTTTCTTGGCCTTGATGGTAACGCTACTACTCCCCTGAATACTAAAATCTGTCCCGTCTAATCCGGAAATGGTTATTATGAGGTTTTTTGAACCGTTGTTGGCAATTTTCAGTGTTTTTGTTATCTTTTTCCCGACGGTTACAATGCCAAATTCAAGAGAGCTCGGAGAGACTGAGATCGCAGGAGGTTTGGCTGAAAAAGCTGCTGTCACTGCTATATTGGCATTCATGATTACTACACATGTCCCTGTTCCTGAACATCCGCCACCTGACCAACCTGTAAAGCTTGAACCGGATGCTGGGGTTGCAGTTAATGTGACACTGGTCCCCTCTTCGTATGATTCACTGCAATCAGAACCGCAATTAATACCCACTGGACTGCTTGTTACACTGCCACTTCCTGTCCCTGACCTTAGTACGGTAAGGGTAGGGTTAAAGGGCTCGGATTCCTGTTGAATCTTGAATGCACCTCCATAATAAGTTCCAGCATAGAGGGTGCTTGGTTTCCGAGGATTAATGGCAAGGGTATTGACATAGCTGTTGGTCAGGCCGGTATTCATGGTAGTCCAATCCGTTGCACCATTGGTGGTCTTGAACACACCACCACCAGCAGTCCCAGCATAGAGAGTGTCCGGTGCCTCGGGAATAATGGCAAGGGCAAGGACAGATGTGTTGGTGAGGCCGATATTCGTCCATTCCGTTCCGGCATTGGTGGTCTTGAACACACCACCACCAACAGTCCCAGCGTAGAGGGTTTCCGGTGTATGGGGATTAACCGCAAGGGACTCGATATGTGTGTTGGTCAGGCCGGTATTCATAGCAGTCCATTCCGTTCCGCCGTTGGTGCTCTTAAATATACCTCCACTAGTTCCTGCATAGATGGTCTCCGGTGTCTGAGGATTGATGGCAAGGGCCGAGACAGAGGTGTTGGTCAGGCCGGTATTCATGGCAGTCCAGTTCGTTCCACTATTGGTGCTTTTAAATACACCTCCCCCCCAAGCTCCAGCATAGAGGGTTTCCGGTGTCTGAGGATTGATGGCAAGGGCCACGACCTCGGCGTCGGTCAGGCCGGTATTCATAGCAGTCCAGTTCGTTCCGGCATTGGTGGTCTTGAACACACCACCACCAGCAGTCCCAGCGTAGAGGGTTTCCGGTGTATGGGGATTAATCGCAAGGGCCTCGATAAAGGTGTTGGCCAGGCCCGTATTCATAGCAGTCCATTCCGTTCCGCCGTTGGTGCTCTTAAATATAGCTCCACTAGTTCCTGCATAGATGGTCTCCGGTGTCTGAGGATTGATGGCAAGGGCTACGACAACAGTATTGGTCAAGCCGGTATTCATGGCAGTCCAGTTCGTTCCGCTATTGGTGCTCTTGAATACCCCACCATCAGTTCCAGCATAGAGGGTCTCCGGTGTCTGTGGGTTAATGGCAAGGCCCGAGACAGTGGTGTTAGTCAACCCGGTATTCATGGCAGTCCAGTTCATTCCACCATTGGTGCTCTTGGACACACCATAATAATAATTTCCAGCATAGAGGGTTTCCGGCGTCTGGGGATTGATGGCAAGGGTCTCTACATAGGTGCTGGTCAGGCCGGTATTGATCGCAGTCCAATTTGTTCCGCCATTGGTGCTCTTGAACACCCCACCAACAGTTCCAGCATAGAGGGTCTCCGGTGTCTGTGGGTTAATAGCAAAGGCATTGACCTGGGTCTCAGTCAACCCAGTATTCATGGCAGTCCAGTTCGTTCCAGCATTGGTGCTCTTGAACACCCCACTCCAAGTCGCAGCATAGAGGGTGTTCGGTGTCTGGGGATTAATGGCAAGGGAATAGACCCGGGTAGCGGCCAGGCCGGTATTGATGGCAGTCCATGTATTTCCGCCATCGGTGCTCTTAAACACACCATGATCAGCAGTTCCTACATAGAGGGTCTCCGGTGTCTGGGGGTTAATCGCAATGGCAAAGATATTGGTGTCTGTCAGACCAGTATTGATTGCGGTCCAGGTACTCCCACCATTCGTGCTCTTAAACAAACCATCAGCGTTTCCCACATACAGGGTATTCGGTGTCTGGGGATTGATGGCAATGGAATCCACATAAGTGGCGGCCAAGGTATTGGTCAGGTCGGTATTGATGGTGCTCCAGCTCGTTCCACCATTGGTGCTCTTGAATACACCACCACCAGTTCCAGCATAGAGGGTCTCCGGTGTCTGGGGATTAATCGCCAAAACTCTGACCCCTCCTCCTTCGGGACCAATGCTGATCCATTGATTATCCCCGAATGAGTTTGAAGATATGGCAAAGATTAGAAGTGTTATCCCTGAAATGAAAAACGTCTTCTTCATGATATCTCCCTTTCCTGAGTACCACTATTCCTTAACTACCAACAATATTCATAAATATACAATGTTCCGAGACAACTTGGTAATTACCGAGAGCAACTTAAGGAATCAGGGTCCCCCATAAACCCTTCTTCTTTAAAATATTTATCCCCTTATGGAATCGGGTTAGATGGTATAATATTATTCGTCTCGTCAATATCTCCTAAAGAATCATCTTCAATTACCGCAATAATATACTTACCTTTAGAGCTTCCCCCCACAGAAAAACTAAAATTGTAATTTAATTTAATAGGTTTACTCATATTCACCTTGATCTTCCCAGTTGATAAACGCTTAAATGGAGCACCTTCTCCCTCATAGATATCATCATCGGATAGATAGAGACTGACATAAGTGGAAGAGGCGTTTCTGTTGCCGATATTCCTAATAGTAAAGGTTCCTTTTACTGTACATTTTGCCCCTTTAATTGTGTTTCTGCACGTTGTTTGGGAAGGTTGAGTAGCCCATTCCCCTGTAAGATCAGGCCCAACGGCCCTGATCGTAACCGTAAGGGGATCTGACCAACCTGATTCAATGGATGGATGGTTGGCACAACGAGCCTGAGTCCTTATCAAATAATTATCAGCATTTGACCATGACTTTGATACCTCCTGTAAAGATGACCAGTCAGAAAAAGTCCCATCTCCCCAATCAAATCGATATTCAATAGGATGACCAAGATTTGAGGTGGCCAAACCCGTTGTAAAGGAATACTCAGTGTCAATTATGCCACTTTCTGGACCACTGGGGGGATTGGGAGTGGAAACGGTCTCGGCTTGTTGAACACCAGTTTGTGAGACTGTAAACGTTCTTCCTCCAATATTGAGGGTTCCCATCCTGTCAGGTCCTGCATTTGAAGAAACTGTATAATTTACTGAACCGTTTCCAGAGCCACTGGTGCCTGAAGTGATGATGAGCCAGGTTGCATTGCTCACTGCTGTCCAAGTACATCCACTCGGAGCAGTGACATTTACGGTGTCAGAACCCCCACTGACACTAAAGGTTTGGCCTGTTGGAGATATGGAATAAATACAAGTGGATCCTCCATATTCATAGGCTCCTCTATCCACACCACTTCCGGATGGGCGAGTAGCACCCGTCAGATCATCTGATGGAATAAGGCCGTTAAGACTCCCAACTGGAAGACCTGTGTTTATGGCAGGACTGCCTGCCTGAAGATGACCATCAAAGGTTTCAAGATTAGCATTGACGAAGAGTGGATCCTGAAAAATATCATGGGAACCATACTGAAATTCTCCGAGCTTGGTATCAGGATGGATCACATTATAATCCTCCTGGGCTTGATAAAAATTGTCCTGGTCAAACCAGACGTAGCAGGTCATATCATCAGTGCCAAATTCCTCATGGCCCTGGAAGATATTATTCTGAACAATGGCAATCTCCGATCCGTCACATGCGGGGACAGCTTCGGTGTCACATCCCATAATCAGCAGACAGTCTCCTTGTCCTACCAGGGTAGAGTTGACCACAGAAACCTTACTCCCCCGCCTCACGGAAAACACCAAGGCACTCCCACCTGCCCGGCAGTCATCCACGCCGTTTGGATACGTAAACGACTTCCCGTTGAAATAACCGCAGTTGCTGCCCATCAGACTGTTTTCGATCCTCGCGGAACCATTCACCTTCATCTGATCTCCCGCATTACCATAAGATTGTGTCCTCTTAATTTCAATCTGACTATTTTCTTTCCGAACATAAAGCATATCGATTCCATCCTGAGTGTTGTACCTAAAGACAGAATCCTCAATTATCCAGTGTCCGCCTGTAAGGCCCCCTTGGCCAAAGCCATCTCCATATCCGCCGGCAGCCTGCCCCCAGCAATTGTTTGGCTCTCCTCCAGGATAGGATTCAGCACAGCCACTCCACTCCACAGTCAGTCTCCTGAAAGTCAGTGTGCCGTGGTTTGCGTTCAGGTCCACGCCTTCTTGCAGATCTCCATCCCATCCGGCCGACCCATTCCCTGCAATCCTAACATCCTCCACCGTCCAATCCGTGAGACGCCCTGCCCGGATACCAGTGTGGGCCAGTCCATGAATGTTCAAATGCCTCAGAGTCACATTCGAGGAATCAGCCGCATAAATTCCCAACAATGCCCATTCGCCATAAGGATAGGTATCTCTCCGGCATGCCACTGAAGAATTGGGATGAGATTCCACACAGCCTGAATGGTCGGTAATCTCTAAACAGTCTATGACCGCATTCGATGTTCCATTCAGATTTAAAACCAAATCTGCTCTTTGTGTTCCCCATAACTCGGGCGGATTTGCACATCCTGAATCCCAGCCCTTTCCAAGTATGCGTGTAGGGTATTGTGCGTTAGAACCTGATGGCAGAGGGGGGAGATAACAAACCCAGGCACCCTCAGAACTGCACCATCCGGAGGTATTAGGTGCTCCGAAGCCCATCTGATAGTTTCCGGGATAAATGAAGAGTGTATCCCCTCCCTGGATCTTCCAGACACCATTGCTATCAAGGGCCCAAAAAGGATGTGACCAGGCACAGGGTTGGTTTGTCTCAGAACCTGGATAGGGTGAGTCTACGGTACCATCGCACTGCTCCGAGCTCCCTCCATCTGTTCGAATATAATATGTGGCTGAAGTTGCGACATTGACAATTAATAACAAACAGAACATTGGTATTAAATTTAAAAATACTTTTTTCATTAAACACCAACCTCCTCAAAATACTTCTTTCTAAGTTTTTTTTCACATCTAGTGTAGTGTCTCTAAAACTTCTTTCCAATGATAATAACCGTTGTCATTCCCGTGAACACGGGAATTCAGCTAAAAAGACTGGATTCCCCCGTATCAAGTACGGGGCAGGCTTAATCAAGTCCGGAATGACGTTCTGTGTAAAGTCTTTTCTGAGACAGTACAATAGTAAAATGTAGTTTAACGATCCCCCCTCATGGAATCTCTCCATAGACGATATTGTTATTCTTCTCGTCAATCTCTTCTAAACATAAAATCCCTTTTGGAATTACTGACCTGTCCCACTCAATGAGATCTCCAGTGTCGGTGTATCGGGATCATTCGAACTCATCATCAAGGTGGCTGCCTCTAATCCTGAAGATGTCGGCATAAATAGGACCTTCAAACTATAACTCTTCTTGCCCTTGATGGTGACACTACTGCTCCCCTGAATGCTAAAACCTGTCCCTTCTAACCCTAAAAGCGTTATCACCAGATCTCCTGTACCACTGTTCATAATCTTTAATGTCTTCGTTTTCTTCTTCCCTACCTTCACATTACCAAAATCAAGGGTAGTTTGGGGGACTGAAATATCAGGGACCTTTGC
>Ga0315274_10016427_pt1 | contig 10459 bp, 6 predicted proteins | sample YL17G02_20_MG_FD_203700 | JGI IMG/M metagenome (GOLD analysis project Ga0315274, IMG submission 203700) | Sediment microbial communities from Yellowstone Lake, YNP, Wyoming, USA - YL17G02_20 | ecosystem: Environmental > Aquatic > Freshwater > Lake > Sediment | place: USA: Wyoming | collected... | reverse complement strand
TCCAGTATGATCTGGGACCGGTGAGCGGCGCCTTCGGGCGCCGTTCCCTCTTCTTGGGAGTCAGCAGGATGGAGATCTACGAAGCATCGGTGTCTTTGATTGTCCGGGCTATGGTAGTGAGCGCCCGGTGGGCGGCCCGCAGTAGAGGTCTCAGCCTGGAACGGGCCTGCGCCCGCGGGGAGGCGGGACGAGTGGCGAAGCTGGAGGCACGCGTCATTGTGCTGGAGGATGCGGTGGCGTTTCGGGATGCACGTCTGGAGGCAATGGCGAAGCGGCTGGGGGAAGAAAGGCCCCGACGGCCCTATCCTCTTGTGGACCGGCTTCGCCTGCTCTGGCTGATCGAGTACTACCAGATCCCGAAGAGGAGGGTGAAGGAAACCTTCGGGGTGGCTCGATCGAGTGTCCACCGCTGGCTGAAGGCCTTCCAAGAAGGTAAGGTTGGAGGTCGCATTAGGGCTGCCGAACCCGTCAACAAGACTCCCAGGGAGATCGCGGAGTTGATCTGGGACATCTTCGCCCGGAACCCGATGTGGGGCCGGCATCGGACGGCGATGACGCTGTGGGCGCTGGGAGTGTTCATCTCGGCGACCACTGTTCGGAACATCCTCCTCCGTCCCAGGCCCGAGGCCTCGACTCCGGCGCCCGCCCAGGCAAAGGAGGCGGAGAAGCCGCGGCAGATCATCGCCCGCTATCCCAACCATGTGTGGTCGGTTGACCGTACCCGAGTATGGCGCTGGGGGGTCTGGCCGACCTGGGTGCTAGTGGCGATCGATCACTTCTCCCGGGCAGTGATGGCCGTCGTCCCGCTTGAAGGCCCCAACGCCGGCTGGGTGGTGGAGGTGCTGGAAGAGGCCTTCCTGCACCACGGGCCCCCTAAGCATCTGGTCAGCGACCAGGAGGGCATCTTCACAGGCGAGGCATTCGCCAAGTTGCTGCGGGATTGGGACATCAAGCATCGCCTCGGTGCAGTGGGCAAGCATGGTTCCATCGCGGTGACGGAACGTCTCATCTGGACCCTCAAGCGGGAGTGGCTGGCGCGGGTCCCGCTCATCCGGGGCCTGGATCACCTGGGCGAACTGCTGGCGGACTTCGAGGCGTACTACAACCAGCACCGATGCCATCGGCGGCTGGGCGGTGCAACCCCCTCGATGATCTACGAAGGAGGCAGCTGGCAGAAGCCCGACCTCTCGGCGAAGACGCTGCGGCACCCGATCCGGCTGCGGCACTTCCGTGAGCAGCGGATCACCGTCTATGAGCTGGCTGCCTGAGGAAAGGCTACGGCATGGGCACTTGAGGACACGCCTGGCGTGGCGGTATCATAGGGCCCCGACACAGGCAGCATGAAGTGTGTAAGCTGCGCGAGGACCTCCGGTCTGGAGAGCTCTCGCTTTCCATCTTCGCGGCCGACCTATACGACGTGGTCATGGGGACCGCGAAGCCTGTCTACCAGGACCCGCGGGAGTTCTTCTCGTTGACCTATGCGACACACAACATCCGCGAACTGGCCAAGGACGTCATTCTCCGCCTCGCCGGCAAGAACGAGAAGGCAGTGAGGCAACTCGTGCTGACGTATGGCGGCGGGAAGACGCACACACTGATCGCGCTCTACCATCTGGTGAGCGATCCCGACGCGCTGCCCGAACTCCCGGCAGTCGAGGAGTTCGTCCAGCACGCGGGAATGCGCCCTCCGAAGGCCTGTGTCGGAGTGCTGGCATTTGACAAGCTGGATGTGGAGCGCGGCATGGAAGTGCGCGGCCTCAAGGGCAAGAAGAAGTGGCTCCACCACCCTTGGAGCGTGCTCGCCTACCAACTCGCCGACGAGGCGGGGCTGGAGCTGCTCTCGGGAGTCAAAGGCAAAGAGCGCGAGACCCCTCCTGCCGAGAACCTCCTGCGCGATCTGCTCGCCATGCCGGGCGAGCGGGGCGAGGCGACGCTCGTCCTCATTGATGAAGTCCTCATGTACGCACGCGAGAAGGTCGGGCTCGACCCGTCCTGGCGTCACAAAATCGTGGACTTCTTCCAGTACCTGACCCAGGCCGCCACCAAGGTGGATCGATGCGCCATCGTCGCGTCGCTACTGGCTTCCGACCCCCGGAAGAGCGACGAGCTCGGTAAGGAGATCATGCACGAAGCCTACGCCATCTTCCGCCGCGAGCAGGAGGAGGGCGTGCAGCCAGTCGTCAAGGAGGACGTGGCGGAGATCCTACGCCGGCGCTTCTTCACCGCGGACTCGATCAGGGACCGAGAGGCGTTCAGACCTTACGTCGCGGCAGCGCTGCGGGGCATTCTGGCGCTTGACGACCAGACGGCAAAGGACGCGAAGAACGCAGAGGAGCGCCTGCTCCGGAGCTATCCGTTCCACCCTGATGTCACGGACGTCTTCTACACGAAGTGGACGAACCTGGAGGGGTTCCAGCGCACCCGCGGCGTGTTGCGCACCTTCGCGATAGCGCTACGGAGCGCTGAGCAATGGGACCCTTCGCCACTGGTCGGCGCGAACGTATTCCTCTCGCCACCGGGCAGTGAGGACATCTCCGAGGCCGCCCGCGAACTGGCCTCGATAGCGGCCACAGAGGAGTACGAAGGGAAGCGCCAGGAGTGGCCGGGCATCCTCTCGGGCGAACTGGAGAAGGCGGTCGCCATCCAAGCAGAGCTACCCGCGCTGCGGAACCGGGAGATGGAGCAGGTGGTCCTCGGCACGTTCCTGCACTCCCAGCCGACCGCAAGCGGCGCGAAGGCGCACACCCGCGAGCTGCTGGTGCTCGTCGGCCCTTCCCGTCCCGACAAGATCGAGCTGGAGAAGGCGCTCCGTCGTTGGACGGAGACATCCTGGTTCCTGGACGAAGGTGCGATCAGCGACAGAGAATCGAGAGACCTGCTGGCCGCCCCCGAACTCCCCCGTTCGTGGCGACTGGGATCACGTCCGAACCTGCGGCAGATGCACAGTGACGCGAGTTCGCGCGTCTCGCCCGACCTGATCGAGACACGGCTTCTCGACGAGATCGGAAAGGCGAGGAACCTGGTCGCCGGGGCGTCGGCCGCTGGCGCGCGGGTCCATGTGTTGCCGGCGAAGCCGAGCGACATCGAAGACGACGCTAACTTCCACTATGCCGTGCTTGGGCCGAAGGCTGCATCGGACTCGGGGAAGCCCAGTGCCGAGGCAAAGCGTTTCATTGACGAGACGACGAGCGCGGACAAGCCGAGGGTGTACCGGAACGCGGTGGTTCTCGCCGTGCCGTCGAAAGACGGACTGGACCTGCTGCGGAGCCGCATTCGGGAGTACCTGGGCTGGGAGGAAGTGCGGTCGCTCCCGGAAGCCCAGCACTTCGATGCCCTGCGGGCGGAACTCCTGAACGGCTACGTGGACGAGGCCCGGAAGAAAATCAAGGATGTCGTTCAGCAGGCGTTCTCGATAGTCGTGACGGTCGGCGAGCACCAGGAGGTGCACGCGTTCAAGATCGCCGTCGGCTCGGAGCCGCTGTTCCTGACCATCAAGAACGACAAGCGATCGAGGATACAGGATTCGGCCGTCAGCGCTGACGCGCTCCTTCCCGACGGTCCGTACAATCTCTGGCGGCAGGGCGAGACCGCGCGGCGCGTGAGCAACCTGGTGAACGCCTTCGCTCAGTTCGCGCACCTGCCGAAGATGCTACGCAAGGACGAGATCATCAGCACGTTGGTGTCAGGGGTGAGAGACGGCTTCTTCGTGCTGCGCGTGACCAGACCGGACCGCTCGGCCCGGACGATCTGGCGCGCCCAGCCGACGGAAGACGACATGAAGGACCCGAGCCTTGAGCTGGTGCTGCCGCAGGCGGCAGAACTGACCGAGATCGGGGCGCACTTGCTTTCGCCCGGGGCGCTGCCGGGCCTCTGGGCCGATCCTCCTGCCGCGGTAGCGTTTGTTGAGGCGGTGGCTTATTTCAGCGGCACCAAGGTCGCGCAGGTGCGGCGCAACGGATACGACGAGCCAGTTCCGGTCCCGAAGGCCGAGCGAACGGTGGTGGAGTCCGCCGTGTGCGAGGCGGTGGCCCAGGGCCACGTCTGGCTGCTCAGTGGCCCCGCAAGCATTCTGAAGGAAGCGGTTCCGCAAGGCATACTGACTGACGCGGCGACGCTCAACCCGCCACCGTCTCCGATCAGCCCGGTCGACCTGCTTCCTGAGAGCATCCCGCATGCGTGGCAGGATGGTAGCACGACGGCCATCGCGTTGGCGACGGCTCTGTCGAGCAAGGCTGGTGCCGCCCTTCCCTGGGCGACGATCTGTTCGGCGATCGACGCGGCGATCAGGTCGCGCATGGTAGAGCGCGCGGAGGATTCAGGTCCGTGGCCATGTGAATGGCCAGGTGCGCAACTTATCAAGCTGCAGCTGCCGGCACAAAGGCCGGTGCGCGAGCCTGAGGTCCACGAAGGGCTTCGCCGGTATGTCGCCGAGGCGCAACTGGCCACCGGCGAAGTCCAAAACTTGGCCGAGGAGATCGCAGGCATCGTGGCGGCCGCGGTCGGCTATGACGTGGCGCTCTCCGTGAAACTCGAGATCACCGATCCGGAGGTTCCGGCTGAGGTCGTGCAGCGGCTGAACGAAGTGCTGGCGAAGGTGGCGGGGGCGCTGAGGCTGGAGAAACGTGGATAGGCTGAGCGGACGCAGAGGTCGGCCAAGGAGATCGGCGCAGACAAGGGGGCACTGATGACAGGATCTGGTGACCTGGATGGGTTCATGCATCATCTTCACACGCTCCAGCATAACGTTGCGGCTCTCGATGGAAAGCACACCGTGCCGGTCGATGATCTATGCACTCCGGAGTTCATGCGCGCCCACAGCCAGTTTGGTTCCTTCGATGCCATGCTGGAGGCGAGCCCTTTCAAGGTCGAATCTGCCGACGACTTCAGGGCCATCCCCGACGACCAGTGGGACGCGTTCGTGCGGAGCGTGACCTCGTTCGAGAGCTGGGGCCAGATGCTCCAGGCAGCCGGCCGCGAATGGGCCGCCCGAAAGCTCAACGGTGAACTCATCCCGGCGGATCTACGAGGCGGTGCGACGCCGGACACGGATTCCGCTCACCCAGGTGAAGCCATGGACGCACCGGTCAAGACACCGAATGCCTTCCTGTGTCACAGTACCGCCGATGACGGTTTTGTGGATCATCTAGCGCGCGATCTGATGGCCAACGGAGTCAACGTCTTCAACGACGAATGGGAGATCCGTCCGGGGGACTCTCTCACTGATAGGATCAACCAAGGCATCGCAGGCTGCGATATTTTCGTTGCCGTTCTGTCGCCAGTATCACTCGACTCGAAGTGGGTGCGAGAGGAGTTGAGCGCAGCGACGGTACGACGCATCGAACAGAAGGCTCGCATCATCCCGGTGCTGCTCACCCGATGCGAGTTGCCGCCACTGCTATCGCACCTGGTGTGGATCGGCTTTGATGACTACGACACGGGACTTGGGAGGCTCCTTGATGCCATCTTCCGACCGGACCGCAAGCCTTCCCTAGGCTCTCCCCCTGCACTCATTCAGCGTGCACGCGCGAGAATCAGCGGACTGACGGCCGATGACGAAGCCCTATTGGCGCATGTGGTGCAGAACTCGGTGGAGCCGCTCGGGCTGGCGTTCAGGGGTGAGGAACTCTCCCGCGCGCTCGAGATGACGCCACAGCAGGTCAATGACTCTGTCGAGGTCATCGAGTCCGCAGGCTACGTACGGACCGTCAACTGGATGGGCACCGCCCCCTACAACTTCGGGCAAGTCGAGGCAACTGCATCTGGGTTCATCGCCGCCAAGCACCACCTGGATTACGACCCAGAGGACGATGTTAGGCGGGTGGCGGCGGCCATAGTGTCGCTGGAAAGCGCTAGCGGATCGCAGTTGCAGGAGAGCACCGGCATCACCCCGGCGCGGGTCTCCCGGGCAGTCCTATGCCTCGATCTGGACGGCTTGGTCGACCCTGTCCGCGGAATCGGAACCGCTCCATTCGACTTCGCCTACGTGCAGTCCACGGTCCATCTGCGACGGTACCTGGCTCAGGAGTATTGAGAGGTGACGATGGACGGTCTGCTTCCCCTATTGAACACCTGCGTTGACGCCGAGTAGAAGGGTATGGAGCACCCGTTAACCATCGAAGTACCCCAGACGGGCGATGTCCTCACTGACTGCGGCCGCCGTCTGCTCGTCTTCTGTGCTACCGATCCATCCTACCTTGGATATGATGTCCCTGGCGTTGGGGGCCCACCGGATGTGATCCTGCCAGAACAACTGGATGCCACCAACGCAGCGATGAGAGCGTTCGCGTTCAAGACTGACTGGCAGCGTCAGGAACTGATCGGGGTGCGGCTGCCACAGCTTCACCCGCGGCTGATCCCTCTGGAAGCTGACTTGATCGAGTTGGGCGACGAGGAATGGGCTGGGTTGCGGCCGAGGGTGGTGGCCGCCTACCAGCGCATCATTGAGCCGCATCGCGGAGCCAAGCATCGCATCCGCGCTGTCGCCGCCAGCAAGATACTGCACCTGAAGCGCCCCAGTCTTTTCGCGATAGTGGACTTCCGTGTTACAGGGTATCTGCGTGCCGGCCAGACTGACCCCGTCGCCACCGCTATGGCCGTCACCGACGCGATTCGCGCACTCGGCCGTCACGGCGGGAACCGACAAGCACTGGCTAGGTGCGCGGAGTACCTTAGGGATCGGCGCCTGGAGGGACGGCCTGTCGTGATGACACAGGTGCGGATGCTGGATGCCCTGATCTGGATGAAGGCAACGGCGATGTATCGTCGTCTCTGGGAAGCGTTAGACTGGGCTCCGCTGTAGTGGCGGTAAGCCGGCCTGAGGTCATGCTGCCAAGGACTGTAGGCTGACACGGACGGCCGTGAAGCAGAAACTGTTGGGAGGGAAGGTACTTCGGATGGAACTGCGAGCGGGTGCAATGATACCTTCGCGCGGCCGGGTGCTGCGAAGAGAACGAGTCTACAGGTTGAACGTCGACATGGAGTTCATCCCCCACCGCCGTCTCGTTCAGACGGTCCTGGACGCGATGCTGCCGACGGAGATCCGCGTCTTCGCCCCAGACGAGGAGATCACCAACTCCCTGGAGTATGGTGAGGAGGTCGTATACGAGGGCAGTCGGACCGTCGTTGCGAAGGACTGGCTCCCACTCGCGTGCCAATCCATCGCCTGGGGATCAACCGAGGGCGACAGTCGGGGGTACTACTCTCACAACCTTGTCCGCGCCCTCCTCGGCGGGGTATACGGCGAGCGGGCTCCACTTGGCCCAGCGGCGATGACCGGTGAAGTTGTCATTGCCAACTGCATGAGCTTCCACGACGACCGCACAGAGGAAGCCTTCTGCTTCGTGCTCGGGCACGAGCTCGTACACGCGATCCGTTACCTGTCCGTCATCGTGCCTGCCTACATGGGCTGGCGGGCATTTCGTCGCTCATTCGAGGTAGGCACCAACGCGCAGGATATCGTATGTAGCTGGATAGACACGCGCAATCGTTTCGTTGACCACTACGGCAGCGAGACCGAGAAGCAGGAGGTCGGCGACTTCTGGCCTGCATGCCTGGTGGAGAAGTGGTGGGACGCCTTCCACGGTAGGGATGGGTAGCCAGGCAGGCAGGGCTAGGCTATTGGCGACAGAACCGGCGTTTCGGCGCTAGCGACGGACCCGGCGTTTCGGGCCTAGCGACGCGCCCAGCGTTCTCAGCTTAGCGATAGAAGTGCTGTTTCGACGCGACAAACGTCCGTGTGCCTGTGGCGCTGCTGCCATCCCTTCGGATCGCCCTCAGCGGCCGACCCATCACACAGCCGCGTGTGGTTGTCACGCGGCTCTGGGGACCGGCCCCGACCCCCCGGGTGCCTGTCTGGGCCGGTTCCATCGCCGCCCAACAGGCACATCCTGGTCCACCCGGGATGATAGGAAGCAAGCGCAAGTAAACTCATTCCGGGTGGATCGGTTTTCGGGGGGCAGAGCCACTGCGCGCCCTCGTTGGCCCGGCCGACTCGCGACACGCTACTCGACCCCTGCTGCTCGTGCTATCATAGCTTGCCGCTGGTCCTCGCAGTACCCGGATGGAGTGGCTAGAGAGGACGGGAGGATCTACGATGATCAGGTCCGCAGGCCAGCTTCGCGCAGTCGTGTGTCTAGTCGTGCTCGCCGTGGTCTTCTGGGCAGCACCCAGCCAGGGCGTCGTCGAACTCGCCGGCGTGCCTCCTGGTGGGTTCCTCGATGTCAGCTCCGACCACTGGGCCTACGGCGAGATCATGGCCTGTCTCGCTGCCGGCATCGTCGCCGGCTATGACGACGGCCTCTACCACCCCGAGCACCAGGTTACACGCGACCAGATGGCCGTCTACATCTCCCGCGCCCTCGCCGGAGGCGATGACAGTGTGCCGGAGTTCACCGGCACCCCGACCTTCCCCGATGTGGGCACGACCCACTGGGCGCTGAAGTATGTCGAATATGCGGTGGACCAGGACATTGTGGGCGGCTACGAGGATGGCTACTACCATCCCGAACGTCAAGTGGCCCGGGATCAGATGGCCGTGTACGTGGCCCGCGCACTGGTCGCGCCACAGGGCGAGGCCGGGCTCGCCGACTACGTGCCTGCCGACCCGCGGAACTTCCCCGACGTAGCGTCGAGTTTCTGGGCCTACAAGCATGTCGAGTACTGCGTGGAGAACGGCGTGGTGAACGGCTACGAGGATGGCAAGTACCATCCCGAGATCGTCGTCACCCGCGACCAGATGGCGGTCTACGTGCAGCGTGCGTTCGAGCTGCCCATACCCGCTGGCCCGCCCGCCCCCGACTTCACACTGGAGACACTCGACGGCACGCAGCAATACACGCTTTCGGACCTGAAGGGAAGGCCGGTGGCGGTGTTCTTCTGGACGTCCTGGTGCTACTACTGCGAACAGCAGGCGCCTGATCTCGAGACGCTCTACCAGCGCTATCGGGACCAGGGGTTCCTGGTGCTGGGCGTGGGGCTGGACGATCCGGCTGCGCTCCAGGAGAAGGCGGAGACGCTTGGCCTCACCTTCCCGGTCGGGTACAACCCGTACGCCGGGGCGCTCTACGGCGTGGAGGCCATCCCTTACACCTTCATCATCGACCGCTCGGGCAGCATCTCGTCATCCTGGCTCGGCCTACAACCCATAGACACCCTCGAGGCGGCGATCGAGGAGGTGTTGTGAGACCGCTTATGGTGGTCACGTAACGTCGAGACCCGCGGGCGGAGGCACTCTACAGCTCCTCGACGCAAGGATGCGAGCGGTGTGGCAGAATGGCGCCGGAGTGAGCTGAGCGTCCGCGGCCGCTGTTCGCGGCGACGGAGGAAAGTCGGAGGTCCGGGACCCTGGGGCGGCCTACAGAGGACGGTTCCCGAACAAGGTCAGGACGACCTCCTCACCGTCCGCAAACAGGCCGAGTGCACGGGTCGGGCTGATGTGATGGTACAGGCCCCCGACCCACCCGCGTTGGCCTTTGAAGAAGGAGGTGGCGCCGACGGCTGCCGGCACGAAGCCGTCGTCGATGTCCCGATGGTACCAGACGACGATGGTTCCTTTGCCATCGGTTCGGAAGCTCATGTCACTGAGCCGGATGCCGTACACGTGTGCGTGACCCACACAGCGGGCCGCTTCGCCGTAGAGAGTCAGCCATTTCCTGACGCTGATGGATGCATCTACGCTGGCGCCTGTTTCGTCCGCCACGTTGACCCAGTTCACGCCGAGGGCCACCGGATTCCTCGCGCTGGGATCTGTAAGCTGGCCTGTTGCCCTCAGCGCGAGGATGTCTTCGTCCAGCGGAGCGCTGCTGCGCCGGCCGGCAGCGGGAATGGTGGAGCACCAAGGTCCACACACGCCGCTCGGAGTCCCCGCGAAGGTGAAACCGGCGGTGCTTGTGCCAGGCATGAACGCGAGGCCGCCCACGACCCCCTGGAAAGTGACTCGCCCCGCTCGCACCTGCGCTTCGGCTCCCAGGATACCGGAGGAGACGAGTGCTCCGACTGGGATTTCGGGCTGCCGGAACGTCACGTACTTACGCCCGGCTGCGAGATAGAGGCTGTCCCTATCATAGTCCAGGTAGGCATCTCCGACAAAGGCTCGATGATCACCACCGCCGCCAGTCCACCAGCCCTCAAGCTTCCCTCCAAGATTCTCACCCGCGGGACCGGACAGAGCAACGCCGGCCTGGTACCTCGTGGCAGCATCCGTAGAGAGCGAGAATGCGTAGCTGACGAGGTTGGGCCACGCCGTCTGCGCGCAGGCCGCACTCGCAGCCACCAGGAAAACGACCAGCACGACGAGGTAAGGGGCGATGTGGTCCGCGGTTGCCCGCATCTATTGCTTCTCCTGTAGCGCGTCCCACGCGGTACCGCGTAGCTCGCGTGATCCAGCAGTATCGCCGCAGTGTGTACGGGAGCGGGCGGGCGCCGCGGCCCGAAGGCCCAGGTCGGTTATTGTGTCGAGGCC